>Ga0228698_1001664_pt1 | contig 10503 bp, 10 predicted proteins | sample McNCre117_Aug_MG_FD_178015 | JGI IMG/M metagenome (GOLD analysis project Ga0228698, IMG submission 178015) | Freshwater microbial communities from McNutts Creek, Athens, Georgia, United States - 1-17_Aug_MG | ecosystem: Environmental > Aquatic > Freshwater > Creek | place: USA: Georgia...
TTTGTGAAGTTCATGCGCGAGCACAAAAATGTGTGGAGCAAGGTGAGCTGCCCAGAGCGTTTGAGCGTGACCGGCCCCAAGGCCCTGAATGGCGAGCAGAACGCGTACACAGACGTCATCCCCTTTGCCAAACGCATCGTCGATGAGTTCCCCGACCGCGTGTTGTGGGGCACCGACTGGCCGCACCCCAACCTGAAAGACCACATGCCTGACGATGGCCTGTTGGTGGACTTCATTCCCCACATTGCGACGACTACAGAATTGCAGAAGAAGCTTTTGGTGGACAACCCCATGCGCCTGTATTGGCCCGAGGAGAAATAAAAAATGTCTTTAGACAAACCCTACCTGGATGTGCCCGGCACCATCATTTTTGATGCCGAGCAATCGCGCAAAGGCTACCACCTCAACCAGTTCTGCATGAGCCTGATGAAGGCCGAGAACCGCACGCGCTTCAAGGCCAACGAACGTGCCTACCTGGACGAGTGGCCCATGACCGAGGAGCAGAAGCAAGGCGTGCTGACGCGCGACCTGAACCGCTGCATGGCGGCAGGCGGCAACATCTACTTTCTGGCCAAGATTGGCGCGACCGACGGCCTCTCGTTCCAGCAAATGGCGGGCAGCATGACCGGCATGACCGAAGAGGAATACCGCAACATGATGATCAGCGGCGGCCGTAGCGTAGAGGGCAACCGCTACATTGGCGAAGACGGAACCGCGCAAGCCAAGAACCAGCCGCAAGGCTCGGGCAACAAAAAGGACAAGGCATAAACATGGCACGCATTACCGCATCCGTTTACACCTCCCACGTGCCCGCCATTGGCGCCGCACTCGACATGGGCAAGGACAAAGAGCCCTACTGGGTTCCGCTGTTCAAGGGCTACGAGTATTCCAAGCAGTGGATGAAGGACAACAAGCCCGACGTCATCTTCCTGGTCTACAACGACCACGCCACGGCCTTTAGCCTGGACATGATCCCCACCTTTGCCATCGGCACTGCGGCTGAATACCAGCCTGCTGACGAAGGCTACGGCGCGCGCCCCGTGCCCAAGGTGGTGGGCCACCCGGAGCTGGCTTCGCACATTGCGCAGTCGGTCATCCAGCAGGACTTTGACCTCACCATCGTGAACAAGATGGACGTGGACCACGGCCTGACCGTGCCTCTGTCGCTCATGTGCGGTCAGCCGCCTGCCGACAAGTTCGAGTGGCCCTGCCCCGTGATTCCGTTTGCGGTCAACGTGGTGCAGTACCCCGTGCCCAGCGGCCAGCGCTGCTTCAACCTGGGCCAAGCCATTCGCAAGGCTGTTGAGAGCTACGACGAAGACCTCAACATCCACATCTGGGGCACGGGCGGCATGAGCCACCAGTTGCAAGGCCCGCGTGCGGGTCTGATCAACGCCGAGTGGGACAACGCCTTCCTCGACAAACTGATTGCCGACCCGGCCGCCGCTGCTGCCATTCCGCACATCGACTACGTGCGCGAAGCCGGTAGCGAAGGCATTGAACTCGTGATGTGGCTGATTGCCCGCGGCGCTATGAGCGATGTGGCCGGCCGCGCCGACGGCGTTACCCTCAAGCACCGTTTCTTCCACGTGCCGGCATCCAACACCGCCGTGGGCCATTTGATTTTGGAGAACAAATAATGACTATCAAAGTAGCACTCGCAGGCGCTGGCGCCTTCGGCGTCAAACACCTGGACGGCATCAAGAACATTGATGGCGTGGAAGTGATTTCCCTCATCAGCCGCGACCTGGAAAAAACGCGCGAAGTGGCCGACAAGTACGGCATCAAGCACGTCACCACCGAGCTGTCTGAAAGCCTGGCGATCAAAGAGCTCGACGCGGTGATTCTGTGCACCCCCACGCAAATGCACGCCGAGCAAACCATTGCCTGCCTGAAAGCTGGCAAGCACGTGCAAGTGGAAATCCCGCTGGCCGACAGCCTCAAGGGCGCGCAAGAAGTCGTGGCCCTGCAAAAGCAAACCGGCCTGGTGGCCATGTGCGGCCACACACGCCGCTTCAACCCCAGCCACCAATACGTGCACAAGCAAATTGAAGCAGGCAAATTCAACATCCAACAAATGGATGTGCAAACCTACTTCTTCCGTCGCACCAACACCAACGCGCTGGGCCAGGCCCGCAGTTGGACCGACCACCTGCTGTGGCACCACGCTGCGCACACCGTGGACCTGTTCGCCTACCAGTGCGGCAGCCCCATCGTGCAAGCCAACGCCATCCAGGGCCCCATCCACCCGGTGCTGGGCATCGCCATGGACATGAGCATCCAGCTCAAGGCCGCCAACGGCGCGATCTGCACGCTGAGCCTGAGCTTCAACAACGACGGCCCCCTGGGCACCTTCTTCCGCTACATCGGCGACACGGCCACTTACATCGCCCGTTACGACGACTTGTTCAGCGGCAAGGAAGAAAAGATCGACGTGAGCCAGGTGGACGTGAGCATGAACGGCATCGAACTCCAAGACCGCGAATTCTTCGCCGCCATCAAAGAAGGCCGCGAGCCCAACAGCAGCGTGGCCGGTGTGCTGGCCTGCTACGAAGTGCTGCATAAGCTGGAGCAGCAACTCAACGGTTAAGCCCAAAAAAGGCAAGCCAGTGAAGGGCCGCAGCGCGCAAGTGCTGCGGCCCTTTTTTTGGCAGTTAAACGCCCATCAGGCTGGCGGCCCCACCCGCCCCTGCCCCCGCACCGCCGACGGCGAAGTGCCGTAGGCCAGCTTGAACCGGCTGGCAAAGTGGGAGTGGTTTTTGTAGCCGCACTGGATGGCGATTTGGTAGAGCGGCTCTTTGCTGAACACCAGCATTTCATGGGCTTTGGCCATGCGCAGTTTTTCGGCGTAGGCCGATGGGGAAATGCCCAGCTCCAGTTTGAACAGGCGCTCCAGTTGGCGCACGCTTAGGTGGATTTGGCGGGCGATGAATTCGCAGGAGATCGGGTTCTCCACATTGCGCTCGATGAGCAGCATGGCGCGGCGGATGCGGGCGTCTTTGGCGCGCTCGGAGTACAACGGTGTGGGCTGCACGGCGCTGCCGGGCAGCACCGCGTCTTCAATGAGGATGCGCAGCGCCTTGCTGGCCTTGGCCTTGCCGCCAAAGGTTTCAATGATGTGCGCCGCCAGGTGAACCACGCTGGTGCCACCCGCGCAGGTGAGGCGCTCTTTCTCCACCACGTACAACACCTCGGATGTCAGCGGCACAGAAGGGAATTCAGCCGCAAAGGCTTCGTGGTGAAACCAACTGACGCAGCAGCGTATGCCGTCCATCAGGCCCAAGCGGGCCAGCACAAAGGAGCCGGTGCACAGGCCTACCAAGGGGATATGCAAGCTGGCTGCGCGCCGCAAAAAATCCAGTTGCGGTTTGGCACAGCGGGGCGCATGCAGCAGGCCGCCCACCACCACGATGTAATCAAAGTCGGCCGGATGGGCCAGCGTGGTGGTGGGTTTGACTTCAACGCCTGCGCTGGAGCGCACCGGCCCCATGTCGTGGCTCAGGATGTCCCACTTGCAGTCGATTGGGCGGCTGCGGTCGCCCTCGTCTGCGGCCAGACGCAGTGTGTCCAAAAACGCAGAGAAAGCCACCAGCGTGAAGTCCGGGCACAGCACGAACCCCACGCGCAAGCTGCGATGCGACTGCGCGTTCACAGCCCTTACCTCTTGCCCTTGCCTTGCAGCACAGCGCGGGTGAGCCGGTCCAGCAGCAAGGCCACGGCCACGATGGACAAGCCCGCGCGAAGCCCTAAGCCCATCTCCATGCGGGTGAGGCCGCGTGTCACTTCTGCACCCAGGCCACCCGCACCCACCAGGCCCGCCAGCACCACCATGGCCAGCGACATCAGGATGCACTGGTTCAGGCCAACGACGAGCGTGGGCATCGCAGCAGGCAACTCGATCTTGAACAGGATGACGCCCTTGGGTGCGCCCATGGCCTGCCCCAGCTCCAGCAGCTCGCTCGGCACTTGCTTGAAGCCCAGCGTGGTCAGCCGCAGCATGGGTGGTATGCCGTAGATGATGGTTGCCATCAGCGCAGGCACACGGCCCAGGCTGAAGAAGATCACCGCAGGAATCAGATACACCCACGGCGGCACGGTTTGCATAATGTCGAGGATGGGGCGCAGCGTGGCCTCTACCTTTTTGCTGCGCGAGGCCCACACGCCCAGCGGAAACGCAATCAGCACCGCAATCACCACGGCCACGGTTACCAGCGCCAGGGTTTGCAGGGTTTGGTCCCATTGGTTGTTGAGCACGCAAAAGCCCAGCGTACCCACCACCAGTGCGGCCATGCGCAGTGAGAGAAACACACCGGCCAAGAGCGCCACCGCGCCCACCACGCCGTAATAGGGCACAGCCATCAGCATGCCTTCCATGCCATCCAGCGAGGTCTCCACCACCATGGCGATGAAGGCAAACAGCGGATGCCAGTGCGCATTGAGCCAGTCCACTGCGGGGCTGAGCAAGGCTCCAGGGGAGTAGTTCATTTGGCAGCTCCTGTCTTTTTGGTGCCTGCACTTTGGGTCAGGCGGTCCAGCACCATGGTGAGGATAACGATGGCAATGGTGGCGTCAATCGACTGGGCAATGTTGAGTGTGCGAATGGCCTCGTAAATGGTTTGACCCAAGCCGCCCGAACCCACAATGCCCGCAATCACCACCATGCCAAAGGCCATCATCAGGCTTTGGTTGATACCGGCCATGATGCTGGGCACCGCAAAGGGCAGGCGGATTTTGAAGAACATCTGCACCGGGGCAATGCCATTGGCGTGGCCCAGCTCGATGTATTCATTGGGCGTTCTGCGGATGCCCAAGGAGGTCAGGCGCAGCGCCGGTGCAATGGCCACCAGCACCGTGGCCACCAGCGAGGTGGCCGGGCCATAGCCCATGAGGGCAATGGCGGGCAGCAGGTAGATGTAGGGCGGCAGCGTTTGCAACATGTCCAGCAGCGGCTCGGCCAGCTTGTCGAGCTTGGGGTGGTAGCCCGCCAGAATGCCCAGCGGCAGGGCAATGGCCAGTGCCATGATAGTTGCCGCAATCACCAGGGCCAAGGTGTCCATGGTGACGCCCCACATGCCCATGACGTTGCAGGCCAGCAGGCCCAGGCCTGCCATCAGCGCAAAGCGCCAGCCCACCAGCTTCCAGCCCAAGGCCACAAAGGTGGCAATCACCAAATACAGCGAAGGTGTGACCAGCAGCCAGTTGATGCTGTTGAAAAAACCTTCGAGTCCGTGGCGCGTGGCGTCGAACACAAAACCGGCGTTGTCGCGCAGCCAGTTGAGCGCGTCTTCCACCCGCGCATCAAAGGCTTCTATGGCTTGCGTGTTGTCCATTCAGGCCTCCGCAGCGCCGTGCACCGGCTTTTCCTGCACGCTCTTGAGCAGGGCCTTGGCGGTCACCACGCCCAGCAGGTTGGCGCCGTCCCACACGGCCACCGCGTGATCGGGTGCGCCCACCATGATGGCGATGAGCGCATCCAGGTCGGCATCTGGCGTGGCGCGTGGCAGGGTCTGCACGTCCACTTGCGGTGCTGCCTTCTGGAACTCGGCCACAGGCCGCAGCACCGAGCGGGCTGTTACCAAATGCAGGTGCGAAATGCCCGCCACAAACTCGGCCACGTAGGCGTTGGCCGGGTTCATCACGATGTCAGCCGCCGTGCCAGTCTGCACGATCACGCCGTCTTTCATGATGGCAATGCGGTCACCAATGCGCATGGCTTCGTCCAGGTCGTGCGTGATGAACACGGCAGACTTGCCCAGCTCTTTGGCGAGCTGGCGGAATTCATCTTGCAGTTGGCGGCGAATCAGCGGATCGAGCGCACTGAAGGGCTCGTCCATCAAAATAATTTCGGGGTCGGCGGCAATGGCGCGGGCCAGGCCTACGCGCTGTTGCATACCACCAGAGAGTTCACGCGGCATCTTGTGCGTCCAGTCGGACAGGCCCACTTTTTGCAGTGCGGCCGTGGCGATCTTGTGGCGCTCGGCCTTGCCCATGCCTTGCACTTCCAGACCAAAGGCGGCGTTCTCCAGCACATTGCGGTGCGGCAGCAGGGCCACGGCCTGGAACACCATGCCGATGTGTTTGGCGCGCATGGCGCGCAGGTCGGCAGCGCCCAGCTGCATCAGGTTCTGGCCCTTGATGCGGATCTCGCCACCGCTGGGCTCGATCAGGCGGTTGAGCAAGCGAATCAGCGTGCTCTTGCCGCTGCCCGACAGGCCCATGATGCAAAAGATTTCGCCCTTGCGCACCTGGATGTTGGCGTTGGACACGCCCACCACGCAGTCAAACTCGCGCAGCACTTCGGTCTTGGACAAGCCCCGTTCTGCAATGGCTTTCATGGCTTGTGCGGACTTGTCGCCAAACACTTTCCAGACCGATTTGCAATCGATCAACAATTCTTGCGACGCTGTGCTGGGGGTACTCATATCTTCTGTCTCCTGTTATCGGTTGCGCAAGGCCCGGTCTGCCGGGCCTTGCGCTTCCAAACTCCAACGAATACCAGCCACGCCCCGAGGGGCGCAGACCGGTGCGGGGTTTAGTCTTTCTTGATGTTGGACCAACGCTTCATCAGGTCGGCGTGGCTGGCGTACCAGGTCTTCATCAGATCGTCGAGCTTCTTGCCATCGGCCATGTCGTGGTTGATGTCGTTGATGTCATCCAGAGGCAGGTAGACGCCAGCGATCAGCTCACGTGCAATCGGGTACTTGGCAGCAAAGCCCTTGTTGGCGAGCCAGTAGTAAGACTGGGGAGGAGGGAACACGCCTTTGGGGTCCTTGAGGAACTTCAGGTCGTATTTCTTCATGAACTCAGACGGTTCCCACACGGTGGCGGCAACCCACTCTTTGCGGTCGGTGGCCGACTTCACAGCGGCCGACATACCGGCGGTAGAGCCTTCCACCAGCTTGAGCTTGATGCCGTAAGTGCCTACGGCGGTCTTGGCATCGCGCATCAGGCCGGAGCCGGGCTCGATACCAATGATCTTGTTGCCAAACTTGTCGGCGTTGGCATTGAGCTGGTCGATGCTGTCAATGTTGACGTACTTGGGCACGGCAATGGATTGGTACAGACCGTGGGAGACGGGCGACAGCTTTTCCAGGCGGGTCTTGTTCTTGTCCCAGTGGTCTTGCGAGATGTAGTTGACTTGCGAAGCCAGCAGTTGCACGTCACCCTTGGACAGCGCAGCAAAGGCAATGCCCCACTCGGAGAAGGTGGTCAGCTTGACGGTGTAGCCCGCGTCTTCCAGCACCTTCTTGGTGACGGCGGTAATCGGCGTCAGGTCATCCCAGGACAGGGTGCCCATGGTGATGCTTTTTTCTTCGGCGTGTGCCGAGAACATGGTCATGCCGGCCATAGCCACGGCGCAGAGGGTCTTCAACAATTTCTTCATCGGTATCTCCAGTTGATGCTTTCTATAAAACGAAGAAGCGTGCGCCATGCATGCTCCTCACCATTGCAGCGTGGCGTTAACTCTCCCGCCCCGCACGCAATTCCTGCCACCGAATCACCGCGTTGGCGCCCAGCCAGGCAATAGGCTCTGGCGGCAGCAAACTCGGCTTCGGTTGATTCTTGAAACTGTCCAGGTGCTGCGACGGCGTGCCTGTTGCCAGGTCCACGGCCAGCACACCGGCCAAAGTGCTTTTCACGGTGCCCAGGCCGTTTTCGACGCAGGCCGAATACAGGCCCTGCTCGATCTCGCCAAACACCGACACGCTGTTGCGGGTGAGGCACAAGCGCCCCGCCCAGCTGTATTCCATAGGCACGCTTTTCAGCTCTGGAAAGCGCGCGTCGAATGACTTGCGCTGCTCGGCGGCGATGCCATCCACCCGCGCCTGGCTGACTTCCATGCTCGGATCAAACGTGAAGCGGGTGCGGGTGACGATGCGGCCCAAGCCCTGGTGGGTGATCTTGCGCACCGTGGCGCCCATGGGGTCGGCGGGCAACACGGCCCAACGGTCTGCGCCCGATACGCCTTTGCCAAACTCGGCCGCCTTGAAGCCCGCCGTCATGGACGCGTAGGTGAACACATGCATGAGCCGGCCCTTGCTGAAACCAAAGCTCTGCAAATGGCCGTTCACACCCAGGATGACCTTGGGTGCCGACACGCTGCCCTTGGGCGTGCGCGCATGCCACACACCGCCTTTGCGCTCCAGCCCCAGCACGGCAGAGTTTTCAAAAATGTCCACCTGCTGGTGCAGGCCGTGTGCAAAGGTGCGGATGTAGTCGGCGGGCTGGATCATTACCGCGCCGGGTGTACGCAAGCCGCCCTGGTAGTAGTCGGAGCCGGTGAGTTCGCGCATGGTGCGCGCGTCCAGCAGCTCATGCGCTTCGCCAATGCCCTTGAGCGATGCGGCAAAGCGCGCATTGAATTCCGTGCCTCGCGGTGTGACGGCCGCGTTGATCTTGCCGCTGGGGTCAAACGTTTCGCGGCTCATGCCGTACTCGGCTGCCGCTTGCTTGGCGAAGTCGATCGCAAAGCGGTTCTGCGCAATTTCCAGCTTCGTGGCCTGGGCGTCAGCCGACGAGTATTCGCCGGAGGACAGGTTGTGCGGCACATCAATCATGTAGCCCGAGTTGCGGCCCGCCGGGCCCAGTGCGAGCTGCTGCGCATCGAGCACCACCACGCGCTCGCCGGGGCGCGTTTGCAGCAGGCGGCGAGCAGCCGACAGGCCTGCAAAGCCCGCACCGATGATGAGCCAGTCGGCAGTGATGTCGCCCTGCAGCTCGCGCGGCGCAAAGGCACGCGTGCTGATGGCTTCCCACCCACTGCGACCAGTTTCTACCGGCAGCTTGCGCACGGTGATGGAAGTCACAGGGAAGCTTCCGTCACGTCGATCCACACCGTCTTGATTTCGGTGTACTGGTCGTGCGCGAAGATGGATTTGTCACGCCCGCCAAAGCCGGACTCTTTGAAGCCACCAAACGGTGTGCTCACATCGCCTTCGCCAAAGCAGTTCACGGTGACGGTACCGGCCTTGATGCCACGCGCCAGCTTCATCGCGCTGCGGGTGTTGGCGGTGTAGACCGATGCGGCCAGGCCGTAGTTCGTGTCATTGGCGAGGTCCAGTGCCTGCTGCACCGTATCAAAGGTAGTGACTGCCAGGATGGGGCCAAAGATTTCTTCGCGGAACAAGCGGCTCTGGGGCGTCACACCATCCACCACCGTGGGCTCAATGAAGGCGCCTCCATGCGTCTTGCCACCGAAAACCACCTTGCAGCCTTCTGCGCTGGCGGCTTCCAGGTAGCTGCTGACCTTGGCAAAGTGGCCGGTGCTGACCAGCGCGCCAATCTTGTTACCGGCATCCAGCGGGTCGCCAGTTTTCCAAGCGTCCAATGCGCGACCAATGGCCGAGAGCAGTTGGTCTTTGATGGAGCTGTGCACGATGAGACGCGAAGTGGCCGAGCAGTTCTCGCCCATGTTCCAGAAAGCACCAGCCACCACGTGGCCCGCCACGGCGTCCAAGTCTTCGGCATCGGCCAGCACCACGGCGGGGTTCTTGCCACCGCACTCCAGCACGATGCGCTTGAGGTTGGAGTCTGCGGCGTAGCGCAAGAAGCGGCGGCCGGTGACGGTGGAGCCGGTGAAGCTCACCATGTCAATGTCGGGGTGCAGGCCAATGGGCTCGCCTGCATCTTTGCCGGTGCCGGTCACCACCTGGAACACACCATCGGGAATGCCTGCCTCTTGCACCAGTTCGGCCACACGGAGGGTGGACAAGGTGGTGAGTTCTGCGGGCTTGACGATGACCGAGCAGCCTGCGGCCAGCGCCGGGCCGATCTTCCAGGCCAGCATCAAGAGCGGGAAGTTCCAGGGCAGCACCAGGCCCACCACGCCAATGGCTTCGCGGCTGAGCATGGCCACGGTGTTGGGGCCTGCGGGCGAGGTGGTGTCGTAAATCTTGTCGATCAGCTCGGCGTGCCAGCGGATGGTCTTGATGGTTTCGGGCACGTCCACACCGACGCATTCGCCCACGGGCTTGCCGCTGTCCACGCTCTCCAGCACGGCGAGTTCGGTGGCGTTGTCTTCCATCAACTGCGCCAGCTTGAGCAATGCGGCCTTGCGCTCGCTCGGGTGCAACTTGCTCCAGCGGCCGTCTTCAAACGCGGTGCGGGCATGGCCCACGGCCACGTCCACATCGGCCTTGCCGCAAGCGGCTACCTGCGCCAGCACCGCGCCCGTGGCGGGATTGAGAGAGTCGAACACTTCGCCCGACAAGGCATTGCAAAACGCGCCATTGATGAAGGCCTTGTTCTGGTACCGCAGCTTCTTCGCAATGGCGGTGTAGTCGGGGGTGGCTTGTTCGTTGCTCATATCGGGGCTCCAGGGTGGACTCAACACATTTCAGACAAAGCTCTCCCCCACGCGCATGCAGCGCGTTGTTTAAGCAGGGGAGAGGCGGGAGGCGTTAGCGCTTAACGCGGGCGGCTTCTATTCCGTTTCCAAATCATTTGTGTCTAGGCGCGAAGCTGAAGACAGTGCTGTAGCACGGCGAAGCGAAGCAACAACGA
>Ga0228698_1001665_pt1 | contig 10497 bp, 10 predicted proteins | sample McNCre117_Aug_MG_FD_178015 | JGI IMG/M metagenome (GOLD analysis project Ga0228698, IMG submission 178015) | Freshwater microbial communities from McNutts Creek, Athens, Georgia, United States - 1-17_Aug_MG | ecosystem: Environmental > Aquatic > Freshwater > Creek | place: USA: Georgia...
TGGAAGTGATGCCCTGGGGCGTGAAAGAGCGCCTGACCTTTGAGAAAACCGCTATTGGCTTTTACCTTTCCGGTCACCTGTTTGACGAGGTGGAAACCGAGGTGCGCAAGTTCGCCAAGCGCCCCATCGAGGAGCTGCTTGAAACCCGCGAGCCGCAGTTGCTGGCGGGCATCGTGACCGACCTGCGCGTGATCAACGGGCAGCGCGGCAAGCTGGGCTTGTTCAAGCTGGACGACAAGTCCGCCACCATTGAAGCACGGGCCGACGAGGCGCTGCTCAACGCGCACAAGAATTTGCTCAAGGACGACGAACTCATCATCGCCATGGGCAAGGCGCAGCCCGACCGCTTTTCCGGCGGCATGCAATTCACGGTGCAGCAGCTCTGGAGCCTGGAGCAGGCGCGCTGCCGCTTTGGCAAATACCTGCGCGTGGCGGTGAATGGTCGCGCGCCGGAGATTGCACGGCTGCTCAAGGACTTTCCTGCTGAGCGCGAGCAGTCGGAGCAGGGCGAGTTGGTGCGGGGCTTGGGTGTGCGCCTGCATATTCAGCGCGAGGCGGATGCGGCCGAGGCGGGGTGTGCTGGTGCCGAGGTGGTGCTGGCGCTGGGTGAAGAAGCGCGCTTTTTCCCCAGCGACGCCGCGCTGGCGAGCTGGCGCGCACAGGCAGAGCAAGGCAAAGCGGCCATCGCCTACGACTGAGTTTCACTGCAAAGCGCCGGTTTGATCTGGCGCAAAGGCCCGGTAAACGGCGCATGCCCGTCGGCTCTCTTGAATCTAAATGCGATATATTCTCATTTGGACTTCAGGAATCAGCATGCTTTTGTCAGACTTGCCCAATGGGGCACACGCGTTGGTGGAGAGCGTTTTCAGTGGCGCGCCCGAGGTGGACAGCGCCACCGTGCAGCGCCTGGAAGAACTGGGTTTCATCCAGGGCGAGCCGGTGTTGATGCTGCGCCGCGGCCCCGGCGGACGCGAGCCGCTGGCCGTTCAGGTGGGTGAAACCCTGTTTGCCCTGCGCTTGGTGGAAGCCCAGAGCGTGGCGGTCACTACCCCTGAAGCCTTGAAGTCGGTGGCCTGATATGTCCAACTCCCTCGCAGCAACCCCCAAAGTCATTGCCCTGGTGGGCAACCCCAATTGCGGCAAAACCGCGCTCTTCAATTTGCTGACCGGCGCGCGCCAGAAGGTAGCCAACTACGCTGGAGTGACCGTGGAGCGCAAGGTGGGCACCGCGCGGCTGGCCTCGGGCCAAACCATTTCCGTGGTCGATTTGCCCGGCTCCTACAGCCTGAATCCGTCCACGCCCGACGAGCAGGTGATGCTGGAGGTGATTGAAGGCCGCCGCGCAGGCGAGGCTGCACCCGACGCCATCGTGGCCGTGGTGGACGCCACCAACCTGCGCATGAACCTGCGGCTGGTGCTGGAGCTGACACGCCTGGGCAAGCCGCTCATTGTGGCGCTCAACATGGCAGACGTGGCACGCGCCCATGGTCTAAACATTGATGTGCAGCGCCTCTCGGCAGAGCTTGGCTGCCCGGTGGTGGAAACCGTGGCGGTGAAGCACGAAGGCCATGCGGCGCTCTTGGCGCAACTGGAAACCCAGGTTGCCGCGCTGGTCGCTCCGAACGCACAAACTGCGTCCGCCACGACGGCTTCTAACCTGGCGCATGTACCCGCCGCCGAACTGCAGGCGCAGGTGCGCCGCATCCTCGCGCTGGTGGCGCCACAGGTGCCCAAGCTAGGGCGCTTCCAGTACAAGCTCGATGGCGTGGTGATGCATCCGGTGTGGGGGCTGGTGCTCTTGGCCACCGTGCTGTTTTTGATCTTCCAAGCGGTGTTTTCCTGGGCTACCGTGCCCATGGACTTGATCAAGGAAGCCGTCGGGGCGGTGGGCGATTTCACCACCACGCACATGCCAGACGGCCCGCTGCGCAGCTTGCTGGTGGACGGCGTGATTGCCGGTGTGGGCGGGGTGTTGGTGTTTTTGCCGCAGATCCTGATTTTGTTTTTCTTCATCCTGCTGCTGGAAGACTCGGGCTACCTGCCGCGCGCTGCCTTTTTGCTGGACAACCTGATGGGGCGCGTAGGTCTGTCGGGCCGGGCATTCATTCCGCTGCTGTCCAGCTTTGCCTGCGCCATCCCCGGAATCATGGCCACACGCACCATTGCCAATTGGCGCGACCGTCTGGCCACCATCATGGTGGCGCCGCTGATGACCTGCTCTGCGCGGCTGCCGGTGTATGCGCTGTTGATTGGCGCCTTTGTGCCAGCGCGGCAAGTGGGCTGGTTTGATTTGCGCGGCCTTACCTTGTTCGGGCTGTATGTGGCGGGTGTGGTGAGTGCTATGGCCGTGGCCTGGCTGCTCAAGCGGGTGTGGATGAAGTCCAAGTACCAGCCGCTGATGCTGGAGCTGCCACCGTACCGCCGCCCCAGCCTGCGCAACCTGGGCCTGGGATTGTGGGAGCGTGCCCGCATTTTCCTGAGCCGGGTGGGCGGCATCATCTTCTCGTTGATGGTGATCTTGTGGTTCTTCTCTACCTTCCCCGGCCCACCCGAGGGCTGGACCGAAGCCCAAGGCCCGGCCATCCAATACAGCCTGGCGGGCATGCTGGGACGTGCGCTGGAAGTGGTGTTCGCCCCCATCGGCTTCAACTGGCAAATCTCCATCGCCCTGGTGCCCGGCTTGGCCGCGCGTGAGGTGGCGGTGGGCGCTTTGGGCACGGTGTATTCCTTGTCGTCTGCCGAGAGTGGCGTGGCCGATTCACTGGCGCCCGTGATCGCACAAGGCTGGTCGCTGGCCACGGCCTATGCCTTGCTGGCCTGGTATGTGTTTGCACCGCAATGCCTGTCCACTTTGGCGGTGGTGCGGCGCGAAACCAACTCGTGGAAATACCCGCTGCTCATGGCGGCCTACCTGTTCGCGCTGGGCTATGTGGCTGCCTTTGCCACCTTCCGCATCACGCAGGCATTGGGGGGCTAAGGCGATGTGGCAATCCGTGATCGTGGCAGGTGTGGTGGCGGGGAGCAGTGCCTATGCGTTGTGGACGCTGTGCCCCAAGGCTTTGCGCAGCCGAGTTGCTGCGCGGCTGCTAGAGCGGTGGCATCCGCGGTGGCTGAACCGGTATCTGGTGCTGGCAGCCAAACAGCAAGGTGGGTGTGCATGTGATGGCTGTGATCGCGCTGCTGCGCCGCAAGCCAAGGTCGGGAAGCCTGTTTTTCAGCCGCTGGTGTTTCAGCCAAGGCCAAAAGCCCGCCCCCTTACGCGCTGAGCCGCCTTGTCAGGCCCGGCTCAGTCCTTGGGCCTGAAGCCAATCAGCAGTGAGCGCGGAACGGTGCCATCGATGTCCTTGGGCAGCACTTCGGTCTTCTCGATAGCGCGGATCACGGCATCGTCCCAGGACTTCACGCCACTACTTTGCGTAATGCGCGCGCTCAGAATGTTGCCGCTGGGTGAGGTGCGAATGTCTACTTCCACGCGCGGGTTGCCGTCGATGTTGTCGGGGTAGGTGATATTGGGTTTGATGCGCGCCACAATGCGCCCGGCATAACCCGCCGACGGTCCGCTGGATTGCGCTGCCGAACTGCCACCCGGCGTGCTGCCGCCACCCGAAGTGCCGCCTGCCAGGCGTTCCATGCGCTTGATCTGGTCTTCGCGGGACTTGGCTGCGTTGGCTTCGGCCTGCTGGTCCAGCTTGCGCTGCTGCTTGTCTTTTTCGGCGGCCAGTTTGTCGGCTTGCTCTTTTTTGAGCTTGTCCTGTTTTTCCTTGTCCTTCTTTTCTTGTTCCAGCTTTGCCTGCTTTTGCTTGTCTAACTCGGCTTGTTTTTTCTTATCCAGCTCCAGCTTTTCTTTGGCCAGTTTTTCTTTTTCCAGGGCGAGCTGTTTTTCCTTCAGCAGCTTGGCTTTTTCTTTCTCTTTGGCGATGGCAATGTCGGCCTGAGCTTTGATTTCAGCCGGGGTGGGGCCGGGGTCTGGTTTGGGCTCGGGTTTGGGTTTGACAACCGGCTCTGGCTTGGGGGGCTCAGGCTGCGGCTCAGGTTCGGGGGCGGGCGGCGCGGCCTGCACGGGGATGGCGGACCACAGCTCGGCCTCTACTGCTTGTTGTACCGTTTCGCGCTTCCACTGCACGCCCGCAGTCAATGCGACCAGCAACACCGTATGCGCCAGGATGGCGAGAATGAAAGCGCGCAGCAGGCCCGGTGTGGGCGGCGGCGCAAATTCCTGGCGGCGGGCGGTGGTTTCCATGGACTCTGTGGGGCCTTAGTTGGCGAGTTGCACAGACAGGCCCACACGCTGGATACCGGCGCGCTGCAAGGTGTCCATCACGCGCACCACGCTCTCGTATTTCACGCTTTTGTCCGCGCTGATGATGACCGCTGAGTTGGCGGCAGCGGCGCTGTCTTTGCCGCCCTGGGCGCGCTTGACCGCTGCGGCCAGTTCCTTGAGGGAAATGGGGGCTGTCTGGTCTTCGGTTTTGAGTTCCAGCTTTTCGTCCTTGCCCACCACCACCTGGATCACCTTGTCGGGCTGGCGTGCTGCCTTGCCCACGCTGGGCAGGTCGATCAGGCTGGGCGTGATCAGCGGCGCAGTCACCATAAAGATGATGAGCAGCACCAGCATCACGTCGATGAAGGGCACCATGTTGATCTCGTTGATGGTGCGGCGTCCGCGACCACGACCGGCTACAGCAGGCATGTCTGGCTCCTTGCGCTCTGCTTAGCGCTGGGCGGGCGGCGCAGCCTGCGCACCCACATTGCGTTGCAGGATGTTGGAGAACTCTTCGATGAAAGTTTCCTGGTGGATGGCAATGCGGTCCAGGTCGCGCGCAAAGCGGTTGTAGGCCACCACGGCAGGGATGGCGGCAAACAGGCCGATGGCAGTCGTTGCCAGCGCTTCGGCAATGCCGGGGGCCACGGTGGACAGCGTGACCTGCTGCAACGATGCCAGGCCGGTGAAGGCGTGCATGATGCCCCACACCGTGCCAAACAAGCCCACATATGGCGACACCGAACCCACGGAGGCGAGGAAGGACAGGTTGCTTTCCACCACGTCCATCTCGCGCTGGAAGCTGGCGCGCATGGCACGGCGCGCGCCGTCCATCAAGGTGCCCGCATCGGTGATGCGGCGTTCACGCAGTTTTTGGTATTCGCGCATGCCGCTGGCAAAAATGCGTTCCATGGGGCCGCAGTGGCTGGCGCGCTTGGTGGCGGCGCTAAACAGGTCGTTGAGGCTGGCGCCGGACCAGAACTCGCGCTCGAACTCTTCGTTCTGGCCCTTCACCTTCTTGAGCGCAAACAGCTTGCGGAAGATGGCCGCCCAACTGGCAATGCTCACCAGCATCAGCAGCAGCATGACGGCTTGCACCACGATGCTGGCATGGAGCACCAGTTGGAGGATGTTGAGGTCTTGGTTCATGGTCTCTCAAATAAAAAATCAGGCCAGCAAAGCGCGCAGGCGTTCCACTGCGGTTTGCAACTGCGCCATGGAACTGGCCGTGGAAAAACGGATGAAGTTGCCGGTCTCAAACGTACCGAAGTCGCGCCCTGGCGTGACCGCAACATGCGCGCGCTGCATCACTTCCAACGCGAAATCCCAGCTGCCGTTGACGCCCAGCTTCTTGCATGCATCCGAGCAATCGGCCCATGCATAAAACGCACCGTCGGGCATTACCGGCACTTTCAGGCCCAAGGTATTGAGTGCGGGGATGAAGTAGTCCCGCCGCGCCTTGAACTCGTCGCGGCGCTGCTCGTAGATGGCAATGCTCTCCGGCTCAAAGCAGGCCAGCGCCGCATGCTGCGCCACGGTGCTGGGGCAGATAAACAGGTTTTGCGCCAGGCGCTCAATCACCGGCACCAGCTTCTCGGGCACCACCATCCAGCCCAGGCGCCAGCCGGTCATGTTGAAGTACTTGCTGAAGCTGTTAATGCTGATGATGGCGTCGTCCAAATGCAGCGCGGTCTGACCGAATTGCGCATCGAAGCTGAGCGCCAGATAAATCTCGTCCACCAGCGTGATACCACCGCGCGCCTGCACCGCTTGGTGGATGCGGCGCAACTCGTCCGGGTGGATGGAGGTGCCTGTGGGGTTAGAGGGCGAGGCCAGCAGCACTCCGCGCGTGTTGGCAGTCCAGGCGGCTTGCACCTTATCGGCGCTGAGCTGAAAGCGCTCTTCGGCCGTGGCCGGAACCAGCACCGCCTTGCCCTGCGCTGCCGACACAAAGTGCCGGTTGCAGGGGTAGCTGGGGTCGGGCATCAAAATCTCATCACCCGCATCTATCAAGGCCATGCAAGCCAGGTGCAGCGCGGCCGACGCGCCAGCGGTCACCACAATGCGACTGGCGGGCACCTTTGCGCCAAAGCGCGTGGCATACCAGTCGGAGATACGTTCGCGCAGCGGCATCAGGCCCAGTGCGGGCGTGTACTGCGTCACCCCATCGTGCACCGCGCGGGCGGCGGCTTCTTGGACCAGCGGCGGGGCGGTGAAGTCCGGCTCGCCGATGTTCAGAAACACCATGGGGCTGTCGGTGTGCGCTATGGTTTTGCCCAGATCGGCAGCGGCCTTGGCCACTTCCATTACGTAAAAAGGCGCGATGTTTTGCGCGCGCTCGGAAATTCGCATGGGTGCTGGGGCGGGGCTTTAAGGCTGGCGGGGCTTTTTGTTGCGGTCGGCTTCCACCTCTGCAGCGCGCAGTTGCGGGGCCAAGCCATTGAGCACGGCGTTGACATACTTGTGGCCGTCGGTGCCACCAAATTCTTTGGCCAGCTCAATGCATTCGTTGATTACCACGCGCCATGGCACGTCCAGGCAATGCTGCATTTCGTACACGCCGATCCACATCACGGCGTGCTCGATGGGCGAGATTTCGGTGAATGGGCGATCCAGCAGCGGGGTGATGAGGGCGTCCAGCTCTGCGGCCTGTTCGTTACAGCCGTGCAGCAGCGCATCAAAGTGGGCTGCGTCGGCCTTGTTGAAACCGGCTAGGTCACGGGTGAAGGCGTCCACATCGTCCACCGGGTTGCGGCCCACCAGGCTTTGGTAGAGGCCCTGCAACGCGAATTCGCGCGCGCGGCTGCGGTTGGATTTGCTGCCTGCTTTGCGGGCACCGGTGCTGGTCACGCCTGTGCGAGATTGGCGGGGAGGGCGCTGGCCGGGTTGTTTGGCTTCAGTCATCAAAGGGACTCCAACAGGTTGGCCATTTCCACGGCGACGCGGGCGGCATCGCGCCCTTTTTCTTCCTGGCGGGCCACGGCCTGTTCCAGGTTTTCGGTGGTGAGGATGGCGTTGGCAATTGGCACCTGGTAGTCCAGGCCAATCCGTGTGACGGCGGATCCCGATTCGTTGGCCACCAACTCAAAGTGGTAGGTCTCTCCGCGGATGATGCAGCCCAGCGCGATCAGCGCGTCAAACGATGCTTTTTCTGCCAGGGCTTGCAGTGCCACGGGCACTTCCAACGCGCCGGGCACGGTGATGTGGGTGATGTGCTTGTCAAGCACGCCCAAGGCCAGCAGCTCAGCCTTGCAGGCGTTGGCCAGCGCATCGGTGATGTTGGCGTTGAAGCGTGCTTGCACGATGCCGATGCTGAGTTTTTTGCCGTTCATGCGGCTGTCGCTTGCGGCAACGGTGCCTTTGTCTGCGCCAAACATAAATAGTTCCCTTGTGATTTATTTGCTGATGTAGCCAGTGATTTCCAGACCGTAGCCGGCCATGCTGGGCATGCGGCGTGGGCTGCCCATGAGGCGCATTTTGTGCACGCCGCAGTGGCGCAGCACTTGCGCGCCAATGCCGTAGCTGCGCAGGTCCATGCGGCCGCGCTCGGGCGCGTGAGATGCGCGGGCCGTGCCTTCAAACTGGGCCAGCAGTTGCTCACCGCTTTCGCCACAGTTGAGCAGCACCACAACGCCTTTGCCTTCAGTGGCAATATGGGCCAACGAGGCTTCGAGGCTCCAGGAATGCATGGTGCGGCCGACTTCCAGCGCGTCCAGCACCGAGAGCGGTTCGTGCACGCGCACGTCCACCGACTCGTCTGCCGTCCACTCGCCCTTGAACAGCGCCAAGTGGATGCCGCTGCCCGTGCTGTCACGGAAGGCATGGGCGTTGAAGTCGCCCGCGGCGGTATGGATGCTGCGGCTGCCCACTTTTTCGATGAGCGATTCCACGCGGCTGCGGTGGGCAATCAGGTCGGCAATGGTGCCGATCTTGAGGCCGTGCTCCGCCGCGAAAAGCTGCAGGTCCGGCAGGCGGGCCATGGTGCCATCGTCCTTCATGATTTCGCAGATCACGGATGCGGGTGTGCAGCCGGCCATGGCGGCCAAATCGCAACCGGCTTCGGTGTGGCCCGCGCGCATCAGCACGCCGCCGTCCACCGCCTGCAGCGGGAAGATGTGGCCGGGCTGTACCAGGTCGGCAGGAACGGCGTTCTTGGCCACGGCGGCCTCCACGGTGCGGGCGCGGTCGGCGGCAGAGATGCCGGTGGTCACGCCCTCGGCGGCTTCAATGGAGGCGGTAAATGCCGTGCCCTTTTTGTCGCCATTGCGGGCGGTCATGGGGGGCAGTTGCAGGCGCTCGCAGCGCTCGCGGGTGAGGGTCAGGCAAATCAGGCCACGGCCGTAGCGGGCCATGAAGTTGATGCCGTCGGCCGTAACGTGGTCGGCGGCGAGGATCAGGTCGCCTTCGTTTTCGCGGTCTTCCTCGTCAATGAGGATGACGATCTTGCCGTCGCGCATGTCGGCAACGATGTCTTCGATGGGGGAAATGGGTACGGGGGCGCGTTCGGTCATGGCTGGGCAGAGATAAGTTGAAAGTCAGGGGGCCGGGGCAGCTTGCGCGGCAGGGGCGGTGAGCATGCGCTCTACGTAGCGAGCGATCAGGTCAATTTCCAGATTGACGCGGCTGCCCACGCGCAGCGCGTGCAGAGCGGTGTTCTCAATCGTGTGGGGAATCAGGTTGATGCTCACCTCGCAGCCGTCGGCCAGGTCGGCCACCCGGTTGACGGTGAGGCTGGCGCCATTGATGACGATGGAGCCCTTGTAGGCCAGAAACTTGCCCAGCTCCAGAGGAGCCAGCACGCGCAGTTCCCAGCTCTCGCCTATGGGGGCGAAGTGCGTGACCGTGCCCACACCGTCAACGTGGCCGGACACCAGGTGTCCGCCCAGGCGGTCATTGGCGCGCAGTGCTTTTTCCAGGTTGATGGGGCCTTCTGCGTCCAAGCCCGCTGTCTTAGCGAGCGATTCGGCGGAGATGTCGATGGTGAACTGGTGGGCTGCAGCGTCAAACGTGGTGACCGTCATGCAAGCGCCGTTGAGCGCGATGCTGTCGCCCAGGCCCACATCGTTGAGGTAATCCGCAGGGCAGGTGATGGTCAGGCGCTTGCCATGCGAAGAAGAGCCTAGAGCATGGACGGCGGCGATGCGCCCCACGCCGGTGATGATTCCGGTAAACATCCCCGCATTTTCGCAGGGATTGGGGCGCTAACCGTGTCTGGGGTGTAATCGCCCCAATTAAAAAGCGTCACGGCCTGTAACGCGGGCCAGCACGCGCAGATCAGGGCCTACCATGGCGCTGGACTGGAAGGTGAGCGGCACGGCTTGCGCCAGTTCGGTTAAGGGGCCGAAATTCGCCATATCCGCACCTTGCCCCATCAGCTTGGGCGCCAGGTACACCAAAAACTCATCCACCAGGCCCTCACGCACCAGCGAGCCGTTGAGCTTGTGGCCAGCTTCCACATGCAACTCGTTGATTTCCCGCTGAGCCAGGTCGTGTAGCAGGGCCGCCAAGTCCACTTTGCCGGTGGGCGAGCCGTCGGCATGCGTGCCGGGGGCGTACAAGACCATGGCACCTCGCGCCGTAAGGGCATCGGCCTTGGCCTTGTCCTCCTGTGCGGCGTAGATGAAGAGCTTGCGTCCTTCCATGAAGATGGGCGAGTCCAATGGCGTCTCCAGCTTGCTGTCCACCACCACCAAATGCGGCTGGCGGGGTGTGTCCACGAGGCGGACATCCAGGCGCGGGCGGTCTTGCAGCACGGTGCCAATGCCAGTGAGCACCGCACTGGCACGGGCGCGCCAGGCATGGCCGTCAGCCCGGGCTTCGGGTGACGTAATCCATTGGCTCACGCCGTTGGGCAAGGCGGTTTTGCCGTCCAGCGAGGCAGCAATTTTCATGCGCACCCACGGAGTCTTGCGCACCATGCGGCTGAAGAAGCCTATGTTGAGTTCGCGGGAGTCCACCGCCAGAGGGTGGTCGGGCGGCAGCACATCCACCACCACGCCCGCAGCCCGCAGCCGCGCAAAGCCTCGGCCGGAGACAAGTGGGTTGGGGTCTTGGTTGGTTGCGACCACCTTGGCAATGCCCGCAGCCACCAGCGCATCACAGCACGGCCCGGTGCGGCCATGGTGAGAGCAGGGCTCCAGCGTGACGTAGGCGGTGGCGCCCACCACGCTGCTACCGCGCGCAGCAGCATCGCGCAGCGCCATGACTTCTGCGTGGGGGCCACCGGCTTGTTGGGT
>Ga0228698_1001666_pt1 | contig 10494 bp, 5 predicted proteins | sample McNCre117_Aug_MG_FD_178015 | JGI IMG/M metagenome (GOLD analysis project Ga0228698, IMG submission 178015) | Freshwater microbial communities from McNutts Creek, Athens, Georgia, United States - 1-17_Aug_MG | ecosystem: Environmental > Aquatic > Freshwater > Creek | place: USA: Georgia...
GAGGGCTGCTGGTGTTCTTAAACGCCGGCGGCGTCAAAGAGGTCCGGTTCCCCGATTACCTCACGCCCGAAGAAGAAAAGATGTGTCAGGAGGCCTCTCATGTCGTCTAAGGTCAGCAAACTCGTGTCTACCTATCGCCAGCACCTCACAGTGCCTTGGCAAGCTGGGCTGGCCGCTGTGCAGCGTGTAATTTTTGCCGTATACGACAAGAGCGATGAGCTAAGACTGCGTGCCAACGCAGAGGAGTTTGCGCTCGTCACCCAGCAAGCGGGCAAACAGTGGCTCTTGATTGACGTGACGAACGCCTTTCCACAATGGATGTCTGAGCAAGAGTACCGGGATGCGTACTTTGAGTCGCCAGATGACCTGGCCGGGTACCAGACCGGCGAATTAACAGAGTTCGTTTCCGACCTGATTGCGCAACTCAAGGCCCGTATCACGGCTGAAGCCACACCGGATACGGTCGTCGCTCTGCTGGGCGTCGGTAGTCTTTTCGGACTGGCCAGAGTTTCAACGGTCGTGGAGGGCATCAAAGATGCGGTCACAGGCAGGCTGCTGGTGTTCTTTCCTGGCGAACACCACCCCGAGAACCATACCTATCGGCTGCTGGACGCGCGCGACGGCTGGAACTACCTCGCTGTGCCGCTTCTGGCAACTGAATAACTGACAATTGAAAAAGCCAAAAAGGGTGAGGATTTGCAATGCTGAACAAAGAAATCTACAACAAGCTGCCAACCGAGAATCGGCTCGTCAACAACGGGGTCGCTGAGGTTTCAGAGGACCACTCGGACGCCGCTCAGAGCGTATTGCGTTACGAGCTCGAGACCTTCGTCTGCGACGGCCAGTACGAGAAGGGTCTGGAGACGGTTCTAGAGAAATTCCTGCTGAACTTGGGCAGTCGGAATGAGCAACCTGGCATCTGGATTTCCGGCTTCTACGGGTCCGGTAAATCGCACCTCGCAAAGATGCTCCGCACGCTCTGGACCGACTACAAGTTTGCCGATGGTGCCTCCGCTCGGAGCATTGCTAAATTACCTGACACCGTGGCAGCTCACCTGAAAGAGCTGTCCATCCAGGGTAAGCGCAATGGGGGCGTGCATGCTGCCGCAGGCAAGCTGGGAGCTGGGGCCGGCGACAAAGTTCGCTTGGCACTCTTGGGCATCATCTTCAAATCCAAGGGCCTGCCCGAGCAATTCAACCAGGCGCAACTGGTGCTGTGGCTCAAGCGCGAGGGTCTATTCGAACCCATTGAAGCGGCGTTACAAACGGCGAGGCGTTCTTTGGCGCAAGAGTTGCCGCACATGTACGTGTCCAACCACCTGGCCAAGGCCTTGCTGGCCGTTCGCCCCGGTATGGCCAACAGTGAGTCCGAAGTTCGTCAGTTACTCAAGGCTCAGTTCCCCCAAGTGCAAGACGTCAGCAACGAGCAGATGGTCAACGCCATAACTGAAGCCCTGTCCGACGGCGGCAATTTCCCCTTGACCCTGGTGGTGCTGGATGAGGTTCAGCAGTACATCGGCAACGATGTTGAGAAGGCTTACATGGTGCAAGAAGTGACCGAGTCCCTCTGCAAGCACTTCACGGGCAAACTTCTCTTCATCGGCACCGGCCAGTCCGCCTTGTCGGGCATGCCCAACTTGATGCGATTGATGGGGCGCTTTCCAGTACCCATCATGCTGAGCGACGTAGACGTTGAGAACGTCACCCGTCAAATCATTCTTGCCAAGAAGCCTACGACCCGTCCTTTGGTTGAGCAGTCATGGCGCGCCAACTTAGGTGAAATCTCACGCCACCTGCGAGGCACCAAGCTGGAACACGTCACCGAAGACGAACAGCTGATGACGGATGACTATCCCATCCTGCCAGTTCGCCGTCGCTTCTGGGAGCGCGTTCTGCGCACTATCGATACGACCGGCACCGTATCCCAGTTGCGCAGTCAGTTGCGCGTGGTGCATGAGGCCGTGCTGGCCACCTCAGACCTGCCGTTGGGTCATGTCGTTGCAGGTGACTTCCTGTACGACCAAATCGCCGCCAACCTCATGTCCACGGCGCAGCTACCCAAAGAGGTTTACGAGAACGTCCAGCGCTTCTCGGCCGGCGATGCCAGTGCCCAGCTCAAGGGTAAGTTGCTAAAGCTTATCTACCTTATCAACAAGCTTCCAGCGGATACCGCGCTCGACATTGGCCTGAAAGCCACTGACGATGCCTTGGCTGACTTGCTTGTCACCGACCTGGCTTCGGGCTCAAGTGACCTGCGTAAGCAGTTGCCTGAGCTTCTGCATAAATTGCAAAATGACGACAGGCTCATTATGTCGCTGGCCGGAACCAACGGCCTGGAGTACCGCCTGCAGACTATTGAGTCCAGCGCCTGGTACGAGGAATTCCGCGCTCAAGAGGCCGAACTAAAGGCCTCACCCCAGCGCATCGAACAGCAGCGCGCCGACCTGTTCAAGGCCCGATTTGCCGAGGTTCTCAAGAAAGTCCGCGTGGTGCAAGGTAAGGACAACGTCGAACGACGCCTCACGCCCACCTATGACGAGACGCTTCCAAAGGACAACGACAAGTCCTTGTACCTGTGGATTCAAGATGGTTGGCAGACCGAAGAAAAGTCTGTCATTGCCGAGGCCAAGTCGAAGAGCACTGACAACCCGACCCTTTTTGCCTTCCTGCGCTCCCAGAATAAAACCGAACTGACCAACGCCATCGTGGCGCTGGAGTCAGCCCGTGCAACCCTTCGCAAAAAGGGTACCCCGGCCACTGAGCAAGGCCGAGATGCCCAGCGCTCAATGGAAAGCCGCGAACGCAACGCAGACAAGGAGCTCAAAGACTTGCTCGACACACTCTTCGCTGGCGCACGCGTGTTCCAGGCCGGTGGCCAAGAAGTCACTGAGGGCAACGACATGTCAGAGCGCATCAACCGCGCAGCCAAGGCATCTGCCATCCGTCTGTACAGCCAGTTTGATGTTGCGGACAGTGACCAGTGGAGCAAAGTGTTGGACGAGGCCCGCAAAGGCAACCTAGAGGCCCTGAAAGCCGTTGGCCACAACCAAGAGGCCGACAAGCAGCCCGTCTGCCAGAAGCTGCTGGCTTATATCGGCCCCGGCAAAAAGGGCAGCGAAATCCGCGACTATTTCGAGAGCCCACCCTTCGGCTGGCCTCGCGACGCTATAGACGGCGCGTTGTTTGCGCTGCTGTCTGCAGGCCACGTCCGCGCTACGGATGCCAGCAGCAAGCAAGTGGATGCCAAGAGCCTTGACCGCAACAAGCTTACCCAGGCCAGCTTCCGGCAAGAGTCCGTCACCATCACGCCCCCCCAGCTCATCAAGATTCGCCAGCTGTTCAGTGCGGTGGGAGTGGCCTGCCAGCCCAAGGAGGAGTTGCTCAAGCTCCCCTTGCTGATTGCCAAGCTGCGCGACCTGGCCAGCAAAGCCGGTGGTGCTGCCCCGGCACCAATGACACCTAAGCTCACTGCCATTGAAGCGCTGGAGTCCCAGTCTGGAAACGGCCAGTTGCTGGAGCTGTACACCCGCCATGACGAATTACTAGCCCTGTCGAAGCAGTGGGCTGCAACCGCCGAGGCAATCCACAAACGCCTACCCGTGTGGAGCCAACTCACCAGTCTGCTAGAACACGCTAAGGAGTTGGGTCCCTACGAAGAGATTGCAGCCGAGAAAGATGCCATTCAGGCCCAGCGCAGCCTACTGGCTGAACCAGATACCGTTCGCCCCCTGCTGGACCGCACGGTCGATTTGCTGCGCCATGCGCTGAACGCGAAACTGCAAGGCTTCACCGCAGCCTTTGCAAGCCAGCAAGCACAACTGTCTGCCGATGCCGACTGGAGCAAGTTAACAGATACCCAGCGCGACCAGTTGACCCGAGACCACCATCTGGCAGCGCTCAAGCCCATCGAGCTATCGACGCCAGAGCAATTGCAAGACGCGTTGGACGACTGCAATCTTGACCACTGGATTTCTAAGACCCAGGCACTCAGTAGCCGGTTTGATGCCGCTCGGCACGCCGCCGTGCTGCTGCTTAAGCCAAACGTCGTCCATGTAGCTCTGCCCAAGCGAACTTTGAATGACGAGGCAGAGCTCAACGCCTGGCTTGCTGAGGTGGAAGCATTGCTGAGCGCCAAGCTCAAGCAAGGGCCGGTGGCGCTATAGAGGTGCACAAGGAGGACGGGTACCTGTTACCCGTGTTACTTCAAAAACAATACACATAAGACCATGCCATCTCACACCATTAGCAACCAACCACTGGCAAAGCCACTGCGCACACAGCTGGAAAACACAGTGAAAGCAGCCCGCGATGCGGCTGAATCGGCCGCACGCGCAGCTCTTGCCCAGTTGGCCGTGGCAGACGCCAAGGCCCCCGATTATTTGAACGAAGCCCAGCGGGTTTTGAGAAGAAAGCTACGTGCTCACGCCCGTGCATTAAGCACAAGCAGCTGCCAAAATAGTAGCGTTGATACTCGCCACCTGGTGTGGGAAGTGGCCTATGAGCACTGGCACCGCATGCTGTTTGCCCGCTTTCTTGCTGAAAACCACTTGCTGCTGTGGGAGCCCGGCGCGCCGGTCACCCTGGCAGAGTGTGACGAGCTGGTCCAAGACGCTGCCACCAGTCTGGGTGCCAAGAGCGGCTGGGAGCTGGCGGGCAAGCTGGCGGCGCGCATGTTGCCCCAAGTCTTCAAGCCTAAAAGCCCAGTATTTGAGCTGGCTTTTGCCCCAGAGCACCAGCGGGAGCTGGAGCGCCTGTTGGCGGGGCTGCCGCTGGAGGTATTCCAGGCCAGTGACAGCCTGGGCTGGGTGTACCAGTTCTGGCAGGCAAAACGCAAAGACGAAGTCAACGCCTCGGAGGTAAAGATTGGTGCCGACGAATTGCCCGCCGTCACCCAGCTCTTTACCGAACCCTACATGGTGGACTTTTTGCTCCACAACTCGTTGGGCGCTTGGTGGGCCACACGACATCCTGAGCAGCCGTGCCCGGTGCCGTTGCCATATCTGCGTACGATGGATAGCGGAGCACCCGCTGCGGGCGGCTTTGAGGGCTGGCCTGACAGCCTCAAAGACTTTAAGCTGCTCGACCCCTGCTGTGGTTCGGGTCACTTTTTAGTCGCCGCCTTTTTGTTGCTGGTACCTATGCGCATGGAGGCTGAGGGCTTGAGCGCTATGGATGCAGTCGATGCCGCGCTGGCCGACAACCTGCACGGACTAGAGCTGGACGCCCGTTGTGTCGAAATTGCTGTGTTCGCCTTGGCACTGGCCGCCTGGCGCTACCCAGATGAAGACGGCAATCCCTTGGGCGTGCGCGCGGATATGCCTACGCCGCGCATTGCCTGCTGTGGTTTGAAAGTGTCTGCCAGTGCCGACGTCTGGGCTGAGCTGGTGCCCAGCTCGCTATCAAATGCAGAGCTGCTCACGCAAGAGATACGAGGGCTACACGGTGTTTTCTCTCAAGCACCGTTGCTGGGCAGCCTGTTGGACCCGGTGCGCAGTCTGGGCGGAGGTGGACTGGGCTTGTTCCATTTTGATGCGCTCAAAGACCTGCTGGAGCGTGCACTGGCCTCTGAGGACCCGGCCACGCAGTGGACCAGTGGTAGCGAAGTGGACGATTCAAGTTGGGACTTGGCTCTAACCGCCCGTGGTCTGCTGGAGGCTGCGCAATTGCTGGAAGGGCGTTACCACTTGGTGATTACTAACGTTCCGTACCTATCACGCGCTAAGCAATTAAATGCGCTTAAAGACTATTGTGCAGCTCATTTCCCTGATGGAAAAAATGACCTCGCTAATGTATTTCTGGAAAGGTGTCTTGAACTTTGTCACCCGTGTAACGTTGGATATACCCAAGTCGTCATGCCACAGAACTGGATGTTTCTTTCGAGTTTCAAGGCTCAGCGCGAACGACTACTTAAATCAGTGAATTGGAATCTGCTGGTCAAGCTTGGCGGAGGAGCAGAAGCATTTGACTGTGGTCCAGGAAATATTACCAATATTTGCATGATTATGCTTAGCAAATTAGAAGCTTCAAGCAATGCAACACAGGTTGCTGATAATCATATATTTCATGGGTTTGATGCGAGTTTGGCGCGCTCACCAACGGAAAAAGCCGCCTTACTCCAACATATAAATGGAGTTCCATTAATTCAGAGGGTGCAACTTCAAAATCCTGATGCAAGAATTTCGTTTGAAGAAAATAGAAATTTGCAGTTATTAAATAAATTTGCAGTTGACTCATCAGGTTGTTTAACTAGTGACGGGGAGCGCTTTTATCGACTTCATTGGGAACAGCCGATTTCCGACGATTGGGAGTATCTGCAGTCGACGGTGAAAGAAACGTCACTGTATGACGGCCGCAACTTAGTGATTTACTGGCAAAAGGCTTCTGGAGACCTATTTCGCCTGGCTGAAAGCATGAAGGGAACGAATCATGCAGTGCAAAATTGGCGACGAGGTCAAGATGTATGGGGGAAAAAAGGTATTGCCATAAGCAGCATGGGAAAACTGCAATCCACTATCTACTGGGGACAACACTTTGATAACAATACCGCTGTTGTAATACCAAACGACCCGCGTAACCTTGCTGCGTTGTGGTGTTTTTGTTCGTCACAGGAATACAACGATGAAGTTCGTCAAATTGACCAAGCGTTGAAGGTGACCAACGCCACACTCGTCAAAGTACCATTTGACTTGGCTCGTTGGGAACATGTCGCCGCCGAGCGCTACCCCAACGGCCTTCCTCAACCCTTTTCCAATGACCCCACCCAATGGGTCTTCCATGGCCATCCAAAGCCAGCTACCGACCCTCTGCAAGTTGCAGTTGCACGCATGCTTCGCTACTGCTGGCCGGCAGAGTCGGATGCCGCCATGGAGCTAGCCTCCGAGGCTCAAACTTGGATTGCCCGTTGTGACGCACTCGCAAGCCATGCGGATGACGACGGTATCGTGTGTCTTTCCGCAGTCCGCGGTGAAAAGCCAGCAGCTGAGCGCCTTTTGTCACTTCTAATCGATGCGTGGGAAACATCCGAACCTGGCAGTTGGAAGCCAACCATGCTAGACAAACTCCTGTCTGACGTAGGATGTGCAGGCAAGGGCCTAGACGTGTGGCTTCGCGACCACTTTTTTGAGCAACACACCAAGCTCTTTTTGCACCGCCCCTTCATTTGGCATGTGTGGGACGGTCTGAAAGACGGCTTCGCCGCGTTGGTCAACTACCACCTGCTCGATGCCAAAAACCTGGAGCGCCTCATTCACACCTACCTGGGCGACTGGATTCGCAACCAAGAAGCTGGTGTTGCCAATGGCGTTGACGGTGCCCCGCTGCGACTGGCTGCCGCACAAGCCCTCAAGCAAAAGCTGGAGGCCATTCAGAAAGGCGAATTTGACGGCAAGGTGGGTTACGACATCTTCGTCCGCTGGAAGCCGCTGGCCGAACAGCCCATCGGCTGGAATCCAGACTTGAATGATGGTGTGCGCGTGAACATCCGCCCCTTCTTGACCGCTGAAGTGCTGCGCCACAACAAGAAACCCAAGCTCAACATTACCTGGGACAAAGACCGTGGCAAAGACGTCGAATCCGCGCCCTGGTTTAAGGTGTTCAACGGTGACCGTATCAATGACCACCATTTGACGTTGGCTGAGAAAATGGCGGCTAAAGGAAAAACGACATGATGTTGAAAAGTTTTGAGTTGCTTAATTTTCGTGGCATTTCTCGCATGCCCTTGACTTTCACCAGTAGGACTACGGCATTTCTAGGCGTGAATGGTGTGGGTAAATCTTCGGTGCTTGATGCATTGGCAATCGCGTTGTCCAGCATGACAGAGCGAATCGTCGGGCAAGCATCAAAGGCGCGAGACATTTCCCCAGACGATATTCAGAATGGCCAAGATTTCTCTCGTTTGATTGTTTCCGTTAATCTTGATGGCGCCCCCACATCTTGGGCAGTAGCCAGGAATCGCAAAGCGGGAAAGCACACACCAGAGCGCAGCAGTGACTTTGAAGCCTTGAATGACCGGACAGGTCTGTTGAATGGGCGAATGCTCTACCGGGAGTCAAATCAACTTCCAATAAATCTTCCATTGGCGGTTTACTACGATGTACATCGGGCAGTGTTGGATGTTCCCCTCCGCGTGAAGGAGAAGCTCAAAAACACTCCGAGAGAGGCCTATAACGATGCACTGGGCCATGGGGGCACAGATTTCAGGGGATTCTTTGCTTGGTTTCGTGACCGCGAAGATGCTGAAAATGAACGTATTCGTGATGTGGTCGACCATCGGGACCGAGATTTAATGGCCGTGCGCGCAGCCATTGAGGCATTTACAAAATTTACAGACTTGCGAATTCGGAGAAAGCCAACGCTTCGGATGACGGTCAAAAAGGAAGACGCTGAACTGAACGTGCTGCAGCTTTCCGATGGTGAAAAATGTTTGCTCGCGCTTGTGGGAGACCTTGCACGTCGGCTGAGTTTGCTCAACACGGAACGAGATAACCCCCTTGAAGGCGAAGGCATAGTTCTGATTGACGAGATTGACCTTCACTTGCACCCCAAGTGGCAAAGAACTGTGGTGGCTTCGCTGGAGAGAACGTTCCCAAACTGTCAATTCATTATCACTACCCACTCTCCGCAAATTGTTGGAGAGCTCCGGCCAAACCAAATCTTCTTGCTGCATCCCCAAGGATATGGTCATCCGCAAGTTAGCTACGGGCTAGATTCCAGCAGAGTGCTTGAGGAAATCATGGGTGCATCGGAGCGCTCTGCAGAAGTTGAAAATGCGCTTTCGGAATTGTTTGCCGCTTTGGAGCGCAATGAACTTGAGTCAGCACGAGCACAACTGAAAATATTGACCGAGTTGGCTCCGGGAATCGCAGAAATAGGTGGTGCCCACGCCTTGCTAAAGCGTAAAGAGGTGGTGGGTCGATGAAGCGCGTTAGAAAAGGGAGCTCACCTGTTCTGTTTGAAAACTGGAAAGCGCTGGCAAACCCGGACTGGACCCCGAGTTTTGAAAATCTTCAAAAGCCAGAAAAACCTACGCTACATAAGGCCTTGCTGAGTGAGCAAGGCTGGGTATGTTGCTATTGTGGGCGTTCAATATCGCAGCAAGACAGTCACATTGAGCACTTCCGGCCGCAAGAGAATTTCCCACATCTTGCACTGACCTTTGACAATCTTCATGCATCTTGCATACGGGAAACAGAGCCAGGAACACCGTTGCATTGTGGTCACGCTAAGGAGAACGACTTCGATGTTGCGCTGCACATTTCGCCACTCGACCCAGATTGTGAGAAGCGGTTTCTTTACAACTACGAAGGTCAAATCATGGCGGCCGATGCTGCTGACGAGCAGGCGAAGTACATGGTGCGGCTGTTGCATATCGATGTTCCGTTCTTAAACAATCGGCGCGAGGAAGAGATTCGCAAAGTGTTTGACCCAGCATTTCTTGCGAGTGCTACGACTAGTGAACTTGCCAAGCTGCGCGACGCGTTTCGAGAGCGTGACGATGCGGGGCACTTACTTTCTTTTGGGCATGTGCTCGCTCGCTTTGCGGAGCAACGCCTTCTGGATGGCACAACGTGATGCAAAAAATGACTATGTTTTTTTTCGTATGAGCCTTATCACCTGCTTGGTCGAGTCCCTTCGTGCATGCGCCAAAGTCAATCGCACGCTGATGGTGGCACCAGCCGCCATTCTGTGGACCGATGCCGACCGCCTATGGGAATCAGCAATTCCTCAGTTGGCAAAGCAGTTGCCCGAGCTTTTTGTACTGGGTGATTACGCCCCGGACGACCGGCAAGGACCAAGCATTTGGTTGAAGTGTGCTGTAGCAGGCAAATTGGAAACTCAGTTACCCGCTGGCGTGGTTCCAATTCTCTACCTACCGGGTACCAGCCGTGCCGACTTGCGTGCTATCGAAACTTGCCCACGCGAACTTCAACCGCTCGCAGAGCTTCAGTACCGGGGCGTCTTTTGGAGTCAAGCCAATGGAAAGGACTGGACCGTCAATGCATTCTTGACCGCAAAGAAAGGTGGGCTTGGACTCGATGTTTCCCAAGACGCTGCCACCCAAGAGGCGCTGAAGCGTGTGGTGGCCGCAGGGATGCTGCTGGATAGACCGGTGGCGGACTTGCAGGGAAAGCAAATCAACGCCGCTTGGCTTGATGCTTTGCTCGCACCGAACCCGACTCGAGATGTATTGGCATGGTTGAACGACCCAGTGGGGATGCAATCCAAATGGGCTGGCGCACGCTGGGAAATTTTCAGCAGTCGCTGCGCCAAAGACTTTGGGTTTAACCCTGAGACCGATGGAGTCCTGACGGCAGCGGAAAAGCTGGCTGAGCACCAAGGCCCATGGGCAAATGTGTGGGAGCTTTACTGCGAGTCTTTCACCAGCTTCAAGGCAATTGCTGAAGTACTTGGAAAGTTACAGCCTCCACCGCCCAAAGGCCTGTTTGATAGTCCCGACCAGTTGGCGGGCTATCCTAGAGCCAATGAAGATGGCGA
>Ga0228698_1001667_pt1 | contig 10489 bp, 10 predicted proteins | sample McNCre117_Aug_MG_FD_178015 | JGI IMG/M metagenome (GOLD analysis project Ga0228698, IMG submission 178015) | Freshwater microbial communities from McNutts Creek, Athens, Georgia, United States - 1-17_Aug_MG | ecosystem: Environmental > Aquatic > Freshwater > Creek | place: USA: Georgia...
CGCCCCGCCGGCACGGCCGCCACCCGCGGCGGCCGCCGCGCGCGCCGACGCCCCGGCGCCATCCAGGCCGGTGGCCCGGGAATCGGGGCTGCGGCGGATCAGGGTGCGCAGGTTGACCTCGGGCATCACGCCCTGGGCGATCAGCCAGCGGTTGGCTTCGTGGTAGCCCTCGGCGGCCAGGCGGCCGATGCCGTTGCGCAGCGCAGCCTCGACCCCGGCCCAGACATCCAGGCCCAGGCCGGCCTCGGCAAAGCCCTGCACCCACAAGCGCGAGAGTTCCTGCGGGCGGAACAGGTCGCCACCGGCGAGCTCGTCGCGGCGGTCCAGGTGGATGATGCGGGCGCGCAGATCGGTGAATTCCCAGAACACCGCATCCGTGATGGACTGGGCCAGGCGGGACACCAGGATGTCGCGCTGCAAGGTCTGGTCGTCGACCAGGCTCAGCACGTCGCGGCCGTGCATCGAGGCCAGCAGGGTGCTGGCTTCGCCACCGTCCCCGGCGCCATCGGCGGCTTCGTGCAGCAGCAGGGCCTGGCCCCGCACCCAGTCGGCGCCGCGGGCCATCAGGGCCTGCAGGTTGTCCCGGCGCTGCTGGGCCAGCGCCCGCTCGGCGGGCCGGTCCAGCAGTTCGTGCGCGGCGTCGAGCACGGCATCGAGCAGGGCCGGCAGTTCGCGGGCCATGGACTCGGCAAAGGCCTGCCGGGCGCGGTGGGTGAGGGAAGAGGAAGAGGCGCCGTCAAGCATGACTCAGGGGGACTGCAGCGACGCCGCGCGCCGTACCACGGCGCGCGGCGGTCAGCCGATCACTCTACACCACGGCGCCGGCGTTCGGATCTTCAGGGTCATGGGGGGTGCCGGCGTTCGCCTTGTCCAATTTCACCAGGTCCTCGCGCTTGACGCCCAGCCACATGGCGATGGCCGCGGCCACGAAGACCGAGGAGTAGATGCCGAACAGAATGCCGATGGTCAGGGCCACGGCGAAGTAGTGCAGGGTCTGGCCACCGAACATCATCATCGACAGCACCATCATCTGGGTGCAGCCGTGGGTGATGATGGTGCGGCTCATGGTGCTGGTGATCGCGTGGTCGATCACCTGCTCGGTGTTGAGCTTGCGGTACTTGCGGAAAGCTTCGCGGATCCGGTCGAAGATCACCACCGACTCGTTGACCGAGTAGCCCAGCACGGCCAGCACGGCCGCCAGCACCGGCAGCGAGAACTCCCATTGGAAGAACGCGAAGAAGCCCAGGATGATGACCACGTCGTGCAGGTTGGCGATGATGGCCGCCACCGAGAACTTCCACTCGAAGCGCATGGCGAGGTAGGCCATGATGCCCAGCACCACGCAACCCAGGGCCTTGAGGCCGTCGGCGAACAATTCGGCGCCCACGGACGGGCCCACGACTTCGGTGCGGGTCTGCTCCAGCGGCTCGCTGCCGTCGGCACGGGTGCACGAGGGGCGGCTGATGGCCTCGCCCTTGGCCGTGGTCAGGTTCTTGATGCCGACCTGGCCCTGCTCGACCGCGCACAGCGCGTTGAACACGCGCTGGGCCACTTCGGACTGCTTGACGTCGGCGCGCACGGGCACGCGCACCATCACGTCGTGCGAGCTGCCGAAGTTCTGCACCTGCACTTCACCGTAGTGCAGGGCCTCGACCGCGCCGCGCACGCGGTTCAGATCGGCCGACTGCGCATAGCGGATTTCAGAAACCGTGCCGCCGGTGAACTCGATCGAGAAGTGCAGGCCGCGGGTGACGAGGAAGAACACCGCGGCGAAGAAGGTCAGCGCCGAGACGATGTTGAAGACCAGCGCATGCCGCATGAACGGGATGTCGCGCTTGATCCGGAAGAATTCCATGGAAGGCTCCTGAGGTGGCCTGGGCGAAAACGGGGAACGGAGGGCGTGGACGGGGCCGGGGCGCCGGCCTTCAGGCCAGCGCCCCGACGGGCGTCACTTCGAGCCGGTGGGGGCCACGTCGGTGCCCGTGGCGGCATCGCTGCCGGCGGCCGGGCTGCCCGCGGGGCGCCACACCTGGCCGATCGAGACCGACTTGAGCTTCTTCTGGCGGCCGTACCAGAAGTTCACCAGGCCGCGCGAGAACATCACGGCCGAGAACATCGAGGTCAGGATGCCCAGGCAGTGCACCGCCGCGAAGCCGCGCACCGGGCCCGAACCGAAGGCCAGCAGGGCCAGACCGGCGATCAGGGTGGTGATGTTGGAGTCCAGGATGGTGGCCCAGGCACGCTCGTAACCGGCATTGATGGCCGCCTGCGGCGAGGCCCCGTTGCGCAGTTCCTCGCGCACGCGCTCGTTGATCAGCACGTTGGAGTCGATGGCCATGCCCAGGGTCAGGGCGATGGCCGCGATGCCCGGCAGGGTCAGCGTGGCCTGCATCAGCGACAGCGCCGCCACCAGCAGCAGCAGGTTGAACGCCAGCGCCAGCGTGGAGAACACGCCGAACAGCAGGTAGTACGCGCACATGAACAGCGCGATCGCGGCGAAGCCGTATTCGACCGACGCGAAGCCCTTGGCGATGTTGTCCTTGCCCAGGCTGGGGCCGATGGTGCGCTCTTCGATGATCTCCATCGGCGCGGCCAGCGAACCGGCGCGCAGCAGCAGGGCCTGGTCGGCGGCTTCCTGGACCGTCATCCGGCCGGTGATGTTGAAGCGCGTGCCCAGTTCGCCGCGGATCGACGGGGCCGTGACGACCTCGCCCTTGCCCTTCTCGAACAGGATGATGGCCAGGCGCTTGCCGATGTTGTCGCGCGAGACGTCGCGCATGATGCGGCCGCCCTTGGCATCCACGCTGATCACGATGTCGGGCTGGCCGTGTTCGTCCAGGCCGGGCTGCGCATCGGTGAGGTTGTCACCGGTGATGACCACCTGACGCTTGACGATGATGGGCGCGCCGCCGCGCTCGACGAAGCGCTCGGTGCCGAAGGGCACGGGGCCCGTGCCCGCCAGTGCGGCGCCGGCTTCGGCGGATTCGTCGACCATGCGCAGCTCGAGCGTGGCGGTGCGGCCGATGATGCTCTTGGCGCGCGCCGTGTCCTGCACGCCGGGCAGCTGCACCACGATGCGGTCCGGGCCCTGCTGCTGGATCACCGGCTCGGCCACGCCCAGCTCGTTGACCCGGTTGCCCAGCGTGGTCATGTTCTGGTGGACGGCCTGGTCCTGCACCTTCTTGGCCGCGGCCGGGCTGAGGCTGCCGCTGAGCTTGAACTCGCTGCCCTCGACGGCATCGACCCACTGCACGTCGGGCAGCTGGTCGGCCAGCAGGTTGCGGGCGGCGTCCAGCGTGGCCTTGTCGCGGAAGCGGATGTCCACGCTGTTGCCGTCGCGGTTGACGCCGGCATGGCGGATGTTCTTTTCGCGCAGCATCGAGCGCACGTCACCGGTCAGCGCCTCGGCCTTCTGCGTCAGCGCGGCCTTCATGTCGACCTGCATCAGGAAGTGCACGCCACCACGCAGGTCCAGGCCCAGGTACATGGGCAGCGCATGGATGCCGGTGAGCCACTGGGGCGAGCGCGACACCAGGTTCAGCGCCACGATGTAGGCGGGGTCCTCGGCGTCGGTGTTGAGCGCCTTGCCGATCACGTCCTTGGCCTTGAGCTGGGCGTCGGTGTCGGCGAAGCGGGCCCGCACCGAGGCGCCTTCGAGCTGGACGAAGTCGGCATTGAGGCCGGCGCCCTTGAGGGCGGCGGACACCTTGGGCACCAGGTCGGCGTCGACGTGCACCGTGGCCTTGCCGCTCGAGATCTGCACCGCCGGGGCTTCACCGAAGAAGTTGGGCAGGGTGTAGAGCAGGCCGATCGCGAGCGCGACCAGCAGCAGCAGGTATTTCCAGACGGGGTAGCGATTCATGCGGAATCCTCGGCGGGCAGGCGGCAGGCAGGATGGGCGTGCCGGCCCGGGGTCGGTACCCGGGTGGGGTACAGGGAGCAGGGAGCCGCGCGGCCCGGGGCAGGCCCGGGCTCGGGCGGCGGCAGGCCGCTCAGGCGGCCTTGATCGTGCCCTTGGGCAGCACTTGCACCACGGCGCTGCGCTGGATCTGCAGCTCGACGTTGGTGCCGGTTTCCAGGCTGAGGTAGTTGTCGCCCAGCTTGCTGATGCGGCCGACCACGCCGCCCACGGTGACGACCTCGTCGCCCTTGGCCAGCGCGTCGATCATGGCGCGCTGTTCCTTCTGGCGCTTCATTTGCGGGCGGATCATCACGAAATACAGCACCACGAACATCAGCGCGAGGGGCAGCATGCTCATCAGGCTGTTTTCGTTGCCCGCGGCGGCGGTGGCGGTCTGGGCGTAGGCGTTGGAAATGAACACGGTCGGGATTCCTGGTCTGGTCGGGCCGGCCTGATGCCGCCCCGCGGATGTGCAAACCCCTCATTTTACCCGGCGAAGATGACGGGCGCCGGGCGGTTTTCCCGGCCTTGAAACCGGGCGTGCCGGCGCCATGTGCGCCGGGTTGCCCCTTGGCGGGCGCTCTGCCGCCCCGGCGCCCCCGGCACGGCCACGTCCCATGTCCCTGCCGCTGTTGTTGCCCCTGGCCCTGGTGGCGGGCCCGGCCACCCTGATCGCCGGCAGCCTGGCCCTGGCGCCGCGTTGGCGCCAATGGCGGCGCGAGCGCCTGCGCCGCCAGCCGTTCCCGCCGGCCTGGCGCACGATCCTGCGCCGCCGCGTGCCCTTGTACCGGCGGCTGCCGGTGCCGCTGCAGGCGCAGTTGCGCGCCCACATCCAGGTGTTCCTGGCCGAGAAGCGCTTCATCGGCTGCGCCGGCCAGCGCATCACCGACGAGGTGAGGGTCACGGTGGCGGCCCAGGCCTGCCTGCTGCTGCTGAACCGGCCGGCGCACTATTTCGAGGCTTTGCGCCAGATCCTCGTCTATCCGGGCGCCTTCGTCGTCGATCGCGCCGCACCCCTGCCCGGCGGCGTGCTGCAGGAGCAGCGCCGTGCGCTGGCGGGCGAGTCCTGGCAGCAGGGGCAGGTGATCCTGTCCTGGCAGGACACGCTCGAAGGCGCGGCCGACTGCACCGACGGCCGCAATGTGGTGCTGCACGAGTTCGCCCACCAACTCGACCAGGAAACCGGCGTGGCCAACGGCACGCCCCACCTGGGCAGCCGGCCGCGCCATGCCCGCTGGCAGCAGGTGATGCAGGCCGAGTTCGCGGCGCTGCAGTGGCGCCAGCAAGCCGGGCAGGATTGCCTGATCGGGGCCTACGCGGCGCAGAACCCGGCGGAGTTCTTTGCCGTGGTGACGGAGTTGTTCTTCGAGCGGCCGCAGGCGCTGGCGGGCGAGTTTCCCGGGCTCTACGGCGAGTTCGCGGACTATTACGGCGTGGATCCGCGCGGCTGGCACGGCTGAGGGGTGGCCGGGCCGCGCTCGGAACGCTGTGTTGCAAGGGCTTGAACGGCGGTGCCGGGCCGGGCGCTCACACTGAAGGCATCACGCAGCCCTGAAGGCTGCGCCAACACCGATCCCCCACCCCCGACCAGAAAGGGCCCCGCCATGATCACCCTGCGCCCGGCCGCCGAACGCGGCGAAGCCGACCACGGCTGGCTGCACAGCTTCCACAGCTTCTCGTTCGCCGAGTACCACGACCCGGCCCACATGGGCTGGGGCCGGCTGCGGGTGCTCAACGACGACACCATCGCCCCGGGCACCGGCTTCGGCACCCATGGCCACCGCGACATGGAGATCGTCAGCGTGGTGCTCGACGGCGCCCTGGCCCACCGTGACAGCCTGGGCAACGGCGCCCTGGGCGGGGCCCACGAGGGCGTGATCCGCCCGGGCGAGATCCAGCGCATGAGCGCGGGCACCGGTGTGCGCCACAGCGAGTTCAACCACCAGCAGGAGGCGAGCACCCACTTCCTGCAGATCTGGCTGATGCCCACGACTCTGGGCATCGCGCCGGGCTACGAGCAGATCGCGGTGGCGCCAGCACGTACGCGCGGCGCCTTCACCCTGGTGGCCTCGCCCGAAGGGCAGGCGGGCGGGCAGGCCGCGGTGACGGTGAACTCGGATGCGCGCCTGTACCTGGGCCGCTTCGACGGCGACGAAACGGCCGAACTGCCGCTGCCGGCCGGCCGCCTGGGCTACGTGCACGTGGCGCGCGGGCGCGCCGTGGTCAACGGCCTGGCCCTGGGGCCCGGCGACGCGATCAAACTGCGCGACGAGCCGCGGGTGGTGGTGGCGCTGGGCGAGGCGGCCGAGGTGCTGGTGTTCGACCTGGCGCCTTGAGGCACCTGCGCCGCCCGCGCCGGCTGAGGGCCATCGATGCGCCCGGCGGGCGCCGCCGGCTCAGCGAGACAGCACCAGCTTCACGCCGAAGCCCACCAGCAAGGTGCCGGCCACGCGGTTGAGCCAGCGCGTCAGGCGCGGGCTCTGGCCCAGACGATGGGCCAGGCGGCGCGTGAGCGTGATCACGGTGGCGCAGTAGAGGAAGGTGATGGCCGCGATGGTGGCCGCCATGAACGCGAAGGTGCCCAGACCGGGGTGCTGCGCCGGGTCCACGAACAGCGGGAAGAAGGCCATGTAGAACACGATGGCCTTGGGGTTCAGCAGGGTGATGACCGCGGCCTGGCGGAAGTACTGGCGCGGCTGGATGTTGACCACCGGCGCATCGCCCGGGCGCGCCATCACCATGCGCAGGCCCAGCCAGGCCAGGTAGCCGGCGCCGCCCCATTGCACCGCGTGGAACACCGCGGGCGAGGCTTGCAGCACTGCGGCCAGGCCGGCCACCGCGGCCCACATCAGCACCTGGTCGCCGGCAATCACGCCCAGGGTGGCGGCCAGGCCGCCGCGCACGCCGCCCTTGCTGGTGGAGGTGATGATGGCCAGGTTGCCCGGGCCCGGAATGGCCAGAAACACCACGACGGCGGCCACGAAGGCGCCGTAATCCGACACACCGAACATCTTCTTGCTCCTGCTGCGGGGCCGCGGGCCGGGGTGGCGCCGGGCGGAAAGCCCAGTGTAGCCAGCCCTCGCCGGGCCGGCTGGTACGGGGTTTCAGGCCGGGCGGATGGGCACGCGGCGGCGCATCGGCGCCTCGCCGGCCAGGGCCGCGCGGGCGCGCAGCTGCCCGCAGCCGGCGTCCACGTCCTGCCCGGCGGACTGGCGCAGCTTGGTCAACACGCCGCGGCCGTGCAGCTCACGCATGATGGCCACGCAGCGCTCCCAGGCGGGGCGGCGGTAGTCGAGTTCGTCGATGCTGTTGAACGGGATCAGGTTCATCAGCGCGTACTTGCCCTGCAGCAGGCGCACGATGCCGTCCAGCTCTTCCGGGCCGTCGTTGACGCCTTCGATCAGGGTCCACTGGTACTGGATGGGGTAGCCGACCTGGCGGGCATAGGCCTCGCCGGCCTCGACCAGGTCCTGCGGGTCGAAGCGCGGGGCGCGGGGCAGCAGGGCGGCGCGGCGATCGGCCAGCGTGGAGTGCAGGGACAGGGCCAGGGCCGGCTTGACCGGGCCCTGGGGCAGGCGCTCGAACACGCGCGGATCGCCCACGGTGGAGAACACCAGGCTCTTGTGGGCGATGCCGCCGGCCGTGCCCAGCAGGTCGATGGCATCCATGACCTCGTCGAGGTTGTGGGCGGGCTCGCCCATGCCCATGAACACCACCTTGCGCACGGGGCGGCGGGCGCGGGCCAGGGCGACCTGGGCCACGATCTCGGCGCTGCTGACCTGGCGGATCAGGCCGCTGCGGCCAGTCATGCAGAACACGCAGCCGACCGCGCACCCGACCTGGGTGGACACGCACACGCCTTCACGGGGCAGCAGCACGCTTTCGACCGTCTGGCCATCGGCCAGTCGCACGAGCAGGCGTTCGGAGCCGTCATCGCCCGGGTGGACCGCGTCGATGCGGGCGAGGGAGGCCAGGCCGGCCTCGAACGCGGGCAGGCCATCGCGCAGGCGCTGGGGCAGGAAATCGACGATCTTGCGGCGGCCGGCGTCCTGCGGCTTGGCTTGCGCCCAGTGCCGCAACACGCGCGCTTCGTGGCTGGGGCCTGCGCCGAGGGCCCGGAGCTGATCTCGGAGTTCAGGAATCCGCATGGGCGTATTGTCGCTTCAGGTGGGCGCGGTGCCGGGCGCCGGGGGGGCGGTTTGGCCGTTGGCCGGGCGGGTTGGGGGCTGCCCGATCCAGGGCAGGGCTCTTGACATCCAGCATCCATGCGGGTTGGCGGAGGGTGCCCCCAAGCACCCCACAGAGTTGTCCACAGAAGTTGTGGGCATGTGTATATCTTTGATTGGGGTGGCGGCGGGGTTTGCCGGGTCGTGCGGTTGTAGCGGGGACGCTCGGCTTGTAGCGGGGACGGCCTCGCCGGCGGGGAGTGTCTGGCGCGGCCGGGCCGGCGCCCCCTGCTCCGCAGGGGGTTCGCTGCGATGCTCTCTGCAGGGGGGCCGCGCTGAACTTGCCCTGCTCCGCTGCGCGTCGCTGGGCTTCGGACAATCAGCGCGAGTCAGATCACGAAGTCGGCGGGTACGCCGACGCCCCCCTTCCGTTGCGCTTCTCGCCGCCTCTACGGCCGCTCCAGACACTCCCCACCACCGAGTCCTCCGGCACCGTTTCGGCCGTTGGGACATCGCTCGCGGCCACCCCGGATAGAAGGTTCGAGAACGTTGGACCGGACGCACAACGCCGGTCAACTGGTTCAGGCGGCGGGGGCGTCACATTTTTTTCGGCGCGGCCCAATATTCCCCCCCGGTCGTCCGTCTACCTGATCATGGACACCCCCATGAGCATTCACTCCCCACCGCCGGCCGGCCCGGCCCGCCCGCCGCCCAGTGCGCTCACGCAGGCGCTGCGGGAGGAGCGCGCGCGGCTGACCGCGTTCGTGCGGCGGCGCCTGCGGGATCCGGCCGAGGCCGAGGACCTGGTGCAGGACGTGCTCACCGAACTGGTGGCCGCCTGGCAGTTGCCCGAGCCGATCGAACAGGTCGGGGCCTGGCTGATGCGCGTGGCCCGGCACCGGCTGATCGACCGCTTCCGCAAGCGCCGCGAAACGCTGATCGGGGACGTGGCCGGGGGCCGCGATGACGAGAACGACGGCCCCGGTACCTGGCTGGACGAACTGCTGCCCAGCCGGGACGACGGACCGGAGGCCGAGTACCTGCGCAGCGTGATGCTGGCCGAACTGGAATCGGCGATCGAGGACCTGCCGCTGCTGCAGCGGGAGGTGTTCGTCGCCCACGAGCTGGAGGGGCGGTCGTTCAAGGACCTGGCCGCGGCCACCGGCACCAATCTCAACACCCTGCTGGGTCGCAAACGCGCTGCCGTGCTGCAGCTGCGCCGACGGCTCCGCGCCTTGATGGATGAACTCGATGACTGACACCGATACCGATGACCACCGCGGCCCGACGGCCGCGCCCCGCCCGGCCACTCCAGCCACCCCGGCGGCCCCGCCCCCCTGGGCCGACCCGGCCGTGATCGCGCAGCGCCGCCGTACCTGGTGGCGCTGGGGCGCGCTGCGCGTGATCGGCGGCCTGGCGTTCGCCGCGCTGGCCAGCGGCCTGGTGATGCTGCTGTGGAACGCCGTGGTGCCCGGCCTGGTGCCCGGCGTTCAGCACCTGGACTGGCTGCACGCCGCCGGCCTGCTGCTGCTGAGCCGCATCCTGGTGGGCGGCTTCCACCGCGGACATCACCGCGGCCACCACGCGTGGCGGCACGAGATCGCCGGCCGCAGCGCCGCGCTCAGCGAACAGGAGCGGGCCGAGATGCGTCAGCGTCTGCGCGGCTGGCACCGCCTGCACGAGTGGCACGAAGCGCATCATGGGCGTGACCCGTGGTGAGGGCGGCCATGCCCGGAGGCAGTCGCAGCAGTGGCCGGACTGACGATCCTGCGGTGAGGGGCGCCGCACCGCCATCCCCGGCCGCCTGCCGCCAGCCCCCGGGCCGGCTGCAACCGGTGGTCGACCTGACCCGCTGCGAAGGCAAGGGCGATTGCCTGCGCGCGTGCCCGGAACAGGTGTTCGAGATCGGCCGGCTGGAAGGCCCGGCCTGGCAGGCGCTGTCCTGGCCGGTGAAGATCAAGCAGATCATCCACGGCCGGCGCGTGGCCTTCACGCCCCGGGCCGAGGCCTGCCGCGGCTGCGGCCTGTGCGTCAGCGCCTGCCCCGAGGACGCGATCACGCTGATGAAGGTGTTTGACGGGCCCAAGGGCTGAGCGCGGTGGCCCGGGCACGGGCCCGGGCACGGATACCGGCAGGGGTACCGGCGCGGACGTGTCCGATCAGACTTCGCCGCGCCAGCCTGCCCCGACCGCCGCGAAGCGTGCTGCCACCGCGGCCCGGACAGCCTCGGGCAGGGGCCCTTCCTGCACCTGGTCCGCGTTGTGCCGCAGGTGGGCGGCCGAGGTGGTGCCGACGATGCCGCTGCTGACGCCCGGCGCCCAGGCGGCAAAGCGCAGCGCGAACGCGTCCCAGGGCAGCGCGCCCGGGTCCAGCGCCAGCGCCTGCCGGCGGTGCCAGTAGACCTCGGCGTAGTCGCCCACCG
>Ga0228698_1001668_pt1 | contig 10487 bp, 9 predicted proteins | sample McNCre117_Aug_MG_FD_178015 | JGI IMG/M metagenome (GOLD analysis project Ga0228698, IMG submission 178015) | Freshwater microbial communities from McNutts Creek, Athens, Georgia, United States - 1-17_Aug_MG | ecosystem: Environmental > Aquatic > Freshwater > Creek | place: USA: Georgia...
GGCCGAACACCACGTGGCCTACGTCCTTGCCGTCCACCTGCGCGCGGGCCAGGGACTCGCGCACTACTTGCGCGGCAAGCTGGGTGGGCGGGACGTCCTTCAAGCTTCCGCCAAAGGTTCCAATGGCTGTGCGCACGGCACTCACAACAACAACTTCACGCGACATACAGACTCCAATCTTTTAAAAACAAATTCGGCACAACCCCGCCTCAGGCGAGATGGCTGCTCCACACCAGCACGGTGGCCACCAGTGCCGCCAGGAATACGGTTTCGCCCAGCATCAACAGCACCGGCTTGATGCCCACGGTGGTGAGCTCTTTCATGTGGGTTTTGACGCCAATGGCAGCGATGGCAATCACCAGGCACCAGCGTGAGAGTTCATTGCCCAGGCTTTGCACGTTTGCAGGCACCCAGCCCATGCTGCCGATCAGCATCAGCGCTACAAAGGCGCTCACAAACCAGGGCAAAAGCACCGCCTTGGGTTCATCGGCCGCGCGGTGCTTGCGGTTCACAAAGGCAATCAGCACGATCACCGGCATCAGCATGGCCACGCGCATGAGCTTGACCACGGTGGCAATGTCACCGGCCTCTTGCGACACGCCATAACCGGCGCCCACCACCTGCGCCACGTCGTGGATGGTCGCGCCCAAAAAGATGCCGGTCTGGTGGTCGCTCCAGCCCATGGCATGGGCCAGCATGGGGTACACCACCATGGCCATGGTGGACAGCGCACTCACGCTGATCACCGTGAACAGCGTAGCCCGCTCGCGCAATGGGTGGTTGGGCAGCACGGTGGAAATGGCCAGCGCAGCCGATGCGCCGCAGATGGCCACCGAGCCGCCTGTGAGCACACCAAAGGGTGCCTTGAAGCCCGAGAGCCGTGCCAGCGCCCAGCCCACGGCAATGGTGCACGCCACCGAGCCCACCACCAGCGCCACTGGCAACCAGCCCAGCGCGGCAATTTGCCCCACCGTGATGCGCAGGCCCAAGAGCGCCACACCCAAGCGCAGCAGCTGCTTGGCCGCCAGCTCAATGCCGGGCATGCACTTGCCGTCTTGCGAGAGGAAGTTCATGGACATGCCCAGCAACAGGGCGAACAGCATCACCGGCGCACCGTAGTGCTGCGACAAAAAGGTGGCCGCTGCGGCAACCGTGGCGCTGGCGATCAGGCCGGGGAACACCTTGTGCGCAAAGGTGATAGGCATGGATGCGGTGGTCATGCTGTGCGTACCCGCTTAGGCCGTGGGCAGCTTGTAGTCGCGGTACATGTCACGCAGCTTGTGCTTGAGCATCTTGCCGGTGGCACCCATGGGAATGGCATCCAGAAACACCACGTCATCGGGCGTCCACCACTTGGCAATCTTTCCGCCGAAGAAGGCCAGCATCTCGTCGCGCGTCAGGTCTGCACCGGGTGCTTTCACCACCACCAGCAAGGGGCGCTCATCCCACTTGGGGTGGAAGGCCGCGATGCAGGCTGCCATGGTGACCTTGGGGTGGCCCATGGCCACGTTTTCGATGTCGATAGAACCAATCCACTCACCGCCGGACTTGATCACGTCCTTGCTGCGGTCGGTGATCTGCATGTAGCCGTCGGGTGTGATCTTGGCCACGTCGCCCGTGGGGAACCAGCCATCTACCAGGGGCGATTCACTCTCGGCCTTGAAGTAGGTGTCCACCACCCAGCTGCCACGCACCAACAAGTCGCCAGAGGCAACGCCGTCCCATGGCAGCTCTTTGCCTTCGGGGTCGATGATCTTCATGTCCACACCGGGGAGCGAGCGGCCCTGGCGGGAGAGCACGTCGTATTGCTCTTCTTTGCTGAGCGAGAGGTGGTGCGGTTTGAGCGTGCCGGTGGTACCCAGCGGGCTCATCTCGGTCATGCCCCAGCCCTGAATGACTTGCACGTTATGCACATCACCAAACTCCACCAGCATGGCGCGCGGGCAAGCCGAGCCGCCAATAACGGTGCGGTTCATGGAGTTGAACTTCAGGTTCTTGCTACGCACATGGGTCAGCAAGCTTTGCCAAACAGTGGGAACACCAGCGGACAAGGTGACCTGCTCTTCTTCAAACAGTTCATACAAAGACTTGCCATCCAGGCGGGGGCCAGGAAACACCAGCTTGGCACCGGTCATGCAAGCGATGTAGGGCAGGCCCCAGGCGTTCACATGGAACATGGGCACCACGGGCAGCACCACATCGCGCGCAGACACGCCGAGCGAATCGGGTAGCGCCGCTGCATAGGTGTGCAGCAAAGTAGAGCGGTGGCTGTAGAGCACGCCCTTGGGGTTGCCGGTGGTGCCGCTGGTGTAGCACAGGCCCGAAGCCGCGTTCTCGTCGAGCTGCGGCCACACATACTGGTCGGAGGCCTGGTCCAGCAGGTCTTCATAGCACCACAGCTTGGCAATGCCGGTGTTCTCGGGCATGTGGGCGCGGTCGGTGAGCGCCACGAATGCTTTGATGGTTTTGACGCGGCTGGCAATTTCCTGAATCAGCGGCAAAAAGGTCAGATCAAAGAAGAGAACCTGGCTCTCGGCGTGGTCTGCGATATAGACCAACTGGTCCGGGTGCAGGCGCGGGTTGATGGTGTGGATGACCGCACCGGAGCCCGAGGCACCGTAGTACAGCTCCAGATGGCGGTAGCCGTTCCAGGCCAGCGTGGCCACGCGCTCACCGCTTTCAATACCCATGCCCTGCAGCACATTGGCCACCTTGCGCGCACGCGCTGCCATGTCACGGAAGGTGTAGCGGTGGATGTCACCTTCCACCCGGCGCGAGACGATTTCGCGGTCGCCATGGTGGCGCTCGGCGTGGACGAGGAGGTTGGAAATCAGCAATGGCTGATGCATCATTTGACCGTTCATGGCAATGCTCTTTGGGTTGGGGTGGGTGAATAAAAAAGGGAAGAGGAAACCCTCTTCCCCAACGGTGCCGCATGGCACCTCAAGAAGTTCTTAGAAGCGTGCGCCAGCCACTACGCTCAGGAAGCTGCGGTCGGTTGTCAGGTTGTAGTTGCCACCGGAGAACAGCGTGTATTGCATGTCCAGGTAGTAGCTCTTGCCCCAGTCAAATCGCACACCAGGACGCACCGTGCTGCGGCCCTTGGAGAAGGTGCCGTCGTACGAGTAACCGTCCACGTCTTGCGCGACCAGCAGAGAAGGCGTCACGTTGGCACCCATCAGCGCGTTGGGATAAGTGGCGCTTGCCAGAATGCGCAGGCCCCAGGCGTCGGACGTGATGAAACCGTCATTGGTACAGGTCTTGCCCACCACGCTGTCGGTGCAAGCTGCCCCCACAGAATTGGCTGCAGTGCCATAGGCCAGAGGGCGTCCGTAACGCATGGTGTTCTGGTCGGGCAGGTCATTCACATGGCTCAGGCCCACTTCGCCGAGCAGCACCACGCGCTCTGCACCCAGGGTCTTGGGGAACACCTTGCTGGCACCCAAGTTGGCCGTGACCACACCAAAGCGATCAAAGGCGTCAAACGTGCCACCGGGGGCAATGGAGAGCACGCCTTTCTTGGCCGACAGGAAGGCAGCAGGGTTGCGGGTTGCAAACGCAGCCACCACGTCTGCAGAGTTCATGCCCAGCGGGGCATTGGGCCGGTAAGCCAACTCACCGTACACCGTGGCAGTGGGGTCCAGCTTCTTGCTGCCACTCAGGCCATAGAGCTGCACGTTCTCAGCATAGATGTTGGCGTATTTGAGGCCGTTGGCGTTGCTGAGTCGGCTGCCCACACCGGCGGCGTAGGCACCACCAATGTTTTCTACCGTCATACGCACCGCCACATTGGTGGAGTGGGTGTTCATGGCGTAGAGCTTGAAGTCAGCATCCAGCGCGGTGGACTTGAAGCCCGCCGCAAAACCAAACTGGCCGGCGTCAGATGCGTTCACATCCGGGTTGCGGTGCAGGTAGGCGCCGCTGGCCAACTGGCTGGCTTCGCTGCCCGCCAGAATGCCCACCATGTTGCAGCCTTGTGGGAATGGAGATGCGGTGTCAAAGAAGGTGCCGCAGCCCGGCAGCACGCCGCTGCGGAACTCATAGGGCAGGAAGCCTTCCAGGTTCCAGTCACCGCCAGTTGCCAGCTTGGCGCTGACCATGCCCAGCGGCAGCTTGGTATCCGTTGGCAAGGCCCCGGCGCGCAGCTGCGACGCGTAGTCAATCGGGTTGGTAGCGGCGCCAATGCCACCACCTACCAATTGAGAGACGCCCCAGTTCTGCACCTGGCGGCCCAGCTTGGCGTCCAGTGTTTTTCCGCCGCCCAAGTCGAAGCTGCCGTAGGCGTAGTAGTCGCGGAACTCGGCGTTGCTGAACTTGGCGCTGTCTGCAAAACCGTTGTCAGACAAGGCACTGTTGGCCACAAAGCGGTTGGGGTAGTTGCCATAGGGCACGGCGTTTTGGCTCTGCATGTCGGTCCACGCATTGGCACGAACGAACACGCCCAGATTGTCTTTCTTGAGGTCGAGATCGAATGCACCCTTGACCACCGTGGCAACCGCATTGCCCTTGTTGAAGTTGAGGTCAGAGCCACCGGTTTGCCCAGTCAGTTTGCCAGGTGCAGTGCCTGGCACAACGGCCGAAGGAGCTGTGGCGTACACCTCAGGGTTGGGGCTGTCGGTGCGGATCTGGGAACCCAGGGTCAGCGTGGCGTTGAACTTGCCTTCAATGCCGTCGCCCAGTTTGAAGTCGGCTGCCATGGCGGAGAGCGCTGCGCTGACGCATGCTGCTGTGACGGTGAGCTTGAGAGGTTTCATGTGGCTTGTCTCCTGTAAATAGTGGGCGAATTATTTGAGTCAGCCTCGTTTGTCCGCTTGACAAAACGGGCAAATAAATTAACCCTACGGGACATGATGGTGAAAACCCTATGATCAAACTTGTTCGTGCGGCAGTGCTCTCCGAATACGTGGAAGTGGCTCGCAATGCGGGTTTGGACCCCTATGAGATGGTGAAGTCGGTTGGCTTGAGTCCGAGCTGCCTGATCGAGCCGGACATGAAAATTTCCACTGCCAAAGCCCGCCGTTTATTGGAAGACTCAGCCGTGCTGACGGGGGTGGAAAACTTCGGCCTGCGCATGGCCGAGAAGCGCAGGCTGTCTGCGTTGGGTCCCTTGGGCATGCTGACCCGAGATGCCCCCACGATACGTGGCGCCTTGGACATCATGCGGCAGAACATTCATCTGCATAACGAGTCCGTGCAATTGCGTGTGGAAGAGGCAGAAGGAAAGGCCACGATACGTCTGGACCTTGTTGTGGGAGACCGCGGCCTGGTACATCAGTCGATTGATCTCGCCATGGGAACCATGATGCGCGTGCTGCGCATATTTTTCTCCACCGACTGGATGCCCAGTCAAGTGAACTTCATGCACCCGCGCCCTTCCGACGTCACCTTGCACACCAAGATCTTCGGGCCGTCACTCGAATTCAGTTCAGAGTTTGACGGCATCCTGTGCGACAGCAACGATCTGGATACGCCCATCGCGGCCTCTGACCCGGTGATGGCTGCATACGCGCGCAAGCAGATGGAGCAGTCCGCGACTGTTGCCAACTCTTCGATAGAGCGCGAAATCAGGCAATTGGTTTTGATCTTGTTGCCCTCGGGGCGATGCTCGGTGGATAACGTCGCGCGGCACCTGAACATGGATAGGCGCACCGTACACCGGCAACTGATGCGGGTGGGGCTTACGTTTTCGGATCTGGTTGACAGGGTGCGCCAAGAACTGTCCGAGCGCTATCTGGGGCTCAACAGCCGGACACTCGCTGAGATCTCCAGCCTCCTGGGATTTTCAGTACCGGGCGCGTATTCACGATGGCACCAGAAGCACTACGGCATGTCCCCATCAGCCAAAAGAGAGCGATTGAAAAGCGGTGATCACTAGAGGCAACGAAAGGCCCAATGTGCCCTGGGTATGTTCACCTCGACTGTCAGCTTTCGGGTAATCCACTTGGCACAGGCAAGGACCGCTAAGGGCACCCCACTGGCAGACAAAATTTGAACTCGCTGTCCGATGCAAATACAGGAGTAGGCTGGTTTAGCGACGCAGGAGCGTAGTCCTCGCCGCAGCATGCACCTCACGGGTCAGCCCATCCAGGAGTGATGAAGCAGCCCGGGCCTGTTGCCAGTACAAGGGCACATCAAGTGGAGTATTCGTCACCAATTCTTGAAGGGCGCCACTCTTCAAGTGCCCATCGATTAATGACTCTGGATGCAATCCCCACCCCATCCCGGCAAGTGATGCCGCGACAAACGCCTGCGCAGAGGGTAAGGTGTGCTTCGGCAATTCGACATTGCGACGGCACAGGCGCCGCACCCAACGCGATTGCAGTTCGTCCTTGGTGTTGAAGACCAGGCTGGGAGCCAGGGCCAGACTGCTGGCGACCACGCCCTTGGCGAAGAATCGCTGCACAAATTCAGGGCTTGCTGCGGCCCGGTATCGCATGGCACCCAAGGGACGGCAGTTGCAACCGGTGGCCACGCGCGCAGTGCCTGTGACCGCGGCCAGTACCTTACCGGAGCGCAGCCATTCGGACGTGTAGTCCTGATCGTCCACGGCCACTTCCATCAGAACCGGGGCATTGGCTGCGAAAGCCGCAATGGCAGGCGCAAACCAAGTGGCCAAGCTGTCGGCATTCACCGCGATGGGCAGTGGCACGCGTGTACCTGCGTCTAGTCCCATAGCGGGCACCTCGGAATTGAGCTCATGCTCCAGCAGGCGCACTCGGTCCACATGCTGGCAGAGTCGTCGCCCGTTTTCAGTAGCTTGGCACGGTTGACCGCGCACAACCAGTGCGCATCCAATCCGCTCTTCCAGTAAGCGAATGCGTTGGGAGACCGCCGACGGCGTCACATGCAGCGCACGAGCAGCCTTCTCGAAACTGCCCTCACGCACGACTGCAGCCAGAGCGGAAAGCGATGCGTAATCCAGCATGTAGTTAGTTTTCCTTAATCGACTGAAGAAATGATAGTTTGTCTTCATTGTTTAAGACTGGCAATCTCGGGGAATGACAACCTTGCCAGAAAGTCTTTCAGTCATCGGCCCCGTCTTTGTGCAGGGCCTTGCCTTGAGCCTCGGGCTCATCGTGGCCATTGGCGCGCAAAACGCATTTGTGCTGCGCCAAGGCTTACGCCAGGAACATGTGGGCAGCGTTGTCCTGTTCTGTGCTCTGGCGGATGCCGTTTTGATTTCCGCCGGTGTTCTGGGCATGGCGCAGGCCTTGGGTGATCACCGTGAATTTGCGCGTGCGCTCGCATTGGCAGGCGCTTTGTTTCTGGCGACTTATGGATGGCAAGCGTTTTGTCGCGCCCGGCAATCAAATCAGTTGTGCGCGCAAGATTCAGCCGTAAGTTCGCGTTTGGCCGGCGTCATGGCCCAGGCTGCAGCCTTTACCTTGCTCAATCCCCATGTGTACCTGGATACCGTTCTGCTGGTCGGCAGCATTGGTGCGCAACAACCGGTGGCCGTGCGCCCTTGGTTTGTGGCGGGTGCGAGCTTTGCCAGCATGCTTTGGTTCGGTATGTTGGGCTTTGGGGCACGCTGGCTTGCTCCATGGTTTGCTCGACCCAAAGCATGGCAGGTGCTCGATGGCTTGATTGGCGTGACCATGTGGGTTATGGCACTGCTATTGGTAAGGCATGCATTCGTGGCTTTGTAGGGAATATCCATGTACGTTTCAAAACATCACCAGCTCAACAACCAGGAAGCAATCCAGTCAGTCATGGAAATCCATCCGCTGGGCGCATGGGTTTGTCATGCCAAGGATGGACTGATTGCAAACCATGTGCCGTTCTTCCTGGATCGGACGCGGGGCCTGCATGGCACGCTGATGGGCCACGTCGCGCGTGCCAATGATGTTTGGCGTCAGCTTCTTCCCGACACGCCTTCGGTTGTGATGTTTCAGGGTGCTCAGTCGTACATCACACCCGGTTGGTATCCGGGCAAGACAGAACACGGTAAGGTCGTTCCCACTTGGAACTACGTTGTTGCCCATGCACACGGAACAGCGCTGGTCATTGAGGACCCCGGCTGGATGCTGGACATGCTCAATCGGTTGACGACTATCAATGAGTCACGGCATTCCTCACCTTGGCGTGTGGGGGATGCTCCCTCTGGCTACATTGAAAAACTGATGCGGGGAATTGTGGGTATCGAAATACCCATTGATCGCTTGGAAGGAAAACTCAAAGCGAGCCAGGACGAGGATTTGCAAGACAGGCATGGCACGGTTAGGGGTCTGCAGTGGAGCGACAGTGACCAGTCCCGCGCGATGGCTGGGCTTGTGCTCAGCACGCTGACTAGTGAAGTGCCGCAAAGCTGACTGCACTAACCGTTTGCTTTTCGGGGAGGCAATTGCGAACGGGGAGGTCAATCGCGGTGGCGAATTGCAGGTATGGGCACGTACTTGCCCTATTCCCTGGCCCTACGACTGGAGTGTCTCCGCTGCGGTCCGAAAGGCATCAACGGCTGAAGGAACGCCGCAATAGATTGCGGCATGCAGCAGGACTTCTTGAATCTCAGTCTCAGTGGCTCCGTTGTTCAAAGCCCCGCGGAGATGACCTGCAAGCTCTTTTTGCTTCCCTAAGGCAGTGAGCATGGCAATGGTGACCAAGCTACGGGTTCTCATATCAAGCCCCGACCGCTGCCAAACATCGCCCCAAGCATTGCGCGTAATGTGTTCTTGTATCGGAGCGGTGAAGTCGGTCACGGATGACAACGCGCGATCTACGAACGCATCGCCCATGACCTTGCGACGCGTCTCAAGTCCGCGACGATATTGCTCATCTTTTTCAGTCATAACTTAGCCTCTATCGAGAATGCCTGTTTGTGAAGAACAGATGGTATGTCATGCAATCAGCACCACACCCTGAGGACTGCGCGCTGTGGCCACTCTGCAGAATTGATATGGGTGCCCTGCGCTAAGCACTACGCACGCCACTGGACGGCTCCACTCAGTACAGCCCAGGCGTGCCGCCGCCATCCACTGCGATGGCGGTGCCCTGAATATGTCGGGCGCTCTCCGAACTCAGAAAGATAGCTAGCGCCGCCACATCTTCTGGTGTGCCCAGCCGGTTGAGCCCTTCACGATCAATTTGTGCCTGGCGCTCTTCCGCCACGGACTTGCCACTGGCGGACGCACGTTGCTGGAAGATTTGCGCCACGCGGCCGGTCTCTGTCAGGCCTGGGAGGATGGCGTTGACGTTGACACCATCGCGTTTGCCTTGGCCCGACAAGCCTTTGGTGAAGTTGTGCATGGCTGCGTTGACCGAGCCGCCTATCAAGAAGCCTGGATCGGGTGTGCGCGCAGCGCCCCCGATGATGTTGACCACATGCCCTTGTGCCGTCCTGAGCATGGGCCAGAACAGACGGCACAGATTCACACAACCAAAAAACTTCAGTGCAAAGCCGTCCTGCCAGGCTTCGTTTGGAAGATCAAGAAACGCACCCGCGCGCGTGGCGCCTGCGGAGTTCACGAGCACATCACATCGCCCGAATTTGTCGGACACGAACTGGAACACCGATTGGCACCCCGATTCCGTTCGCAGATCAGCAGCAACCATTTCGGGACGCAGCGCGCCGGTATGGGCTATGGCATCGGCACCTGTTTTCAGATTCTCCAGCGATGAAGCAGCCAACACGGTCTGTGCGCCCCGCGCAGCAAAGGTCGCGGCAATTCCATGGCCAATGCCACGGCTGCCACCACTCACAACGACAACTTTTCCGGAGAACTCTTGTGACATGGCCTATTTCCATTCTTTGAGAGGCTTTGAGGCCGCCAGTGTAGTTCTGCGGGCCTGACTACTGACGCGTGTCCTGAGGAGGTCAGGTGTACCCGAATTGCAGGGGTGGATTTCACGCGATGTCACCCATATAGGGGATGCATCCTGCCTTGCGTCGAACTTACACTGGCCTCAAATCAATCAATAGGGGGAAGTATGGGAATAAAGACGCTGGTCGGTGTTTGGATGTGCACGCTTGCGCTCACGGCGATGGCTGCATTTGTTAAACCTGGACAGGCCGAAGTTCGGGCGCAGCCGCAACTATCAGATGCCCAGAAAGCAATTTGTTCTGCCCTGGAGGTACAGAGCTTTTGCGAGTGAAGTTACACGAAGCCAAGCCCCGCTGACTGCCGCCGCAGCTGCTCGCAATGGGCAACAGCCTCAGTCTCGTCCGAATAGATCATGACGCACACGCCATCCACCACCACGGCGTAACAGCCGTCGCTGACGGTCAGGACTTCGAACGTGATGGGTGCTGGGCTCTGCATGGGCCTCAATCTAGCCCCATGCAAGTGCGGGCACATCCCCCATATGGGTGAAATTTGTAACAGACACTTAACTGGCCGTTAAGAATTTGTACGCACACTCCGCGTTGGGTTCTGCAAATGCCCCGCGCTTATTCCCCTGAGCGCGCCATTGGAAGTGTTGCAATCTTGACTTTGTTGCGCTACTCGTTACCCTGAAAGGCGGGGAGTCACAACGTGGTCATTAGCAAT
>Ga0228698_1001669_pt1 | contig 10484 bp, 12 predicted proteins | sample McNCre117_Aug_MG_FD_178015 | JGI IMG/M metagenome (GOLD analysis project Ga0228698, IMG submission 178015) | Freshwater microbial communities from McNutts Creek, Athens, Georgia, United States - 1-17_Aug_MG | ecosystem: Environmental > Aquatic > Freshwater > Creek | place: USA: Georgia...
CCCTGAAACTCGGCAACCATTGTTTAAGTTAGAGTTACTATCAGCAGATGGTAAGAAAAACTTTAATACAACAGAGATTAAGAAGTACTATAGAGACGCTATTCATATTGCTCTCTTTGCTGATCTTTTGATTCTAGGTACAAGCAATACAGGTAGTTATAATCTTGCAAGTACTAAGCAAACTCTAATCGGTGCTTTTGTAGAACAATTCTTAACTATGGTAAAGAATGTAGTAAATAAAGAATTAATCGAACAAATTTATGAATTAAATTCTTGGGATAAATCAAGAGCCTGTAAATTAGACTTTGATAGTTCTGCTGATATTAGCTTAGAAGAATTGAGTAAATTCGGACAGCGATTGGCTTCTGTTGGCTTCTTAACAAAAGACCTAGATACAGTTAATGTTATTCGTAGTGCTATCGGTATCGACCCATTGACTGAAAGTGATGATTGGGAAGCAATGTTACCGGATAATACATCCAGAGCATCTGACGGTATGGCTAAAGGTAGCGGAAATGGTACATCTGATTCTGTAGCTAGTACTGATACCTCCAGTAGCAATTTAGATAACGCAGCTTAATAGAAAAGGAACTGGTTTACTCCGGTTCCTTATTCTTTATTGTAGAGGATATTATGGCACAACAAGTTTTACAAAATGCTGTTTCATTTGGAACACAAAGAAGTCAAATCAATTCTAATTTTTCAGAGTTATACTCCGTAGCTGGTACTACAGTTACAACATCAGGGGTTGAAACCTTAAGTAATAAAACACTAACCAATGTAGAAAGTACAACATTCGATACAACACCTGTAAATACTACAAGAGCAACAGGTAAATTAGTATGGAATGATACAGACGGTACTCTTGATCTAGGGTTGAAGGGCGCTGTAACTCTTCAGATTGGTCAGGAACAAGTATTAAGAGTTACGAATAAATCAGGTACTACGTTGGTTGATGGTGAAGTTGTTTACGTATTAGGTAGCCTTGGTGGTAGATTGACAGTAGATAGAGCAGATGCAAATATCGAGGCTACCTCTAGTCACACAATTGGTATTGTTACTGAAAATATCCTAAATAATCAAGAAGGATTTATTACTGTTAGCGGTCTAGTGCGTGATATCAATACCAGTGCATTTACAGAAGGTGCTACACTATATCTTAGTACAACAGCAGGTGCCTTAACAACAACTAGACCTACAGCCCCCGATAATGCGGTATTTCTTGGTTTTGTTGTTAGATCACATGCTACGCTTGGTAGTATTTACGTTAATGTTATTAATGGTTATGAACTAAGTGAATTACACGATGTAAATATCACAAGTATTCAAGACAAACAACTACTCCGTTGGAATAACACTAATTCCAGATGGGAGAATACAGGTAACATTGATGCCATTGCTATTGGTAGTACTACACCATCTACAGGTGTATTCACTACTCTCAATACCACAGGTGCTTTATCACAATTAGTCAAAGGCGGTTATTCCGGTACTGGTAGTGGAAGTACCATTGTTCAAAGTACAAGTAAATCCACTACGGTTACTCTAAGTAAACCAAGCGGTCAAATTACTGTAAATGGTGCTGCATTAGCTGCAAATACTACAGTGTTATTTACATGCACAAATACAGTAGTAGAAGCTAATGACACTATTATTATTAATAGAAAATCCGGTGGTACTGATGGTGCATACCAAGTATGGGTAGATAGTGTATCTTCTGGTAGTTTCGTAATTGCTATCAGGAATATTACTGCTGGTTCGTTAAGTGAATCTCCTGTATTACAATTCAATGTTATCAAAGGTAGTATTGCTTAAGATGAAGTAGCTTAATTACTTTAATAAGTTATTTCTATATGTTATAATAAGTAAAACTTTCTATAACTATAACTAAAGCAATAAAGGGTTAATATGCAATCTTTAACAGCAGATACAGGGACATTAACAGCAGGTATTATGGGTGGTTTATTTGTCATTGGTGCATTGATCAGTAAATTTAGAACAATCTGGACAAGAGACTCGGCTGATACTGCTGTTAATCAAGCACAGGTAGTAGTAGTAGAGATGCTTAGAGATGAAAATAAACGTCTTCATGAGCAAGTAATGCAACTACAGCATGAGGTATCCAAGTTACAGTATATCGTTGCTGAATTAACAAGTAAATTAACACAATTTGAAATCACAAAAGATCAACAGGTTCAACTGGATCAATTAGCCAGAGAAGGTAAACTTGATCGTAGAAATAGATAATATATTTTATTATTTATTTGACAAATCTTATTTTGTAATTTATAATACTACCTTTAGAATCTAAAGCAGGAGGCATATGCCTTATTCAATACAGAATCCACCTAGTGCTATTAAAAATAAAAGTACATTGGCTGTTGCTGCTGGAGTCAAAGCTGCTAATTCTGCTTTAGATAGAGGTCTTTCAGAAGAAGAGGCTATCTTTGCTGCTATCTCTGCTGCTAATCAAGTAGATAAACCAAAGAAGACTGTAGAAAAGAAGTACGAAAATAAAATACCTTTGCATTTACAAGCTGTACTAAATAAACAGGTACAGATAATAGAGCAAGAGGAAATACAGAAAGTTAATAGTACTAAAGAATTAGTTAAAGCTGATTTCAATGATAATAATCAATTAGTACTTATTTTCTCTGATGGTAGTACTGTTAAATCTAGTCCTATTAATATAGATAATATTACTCAGAATATTAGTATTCTGGCTGGTAATCAACAGGTTTTACCTACAGAAACTAATGCAAGTTTCACATACTCTAATGGACTACCAATAAGGGTGGATTATTTAAGTGGTAATTATAAGTTATTCACTTATGTAAATTCAGTAGTAACACGTTCCGATTATATTGTAGGAACAACCACATACAGAAAAGATTTCTATTATAATCCAGACGGTACTCTAGATTATATTATTGAAAGTACAATTTAAATAAGGAGTACAAACAATGGCAATTACTTATACAAACGCAGTTAAGATCGCACGAATGAATGCAGTTACAACCGCAGCAGGTACAACCGCTGTTCTAGAGATTGGTACTACAGGTATGGCTAGTATTCTAGCTACCATTCCTTTGGCTAATCCTATTGCTGGTGCTGCTACAGGTGCCGGTGTTCTTACACTAACAATGCCACAATCTGATACATCTGCTGATGCTACTGGTACTGCCGCCGCTGCTCGTATTCGTACAGCTACTGGTGGTACAGATATTATTACTGGTTTAACTGTTGGTACTTCTGCTACTGATGTTATCTTAGATAGTACAAGTATTACTGCTGGTCAGACAGTAACAATCAACTCTGCTGTGTTTACTCACGCTTAATTATGCCAGTTTTTCGTGATAGAGTAAAAGACACGACGACAACGACGGGGACCGGAGACATTACGCTCTCCGGTACTGCGCCAACGGGGTATCGCACGTTTGGCTCTGTCTTGGCTTTGAACGATGTATTCCTTTACTGCATTGAGGACGCGTCAGGCCCGAATTGGGAAACTGGCGCGGGTTACTTGAGCGCTACGAATACGCTTGTTCGCTATGAGCCATTCGACGGTTCCTCCGGTGCTTACACGCTCGTCAATTTCGGTGCAGGAACAAAGAATGTATTCCTCACCGTAGCATCTCATTTCATCGAAGACATTGATACCGGAGCAATCGACGCCCGTATCCGTGGTCTTGCCATGCCATAAGGGAGCAACATGCCAGCAAATAACGATCCGATTTACAGTAAGCGTGGTGCGATCACCCGTGCTGTCCTGCTTAAGACTGCCGCCAACGATTACTTCGGCACGTCAATCTACAACAAAGAAGTATTTGCCGCTGATTCGACGAACGGCTCCTACCTGCAACGCCTGCGCTTTAAGGCGGTAGGTACAAACGTGGCGACGGTTGCCCGTATCTACATCAACGACGGTGACAACGCTGAGAACTTCGGTGCAGCTATCGGTGCGCCTACGGGTACGCCTTCCAGTTCGGGTGGCTCTATCCAGACCGGCACTTACTACGCGCTGATTATCGCCGTGGATGAGAAAGGGCGCATGACGCCAATCGGCACGATTTCAACGGGTCAAGCGGTAACTGGCCCGACAGGTTCGATTTCATGGTCGTGGACTGCACAGGCTGGCGCTGTTTCTTATCGCGTTTATGTCGGCAACACCAATGCGGCTGAAGCACTGACGCGTTATTTCACGACAGCGACGAATAGCTACTCGCAGACGACGATGTATATCAATGGAACGTATGACGATCCGACGATGAGTAACTCCAAGCTGTACGGCGAAATCTCTCTGCCTGCAACGACCGCATCAGCTACCGCAGCAACGCCTGATATTGATTACCCGATGAATATTGCGCTTCCTGCTGGCTTTGAAGTTTATGTTGGCCTCGGCACGACGGTTGCTGCTGGATGGGCGGTTCTTCCGATTGCCGGAGACTACTGATGCAGTACGTCCTGCTTGACATCGGCTATCAAGAGATCAGCAACGGGCAGGTTGTCCGCTTTGCTGATCTTGATGGCAATACGATTTCGGCTCCGGTTGGTTACGGTGGCGTGGTGATTGACGCGAATCCTCCGGCTCCCGCTTGGGCATTGCCCGATCCAGTAGTCGAGACTACAGCATACGTTCCGGCTCCGCGCTTGCTGACGAAATTGAACTACATGAACCGCTTTACTGACGCTGAACTTGCGGGGATTTACACCGCAGCGAAGTCGGTGATTCAGGTCGAAGTGTGGCTTGAGAAGTTCAAGGCGGCGACAGACGTTGATCTGGATGATCCGCGCACTCAAGGCGGCGTACATGCGCTTGAGGCGGCTGGCTTGATCGGTGAAGGTCGCGCTAATGAAATTCTGGCTTAAACAAGTTCTCGTCGCATTCGATCAGTTCTGCAATGCAGTGTTCTTCGGATGGGCTGACGAAACCTTCTCAAGCCGGTGTTACAGGGAATACCCAAAGATGGCGAAAGTAATTGATGTTTTGTTCTGGTTTGACGCTAACCACTGCCGTGAGTCTTACATGAGCGAACGTGAGCGCAACCAATTGCCACCGGAGTTTCGTGATGCTTGATTTCTCGCATATACCTACGCCTTACGGTGCGGCTACGGTTGAGACTTTTGTTGGTGAGGGTTCTGCCGGAAGCATAAAGTCATGGATTAAGCCTCGCGGCAAAACCATGTGCAACATTCTCCTAATTGGTAGAGGTGGGAATGGCGGGACTGGAGTTGTCGGCGCAGCAGGTGGTGGCGGTGGAGGTGGCGGCTCAGGTACGCAGACATCTATCACGCTCCCGTTGTGGGCGGTTCCTGATCGGCTTTATATAAATCTAGGTGGTTATCCAGGCGGAGCATCTGGTGCGTGTTCTGTAATGATCGCTCCAAATGCCGCAGCGACCGCGAACGATTGTTTGGTCTATGCGCTAAATGGCGGTCACGGTGGTAACGCAGCAACTACAACAGGAGGCACAGCAGGCGCATCGTCTGCGGCAGCAACAGCCGGAAACATGCCTTTAGGCTGGCAATGGCTAGACTCAGCACTTGCGGGTCAAGCAGGCACAGCAGGCGGCGCAGGCACAACAACTGGCACGGTCGGTGGCGCATTGACTCTCCCGACTACAGGCTTGCTCGTTACTGGCGGCACAGGTGGTGGAGCGTGTCCGACAACAGTAGGGGCTGGTACTGCGGGTGGTCTATTCACTGTAGCGGGTCGATTTGCAGAAGCACCACATACAGCACCAGCAGGCGGCACAGGCACAACGCCTCCTACCAATGGACGCGCAGGTTATAAGCCTATTCAAGGCTTGATGTACTGGTACGGCGGCACAGGCGGTGGCGGTACAGGTTCTAACGCTACCGGCGCAGGCTTGGCTCAGGCATCCGGTGGTAATGGCGATATTGGATGTGGCGGTGGTGGTATGGGTGGGGGCTTTACAGGCTCAACCGCAGGCGCAATTGGTCTAGGCGGTAGCGCCTTCTGCCAGATTACCTGCTGGTGACACCATGCTAGATATTTCACATATTCCGTCGATGTACCCGAATGCTGATGTGCAGGTGTTTGTTGGTACGGATGCGGGCAACAATGGGTGCAAAACATGGGTTAAGCCGCGCGGCAAAACGATGGGGCATCTGCTGTTGATCGGACACGGTGGCAACGGTGGAAACGGTGTTATTGGTGCTAACTCTACCGCAGCGGGTGGCGGTGGCGGTGCATCAGGTAGCCAAGTCTCGCTTAAGTTTCCGCTCAACGTAATACCTGATTGGCTTTATCTTGTTCTGCACACAGGCGGCGCAGGTCAGTGGAGTTACGTTCTCACCGATCCGACTCTTACCGCGATGAACGCTTTTGCCTACGTCACGAATGGCGGCAATGGTGGTAATGGTGCTGGCGCAACTGCTGGAGCGGCTGGCACTGCTGGTGCTATTTCCAACGCTTCAAACATGCCACTCGGCTGGCAGTGGGTAGTGCAAGCGATTGCGGGGCAGGCGGGTACTGCGGGTGGGACGACGACTGGCGGTGTTAATAACAACTTACCAACTACGGGGCTACTCGTTACGGGTGGGTGTGGAGGCGGTGGCCTTTCTGCGGCTGGAACTGGTGGCGGTAATGGCGGCGCACAACTAGGCGCAGGGGTATTCGTTGGGCAAGGTCTTGGCCTTGGCGGGTCGGCTGCAACGACCCCACCTGGCAATGGAGTAGCTGGTTATCAGCCTGTCGCTGGTTTGCTTTACTACACGGGCGGAACAGGCGGCGGAGCAACTCACGGCTCCGCAACAGGCGCAGGATTAGTCCAGTCCTCTGGCGGCAACGGTGCTATCGGTTGCGGAGGTGGAGGTTCTGGCGGTGCTTTGACGGGTTCGACTGCGGGTGTAGCAGGACTCGGCGGTCCTGCCTGTTGCATCATTACTTGCTGGTGAACTAAAGGAGTTATATGTTAGGTTTTTCCGCAATAGCATCTACCCCGTTAGCTGGATTACCTGCAATAACTCCTTCTGGTAGTGGCAGTGGTTCAATTAATGCGAATGAATCAGGCTTTGATACATTAGTAATTGTAGGTAATGTGTTTGTAAAAGGCACAATATCTAAAACAGAATCTGTTGTAGATACAACTTCTATTCAAGGTAAAGTTGTAGTTAAATGTAACGTATCATCCGTTGAATCTGGTACTGACGCTGTAAGTATATCTGCCAAATTACTTGTCAAAGGTAATATATCATTAACTGAGAGTGCTGTTGATAGTTCTTCTATTAATGGTAAAGTACTAGTTAACGGTAGTGTTAGTAAGACAGAAACTGGTAACGATACTGCATTTATCAACGGTTCTTCTGTAATAACTACTACAGGTAATATCTCTGTACAAGAAGGTTCTACCGATACTATTTTATCTAGTGGTAAAGTACTAGTTAAAGGTGGTATTAGTACTAATGAAATTGGTTCAGATACGCTTATTGCTAATGGTAAGGTATTAATTAAAGGTTCAGTCAATATAACTGAATCTATAACAGATTCTTCTAATACGCAAGGTAAAGTATTAGTTAAAGGCAACATTAATAAAACTGAAGTTGGTTCCGATTCATTGGTTGCTAGTGGATTAGTAACAAACAACTTTATTAATGGTACTATATCTGTTAGTGAGAGTTCTACTGACACCGTAGTTATCAATGCTAGACTCTTAGTAAAAGGTAATATATCTGCTACAGAACCTACTGCTGATACAACTTCTATACAAGGTAAAGTTGTAGTTCAAGGTAATACCTCTTCACAAGAAAGTACAGTAGATAGTTTTAGTTCTAGTGGTAAAGTAACAGTAAAAGCAAGTATATCGGTACAAGAAACACTACAAGATGGTTCATTACTACAAGGTAAGATACTTGTAAAAGGTAGTATCTCTGTACAAGAAATATCTGGTGATACTTGTGTAATAGAAGGTTCTCCTGTACTAACTGGTGGTTATCCTGATCCTAGTAATGTAAGATTGGGTGTAAAGTACGGCCCAACAGGGACTGAATATACTGGTACATACGTAGATATTACTGTTAAAGTAGAACTAAATACAGGTAATTTAATTAAGCCTTTGAGTAATACTACTTGTATTATGTTGTAATTACTTTGCTTTATTATTTTTATATGTTATAATAGATTTAATTATTTCAGAAAGGTTATTGTGAATACATATAAACCTACTTCTGCTATGTTAAATAATTCATTAAGAGGGGTTGTACTACTAGAGAAATCTACTAGTGCTTCCTCTGTTAATATCAAGCCTAAAGTACAACCACTAGTTGATATCTTAAAGAAAAAAGATATTACTCTTGATGAAGTAAAAGCACTCTATACTTTCTTAAATAAAGCACAAGGTTCTTACAGACCTAATGATAGATTAGAAGGTAATAATCTTAATGCAGAATCTGCTGCTTATCTAGCTGCTGGTGGTAGTAGTGCATTAGCTTTTACTCGCATGGTATTAAAAGAGGCAGGTATCTTAAAGAGTTATTCTAAAGAGATTAGCAAAGAAGATTTAAACAAAGAAGAAGAATTAGCTAATTTAAAATTACCTATTTCTAAAGCAGTTAATGAAGAGTTAATGCAAGTAACTTATGTAGTTATGGTTCCAGATGAAGTTGATCTTCACGGTGATACAACCTCTGAAGAGGAAGTACGTAAAGCGTGTCATAACTTTAATAAATACTGCCAGAAAGCTAACTTATTTCACTTAGTAGAGACTGAGACATTTGAGTTCTTGGAATCATACATTTCTATTACTGATTTTATCCTTGGTGAAGTTTTGGTTAAAGCCGGAACATGGTTATGCACATTACAGATTCTTGATAGCGATCTATGGGCCTTAATTAAATCTGGTGAAGTAAACGGTGTTAGCATTGGTGCTTTAGCTAAAGTCGAAGTTTTAGATGAGGAAGAATAATGACAGCGAAAGCTAAACGTAAATTAAGCGATATCAGCTTTGATCAAACAGGAGCGCATATTGCACTCGTTAGTAAAAAACAAGGTGGCCCCGCTAATGGTAAGGATTATGCTTTAGTTATGAAAGCCTGTAACTTCTCTGATGAGTTTGTACAGAAGGCTTCACAGATTAAAGTAACAATGGAAATTACAGAGTATCTGTCTCGCTTCTATGGTATTTGGTACGATGATGCGGAAGTCCTCGCTAGAGCGTTAGGTTTTACTACAGCAATGATGGATGAAGAAGCTGCGGATGCGGCAGAACAAGCCGGTTTAGATGCGGCAGGTATTGTAGAAACAGAGATTGAAACCTATCAAGATTATATTACATCTAAACTACAAAGTATTGAAGTAATGAAGTCTTTATACGATTCAGAAAATATTCCTGAGTCTCTATCAAAGTTACAAGAAACAGAATATCTAGCAATGTTACAGGATCAAGCTCTTATTGAAAAAGCTTTCCGTAAAATTGATAAAGAAGCTAAAGCAACTAATGCCCTAGCAAAAGAATCTGATAAGGTGGTTAAAGCCGCTGAGTCTGATGCCTCAACCAATGTCGACGTTGAGAAATCTGTTGAGCCATCCGGCTCTGAATTAAATAAGGAAACATCTATGACTGTTGAAACTCAAGTAATTGAGAAGTCTGAGTTTGATGCTATCCAGAAGGCTTTTGACGAACAGAAGGAACTACTAGCCAAAGCGTTAGAACAAGTTGCCAAGTTTGAGCAAGAGAAGAAGGAAGCTATTGCGAAGGCTCGTAAAGAAAAGGTACAAGCTGCTGTTAAGAATGCAGATCGTGCTGATGTTCTGTTTAAGGCTGTTGGTCTTGTTGAATCTGATGCTGACTTTGAAGCAGTGATCAAGGCTCTAACCGAGATGCAAGAACTAGTAGAGAAGTCTGAACTCTTCGTTGAGAAGGGTGCTGAAGTTGAAGAACAACAAGAAGAAAACTCTGTTGCTAAACTTCTAAAGGCTCGTCTAGCTGCTAATCAATCTAAGTAATTGAATAACTACTACGTATATCTTCACAAGAAATTAGATACTGGTGAAGTTTTCTATGTCGGTAAAGGGATGAAACGAAGAGCTTGGGTTATTTACTGTAGAAACAAACATTGGAAAAATATCGTAGATAAACATGGTTACACTGTTGAAATCTTATTTGACAATTTAACTAATGAAGAAGCTCTTTGTGAAGAAATAAGTGTAATCTCTGAATTGCGATACTTTGGGTACAACCTTTGTAATTATACAAATGGAGGCGAAGGAACTTCTGGTTATTCTCTAACTGAAGAACATAAAGCCAAAATTTCAAAAGCTAATAAAGGTCGAATTAAAACTGAAGAGTGGCGAGATAATTTGAGTAAATCTCAAAAAGGTCGTCCATGTAATAGAAAAGCTGTTGATGCGTCTATTCTTGTAAACAAGGGTAAGAAGTTAACAGCCGAGCAATTAGAGAGAAGACGTTTATTATTTTTAGATGTAGATATGACCAAAGATAAGAATATCTATTGTTTTATAA
>Ga0228698_1001670_pt1 | contig 10484 bp, 7 predicted proteins | sample McNCre117_Aug_MG_FD_178015 | JGI IMG/M metagenome (GOLD analysis project Ga0228698, IMG submission 178015) | Freshwater microbial communities from McNutts Creek, Athens, Georgia, United States - 1-17_Aug_MG | ecosystem: Environmental > Aquatic > Freshwater > Creek | place: USA: Georgia...
TGTCGGCGCGGCGCTGCTGCAGGCCGGCATCGACCGTCCACTCGTGCGGCGAGGTGGCCAGCATGCCGGCGGCCTGCTGGGCGGCCAGCCGCTCGTGGCGGGCCTGCTGGACAGCGGGCTGGCGCTCCAGCGCCTCGCGCACCCAGTCGTCGCCGGGCAGGGCGGACGGTGGCGCGGCGGTCTGGGCGGCAGCGACGAACGGCAGGAGCAGCGCCAGCAGGGTGGGGCGCCAGTGTCGCGGCGGGGTGTTGGTTTTCGCGCAGGTCATGCGATTTCTCCTTCCGCGCTGAGGGGGCTGACCCAGTAGCGCAGGCCGGCGCCGGGAAAGTCGGTCTTCAGCCGGGCGAGCAGGCGGTCGAGCTCGGTGGCGGTGAGCAGGATCTGCACTTGCATGGCACGGCTGCGGCCCATCACTTGCTCGGTGGCGCTCCAGCGGCCGGGGGCGGTGCCGTGGCCGAAGGTGGGGGTGCTGGTGAAGACCTCGTTGCCGGCGGTGGCCAGCAGGGCGTCGAGGAGCTTTTCCTCGATGGCGGGGGGGCAGATCAGCGTCAGGCAGTACTCAGCCATGGCGGTGGTTCTCCAGGTTCTGCAGGTTCAGGTCCGGCGCGGCCTTCGGGGCGACGCGCAGGGGCGCGCCGGGCAGGCCGGAACGGGGCTTGGCGCGGTGCGCGAAGCGCAGATAGAGGATGGGCAGCAGCAGCAGCGTCAGCGGCGTGGCGGTGAAGAGCCCGCCGGTGACGACGATGGCCAGCGGGCGCTGCACCTCGGAGCCCGGGCCGCTGGCAAAGAGCAGCGGCACGAGGCCCCAGGCGGTGATCGCCGCGGTCATCAGCACCGGGCGCAGGCGGCGCTTGGCGCCCAGCAGGACGCAGTCCAGCGTGGACAGGCCCTCGGCGTGCAGCTGGTTGAAGTAGCTGACCAGCACCACGCCGTTGAGCACCGCGATGCCCAGCAGCGCAATGAAGCCCACCGACGCCGGCACCGACAGGTACTCCCCGCTGGCCCAGAGGGCGACGATGCCGCCCACCAGCGCGAAGGGGATGTTGCTGATCACCAGCAGGGCCTGGCGCACCGAGCCGAAGGTGCTGAACAGGATCAGGAAGATCGCGCCGATCGACAGCGGTACGACCAGCGCGAGGCGGGCCGCGGCGCGCTGCTGGTTCTCGAACTGGCCGCCCCAGGTCATGCGGTAGCCCTGCGGCAGCGGCACGGCCTGGGCGACGCGGGCCTGCGCCTCCTCGACGAAGCCGACCAGGTCGCGCCCGGCGACGTTGGCGATCACCACTGCGTAGCGGCTGCCCATCTCGCGGTCCACCTTCACCGGGCCGCTGGCGCGCTGCAGCGTGGCCAGCTCCTGCAGCGGCACGCTCAGGCCGGCGGGGGTGGTGATGCGCAGCGCGGCGAACTCGGTGGGCGACAGCCGCAGGGCCTCGGGCCCGCGCAGCACGATGGGCGAGCGCCGGCCGGCGTCGACCACCTGGCCGGCGCGCCGGCCTTCGAGCTGCAGGCGCAGCGCGTCCTGCACGTCCTCGACGTTCAGGCCGTGCCGTCCGGCGGCCAGGCGGTCGACCTGCACGCGCAGGTACTGCACGCCGTCGTTGGCGACGGTGTAGACGTCCTGGCTGCCCGAGACGGCCTTGATCGCCGCGACGGTCTGCTCGGCCAGCTGGTTCAGCGTGGCCAGATCGGGGCCGAAGACCTTGACGGCCAGGTCGCCGCGCACGCCGATCACCATCTCCGAGACGCGCATCTCGATGGGCTGGGTGAAGCTGTAGGCGATGCCGGGCAGGCCGTCGAGCACCGCGCGGATCTTGGCCTGCAGCGCCTCCTTGTCGGCCACCTGCCAATCCTTGCGGGGCTTGAGTACCAGGAAGGTGTCGGTCTGGTTCAGGCCCATCGGGTCCAGGCCGATCTCGTCGGAGCCCGCACGCGCGACGATGCTGGTGATCTCCGGCACCTGGGCGAGCAGCGCCTGCTGGATGCGCTGGTCGAGCTCGGCGGTGGGCTCCAGGCCGATCGAGGGCAGCTTCTCGATGCCCACGATCAGGTCGCCCTCGTCCATCGTGGGCATGAAGGTCTTGCCCACCTGGGTGTAGATCGCCCCGGCGGCGACCAGCATGGCCACCGCGATCGCCGCGACGATGCGCTGGCGTTGCAGCGCCCAGGCCAGCACCGGCTCGTACAGCCGCAGCATCTGCCGCGGCAGCCAGGGCTCGTGGTGGCCGCTGACTTTCAGCAGATAGGAACAGACCACCGGGATCACCGTCAGCGACAGCAGCAGCGAGGCCGCCAGCGCGAACACGATGGTCAGCGCCACCGGTTGGAAGAGCTTGCCCTCCAGGCCCTGCAGCGTCAGCAGTGGCAGGAACACGACCACGATGATCAGGATGCCCGCGGCCACCGGCGCGGACACTTCGCGCACCGCGCGGAAGACCACGTGCAGGCGCGGCAGCCGGCCTTCGCCCTGCTCGTTGCCGAGGTTCCCCAGGTGCTGGACGACGTTCTCGACCACCACCACCGCGGCGTCCACCAGCATGCCCAGCGCAATGGCCAGGCCGCCCAGGCTCATCAGGTTGGCCGACAGCCCGGCCCAGCGCATTGCCAGGAAGGTGGCCAGCGCCGACAGCGGCAGCACCAGCGCCACCGTGACCGCCGCACGCAGGTTGCCCAGGAAGGCGCCCAGCAGCAGCAGCACGAAGATCGTGGCCTCGCCCAGCGCCTTGGTCACCGTGCCCACCGCCTGCGAGACCAGCCCGGCGCGGTTGTAGAACACGCGGATCTCCACGCCCTGCGGCAGACTGGGCTTGAGCATCGCCAGCCGCGCCTGCACGCCCTCGACCACCTGCTGCGCGTTGGCGCCGGCCAGGCCCAGCACCAGGCCCTCGACGGCCTCGCCTTGGCCGTCCTTGGTGACCACGCCGTAGCGGGTCACGCTGCCTTCGCGCACTTGCGCGACATCGGCCAGGCGCACCACGTGGCCACGGTCTGCCTTGACGACGATGGCGCGCAGGTCGTCCAGGCTGCGGATGGCCCCCTCGCCGCGCACCAGCAGCACCTCGTCGCCTTCGGCCAGGCGGCCGGCGCCGTCGTTGCGGTTGTTGGCCTCGATGCGTGCCTTCAGTTCGGTGCTGCTCAGGCCCACCGCGGCCAGCCGCAGCGCGTCGGGCACCACCTCGAAGGCGCGCACCTTGCCGCCCAGGGCGTTGACGTCGGCCACGCCGGGCACCGAGCGCAGCGCCGGGCGGATCACCCAGTCCAGCAGGCTGCGCCGCTGTTCCAGCGACATCGCCGGCGCTTCGACGGTGAACATGAACATCTCGCCCAGCGGCGTGGTGATGGGCGCCATGCCGCCGCTCAGCCCGGCGGGCAGCTGGTCGCCCAGGCCGGCCAGGCGCTCGGAGACCTGCTGGCGGGCCCAGTAGATGTCGGTGCCGTCCTCGAAGTCGATCGTCACGTCGACGATGCCGTACTTGGCCACCGAGCGCAGCATGCGCTGGCGCGGGATGCCCAGCATCTCCACCTCGATGGGCACCGCCACGCGCTGCTCCACCTCCTCGGGCGTCATGCCCGGGGCCTTCAGGATGATCTTGACCTGCGTGCCGGAGACGTCCGGAAAGGCGTCGATCGGCAGGGCACGAAACGCCACCCAGCCCGCGCCAGCGAGCAGCGCGGCCGCCAGCAGCACGAACAGGCGCTGCGCGAGCGCAAATTGAACCAGTCGGGCCAGCATGTCATTCGCCCCCGCCCTTGCCCAGCCAGGCGGCCTTGAGCGCAATCACCGCGCTCACCGCCACCTCCTGGCCCGCCTGCAGCGCGTGCGCCGCGCCGGGGGCGCTGCGCACGCGCACCGTGCCGCCGGGCCCGTCCTGAACCAACACCGGCGTGGCGACGAAGCCCTTGGCGCTGCGCACGAAGACGTAGGCCTGCTCGCCCTGGCGCGTGAGCGCCACCAGCGGCAGCGCGAAGCCGCCGGGCGCACCTGCGGTCCCCGCCAGCGGCACGTTGACCTGCAGCACGTCGCCCGGGCGCAGGCCCTCGCCACCGCGCTGGACCTCGGCGCGCAGCGTCAGCGTCTGCGCGTCGGACACCGTGGGCGTCAGCGACAGCGGCTTGGCGCTGAGCGTGCGGCCCGCCGTGCCGGTCAGCGTCCCCGCGGTGAGCGACAGCGACTCGCGCTGAGCGGCGGGGATCTGCACCTCCAGCCACAGCCGGTGCGTGTCGGCCAGGCGCAGCAGGGCGTCGGCGGCGTTGGCGCGCTGGCCGATGCGCGCGTCGATGCGCAGCACCGTGCCGGCCTGGCGGGCGCGCAGCACGAGCGCCTCGGCCGGCGCGCCGCCCTCGGCCACGCGGCGGATCACCTCGGGCTCCAGCCCCAGCAGGCGCAGCGCGGCCTCGGCCTGGCGCTGGCGGGCCTGGTCCTCGGCGGCGGCGGCTTCGGCCTCCAGCACGCGGCGCTGAGCGATCACGCCCTCGTCGAAGAGCCGGCGCTCGCGCTCGGCCAGCTGGCGCGACAGCCGCGCCTTGGACGCCGCCTCGGCCAGGCGCAGCTGGGCCTCGCCCAGCTCCGGGCTGAGCAGGCGCAGCAGCGGCTGGCCGGCGCGCACCGCCTCGTTCTCATTGACCAGCAGCCGCTCGACGACGCCGCCCAGCGGCGCGCTGACGATGAATTCCTGGCTCGGCGGCAGCACCACGCGGGCCGGAAAGGGGGCCGCGGGGCCGGCGCCATCGGCCTCCAGGCGCTTCAGGGTCACGCCGAGGGCGCGGATCTGGGCGGCGGTCACCGCGAAGTCGTCGCCGGCGTGCACCAGCGTGGGGCCGAGGACAAGGCAGGCGCCGGCGGCACGCAGCAGCGTGCGCCGGGTCGGTCGGTGCGACATGGAATCTCCGGAACAGGAAGGGCCGCCTCAAGGCGGCGGCCGGCCGGGCGTCAGGGCGCGGGGCCGGTCAATGAGCGGTCAAGAGCGGGGGGGAGGGCGCCGAGCCGCGCAGGGGCGGCCGTGGGCGTCAGGCGCTCGGCGGTGCCTGACGGGGCGGGCACAGGCCGTCCCAGGGCCGGGTGCGGCCTTGGGCGGGCAGCGGCCAACGCGGCGCGCGACCCGTCAGGGGGACTGGGCCAGTGGGCGGCCCTACGAGGCCCAGCGCAGCAAGCAGGGCGATCAGCGTGGCCGCAGCGGCCGCCTGGGCGGTGACCGCAGTGAAGGCCTCGCCTGGGTCGTCGCCCTCCGCGCGGGCCCTGCTGTCCGACGGGTTGGCGGCGGGACGAATCGAATTGGCGGGGCGCAGTGCCGAGTGATCAAGCAGTTCGGCGCCGGGATGGCCTTCGTCGGGCTCGATGTGCAGGCGGTCCTGCCCCGCGTGCCAGCCGTGCCCGGCCGGCAGTGGCTCCCCCGGTCCGTGCACGCTGGCGTGCAGCGGCAGCGCGATCAAGTCGATCAGCAGCAACAGCCACAGCGTCACTTGCAACCCGCGTCGCAGCGATCGGGAGGTCCCTCGCGCGATGCGACTCAACGCCCCCGCCTCGTGGCGATCAAGCGTCGCACCCGCACACACCGAAGCCCGCGCAGTCGCCTGAGCGGGCGGTTGATCGGCGTGCGATGCGCGCCATGCGGGGCGGAGGTGGGGCTGCAATGCCATTCGGGAGCGACTGACCTCGTTCGGCCACGGAGGCCGATGCGGCCACGGAGCCTAAGGGGCCATTGTTGCGGGGACCTTAAGGCCCCATTTTGCAGCAGGGGGATTGGCACGGGCCAGGCGGGCGGTTGGCGCCTCCTCGTTCCGTCTTTCAGATGGCAGCGGCCGGATCGTCCGTCAGCACCGGGGTGGCTTTCAAACGATGCCAGCGGTTGCGTCCGCCGGACTTGGCGATGTACATCGCCATGTCGGCCTGCTTCAGCAGACCTGCAACGTCCTCGGCCGCGCCTGGCCCGCCAGCAATGCCGATCGACGCGCCGACCCGCAGGGTGTGCGGGCCGACTTGCACCGGCAGCGTCAGGTGGTCCAGGACGCGGGCGGCGACCTGATCGGCCACGGCGATGTCGTCGATCTGCTCGATCAGCAGGACGAACTCGTCGCCGCCAACCCGCGCGGCCAGATCGCAATGGCGCACCAAGCGCCGCAGCCGGTGGGCCTGCTCGCGCAGCAGCGCATCGCCCACATCGTGGCCCAGCTCGTCGTTGACGGGTTTGAAGCGGTCCAGGTCGATGAACAGCAGCGCGACCTGGCCACCTTCTCGCTGAGTGCGCGTCAGCGCCTCCTCCAGGCGCGTCGTGAGCTGGACCCGGTTGGCCAGGCCCGTGAGCGGGTCGTGCAGCGCCATCTGGCGCAGTTGCTCGTCCTGTCGCCGTCGCTCCGTCACATCGGCCATGATGCCGACAAAGCGTTGGGGCTGACTGTTCGGCATGGGCACTCGGCTGATGCTGAGCCACTCGCAAAACAGGCTGCCATCCTGCCGGCGATTCCAGAGTTCACCGCTCCAATGCCCCTGCGAGAGCAGCGACTCCCACTGCTGACGGTGGTACTCGGGCGGGACGCTGTCTGCACGCAGCAAGGAGAGCTTGCGGCCCACCGCCTCATCGGCGCTGTAGCCGGTCATGCGGGTGAAGGCGGGGTTGACCGAGACGATGTTGGAGCGCTCGTCGGTCACGACGATGCCGTTGTTCGAATTGCGAAATACGCTGTCCGCCAGCTGCAGGTCGGCTTGTCGGCGTTCGCGCTCGTCGAGCTCGGCCTGCAGGCGTGCGTTGGTGCGACGCAACTCGGCGGTCTGTCGCGCGACCTCGTGCTCCAACGCCTGGGTGTGGCGCTCCACTTGACGATCGGCCTGCCATTTGGCCACCAGCGTGTGCGCGAGCTGAGACACTTCGATCGGGTCGAAGGGCTTCTTCAGGATGATGAGCTTCTCGTGCGCGCCCAGGCGCTGCAGCACGTCCTCCCAGGCGTAGTCGGTGTAGGCGGTGCAGATCACCACCTGCAGCGCGGGGTCCACCTGCCAGAGCCTTTCGATGGTCTCCACGCCGTCCCACCCTGGCGGCATGCGCATGTCGACAAAGGCCAGCGCGTAGGGCCTTTGCTCGGCCACTGCGGCCTGCACCCTGTCCAGGGCTTCGCGACCTTGCATCGCACTGTCGAGCGCGAAGCCCAGGCTGGCGGCGGGGCCTCGCGGTCCGTCGGCGGGGGCGTCGAACAGCGCGGCTTCGAGCTCGTCCATGGCCGCGCCTTGCTGGCCGTTCGACGACGCAGGCGCGAGGATCTTGCGGAAGTCATCGTGGATGGCGGGCATGTCGTCCACCACCAGCACCCGGCGCTCGGGGGCGGTGTCGGTGGGGGCGATGCGCAGGCCGGCCGTCGTTTCGCTCACGCGTCGCTCCCCGTTGACAGCGGCAGCACCAAGGTGAAGGTGGCGCCCTGGCCACGGCCGGCGCTCTGGACGCGCAGCTCTCCCCCCATCTCGCGTGCGGACACCACACAGCTGTGCAGACCGAAGCCGTGGCCCTTGGGGCGGGTGGTGAAGCCGTGGGCAAAGATCTTCTCCAGGTGCTCCGGCGCAATGCCGTCGCCCTCATCCTTGACCGCCAGATGCAGCGCCCCCTGCGCGTCGCGCCAGGCACGGATCGTCAACAGGTGGCCCGTGGCCTCATCGTCGTCCATGGCCTGCTTGGCGTTGCTGATCAGATTCACCAGGATCTGTAGCGCGCGGTGGCGGTCCAGCGGCAGCGGCGGCATGGGAGCGATGTCCTGTGTCACCACCACTTGATGGCGCGACAGGGCGCCTGCGTTCATGCGCAGCGCGTCATCGACGAGGTCCTGGACGGAGGTGGGGGCCACGACCTGCTGGGCCCCGGCGTAAGACTGTTGCGTCGCCACAATGTCCTTGAGGTGGTCGATGCTCTTGAACATCTGCTCCAGCTCGGCCTGCGTGTCGCGCTGCTCGGCGCCGAGCGCGTCGTTGAGTTGGCGCAGGTAGTCGGGCAGCAGGCGGCCCTTTGGATCTTCGGCGAGGAATCTCGGCAGGTCGGCGCGGTGCTCGCCCAGCAGATCCAGGGCCTTGCCCAGACCGGGCAGTCGCGATTGGCGCAGCCGCTGCCCAGCCACCCCCACCGATACATTCAGGCTGTTGAGCACGTTGCCCACGTTGTGCAGCACGTTGGTGGCGATTTCGGCCATGCCGGCCTGACGGGCACTGTCCACCAGTGCGGCCTGGGCCTTTTCCAGCTCTGCCGTCCGGTCGCGCACCCGCTGCTCCAGATCCGCGTGCAGCGCCGACAGCCTCTGATTGGCCTCTTGCAAGTCGGCGGTGCGCTGCTGGACCCGTCCCTCCAGCTCCGCATTCAGGCGCCGCACCTCCTGCTCGGCGCGTTCGCGCTCAGCGATCTGTCCGCGCAGATCGGCATTGACGGCCTCCCATTGAGCGGGGCCGGGCAGCGCGATGGCTTTGGGGATCAAGGGCCACAACACAAGCGCCGTGCCCACCGACACCGCCGCGGTCAGCGCCTTGACCAGGCCCGCAACCACATAGTCGGGATTCCAAATCGTCCAAAGCGACAGCGCATGCGTGGCGCCGCAGGCCAGGATGAAGGTGCCAAAGAGTACGAAGACCCAACTGAACTGCAGGTCCTTGCGCTCACGCACCAATTTGAGCAGCATCACCGGGATCGACGCGTAGGACAGCGCCGTCACCCCGTCGGAGACGATGTGCAGCGCCATCAGGCGCGGGTTCCACGACAGGCAATAGCCGTGCGGAATCAGTTGGGTCAGCGTGGCATCAAGGCTCATGGCGCATGCTCCGCGCCACGTGAAATTCATGGCGCCGTCTGGACAGGCAGGCGACCCGGGCCGGTTTCAGTCCGGGTCGTGAAGCGCTATCGGCGGCGGTTCTGCAACCTTGAGCCACAGGAACCCGAATCGCAATCGTCGGGTTCCATCATGTGCTGAATGTCTTCAGACGCGTGCGGCGCGTCGGTTCTCCGCGCCGTCGCGCCCACTGCCTGCGCCCTCGAGCGCCACCATGCGCTTCTTGGCTTCCGGGTAGATCAGCGTCTCTTCCAAGTCGATGTGGTCAAGGTACAGCGCCTTGAACACCGGCAGCGCAGCGCGCAGGCCATCGATCTGGTACCAGCTGTAGCCCTTGGAGATCGCTTCGAGCTGCGGCTCCAATTCCAGCCAGTCCTCTTCCAGCCAGCCGTGATCCTGCTGCAGGCGCTGCACATGCTGCACCAATTCGGCGTTTCCACTGGCAAGCAGGCCCGGGAAGATCAGGCGCTCTTCGTCGACGTGGTGCTGACGGCCGTTCTCGTTGAAGAACTTGACGATCGAAGCGGCCAGCGACTGGGCGGTGTCGTCCACACCCTTGTCTTCGAGGTGGTCAATCAACCGGGCCAGCACATCCAGAGTCTTCAGGACGTCGCGGTGGCAGGTGTCCAGCGCCTCGAATTCAATCAGTGCGACGGTGTCGGTAGAAGAGGCGGACTCGATGGCGGTCGTCGACATGATGGCTCCTGTGAGGCGTTTGCTCGGTGGTGATGGCCCATTCTTGCCGCAGCGCAGCATGGCGATTTGCGCAATATCAAATCCTGCGTCTGCCACACCGGCAGCTTGGGCAGATGGCCTCGCTGGGGGTGGGGATGCGCATGACGTCACCGTGCCGTCACAAGGCTTTCATGTCTGCGAAACGACGTTTTGCATGATGAAAAATGATCGTGTTGCAGCGCCGCAAAATTTTCCATCGTGAGAAATGACTTTTTGCATTGCGAAAAATGACACCTAAGTTGTTGATTTTATTGTGTTGGATCTTATGTCTTATATAAGACATAAGTCTTCTCGTTGACCCTGAGTGCGGCTACAGTTGAACCCATCGACACCCCTTCAATCACTTCAGCAGACCGGAGCACTTCATGACGAATCTGACCCGCGAACAACAAATCGCCGCCCTGGAAAAAGACTGGGCCGAGAACCCCCGTTGGAAGGGCGTCAAGCGCGGCTACAGCGCCGCCGACGTCGTGCGTCTGCGTGGGTCTCTGCAGCCGGAATACACCCTGGCCCAACGCGGCGCCAAGGTGCTGTGGGACAAGGTCAACGGCGGCGCCAAGAAGGGCTACGTCAACGCCTTCGGCGCCATCACCGCCGGTCAGGCGATGCAACAGGCCAAGGCTGGCCTGGAAGCCGTGTACCTGTCGGGCTGGCAAGTCGCCGCCGACGGCAACACCTCCGAGACGATGTACCCGGACCAGTCGCTGTACGCCTACGACTCGGTGCCGACGATGGTCCGTCGCATCAACAACACGTTCAAGCGTGCTGACGAGATCCAGTGGAGCCGTGGCATCAACCCCGGCGACGAAGGCTTCATCGACTACTTCCTGCCGATCGTCGCTGACGCGGAGGCCGGTTTCGGCGGCGTGCTGAACGCCTTCGAGCTGATGAAGAACATGATCGCGTCGGGCGCTGCCGGCGTTCACTTCGAAGACCAGCTGGCTGCTGCCAAGAAGTGC
>Ga0228698_1001671_pt1 | contig 10484 bp, 10 predicted proteins | sample McNCre117_Aug_MG_FD_178015 | JGI IMG/M metagenome (GOLD analysis project Ga0228698, IMG submission 178015) | Freshwater microbial communities from McNutts Creek, Athens, Georgia, United States - 1-17_Aug_MG | ecosystem: Environmental > Aquatic > Freshwater > Creek | place: USA: Georgia...
CAGTGCGGTGGTGGACATGGCGCCCTGCCCATCCATCCCGATAGCGAAGGTTTTTTGAATGCGCGCCAGTGGCGATGTCGGGCCGATCTTGCGAAGCTCTTCCAAAGAACCGCGAAACAAACGCCCTGACTTTCCATATACCGAGAACATGGATGCCCCCTATTCCTTGCATGCTGCGCGAGCGGACTTGGGCCCGCAAACGCTAGTTCCCATTGGACAGGAAAAGTTCCTGCAAGTCACTCAAAAAGTCAAAGCCCCGCTCGGTCGGGCGCACCCGCGCGTAGTCGCGCTCGATCAGCCCTTTGCGCTCTGCCGCCTGCAAAGCGGCCTCGATGCTGGTGGTCGCCAAGCCGGTGCGCTCGGTGAAATCGCGCAAGCCAAAACCATGGCGCAGACGCAGCGCATTGAGCATGAATTCAAACGGCAGGTCGCTGCGGCTGACCTCCTCATCCTGCGCCAGCGCAGCACCGGCCATGGCCTGTTGCATGTACCGCGCCGGGTCCCGAAAGCGCACCTGGCGAATGACGCGGTGTGCGAAGCTGAGTTTGCTGTGGGCGCCCGCCCCTAGCCCGAGGTAATCACCAAACTGCCAATAGTTCAGGTTGTGCCAGCAACGGTGGCCGTCTGCGGCGTACGCGGAGACCTCGTAGCGCTGCAATCCCGCCGCCTGGGTGCGCTCGGTAATCAGGTCGAGCATGGCGTAGGCGGTGTCGTCTTCCGGCAGCGCGGGCGGGAACTTGGCAAAGTAGGTGTTGGGCTCGATCGTGAGGTGGTAGATGGAAATATGCGGCGGCTTGAACTGCAACGCCTGCGCAATGTCCGCATCGACCTGTTCCAACGTCTGCCCCGGAAGGGCATACATGATGTCCAGATTGAAGGTGTCAAACGCGCCAGCGGCCTCTTCGACTGCGGCCAGCGCCTGCTTGCTGTCGTGCACGCGTCCCAAGGCTTTCAGATGGCCGTCATGAAAACTCTGCACCCCCATCGAGAGCCGTGTCACGCCAGCGCGGCGAAAAGCCCGGAAGCGGTCTTTCTCAAAGGTGCCGGGGTTGGCCTCCATGGTGATTTCGCAGTCCGCTGACAGGCGCAATCTGGCGCGGATGTCACCCAACAGCCGGTCTATGGCTGCCGGCGAAAACAAGCTGGGCGTACCGCCGCCAATAAAGATGCTGTGCACCGAACGCCCCCAGATCAGAGGAAGCGCAGCATCCAGATCGGCGATCAGCGCTGCAATGTACGCATCCTCCGGCGCCGAATCGCCCTGCACTGCGTGCGAGTTGAAGTCGCAGTAAGGGCACTTTTTCAGACACCAGGGCAAGTGGATGTAGAGGCTCAGCGGCGGCAGTGCGGGCAATTGCAGACTGCCGGGGCGCATGTAGTGCTGAATGTCGCGCTGCACCGCCACTTCGCCCTCGGGGGCGGCCGGTTGAATCGGAATCACGGAAGCCAGCGCTCGCGCATTTGCGCCACCATGGCCCGCGCAGCGCGACCACGGTGGCTGTTGGCGTTTTTCACCTCCACTGGCAGTTGGGCAAACGTCTGGCCGAACGCTGGGATAAACATCACCGGGTCGAAGCCGAAACCGTTCTCGCCAATGGGCTCTTGTGTCAAAAGGCCGTCCGCACGGCCCATGGCAATCAATGGTTCGGGGTCTTGTGGGCTGCGCACGGCAACCAGGGTGCTCACCAGCGCGGCCCGGCGGTTTTCGACACCACGCATTTGTTCCAGCAAAGCGATCACGTTGTTGCTGTCGCTTTTGGCATACCCAAACTGGGTTGCGTAAAACGCCGTATCCACTCCAGGCAGACCGCCCAGGGCGTCCACACACAGGCCGGCATCGTCCGCCAGCGCGGGCAATCCGGTGTGCAGCGCGGCATTGCGGGCCTTGGCCAGCGCGTTTTCGACAAAGGTGCGGTGCGGCTCCGGCGCTTCCGGCACACCCAGCTCACTTTGAACAATCAGCGTGCAACCCAGCGGGCCAAAAAGTGCCTGCAACTCCGCCAGTTTGCCCTTGTTATTGGAGGCCAGAACGATCTTCATGAAAAAGTCCTCAAGCCCTCAAACTTTCAGCGCCTGCTGCTGCAACGCCATCAGCTCGGTGATGCCCTTTTCCGCCAGATCGAGCAATGCATTCATTTCGGTGCGACTGAAAGCCACCCCCTCGGCCGTTCCCTGCACCTCCACAAAGTGCCCGGCACCGGTCATCACCACGTTCATGTCGGTGTCGCAATCGCGGTCTTCCACGTACTCCAGATCCAATAGGGGCGTGCCTTGCACGATGCCCACCGAAATCGCAGCCACCGGTGCAGTGATGGGTGACTGCGTCAACTTGCCGGCTTTCAAGAGCCCATTGACCGCATCTTGTGCAGCCACAAACGCGCCAGTAATGGCCGCTGTGCGGGTACCGCCGTCGGCCTGGAGCACATCGCAGTCGAGCTGGATGGTGCGTTCGCCCAGCAGTTTGAGGTCAAAAACCGCACGCAAGGAGCGACCGATCAGACGCTGGATTTCCTGGGTCCGGCCACTCTGCTTGCCGCGCGCCGCTTCGCGGTCACTGCGGGTATGGGTGGAGCGGGGCAACATGCCGTATTCGGCCGTCACCCAGCCTTCGCCGCTGCCGCGTTTGTGCGGAGGCACTTTTTCTTCCACCGACGCGGTACACAACACTTTGGTTGCACCAAATTCGATCAACACCGAACCTTCCGCATGCACGGTGTAGCCGCGGGTAATTTTGACCGGACGCAAGGCGTTGGCCGCACGATCGGATGTGCGAGTAAATGCAGTCATGGTTTCTCTCTAAAAAAGGAAAGGCTCAGGGCTTTTTGCGGGCGGCGGCAGTGCGCCGTATTGCGGCATTAATTTCCGCAATCGAGCGTTCAATGGCTTCATCATCCAACCCGTCCCCATCGGCTTCCTGCCAGGCTGCCTGCAATGTCGAGGCGAACATTTCTTCATCCGACTTGTACCCCGCGATGCCACCCCGTGTGGTTTCAAAATCGTCTGGGGTTTCCCATTCCATTGCCACCAGGGTGACGTTGTCGCTGTTGGCCCCCGCCTTGATCAAGGCGCGCTCAACCAATACAGGCGCTGCCAGCGACACCGCCTGCTGCCCCAGCTGGTAGACGATTTCTGCGTCATCCAGGCTACCCCAAAGGCCATCGGAACACAGCATCAACTTGTCACCTTGCTGCAGGGGCACCGGTCCGATGACATCAAATATCGGCTTATTGGGCGAGCCCAGGCAGGTGTAGAGGACGTTGCGATTGAAGTTGGGCGGCAATGTGTCAACCTTGCCATCGCGCTGCTGCTCGAGGTAGGAGTGGTCACGGGTACGCGCCAGCAATTCGCCATCCCGCACAAAGTACAAACGCGAATCCCCGCAGTGGGCCCAATGCGCCGCGCCCGATTGCGTAACCGCAACCACCAGCGTGGTGCGCGGTGTGTCATTCAGCCCTTTGTCCACGGCATATCGCAGAATCTGGCGGTGCGCGGCGACGATGGCCGTGTCAAAGAATGCCTTCACGTCGGGCAACTCGGGTTTGGCTTCCTTTTGGTACAAGGCCGACACCGTTTGCAACGCGATTTGTGCGGCCACTTCTCCGTCAGGATGCCCCCCCATGCCGTCTGCCAGCAAGAACAGGCCCGAACCACTGGTATAGCAGTAGCCCATTCGGTCTTCGTTCTTCTCCCGCCCGCCTTTGCGACTGATCTGAAAGACGGAAAATTTCATTTCGGTTTGGCGGCAGGTACTGTGGCCGAAGCGGGTCGTTTCGTGTCAGACACGATGTTGTCAAACTGCATGCGCACCTTTTCGGCCACCGTCAGCTTGGTGTAGCGGCGTTCCCCCTCGCGTGTCAGCTCTTTTTGCAAGGCGAACACCGACTGCGGGCGGGAAAGCGGATCCAGTGCCATGCACCACTCCACCACTTCAATCAAATTGTCCGAATACACGCCCCGCAAGCGGGCCAGCGCAATGGCAATCCGGTCTTTCTCCTGGCGGGCAGGCGCTTCGCTGGGCGGGTAGCCCTGCATGCAGGCGTACATGCACGCGCCAATCGCATAAATATCGGTCCAAGGGCCCATCGACGCATCGCGCCGGTACATTTCGGGAGCGGCAAAGCCGGGGGTGTACATCGGGCGAATGAAGTTGCCTTCCTTGCTCAACACCTCTCGTGCAGCGCCAAAGTCAATCAAGACCGCCTTGTTGTCATCGGTGATGAATATGTTGGCCGGTTTGATGTCCAGGTGCAGCATCTTGTGCTGGTGCACGATGCGCAGCCCGCGCAATATTTCATCAAATAACGAGCGGATGGTGGATTCCCGGAAAACCTTGCTCTGCTTGAGTTCACGGGCCGTCACGATGAAGTCCTGCAAGGCGCCGCCTTCCAGGTAATTCATCACCATGTAGACCGTTTCATTCTCGCGGAAGAAGTTCAACACGCTCACCACCGAGGGGTGGGATATCTGTGCCAGCGAGCGGCCTTCTTCGAAAAAGCTCTTCAGTCCCAGCCGGTACAAAGAAAGCTTTTCAGGCAGAACCTGGGGCAACAACTCGCCGGGCGCACGCGCGGCCAGAGAAGATGGCAAATATTCCTTGATGGCGACCTGAACACCCTCAGGGTCCATGGCCAGATACACCAAACCGAAACCGCCAGCGGCGACTTTGCGGATGATGCGATAACCACCGATGACGGTGTCTGGCGGCAGTGGCGAAGGCTTGACCTTGGACATTTATGGAGGTGACAGGCTGGTCGGTGCAATCTAAATCAGGTTATTCTCAGGGCCGTCCCCATGACCCGAGAAACCGCAATGCCAGTTTACAGCATGACTGGCTATGCCAGTGCCCAGCACAGCACAGCCAGCGCCCTGTCCGAATCCGAAACCCGAACTCCCCCGGCCGCCCAATTGGGCCTTGAAATTCGCTCCGTCAACAGCCGCTTTCTGGACCTGACATTCAGGCTGCCAGAAGACCTGCGCCAGTTTGAACCCCAGTTGCGCGAACTTATCATCGCCAAGCTCAAACGCGGCAAAGTCGAAGTGCGGGCTTCCATCGAGAGCGCCAACCCGACCGGTGTACCGGAGCCCAGCGCCAAGTTGCTGCAGCGTCTCAACAGCGCACAAGACAGCATCCGGTCCTGGTTGCCGCACGCCAATGCGCTCAGCGTGTCGGACGTTTTGCGCATGGCTGCTGCCGAACAAAGCGGCACCCGCGACTGGAGTGAAGCCATTACGCCGTTGGCCGAAAAAGTGGTCAAAGAACTGCTGGGCGCGCGCCAGCGCGAAGGCGCGCGACTGACAGCCATGCTGCTTGAACGTCTGGAGCAACTGCGCGCATTGGCCGCGCAGGCAACGCCCTTGGTCCCCCAACTGGTTGAACAACAGCGCAAGCGTTTTCTGGACCGCTGGAAGGAAGCCATGGCCCTGACCGACGGCGCAAGCCTGCCGGAAGCGGCCCAAGACCGGGCGTTGACCGAGGCCACGGCCTTTGCCATCCGCATCGATGTTGCAGAAGAAATTACACGTCTGAACTCGCACCTCGATGAAGTCGAGCGCCTGTTGAAAAAGGGGGGCGAGGTCGGCAAACGCCTGGACTTCCTGATTCAGGAGATGCACCGCGAGGCCAACACCATGGGCTCCAAGTCCTCTGCGCTGGAGTTGACCCATATTTCGGTGGACATGAAGGTGCTGATCGAGCAGATGCGCGAGCAGGTGCAGAACATAGAATAGCGGGCATTAGCCACAGCCCCACACGCCATGTCACTGGACTACCCCGGAAACCTCTACGTCGTTGCGGCCCCCAGCGGGGCCGGAAAGTCCAGTCTGGTCAAAGCGCTGCTGGAACTAGACTCGCACCTACAACCCTCCGTTTCCCACACCACCCGCGCACCGCGTGGGCAGGAAAAACACGGCCGTGAGTACTTTTTCGTTTCCAGCAGCGAATTCGATGCAATGGTCGCAGCCGATGCCTTCGTCGAATGGGCCCATGTGCACAGCCAGCGCTACGGCACATCCAAGAAAGCCATTGAGGATCGCATGGCGCAAGGCGCCGATGTCATTCTGGAAATTGACTTCCAGGGCGCCTTGCAAATCAAAAACATCTTCTCCAACGCCATTTGCATCTTTATCCTGCCCCCAAGCTGGGAAGAGTTGCGCTCACGTTTGGAGCGGCGCGGCGAAGATGCCGCCAACATCATTGACATGCGCATGCGAAACGCCCAGACCGAGGTGGCGCAGGTCGGAAAATTTGACTTCGTTATAATCAACGAGTTGTTTGACCGTGCGCTGTTCGACCTGAAAGCCATAGTCCATTCTCAGCGGCTCAAATTTTCGGCACAGCGCCGTGCCCGGGCCGAAACATTCAAAGCGTTGCAAATCCCATAGCCTTCTGGAGAAATCATGGCCCGTATTACCGTTGAAGATTGCCTGGAAAAGATCCCCAATCGCTTCCAACTCGTGTTGGCTGCAACCTACCGTGCCCGCATGCTGAGCCAAGGCCACACCGCCAAGATCGAGAGCAAGAACAAGCCCGGCGTCACTGCCTTGCGTGAAATTGCAGCGGGCAAAGTGGGCATTGAAATGCTCAAAAAAGTGCCCCTCTAAGCGCCTTTAGCCCTCACAAAAACACCGCTTGCGGTGTTTTTTTTCGACCAGCCGCCGGCTCTTCACACACCCTTCAACCCTGCGCTACATTTAGAGCATGGGCAACGCAGTAACTTCCTCCACTCCTCCCGTGAATAACGCGGTCGCCAATGCGGCTTCAGCCAGTTTTGCCGGCCTGACCTCCAAGCTGGATTACCTGTCTGCCAGCGATGTGGATCAGGTGCGCGCCGCCTACCGTTTTGCCGATCAGGCCCACCTCGGCCAACTGCGCAACAGTGGCGAGCCCTACATTACCCACCCGATCGCCGTGGCCACGCAATGCGCGGAATGGAAGCTCGATGCCCAGGCCCTGATGGCTGCTTTATTGCATGACGCGCTGGAAGACTGTGGCGTTACCAAAATCGAGTTGATTGAGCGCTTTGGCTCGCCGGTGGCGGAACTGGTTGACGGCCTGACCAAGCTCGACAAATTGCACTTCAACACCCGTGAAGAAAACCAGGCCGAATCCTTCCGAAAGATGTTGCTGGCCATGGCGCGCGATGTACGCGTCATCCTCATCAAACTGGCGGACCGCTCCCACAACATGCGTACCATGTCCGACATGCCGCGCTCCAAGTGGGGGCGCATTGCCTCGGAAACGCTGGATATTTACGCCCCCATCGCTCACCGCTTGGGCCTGAATGGCACCTACCGTGAGTTGCAGGACCTCTCCTTCAAACATTTGCGCCCCTGGCGCTACGCCACCCTGACCAAAGCCGTTGCCAAAGCCCGCAGCCGCCGCCGCGACCTGATCCAAAAGGTCCAAAAGGAAGTGGAAGCGGTGTTTGCCGGTGCAGGCATGCCAGTGCGCATCGCGGGACGCGAGAAATCGCTGTTTTCCATCTACAAAAAGATGCAAAACAAACACCTGAGTTTTGCGCAGGTAACGGACATCTATGGCTTGCGCATTCTGGTGCCCACGGTTATTGACTGCTATAAGGCGCTTGGCCTGCTGCACCAGCTTTACAAGCCGGTTCCAGGCAAGTTCAAAGACCACATTGCCATTGCCAAACTCAACGGTTACCAGTCGCTGCACACCACCCTGGTCGGACCGGCGGGCATCAATGTGGAATTCCAGATGCGCACCGAGGCAATGCATGTAGTGGCGGAGTCCGGTGTGGCAGCGCACTGGCTTTACAAAGCCAGCCACCCAGAAGCGTCGGGTGATCGACTGGGAAGCCAGTGGCTGCAAAGCCTGCTCGATATTCAGGACGAAACACGCGACGCGGCAGAGTTCTGGGACCACGTCAAGGTGGATTTGTTCCCCGATGCGGTTTATGTGTTCACCCCGAAATCACAAATTCTGGCGCTGCCGCGCGGCGCCACCATCGTGGACTTCGCTTACGCCATCCATAGCAATGTGGGTGATAGAACGGTGGCCGCACGCATCAACGGCGAACAGGTGCCACTGCGCACCGAGCTCAAAAACGGCGATGTGGTGGAAGTGGTCACCGCGCAAGTTTCGGCCCCGAACCCCAATTGGCTGGACTTTGTGCGCACCGGACGGGCCCGCTCCAAAATTCGCCACCACCTGAAAACAATGGAGCAGGAAGAATCCGAAAGCTTGGGCGAGCGACTTTTGTTGCAGGCTTTGCGGGCTGAGGGCTTTGACTCCTTTGCCGGCGACCATGCGGAATTTGCCCCTATCTGGGACAAGTTGCTTCGTTTTACCGGAAACAAAACCCGCAATGAACTGCTGACCGACATCGGCTTGGGCAAGCGCATTGCCAACATTGTTGCCAAGCGTCTGGTCCTCATGTTGACGGAAGCCGGGCTCAAGCCCGACGCCTTGCTGCTCACCCGTGAACGATTCATTGCCCGCGAGTCCAATGCAGGCGGTGCCATCACACTGGATGGCAGCGAAAACGCCTCGGTGCAATTTGCCAAGTGCTGCCACCCTATTCCGGGCGACCAAATCGTTGGCTATCTCGGTCGCGGCGAAGGTCTGGTCGTTCACATCCACGACTGCAATGTGGCGCGCAAACTGCGCCACAAAGATGCAGAACGATTCATCGGCGTGGACTGGTCGGAGGAGCCCGTGCGCTCGTTCAAGGCCGGCATCACCGTCACCGGCAGCAACAGCAAAGGTTTGTTGGCCAAAATGGCCACTGCGCTGGCGTCTGCCGAGGCCGATATTGTGGACATCGACATGGGCCAGGAAAGCGGCCAGGAAGCCCGGCAGATGCGTTTTGTGATTGCCGTTCGGGACACGGCCCATCTGGAAGTGGCGCTGCGCAACTTGCGCCGCACCCAAAATGTTCTCAAGGCAGAGCGCAACGGTACAGGCAGTGCCGCCGGCTAAACCCTTGGCGTTCAGCGTTATGGCGGCGCAGGATAATGCACCGCAAGCACTTCGATATCGCCCACGCGGTCCGGCATCACCAGCTTGAGTTCATCCCCCACCCGCGCCTTGAGCAGCGTGCGGGCGATGGGCGAAATCCAGCTGACTTCACCTTTGGCGCTGTCGGCTTCATCAATACCCATGATGCGAACGGTTCGCTCCTGGTCCCGGTCATCGACATAGGTCACCGTGGCGCCAAAAAAGACCTGCTCATTGCCGTGGTGTACCGAAGGGTCGGTTACTTCGGCAATTTCCAGGCGTTTGGTAAGGAACCGGATGCGGCGGTCAATTTCCCGCAACCGCTTCTTGCCATACAGGTAGTCCCCGTTTTCGGACCGGTCCCCGTTGCTGGCTGCCCAGTGCACGACTTCAACGACCTTGGGTCGCTCGTTGTCAATCAGTTCCAGCAGTTCGGCCCGCAGTACGGCATAACCGTGGGGCGTGATGTAATTTTTGCCCCCTGCAGGAAGCGCGGGAAGCTGAACTTCATCGTCGTCCGAATCGTCCGATTCTTTGGTAAATGCTTTGCTCATTTAGCGAATACCCAAGGACAACAGGGATGTAATCGGAGCCATACAATGATTTTTATCAATAAGTGGGGCGCCCAAGTGGAACGCGGTGCCTGATAATCGACGGCGGTTGCCCACCGGCAACTCCTTTTTGAACCGATTTTTACCCCGAACGGGATGGCAATGAAACGACTGGATGATTTTAGGCTGCGTTTTGGCAACAAGGAATTGGTGCCCATCATGATTGGCGGCATGGGCGTGGACATTTCCACTGCCGAACTCGCGCTGGAGGCAGCCCGTCTGGGAGGCATCGGGCACATATCTGATGCAATGGTGCAAGACGTATCGGACCGCCGTTTTGACACCACGTTTGTAAAAGATAAAACCAAGCAGTACAAACACAACATCGACAACTCCGACAAAAGCGTCGTGCAGTTCGATCTGGGGCGTTTGGCGGAAGCCACCAAGTTGCACGTGGGAAAAACCATGCAGGCCAAGAAAGGCGACGGCATGATTTTCATCAACTGCATGGAAAAGCTGACCATGAACGGGCCGAAAGAGACCCTGCAGGTGCGCCTGAATTCGGCGCTGGACGCAGGTATCGACGGCATCACCCTGAGCGCTGGTTTGCACCTTGGCTCGTTCGCTTTGATGGCAGATCACCCGCGCTTTCGCGAAGCGAAACTGGGCATCATCGTCTCCTCCGTGCGTGCGCTGCAACTGTTCCTGCGCAAAACCGCGCGACTGAATCGGTTACCGGACTTTGTCATCATTGAAGGCCCGCTGGCTGGCGGCCACCTGGGGTTTGGGCTGGATTGGGCTGACTTCGATCTCGCCACGATTCTGGTTGAAATCAAACAGTATCTGGAAGCTGAGAAGCTGGACATTCCGCTGATTGCCGCTGGCGGCATTTTTACTGGCACCGATGCGGTTTCCTTTATGGAAAAAGGGGCTGCCGGGGTACAGGTGGCGACCCGTTTCACCGTTGCCAAAGA
>Ga0228698_1001672_pt1 | contig 10468 bp, 9 predicted proteins | sample McNCre117_Aug_MG_FD_178015 | JGI IMG/M metagenome (GOLD analysis project Ga0228698, IMG submission 178015) | Freshwater microbial communities from McNutts Creek, Athens, Georgia, United States - 1-17_Aug_MG | ecosystem: Environmental > Aquatic > Freshwater > Creek | place: USA: Georgia...
TGGAAACCTATAAGAGCATCTTCTTCTGGGAATGGGTGCATCGCCTACTGGCGCGCAGCATCGGGCTGGTGTTTGCCGCGCCCATGCTGCTGTTCTGGCTGCGCGGGCAGATCCCTGCGGGGTACAAGCCGCGCCTGCTGGCGCTGCTGGCCTTGGGCGCCTTGCAAGGCGCGGTGGGCTGGTGGATGGTCAAATCGGGCATCGCGCAGGATGTGAAGGTCAGCCATCTGCGTCTGGCCACCCATCTGGGCGTCGCCCTGTTCACGCTGGCAGGGCTGGTATGGACCGCGCTGGACCTGCAAGCGCTGGCCCGTGGCAAACCCCGTTCGCGGCTGACCGGCCTTGGCGCGCTGGCGGGGCTGGCGCTGGCGCTGCAATTGATCTGGGGCGCGTTTATGGCGGGGCTGCGCGCCGGCCATGTGGCGCAGGATTGGCCTTTGATGAATGGCGCCATCTGGCCCGGCCCCACGCAAACCGGGCGCGGCCTGATCGAAGCGCTGACCTATGACCCCGCCATCGTCCATTTCCTGCACCGCTGGTTTGCCTTTGCCGTGCTGGCGGTGGTGATCGTGCTGGCCCGCCGGTTGAAGGCCATGGGCGCCCGCCCCGCCAGCATCGCGCTGCATTCGGCCATCGGCACGCAGATCCTTTTGGGCATTGCCACGGTGATGACCGGCGTATCCCTGCATGTGGCCGTAACGCACCAATTGGTGGGCGCTTTGCTGGTGGTGGCCATGGTGTGGGGCGTGCATTGTCTGGGGGCTTCGGGCGAGTTTTCGAACCGTCGCTGATTTCCCTTGGAACAAATCCCGAGGTTAAACCGTTGATAGGGTGGCAAACGAAGCCCTTTGCGGTCGCGGCCTGAACAGGCCCGTTTGTCGGCACCTCTATGTCTGCCCCGCGCGCCGCGCCGGAAGACCACCCGGCGGCCGATCCCCCTCTGTAGGCGCGCATCGGGCAGGCATAGGGGCTGCCTGCGCTACGTGGGCGCGGGTTAAAGGGCAGCATTTTGATGGGCGGTATTATTTTACCTTACGCCAAAAGCGCCGGAAACCTTGACTCCTTGAGCCCTTTCCAACATTAGGCCGAGCAATCCCCCGCCGGGGCGTGTGCCGATTCCGGCGCAGCCATGGCGGGGATTGCTGTTCATAGGGGCATCGCCCCCTGACTTGACGGGAACTTAAAGCCATGAAGGCTCTTTCCAAGGTCACGCAGTCGATCAAACCGGCTGACGTGGAAAAGAAGTGGCATCTGATCGATGCCGAAGGTCTGGTGCTCGGTCGTCTGGCCGTGATCATCGCCAACACGCTGCGCGGCAAGCACAAGCCGAGCTTCACGCCTCACGTCGATTGCGGTGACCATGTTGTGGTTATCAACGCCGACAAGGTGCGTCTGACCGGCAACAAGCTGAAGAACAAGGTGTACTACAAGCACACCGGTTATGCTGGCGGTATCAAGGAAGTGACCGCTGCCAAGGTTCTGGAAGGCCGCTTCCCCGAGCGCGTGCTGGAAAAGGCTGTGGAACGCATGATTCCGCGTGGTCCTCTGGGCCGTGCGCAAATGCGCGCCCTGCACCTCTATGCTGGCGCCGAGCATCCCCATGGTGGCACCCAGCCCCAGCCGCTCGATGTCGCTGCTCGTAACCGCAAGAACAAGGTTGGCGCGTAATGACCGATAGCATCAACACCCTCGCCGATCTGGCCGAAGCAAGCACTGCGGCTCCTGCCGCTCCTGCCGCCCCCCTGCGCGAACGCGAAGTCGACGCCCAGGGCCGCGCCTATGCCACCGGCCGTCGTAAGGACGCCGTGGCCCGCGTGTGGATCAAGCCCGGCACCGGCAAGATCACCGTGAACGGCCGCGATCAGGAAGTGTATTTCGCACGTCCTACCCTGCGTCTCGTGATCAACCAGCCCTTTGGCGTTGCCGACCGTTCGGGCGCCTATGACGTGATCTGCACCGTCAAGGGTGGCGGTCTGTCGGGTCAGGCTGGCGCTGTGAAGCATGGCATCAGCCAGGCGCTGACCAAGTTCGAACCCGCTCTGCGTGGCGTCGTCAAGGCCGCCGGCTTCCTGACCCGCGACCCTCGCGTCGTGGAACGCAAGAAGTATGGCCGTGCCAAGGCACGCCGCAGCTTCCAGTTCTCGAAGCGTTAATCCACGCTTCGGCTGGCAGTTCTCGAAGCGCCAATCACGCTTCGGACTGGTGCGAAAACAAAGAGGCGGTCCGGCAACGGGCCGCCTTTTTTGTTGCCGGTTACCCATGCAAACCGGACACAAAAAGAGGCGGCAGGATCGCTCCGGCCGCCTCTCTTGTATGGCGCAAAGATCAATGCGCGGCGCTAGTGTCGATTGGCCCCTCGGGCTTGGGCGCAAACCAGATGATCACCGCGGACAGCACAAAACACACCGCAATCGTGCTGAAAATATGCATGGTGGCCACCATCACGCTTTGCCCCTGCACAATCCGGTCCAGCGTGGCGACCGCGCTTTCCACGCTCTGGCCCATATTGGTCAAGCTATCCAAAGCCTGCTGGCCCATCGGCATGGCGCCCGCCATGGCCGTTTGAGCGCGGGAAGCTTCGTTTTCCCAACTGGTCTGCACGATGGAAGTGGCAAAGGCGCCAAACAAGGTGCGGCTAAAGTTCGACAGGCCCGCCGCATTGGCTTCCTCGCCGGGCGAAACGCTGGCCATGGCAAGGCCAATGGTGGGGATGAAGAACATCACCATGCAAGGGCCGGTCAACAAAGTAGGGATCGCCAGCTGGAAGAATGTGACATCGCTGTTGAAACCGGCGCGCCACAGGGAAATGCCCGCCAGCCCCAGAATGCCGGTGAAGATAATCTTGCGCGGGTCCATCTTGGCCGCCAATTGCCCCACCACCGGCGCCGATAGCACCGCGAAAATGCCCATCATACCCGTAGCATAACCAGCCCAAGTGGCGGTGTAGCCCAGGTTTTGCTGCAACCACAAAGGCAGGATCACGATCTGGGCAAAGAAGGCGCCAAAGCCCACCGAATAGGTGATGGTCGTGGCAGTGAAACCGCGATGGCGGAAGATACGCAGATCGACGATGGGGTTCTTCTCGGTCAATTCCCAAATCAGGAAGGCGACAAAGCCCAAAGCCGCCACCACCGCCAGCGCACGGATTTCCACCGAGGCAAACCAGTCATGGTTGCGACCTTCGTCCAGCATAATCTGCAAAGCGCCCACCCAGACCACCAGCAGGCCAAGGCCCACCATGTCGATCGGGGCTTTCACCAGCTCGTCCTTACGACCGCGCAGCATCACGATCAGCAACAGGCCACCCACCAGCGCAAAGGGCACGCTGATAAAGAAGATCGATTCCCAGCCCACATTGTCACAAAGCGTGCCACCCAGAACCGGCCCGACAATCGGCCCGATCAGCGTGGTCATCGCCCAGATCACCGTGCCCAGCACCTGCTTTTCGGGCGGCAGAATCCGCATCATCAGCGTCTGCGCCAAAGGCATGATCGGACCGCCGCACAGGCCCAAAGCCACGCGGCAAGCGACCAACATGCCCAACGACATCGACAGGCCGCACAGCAGCGAGAGCACCGCAAAGCCCAGATAGCAGAGGATAAACACCCTCTGCGCTCCAAAGCGTGACGAGAGCCAGCCCGTCAGCGGCACGGTAATCGCCTCGGCCACAGCATAGGAGGTGATGACCCAGCTGCCCTGCGAGGAGGAAACGCCCAGCGAACCGGCAATGGTCGGCACCGAGACATTGGCGATGGTGGTGTCCAGCACCACCAGAAAATTACCCAGCGCAATCAGCAGCACCACCAGCCACAACTGCGCCCCTTCCAAAGGCCGGTCAGGGGAGGTGGTGGCGATCATTTCGACACGTCAATATCAGCCGTCATCGACAGGCCAACGCGCAAGGGGTGAGCGGCCAATTCCTTGGGGTCCAGCGCCACACGCACCGGCAGACGCTGCACCACCTTGATCCAGTTGCCCGTGGCATTTTGCGCGGGCACCACGGCAAAGGCCGCGCCCGTGCCGCCCGAGAAGCCCACAACCTTGCCATGATAGGTGACCGAGGAGCCATAAAGGTCGCTGGTCAGCGTAACGGCCTGACCCGCATGCACCTTGGAAAGCTGCACTTCCTTGTAATTGGCGTCCACATAGGCGGCCTGCACCGGCACCACAGCCATCAGGCTCTTGCCCGGTTCGGCGCGCTGGCCAACCTGCGCGCTGCGGCGGGCAATCACGCCGTCAAAGGGCGCGCGGATGATCGTGCGCTCCAGATCCACCTTGGCCTGATCGCGCGCGGCGCGGGCGGCCAGCACTTCGGGGTTGGTCTCGGTGGTGGTGTTTTCAATCATCACGCGGTTGGCATCACGCGTGCCAGCGGCAGCCGCGCGATTGGCCGCGGCCAAGGCCACAGCGGCCTGCGCCGAACGCAGATTGGCATTGGCGGTGGCAAAGCTGCTGCGGGCCAAGGTCAGTTCCTCGCCCGAAACCGAGCCGGAGGCGGCCAAAGCTTCACGGCGCTTCAAATCCACCGCGGCCTTTTCCACATCGGCGCGGGCCGAGGCCAGAGCGGCAGTGGCGCGGGCCTCTTCGGCGCTGCGGGCGGCAATTTGCGCGGCAAGGCCAGTGTCCGTGGCCGAAAGGCCCCGCACGCGACGCTCGGTCAGCGCCAGATTGGCTTCGGCGCGGGCAAGGGCAATGCGGGCATCGGTATCGTCTAGACGCACCAACACATCGCCCTGCTTCACCGCCTGCGTATCGCTCACCAAGACTTCGCGCACGGGGGCGGTCACCTGCGCGGTCACCTGCGCCACATCGGCGCCCACATAGGCATTGTCGGTTTCGACATGGGCCGAGGCATAGAACATGTCATAGGCGCCATAGGCCAAGGCCAGCGCGGCTACGCCAAGGCCGAATTGCGTGAACATCTTCTTGCGCTTGGCAGCATTGGCGGCGTCTTCCACCGAGGTGAAGTTGGCAGCCGCCTCTTCCAGATCATGCTCGTGGATACGGGTAATGGTGGACATAGCGGGGGACTCCTTCAGGCTTGGAAGCCGCCACCGAGCGCGCGCACCAGCGCGACATCGAGGGCAAAAGCACGGGTTTTGAGCGCAGCGGTGGCGCGGCGGGCGGCAATCAGCGAATCTTCGGCCACCAGCACATCCAGCACGGTGGCAAGGCCGCCGCGATAGCGGTTATTGGCCACAGTCCATGCGGCCTGCGCCGAAGTTTCAGCCTCTTGCGCGCTGGCAAGGCGGCGGGTCAGCTCGCGGCGGCTGGCGGTGGCATCGGCAATCTCGTTCAGGGCATGAACCAGCGTGCCATCATATTGGGCCACGGCGGCATCATAATTGGCCTGCGCCCCGCGCTTGCGGGCGCGCAACTGGCCACCGTTAAAGATCGGCAGGTTAATAGCGGGGCCGACCTGACCATAATCCGAACCCGACTTGGTCAGGTTGGACAGGCCAAGCGATTGCAGGCCGATCACCGCCGACAGGTTGATATTGGGATAGAAAGCGGCCTGCGCGATGCGGATCTGCTGGGCATAGGATTCCACATGGGCGCGGGCGGCCACCACATCGGGGCGGCGGCCCAGCAATTGGGCGGGAATATCGCCGGGCAGGCCGGGGCTGGCCAAACCGGCCACGGCGGGGCGCGCAATGGTCAGGCCCCGATCGGGCCCTGCGCCCATCAGCGCGGCCAGACGGTGGCGGGCCAAAGCGATCTGTTCATCAACACCGGCCATATCGCCTTGCGCGCTGGCCAGATTGGCGCGGGCGCGGGCCACGGCGCCTTCATTTTCCAGCCCCTGATCGCGGCGCTGTTCAATCAAGGCCAGCGTACGGGCGCGGATCTTCGCGGCATCGCTGGCGGCGTCCTGTTCGGCATAAAGCGCGGCGAGGTCGGCATAGGCCGCCGCAATGCCGGTGGACACTGCCAGACGGGCTGCCGCAGCTTCCGCCGCCGAAGCCTGATTTTCCGCATGGGCGGCGCGCAAGGCGGCGCGGGCCTTGCCCCAGAAGTCAATTTCCCAATTGAGGTTCAGCGTTGCCAAACCCGTCTCGCGCCAGCCTTTGGGGGCGAAGGCGGCGGGGAACAGGTAATTATAGCTCTGCTTGGCATTGCCCGCGCTGGCCGAGGCATTCAGGCTGGGCAGAGTGCCTCCGCGCACCTCGGCCACCTGCGCCATGGCGCCTTCATAGCGGGCCTGCGCCACGCGCAGATCACTCGCGCCCTGCAACCCCTCGGCAATCAACGCAGCCAGCTGCGGATCGCCATAGGCTTGCCACCAGCCATCCACCGGCCACGCGCCTTCGGGTGCGGACAGGCTCTGGCTGGCGGCCAGCGATTGGGGTGCCTTGGGCGCCAGGGACGTCGGGACGGACGCTTGGGGGGTGGCGCCCAAGGCTGACGTAGCCAACAGCGCCCCTGCCAGAACGGACAGGGTAGCTTTGGCGGGCCACGTCGGGGGGAGGAAGCGACTCATCAGTTCACCTTCAAAACCATACTGAACGGTTCAGTTATCGATTTTGCTGGACGCGTCAAGCAAAAACTGTACAGGTCAGTTTAGTTAAGAGAGGGCGAGATGAGGATCAAATGTGATCTCCGCCGCAAGGCCATATTGGATGCGGCAACAGCACTGTTCCGGGAACTGGGCTTCGAGCGATGCAGCATGGCCCAGATTTCCGCGCGCGTTGGCGGATCAAAAGCCACGCTTTACAGCTATTTCCAGTCCAAGGACGAACTCTTTGCCGCCGCGATGGTCGATGCCATGCACGAGCAGGGGCAAACCATGCTGGAACTGCTGGACCCCACCGAAAGCGATGTGGCCAAGGTACTGGAGCGATTCGGCCTTGCCTACCTGACCTTTGTGTCCGGTGGCTCCTGCCTCAACAATGTGCGCACCGCCATGCAGAGCGGATCGAACAGCGCGCTGGGTGCCTCGCTGTACCGGCTTGGCCCGAAAAAGGGTTGGGAAGATATTGCCCATTACGTGGCCGAAGTGATGCAGCGCGGCGGTTTGCGGCGCGATGATCCGCATATGGCGGCGCTGATGCTGAAGGGCATGCTGGAATCGGCGGTGGTCTATCCCATGATGTTTGGCGCGGAACCGGAATATGATGCTGCTCTATGGGTGGAAAAAGTCGTCGCCGCCTTCATGCGCGCCTATGGGCCAAGCTCCGGTGCCGAAGAGGTAAACAACATGGACCTTAGCGCGACCGACTGTTAAGGCTACCCCACCGGCAGCTTCCCGATCCAAGCGCTGACGGCTGAGAGACGCATCGTGCTTTCGCTTTTATCGGAGCACGACTGCCATGGGTGATTATCCGCTGCGAAGGGGCGCCCTATCCGCCCCTGCCCCGCTCATCCCGCCGCCCAGCGCCAGCGCACTGGCCGCGATGGAGCAGGCGTGGACGACCTTGCGCGATGGCTGCCTGTTTTTGATCCGCGACGGGAAAGCCCCGCGCGCCATGCATCCCGCCTATCCCCCCGCTTTCAACCAGCGCCGCGCGGGCAATGCCCTGCGCGAGCTGGACCGGTTGCTGGCGCTGCAACTGGACGCCAGCGCATGGGTGCTGGGCGCCAGCGCGCATCAGCTGGACGTGTGGGACCATTGGCAGGACACATCGGGCAAGCTGCGCCGGATCGATGCGATTATCGCCCATCGCGGCCAAGTCACCCAGCGCCTGCATGCTATTGGCCGGTTGCGCCGCCATTATGCGGCCGAAGCCAAAGGCATGCCCCATGCGCTGTTGGCGCGGGACTGGTCCTGCGCGCTGGACGGGGCGGGCATGGCCCTGCCCGATGCCCATGCGCCATGGCCGCAACTGGCCGAGGGGCTGGGCATTATCGCGGGCTTCTATCTGGGCTTGAGCGAAAGGCTCTATCGGCAGATTGCGCCCTAAATCCTGATCTCGCGCCATTCCCCCGGCGCGATGCCATCCAGCGTCCAATCGCCAATCTGCCAGCGCACCAATCGCAAAGTGGGCAAGCCCACCGCAGCCGTCATCCGCCGCACCTGCCGGTTGCGCCCTTCACGGATGGTCAGTTTCAGCCAGCCATCGGGCACGCTTTTGCGGAAACGCACCGGCGGGTCACGATCCCAGAGCGCGGGCGGGTCCATCGCCTCCACCTGCGCGGGCAGGGTCATGCCATCTTTCAGCATCACTCCCCGCCGCAAAGCGTTGAGGGCCTCGTCCTTGGCCTCGCCCTCCACCTGCACCAGATAGGTCTTGGCCATTTTGAAGCGCGGATCGGCAATGCGCGCCTGCCACCGCCCATCATCACATAGCAGCAGCAGCCCCTCGCTATCGCGGTCCAACCGGCCAGCGGGATAGACGCCCGGCACTTTCACATAATCCGACAGGGTGGAGCGCGGAGCATCCATGCTGCTATCGGTGAATTGCGACAAAGTGCCATAGGGTTTGTTGAGCAGGATCAGCCGCGCCATACATGCCTTGCTGGAAAAGTGGGCCTTTTGGCCGGAAAGGGGCTTTCGGCCCATAGCGCGCCGCGCCGCCCGCAATCAAGCGCGCAGCAAAAAGGGCGCTCGGCACAAGACCGTAGCGAGGCTAATCTCTATTCGAGAGAGCCTCATTCGGTCGAGCCATAGCGCCCTTGATTATCAGCCTCGGCAGAACCGTAAGGATCGGGAAGAACCCTCGGTAAAGCCCGTAAGCGTCCGGTGAGGCGCTATTAGGGTTAACACTCCTAACAAATGGTTAACGCCGAGGTAAAAATTACGCATCTGCGCGTAAGCGGGCTTGCGGGGGTGGCAGAAAGACTCCGTTAATAACTCACACAAAAAAGCCCGCCGATCCGGATGGGACAGGCGGGCCTTTGCGTTTCAAGCAGATAGCACGATCAATCGCTGCCAACACGCTCGATGTCGGCACCCAACAGGGCAAATTTTTCCTCCAACCGCTCATAGCCGCGGTCGAGGTGATAAAGGCGATGGACGGTGGTGACGCCCTCGGCGGCCAACCCTGCAATCACCAGACTCATCGAGGCACGCAGATCGGTGGCCATCACTTCGGCGCCGTTCATGCCTGCCACGCCATGGACAATCGCGGTGCGGCCCTTGGTTTCGATGCGCGCGCCCATGCGGGTCAATTCAGGCACATGCATATAGCGGTTTTCGAAAATGGTTTCGGTCAACACGCTGGTGCCTTCGGCCCGCGTCAACAGCGCCATCAATTGCGCCTGCATATCGGTGGCAAAACCGGGGTAAGGCGCGGTGGAGAGCGTAACGGGGCGCAAGGGGCCTTGAGCAGCCACGAAAAGGCCCGAAGGTCGCGCCTCGACAAACACGCCCGCCTCGCGCAGCGCGGCTACGGTAGCGTCCATCTCGTCGATTCGCGCGCCGCGCAGTTCCACCTCGCCACCGGTGATGGCAGCGGCGCAGGCATAGCTGCCTGCTTCGATACGGTCGGGCATTACCTGATAGGTGGCGCCATGCAAGCGGTTCACGCCGTGAATGGTCAGGTCGGAACTGCCAATGCCTTCAATCTGGCCACCCATGGCCACCAGCAGGTTGCACAGGTCGACAATTTCCGGCTCGCGCGCGGCATTATGCAGGCGGCAGGTGCCCTTGGCCAAAACGGCCGCCATCAGCGCATTTTCCGTAGCGCCCACCGACACCACGGGGAAAGTGTAAGTACCGCCCGGCAAGCCACCATCAGGGGCCACCGCGCGCACATAGCCAGCGGCCAATTCAATTTGCGCGCCAAAGGCTTCCAGCGCTTTGAGGTGAAGGTCAATCGGGCGGTTGCCAATCGCGCAGCCACCGGGCAGCGAAACGGTTGCCTCACCCGCGCGGCCCAACAGCGGCCCCAGCACCAGAATCGAGGCGCGCATCTTGCGCACCAGTTCATAAGGCGCGGTGGTGCTGGTTAAACGCGTGGCCTGCAGCGTCATCACCCGCCCGAAATCCTCGGGCCGCGTGCCGGCAATGCTGGTCGACACGCCAAACTGGTTCAGCAGATGCTGAAAACCGTCAACGTCTGCCAGACGCGGAAGATTGCGCAGCGTCAGTGGCTCTTCGGTTAAAAGCGCACAGGGCAGCAGGGTCAAAGCGGAGTTTTTTGCACCGGAGACAGGGATTGATCCAGAAAGTCGACGGCCGCCACGAATGATGATTTTGTCCATGGCTATCGTTTAAGAGCCAAACTGCCCCTCTGCAATGGGCGAAAATCGTGTGCAAGGGCAATTTCTTATAATTTCATACGTTTAAATCTTGCCACTGTCGTAATCTTAAGGTTTAACACAGCTGAAACCCCAAGATGATAGTAGGTTGACCATGAGCGATGCCAACATAATCAAGCCTGTACGCAAAGCCGTGTTCCCTGTGGCCGGCCTTGGTACCCGATTCCTTCCCGCCACCAAGGCGATTCCGAAGGAAATGTTGCCCATCGTGGATCGGCCGCTGATCCAATATGCGGTGGATGAAGCACGCGAGGCAGGGATCGAGCAG
>Ga0228698_1001673_pt1 | contig 10466 bp, 9 predicted proteins | sample McNCre117_Aug_MG_FD_178015 | JGI IMG/M metagenome (GOLD analysis project Ga0228698, IMG submission 178015) | Freshwater microbial communities from McNutts Creek, Athens, Georgia, United States - 1-17_Aug_MG | ecosystem: Environmental > Aquatic > Freshwater > Creek | place: USA: Georgia...
GCTTTGCCGGTCTGCGCGGTAAGGGGCTGCTCGGCATGATCGGCGGGGCCTTCAAGCTGCTGGGCTCGCTGTTCGAGTGCCGCAGCATCCTGCGCCGCCGCAAGGCCGACGTGGTACTGGGCATGGGCGGCTACGTCTGTTTTCCCGGCGGCCTGATCGCCCGGTGGCTCGGCATCCCGCTGATGCTGGTCAATGCCGATGCGGCGCTGCTGCTGTCCAACCGCTCGCTGCTGCGGCACGCCCGCCGCGTCGCCTTCGGCTTCGACGGCGAGGCCGCCCGCACCACCCCCAACAGCCTTGTCACCGGCAACCCGGTGCGCGCCGACATCGAGGCCATCGCCCCGCCGGCGCTGCGCTTTGCCGGACGCAGCGGCCCGCTGCGGCTGATGGTGGTGGGCGGTAGCCTCGGCGCCCAGGTGCTCAACGAGACCCTGCCCCCGGCGCTGGCCCGGCTGCCAACCGAGAACCGTCCCTGCGTGATCCATCAAACCGGCCTGGCCCATGTCGAGACCGTGCGCGAGGCCTACCGCAAGCTCGGCCTGCAGGAGCAGCCCGGACGGCTGGAGATCGTGCCTTTCATCGATGACATGGCCGCCCGTCTGACCGACTGCGACCTGCTGATCTGCCGCGCCGGCGCCATCACTGTCAGCGAGCTGTGCGCCGCTGGCGTGCCGGCCGTGCTGGTACCCCTGGTGATCAGTACCACCTCACACCAGCGCGACAACGCGCAGTGGATGGCTGGTCAGGGCGCGGCCATCCATGTGACCCAGGCCCAGTTCACCTCGCGCAGCCTGGCCGAGCTGCTCGCGGGTTTGACCCGCGACCGGCTGCTCGGCATGGCCGAGGCCGCGCGCAAACTGGCCCAACCCCAGGCGGCGCAGCGCGTCGCCGACGAGATCGAGTCCTTCCTGCCATGACCCAGTTCCCGGAGACCGCTGCATGAAGCACGCGGTCAAGCACATCCATTTCGTCGGCATCGGTGGTGCCGGCATGAGCGGCATCGCCGAGATCCTGCACAACCTCGGCTACACCGTCTCAGGCTCCGATCAGGCCGACAGCGCGGTCACGCGCCGACTGGCCGAACTCGGTATCCGCATCCATGTCGGCCATGACGCCACGCACATCACCGGGGCCAATGCGGTCGTCACCTCCACGGCCGTGAGGGGCGACAACCCCGAAGTGCTGGCCGCCCGCTCCCGTCATGTACCGGTGGTGCCGCGCGCCGTGATGCTGGCCGAGCTGATGCGGCTGCGCCGCGGCATCGCCATCGCCGGCACCCACGGCAAAACCACCACCACCTCACTGGTGACCAGCGTGCTGGCCGAAGCCGGAGTCGACCCGACCTTCGTGATCGGCGGCAAGCTCAACTCGGCCGGTGCCAACTCGGCGCTGGGCAAGGGCGAGTTCATCGTGGTCGAGGCCGACGAGTCGGACGCCTCTTTCCTGAACCTGATGCCGGTGCTGTCGGTGGTGACCAACATCGACGCCGACCACATGGACACCTACGGCCATGACATCAGCCGACTGCGTCAGGCCTTCATCGACTTCCTGCATCGCATGCCCTTCTACGGCTCGGCCGTGGTCTGCGTCGATGACCCGGGCGTTCAGTCGATCCTGCCGCTGATCTCGCGGCCCCTGATCACCTATGGCCTGAGCGAGAGCGCGCAGGTCCGCGCCGTCGACGTGCAGGCCTTGCCGGGCGGACAGATGCGCTTCACCTGCCAGCGCCGCAACGGCACGGCGATGCCCGATTTACAGGTCACGCTGAACCTGCCGGGCGAGCACAACGTGCGCAATGCCCTGGCCGCGATCGCGGTTGCCACCGAGCTGGAACTGCCCGACGCACCGATCGTGACAGCCCTGGCGCAGTTCGGCGGCGTGGGCCGGCGCTTCCAGCGCTGGGGCGAACTGCCGGTGCCCGCTGCGCAGGGCGGCGGCCAGTTCACCCTGATCGACGACTACGGCCACCACCCGGTCGAGATGGCGGCCGTGATCGCCGCTGCCCGCGGTGCCTTCCCCGGCCGCCGGCTGGTGCTGGCCTTCCAGCCCCACCGCTACACCCGCACCCGCGACTGCTTCGAGGACTTCGTCAAGGTGATGGGCAGCGCCGATGCCGTGGTGCTGACCGAGGTCTACGCCGCGGGCGAATCGCCGATCGTCGCGGCCGATGGCCGCTCGCTGGCGCGCGCGCTGCGCATCGCCGGCAAGGTCGATCCGGTCTTCGTCGATGCCATCGAGGCCCTGCCCGAAGCACTGGCCGGACAGGTCCGCGACCAGGATGTCGTCATCGCCATGGGAGCGGGGTCGATCGGCAACCTGCCGACCCGCCTGATCGACTGGCTCAAGGAACGGCTCAAGGAACACGCCGCATGAATCCCACCGTACACACCGATCCGGTTTCCCTGGGCAAAGTCGCCGTTCTGATGGGCGGCCGCTCCGCCGAGCGCGACATCTCGCTGATGTCGGGCACCGGCGTGCTGCAGGCCCTGCAGAGCCTCGGCGTCGACGCCCACGCCTTCGACCCGGCCGAGCGCCCGCTCGAAGCCCTGCGCAGCGAAGGCTTCCAGCGCTGCTTCATCGCCCTGCACGGCCGCCACGGCGAGGATGGCTCGATGCAAGGTGCCCTGGAACTGCTGGGCCTGCCCTATACCGGTTCGGGCGTGATGGCCTCGGCCATCGCGATGGACAAGGTGATGACCAAGCGGGTCTGGATCGCCGAGGGACTGCCGACGCCGCGCTACCGCTGGCTCGGCCCCGAGGATCGCAGCGCCGAGCGCGTGGCCGAACTCACCAGCGAGCTGGGCCTGCCGCTGATGCTCAAGCCGCCACGCGAGGGCTCGTCGATCGGCATCACCAAGGTGGCCACGCGCAAGGACATCCCGGCAGCGGTCGAGCTCGCCGGCCGCTACGACCCCGACGTGCTGTGCGAAGAGTTCATCGCCGGCGAGGAAATCACCTGCCCGGTGATCGGCGAGGGTCGCTCGGCCCGCGCCCTGCCGGTGATCCGCATCGTTGCCCCGGAAGGGCGTTACGACTACCAGAACAAGTACTTCACCGATGACGTGCGCTACCTGTGCCCGAGCGGCCTGCCCGAGGTCGAGGAGCGCCGCATCCAGGAACTGGCCGTGGCCGCCTTCCGCACCCTGGGCTGCCGCGGCTGGGGTCGCGCCGATCTGATGATCCGCGCCAGCGACCGTCAGCCCTTCCTGCTGGAGATGAACACCGCGCCGGGCATGACCGGGCATTCGCTGGTGCCGATGTCGGCCCGCTCGGCGGGCATCAGCTATGAGCAGCTCTGTCTGAATCTGCTGGCGGCTGCCCGCCTCGATCACACCGCATGAGCCCTGCCCCGTCGACGCCCGCCCCTGAGGCTCCCGAGCCCAAGGGCTGGCGTCTGCCCCTTGATCTGCACCTGATGCGCCTGGCTGCGACGACGATGGTGTCGCTGACGGCTGCCGCCGCTCTGGTCAGTGCCGGGCACTGGCTGGTGCACCGACCGATGTTCGCCTTCCAGTCGGTGCGGCTGGCCGCCCCGGTCCTGCACCACGGCGAGGAATCGCTGGCGGCGCAGATCCTGCCGCGGCTGCAAGGCAACTTTTTCACTCAGGATCTGAGTCTGGTGCGCCAGCAGGTCGAGGCGATGGCCTGGGTGCGCCACGCTACGGTCAGCAAGATCTGGCCCAACCGGTTGGTGATTCAGATCGACGAATACCAGCCCGCCGCCCTGTGGGAGCGCGAAGGCGCCGACCCGCTGGTGGTCGATCCGCAGGGCCGCCTGTTCGAGGTCAACCTCGGCGACCTGGAAGACGAGGATCTGCCGACCCTGAGCGGCCCGGAAGGCAGCCCGGCCGAGGTGCTGGCGATGTGGCGCCGGCTCACCCCGGTGCTGGCCCCCCTGAAGGCCCCGATTCACCGGGTCGAACTGTCGGACCGCGGGTCATGGCAGGTCGAGCTCGACGAAAGCGCCGTGATCCAGATCGGACGCGGTTCGCCCGAGGAGGTGCAACTACGCACCGAGCGCTTTGCACGCTCGGTCGGGCAACTCAGCGGCCGATTCCAGCACCGCAAGGTCGAGTACGCCGACCTGCGGCACAACGAGGGCTATGCAGTCCGACTGGCCGGCATGACGACAACCGATAACGCCAAGGCCCGCAAGAGCCGCTAGACCGCGGCGACCGGACAAGGCAGGAACTGGAACGATGGCCAAGGAATACAAGGATCTGGTGGTCGGCCTCGATATCGGCACGGCCAAGATCATGGCGGTGGTGGCAGAAGTGCTGCCGACTGGCGAGCTGCGGCTGGCCGGCATGGGCGTTGCGGCGTCCCAGGGACTCAAGCGCGGCATCGTCAGCAACATCGATGCAACCGTCGGTGCGATCCAGGAGGCGCTCAAGGAAGCCGAGATGATGGCGGGCTGCAAGATCACCCGTGTCTTCACCGGCATCAGCGGCAGCCATGTGCGCGGACAAAACGTCACCGGCACGGTGGTGATCCGCGAGCCCGAGGTCACCGAGGCCGATGTAGCCAGTGCTGTCGAAGCCGCCAAGGCGATCGATTTGCCACTGGATCAGCGCCTGCTGCTGGTCGAGCCCCAGGAATATCTGCTCGACGGCCAGGTGGTGCGCCAGCCGGTCGGTCTGTCGGGCAGTCGGCTGGAGGTCCGTGCCCATATCGTCACCGGGTCGGCCCATGCGGCCGAAAACCTGGTGAAGTGCGTGCGCCGCTGCGGTCTGGAAGTCGAGCAACTGGTGCTCAACCCCAGCGCCTCGGCTCTGGCGGTGCTGACCCAGGATGAAAAGGAACTCGGCGTGGCACTGCTCGACATCGGGGCGGGCACGACCGATGTCTCGATCTACACCGACGGTGCCCTGCGCCACACCGCTGTAATCCCGGTCGCCGGCGATCTGATCACCAGCGATATCGCCATGGCGCTGCGCACTCCGATCCGTGAGGCCGAGGAAATCAAGCTCGACTACGGCGTGGCCCGGCAGCTGATGGCCGACCCGACCGCGCAGTTCGAGGTCAGCGGACTCGGGGACCGGGAACCGACCCTGATCAGCCGTCAGGCGCTCGCTGGCGTCATCGAGCCGCGCGTCGAGGAAATCTACGCGCTGGCGCATCAGGTGATCCGCGGGTCCGGTTTCGAGGAGCTGCTGTCCTCCGGCATCGTCATCACCGGCGGGGCCACCGTGATGCCGGGCATGCAGGAACTGGGCGAAGAAATCTTCCTCAAGCCGGTTCGCAAGGGCCTGCCCACCTACAGCGGCGCCTTGTACGACATGCTGGCCAGCCCGCGCTCTGCCACGGCCATGGGCCTGCTGGAAGAAGCCCGCATGGCCCGGACCCGCCCGCGGCGATCAGCCACCCCAGCCAAGCCAGCCCGTTCAATGTATGGGCGCGCCCGAGACTGGTTTTTGAAGAATTTCTGAATACCCCAGAATGGTGCGAGATCTGCGCCAAAGTCTGGTGAAATCATGGCCTGACACGAGAAAACGCGACGAATCTTGGCGTCATTCAGCTTGCAGCGGGGTAAGCTAGGAGATCGGTATGGGAATCGAGATGATCGAAGAGTTCAATCAAGGCACGCAGATCAAGGTGATCGGCGTGGGTGGTGGTGGTGGGAATGCCGTCGAGCACATGATCAGCCAAGGGGTCCAGGGTGTGCAGTTCATCTGCGCCAACACGGATGCCCAGGCCCTGAATCGTTCGTCGGCCCACGAACTGTTGCAATTGGGACACACCGGTCTGGGGGCCGGTTCGCGCCCCGAGGCTGGGCGTGCGGCAGCTGAAGAGGCCGTGGACCGCATTCGTGGCGCTCTCGAAGGCGCCCACATGGCCTTCATCACCGCCGGCATGGGCGGAGGCACAGGTACCGGTGCCGCTCCGGTGATCGCCCGCATCGCCAAGGACATGGGCATCCTGACTGTCGGGGTGGTGACCAAGCCCTTCGAGTTCGAAGGCAAGCGCCGTACCCAGCAGGCGGATGCCGGGCTGGTCGAGCTTGAGGCCAATGTCGACTCGCTGATCGTCGTGCTCAACGAAAAGCTGCTCGAAGTGCTCGGTGACGACGTCACCCAGGAAGAGGCCTTCGCGCAGGCCAACGACGTGCTGAAGAACGCCGTCGGCGGCATCAGCGACATCATCCACATCCCCGGTCTGGTCAACGTCGACTTCGAAGACGTCAAGACCGTGATGAGCGAGCCCGGCAAGGCCATGATGGGCACGGCCACGGCCAGCGGCCCGGACCGCGCCACCAAGGCCGCCGAAGCCGCTGTGGCCTGTCCGCTGCTCGAAGGCATCGACCTGTCGGGCGCCCGCGGCGTGCTAGTGCTGATCGCAGCCTCCAAGGCCACCTTCAAGCTGTCCGAAAGCCGCAATGCGATGAGCACGATCCGCCGCTATGCCGCCGATGACGCCCATGTGATCTTCGGCACGGCCTACGACGAATCGCTGGGCGACCAATTGCGTGTCACCGTGATCGCCACCGGTCTGGCTTCCGGTGGACGGCCGGCGGTCGCGTTGACCCACGGCACCGTGCAGGCCCACGCTCACGCTGCGGTACCGCATGTCCCGCAGGGTGTTCCGGCCGGTTATGCCCAGGCGCAGCCCCAGCCCACCCATCGCGCAGTGGGCACCGACAACATCCCGGTGCTCAATGCCGCTGTCAACGTCGCACCCAGTGGCCAGACGGTCGGCTCAGGCAATGACTTCCCCACGCTGCAGCCCAGTGTCTGGCGCAACAACCGCAGTCAGGCTGCGGCCAAGGTCGACGCGCTGGTCAGCAACGGCATGGAAGAAATCGAGATCCCGGCGTTCCTGCGCAAGCAGGCCGACTAACCCGGGTTTCCTGCCGTCGCTGCCTTCGCGCGGTCACGGCGTCCTGTCTCGCAGAAAGCCGCAGCGCAATCTGCCTGAAACCTCGGCTGCCTAGAATTGCTTTCATGATTCGCCAACGCACACTGAAAGCCATGACCCGGGCCGTCGGGGTCGGCCTGCACAGCGGCCAGAAGGTGGAGTTGACCCTCCGGCCGGCGGCCCCCGATACGGGAATCGTCTTCCGCCGCATCGACCTGCCCACCCCGGTCGAGATTCCTGCAACCACCGAGTCGGTCAGCGACACGCGCATGGCCACGACGATCTCGGCCGGCGGTGCCTCGGGCGCACCGAAGGTCCAGACCATCGAGCACCTGATGTCCGCCGCCTGCGGTCTCGGCCTCGACAACCTGTACATCGACATCACGGCCGACGAGGTCCCGATCCTCGACGGCTCGGCGGCCTCGTTCGTCTTTCTGATGCAGTCGGCTGGCATTGAGCAGCAAAACGCCGCCAAGAAATTCCTGCGGGTGCGCAAGCCGATCGAGATTCGCGAAGGCGAGGGCCGTCAGCTCAAGTGGGCCCGCCTCGAACCGCAGCACGGCTACCGGCTGAGCTTCGAGATCGACTTTTCCCACCCCGCCGTCGACGCCACCGGTCAGCGCTTCGTCTTCGATTTCGGCTCAGGTCAGTACAAGCGCGACATCGCCCGAGCACGCACCTTCGGCTTCACCAAGGACGTCGAGATGATGCGTTCGCGCGGCCTCAGTCTCGGCGGCAGCATGGACAACGCGATTGTGGTCGACGACTACCGGGTCCTCAATGCCGAGGGGCTGCGCTACGACGACGAATTCGTCAAGCACAAGATCCTCGATGCGATGGGGGATCTCTACGTTGCCGGTCACCCGATCCTCGGCGCCTACAGCGCCTTCCGCAGCGGGCATGCGCTCAACAACCGGCTGCTTCGCCTGCTGCTGGCCGACCAGGAGGCCTGGGAGCTGGTGACCTTCGAAGACGAGCATCTCGCCCCCGAGGGCTTCGCCGAGCTGGCCCCGGCCTGGTGATCTGTCCATGCTGGCCTTCCGCGCGATCACCCTGCTGCTGATCGCCGCAGTCGCCGTCTGCCTGGCCGCCTTCGTAGCCACACAGGACCGTCGCTGGCTCCAGCGCGCCTGGCTGATCCTGCGCTGGATCGGGATCGTCGGCCTCGGGTTCGTGGCCGTCCTGCTGCTTGAAAGACTGGTTCTGCTGCTCTAGTACTTTCCGGATTCGACATGAAATCGATCAGCGAAGAAAACATCGACTTTCTCAAGCAACTGACCGCCGAGTGCGAATCGATGGTGCACTACGCCGTCGGACAGGCGATCAAGGTTCCTGATGAGCTGACCCCAGTCCTGGAACACCTCAACAGGGAAGCCCCCCGGCTGAGCCTGTCCAATACAGTCAAGCTGCACAACCGATTGGCCGAGGTGGTGGCACCGGCGATGCCACACGCGATCTACACCCTGATGAACGACCCCCACAAGGGCACGCTGATGGGCATCTTCGGCCCGCTGCCCAACGTGCGCTACCTGATCGTTGCTGCCCTGTTCTTCACAACGATGTTCGTGCTGACCAGCCTGTCCTCACACGTCAACTACTCCAATCTCGAGTCAGGCATCTACAGCATGAGCGGCTGGGACCTGTTCGTCGTACTGAGCTTTCTGATGAGCGCCTCGGGGCTGGGGGCCTGCTTCAATGCGCTGTTTTCGTCGTACCGCTACGTCAGCAACGCCACCTACGACACCCGCTACGACAGTTCGTACTGGATCCGCATCATCCTGGGCCTGATGGCCGGACTGGTGATGTCGCAGGTGATCTCGCTGGAAAGCCTGACCAGCTTCCAGACCGTGACGATCACCCAAGCCACCGCCCCGGCGGCCTCGGAAGCCTCGTTCGAGTCCGACGCGCCGCAGGTACCTCTTCCCGCCAAGGGCGCCAGCAGCCGAGCCGTGGCCCCGGAGACGGGCGCCTCATCGGGCAGCCCGGCGCACGGCAGTGCGAAACATGCCGGAGGCGTGGCCTTCGGCAAACCGCTGCTGGCCCTGCTGGGCGGCTTCTCGGCCGCCATGGTCTACACCGTGCTGCAGCGACTGGTCGAGACCATCGAATCGCTGTTCAAGGGCGGCGGGGGTGCTGCTGCGGCCATTCAGAAGGAGGCCGCACTGCGCTCCAAGATGGAACGCCAGCTCTCCGAAAGTCGCATGGCCATCAGTGCCGATCTGATCGCGCTGAACGAGGCCATCAAGTGTGGGGCATCCCACGAGTACATTGCCGACCTCGCTTCTCGCGCCCTGGAACAGGTCCGGCCGGACAGCAGCAACTCGACCATCGTGCCCTCCCCACATCCTGGGAGCCCGGAGCCATGCACAGGGGACGTGGCGGGGTCGACCCCGACTTGACGAGCCGGGGTCGACCCCCCTAGCATCCGGCCGGCCATTTACCGTTGCTCACAAAGATCCCGTGAAACGACTCCTCAACGCCTTTCAGCCCAAGAAACCGCAGATCCAGGCCACCGACCCCCGGATCGGGCTTCTGCTGCGGACCCCCGTCTTTCACGGCGTCAGCCCCCCGGCCCTTCAGTGCCTGCTGGAACAGTCCCGCTCGATCGTGGTGCCAGCCGGCTCCACCTTCTTCCGTCAGGGCGACGAAGCGACCTGCATGTACGCCCTCGAGGCCGGGTTGGCGGTGGTGACCAAAAGCTGGGACGGACACGACAAGTCGCTCGGCCCCAGCGACGTCTTCGAACTCGGTGCGCTTGGCGCAGGACAGTGCTTCGGCGATGTCGCCCTGATCGACACCTCACCGCGCACCGCGACGGTACAGGCCAAGACCCACTGCCAGGCCATCGAGATCTCGGGCCACGGCCTGTATCAGGTCTACCAGTACAACGTCGACGAGTTCATCAAGATCCTCTCGAACATCGCCAAGGGCCTGTGCCAACGACTGCGCGAGGCCGATGAGAAGGCGATGTGGAACGCCACGCTGCGCAGCAGCCGATCTTTCCAGAACAGCGGCCCCAGCAGTCAGCACGGTCGACTCGACGAGGGTCAGTAAACCCGTCCGCCCCGGTATTGCGCGTGGCTGCGGCGCCGGACGTCCGTGGCCTGTTCCAGGGCCAGGATCGATCTTGATGCGTGGGCATGAGCAATGGCCAGCCCGAGCGCATCGGCAGCATCCTTGCCGGGCAGCCCTGGCAGGTTGAGCAGCCGCTGCACCATCGCCTGAATCTGCGGCTTGGCCGCCGAACCGTGGCCAGTGACCGCCTGCTTCATCTGCACGGCGGTGTACTCACCCACCGGCAACTGCCCGTCCATCACCAGCGCAGCCAGCGCCGCTCCGCGGGCCTGCCCGAGCAGCAGCGTGCTCTGCGGGTTGACGTTGACGAAGATGATCTCGATCGAGGCCGTGTCAGGCCGATAGGTGGCGACGACCTCACGCACCCCCTCGAAGATCAGCCGGATGCGCCCCGGCAGATCGCCGCGCGGCAACTCGGTGGTGCGAATCGTGCCGCTGGCGACGTAGTCCAGCTTCGAGCCATCGTTGTCGATGACGCCGAAGCCGGTGATCTGCAGACCCGGATCGATGCCGAGGATGCGCATCGCCGGACCTTT
>Ga0228698_1001674_pt1 | contig 10465 bp, 9 predicted proteins | sample McNCre117_Aug_MG_FD_178015 | JGI IMG/M metagenome (GOLD analysis project Ga0228698, IMG submission 178015) | Freshwater microbial communities from McNutts Creek, Athens, Georgia, United States - 1-17_Aug_MG | ecosystem: Environmental > Aquatic > Freshwater > Creek | place: USA: Georgia...
TCACCGGGGTGCTGGCGAGCCATGACCCACACATGCTTTTTGTCCTCCTGCGCGACCGGGCTGTGCGGGTCGGCAATGTGCAGCACGCTCATGTCCCGCCCCTGCACCGTGGCGCCCAGGCGCTGCAGCGTCACCAGCGACGATGCGGCGGCCGAGGCCAGCAAATCCAGATGCTGCTCGTACGAGTAAGGCTCAAAGTACGCAAAGTACATGGCGTTGCCCTGGGGCGTGACCTGTGCAGTGAGCACCGTGCCGTCGTAATGGGTGTCGATGCGGCTCCAGTGCTGCCGGTCGTGGCTGGCCACCACGCGGTAACCCTCCCACCCCTTGGGGTAGGCGCACTCAGAGGCGTTCATGAACTTCACCGTCACCGCCTGCCCGGCTGCACCGTGCAGGCAAAAGTGAAACCACTGGGCGAACTCGGCGGCCGTATCCCGGCGGATGCGCAGCTGGATGTCATGCGCGGCCTCCAGGCGCAGCACCTCGATGGCACCGGAGTCGAACTGGCTGGAGATAGAGAGTGTATTCATGGTGTTTTAGGCCTCTAGCGCCCGCACTATGTGCGCAAGCAGCTATTAAAAATATAGCAATCAGCAGGCAAGTAGAGTTACTGCAACTCCACCACCTTCACCGCCTGCCCCGCAACAGGCTCGCCCCCGCCGTAATAGCCGTTGATCAGGCGCAACTGCTGCTCTGCCCGCGCCAAGGGAGAAGTTTTGGCCAGCTCGGCAAAACCGCCACGGGGGTAGTTCACCGTTTTGAGCACCCAGGGCCGGGCAGCGCTGCGGTCTTGCGCAGTCAGGGCGCGGAAGCTGCCTTCGGCCTCGCGCAGCCCTGCGCGTGCGCGGGCCAGGGCGTTGGCATCTTTGGCGCTGGTTTGCAGCAGGTACACCCGCTCGCCGGGGCCGGTAATCACGGTGGCCTCCAGCGCCACGGTGCTGCCGTTGGTATTGGCGCGGGCGCCGGTGAAGCGCGAGGCCTGCAAGCCGTTGATGGTGGTGGGCTCCAGCTTGCCCTGGGTGGGCTTGAGCAGGTTGCGCACCACATCCGCTGGCGTCTTGCCGGCTTGGGCCGGCACTAGCCGCACCAGCAAGGCCGCGTCGCGGGCGGTGTTGATGAAAGCCAGCTGCTCACTGTCGTTCTGGATGTACCAGCCGGCCGGCGCCGTCAACGCCAGCCCCAAAGGCTCGTGGTAAAAATTTTGCCCGCGCACCAAGCCTTGAGCCGGGCTGTCGCCAAAGTTCATGCCGCGAATGGCCTGCAGATAGCGGGCGCGGCCTTCGTCGTTGTAGCGGTCTGTGCTCTGGTATTGCGCGGCCAGGCGGGTGATGGTGTCCAGCCGCTGGTCGTTGCTGGGGTGCGAGGCCAACCAGTCCGCCTTGGCAGGTGCGGGCCGGCCCTCGGCCTTGGCCTGGTCGGCGGCAAACTGCTCCTGGTTTTTGAGCACCTTGATCACGTCGATCATGTTGCGCGGGTCATAGCGGGTGCGGTACAGATACTCGGCTCCCAGCCCATCGGCCTGCAGCTCCTGCTCGCGCCCGTAGGAGGCGATGTAGCCCGCCGCCACGTTTTGCGACACCTGCCCCGCCAACTGCCCTGCGCCGGACAGACCCTGGCTCTCCAGCACCGCGCCGAGAATGCTGGCGGCAAACACCCCCAGCCCCGCGTTTTGCTGGCTGGTGGCGCGTTGTGCCCCGTGGCGGGCAGTGACGTGGCCGATCTCGTGGCCGATGACGCCGGCCAAATCGGCCTCGCTCTCCATATAGGCCATGATGCCGCGCGTCACGTACACATAGCCGCCAGGCAGGGCGAAGGCGTTGATTTCCGGGCTGTCCAGCACAGTAAAGTGCCACTCCAGATTGCTGCGGTGGCTGTGCGCCGCGAGCTTCTGGCCTAGCGCGTTCACATAGGCCTGCAGCTCCGGGCTCTTCACCACGCCGTATTCCTGCAGCACCTGCTGGTGCCCTTTGGCGCCCTCGGCCAACTCCGCCTCTTCGCTCATGGCAGACATTTCGGTCTGCCCCGTGACCGGGTTCACGATGGCAGTGCCGCAGCTGGTGAGCAACAGGCTGGCGAGCAGGAGACTGAGGACGTTGCGCTTCATGGGTTCCGTGGCTGAAGGTGATACGGCATTTTAGGGACGTGCCGGGTCCGGTGGGCAGGCAGCCCGAGTATCCGTTCTATGGCGCGCTAAGTACCTACACGGGACGGACGGTTTAGAAGCAATGGAGAACAAACATGCACACGTGGGTCAGATTGACAGAACGAACAGGAAGGAGCAAAACAAATCCCAGTGAGGGTGATTTGCTTGCGGCGTTGACCGAGCTGTTTTCTTCGAACCGCGATAACGAGCATCCCGACTGTTGGATTGAATGCGGAACGGAGGATGGCCCCTTGCATACGGTGTCCATTTTTCAAAGTGGCTATGCGGTCTATACAAAGTATTCCGATTCGGACATGTCCGAAGAGTTGGAATCAAAAAGGATAGAAGTGAAATCTCCAGAGGAGTCGCTTCAACTTTGGCTTCGGCTCTTGAAGGACGATGTTTTCCGTTACTAGCGATCGAGCCGGAGCACGCGGGCTAGGCTACGGGCTTTGAGGTGGGTGACACCGTCAGGTCACAGCACAGTCATATAGCGGCGGCACATTGCGCAGTCTTGTTTCTTTACTTGGAATTCACTATGCGCTCGACCTGCCTCCGTCTTGCCACCCTGGCTGCTGCCTTGGTGTTGGCCCACTCCGCCCACGCGGCCGACCAAACCGTTCTGGGAGCCGGCAACGCCCGCGCCATGAAGCTGGCCGGCCAATCGCCCTTGGTCACCTCGTCCATGGAGCTGGTGAAAAGCCGCCTCAAGGACATCCAGTCCGCCCACCTGCGCAGCGCCTTGACCGAACTCACGCAAAAGCAAGAGTCTTGCGTGCAAACCCGTGCCAATTTGAGCGCTGACGACAAGCAGCGTCTGCTGGACGCGCTGGACAAAGCCGGCCTGATTGACGCCGGCGAAGCCAGCCGCGTGCAAGGCGGTTTGCTGGCCGGCGTGTTCCCCCCTGTGGTGAATGACGGCACCGCCTGCCCCCAAGTGCCTGTGGCCTTCTACGCCGCACCCGGTGGCGCGACCGGCGGCCACCACTCGGAGCCCGGCGGCCTGCCGGTGCATGAAGCCTTTAACAACTACAGCTCCATCTCCCTGGCGCTGAACTACCGCTTGGTGTACGGCTCTACCGGCAAAGACGGCCTGCCCCGCGTAGCCCTCAAAGCCGGCAGCGCGAAAAAGCCCACCGATGCGTTTGTGATCGACAACGACACCGTGGTCGGCGCCCCCCTGTGGCACGACTGGGCCAAAACCATGGTGTTCCAGTGGAATGCTGACGGCACCGAGTTCGTGGAGCTGAACTTCGGCGGCAACGGCAAGACGGACAACAACGGCGCCGCCGGCAACTCCAAGACAGGCGCGCACCACATTTTGGGCGTGGCTGAAGCCATGAAGCGCGGCATGCCCGCCGACTTCATCATCGCCGTGGCATCGGCCCACACCTACCCCACCTACGGCAACGAATACAAGGTGGTGAACTGGTTGCGCGCGGCGGCCATCCTGGCGCAGGTAGACCCCTTTGCCATCGGCGTGCTGCGCCGCGATGCGGCAGGTAACCCCCGTCTGGCTGCCGTGCGCAAGCTGGGTGACATCGATCTGAATGCAGGCACCGAACCACAAGAAAACTCGTTGGTGGAATACGTGCTGCACAACCTGTCGGATGCCGACTACGTGTTCACCGGCCCTGCCGCTGGCACCGTCAAGCTGGTGCTGGACGCCTTGGCCCCCGAATACGGCTACAACCCCAAGGACGCTGACTACCTCTTCCGCTTCCGCCACACGGCGCTCACCTACCTGTCTGCCGAGCGCTTGCACATTGTGTACAGCAATGGCGGCTTGTCGGCCGTGCGCAAAGAGCTGGACAAGCTCAAGCGCCTCAAGTTGATCTAAGCCGATTACTGGTCCCAACGGGGACACGTGGTGCTTGGGCCGGCAGCCCGGGCACCCGTTCCCCGATCACCCAACGAACGCCGCTTGCGCACCCCATAAGCCTCTAGCGCTCAGCAGATATGCGCAAGCAGCTACAAAAAGCATAGCAATTAGGCGTCCTTGCCCACACGGCGCAAGCCCCAGCGCCGATAATCGGGAGATGATTGCATTCTCCACCCTCCCCCTCGCACCTGCCACGCTGGCCAACCTGCAACAGCTAGGCTTTGATGCCATGACGCCCATCCAGGCCGCCAGCCTGCCCGTGGCCTTGGCCGGCAAAGACCTGATTGCCCAGGCCAAAACCGGCAGCGGCAAGACGGCCGCCTTTGCCTTGCCCCTGCTGGCCAAGCTCAACCCCCGCTGGTTTGCGGTGCAAGCAATGGTGTTGTGCCCCACCCGCGAGCTGGCCGACCAGGTAACGGTGGAAATCCGCCGCTTGGCCCGCGCGCAAGACAATATCAAGGTCGTGACCCTGTGCGGCGGCGTGGCCACCCGCGGCCAGCGCGCTTCGCTGGAAAACGGCGCCCACATCGTCGTGGGCACGCCCGGCCGCATCATGGACCTGCTGGAGCGCGAGTACCTCACGCTGGAAGGCCTCAACACCCTGGTGCTGGACGAAGCCGACCGCATGCTGGACATGGGCTTCTTTGACGACATCGTGACCGTGGCACGCCAGTGCCCCCAAGAGCGCCAGACCCTGCTGTTCTCAGCCACCTACCCCGAGGGCATCGAGAAGCTGGCCAAGCAGTTCATGCAAGACCCGCAGCAAATCAAGGTGGAAGCGCCGGTGGCCGACAACACCATTGAGCAGCGCTTTTTCGAGGTGGACCGCGAGTCCCGCTTCAGCACAGTCAGCAGCATCCTCAAACACTTTCGCCCTACCAGCACCATTGCGTTTTGCAACACCAAGCAGCAGTGCAACGAGCTGGTGGACACGCTGGTGGCCGACGGCTTTGTAGCCCAGGCCCTGCACGGCGACCTGGACCAGCGCGAGCGCGACCAGGTGCTGGCCCAGTTTGCCAACCGCAGCTGTTCGGTGCTGGTGGCTACCGACGTGGCCTCCCGCGGGCTGGATGTGAAAGAGCTGGACATCGTCATCAACGTGGACATCACGCCCGACCCCGAAGTGCATGTGCACCGCATCGGCCGCACCGGCCGCGCGGGCGAAAAAGGCCTGGCCGTGAGCCTGGCCAGCATGCGTGAGATGGGCGCGGTGGGCAAGATCGAGCAGTACCAGAACGCGCCCTCGGTGTGGCACAAGCTCGACGAACTCACTCCCACAGGCACAGGCCGCTTGCTGCCCCCCATGGTCACGGTGCAGATTGCCGGCGGCCGCAAAGAAAAAATCCGCCCCGGCGACGTGCTGGGCGCGCTCACCAACACCGAGGGCGGCCCTGCCTTCACCCGCGAGCAGATCGGCAAGATCCAAGTCACCGAGTTCTGCACCTTTGTGGGTGTGGCCCGCGACGTGGCCCAGGCGGCGTGCAACAAGCTCAACACCGGCCGCGTGAAGGGCAAAAGCGTGCGAGCACGTTTGCTCTGAGTGCGCTGGCAGTAATGGCGGCAGAGAAGCCGGTTTATCCGGCTTTGTAAGGGAAATTCCTACACGACTTACAGCGCGTGTCTGACTCCAGAAAAACGCCTCCGTGACTACAGTTCTCCCAAGCGCCAAAGTCTGTTGACTGGCGCACCACTCACCACCGGAGAACTGCCATGACCACCACTGCCAACGCCCTCAACCCCTTCAGCCTGATGATGGAGCCCGAGTTGGTTCTGCAAACCATGGAGCGCTCCCAGCAACTGCGCGGCCTGCGCCGCCACAAGCTGCGCCCCCTGGACAAGCCCCTGATCCCCTACACCAAAGAAGCCCTGGCCGCCCGCGCCGCGTATGACGCAGCGATTGACGCCGAAGACTTCGAAGCCAACGCAGACAGCTACCTGCTGAACTGAGCCCCCTTCCTGCGCTTTCTGCTCCGGTGCGGCAGAAAGCGCGGAGGCTTGGCCGATAATGATTCGGTCCACCCCTCCACAAGGAAAGTTTGCAATGCACCTGCCCCGTTTTGCCCCCTCCCGCCTGGTTTTGACCGCAGCCTTGGCTGCTGCTACGGCAGGTGCCTGGGCCCAGTCCACCGAACCTGTTCGTGTCGGTTTGCTCAGTACCTTGTCCGGCCCCGGCGCTGGTTTGGGCGTGGACATCCGTGATGGCTTCCAACTCGCTGTGAAATTGAACGGCGGCAAACTCGGCGGCCGCCCAGCCGAGGTCATCGTGGCCGATGACCAGGCCAACCCTGAAGTGGGTCGCCAAACCGCAGACCGGCTGATCAAGCGCGACAAGGTCGACTTCATGACCGGCATCGTGTTCTCCAACGTCATGTTGGCCGTGGGCACCCCCACCTTTGCCTCCAAGACTTTTTACGTGAGCGCCAACGCCGGCCCGTCACAGTACGCCGGCGAGCAATGCAGCCCTTACTTCTTCAGTGCCTCGTACCAGAACGACAACATGCACGAGGCCGTGGGCAAGACGGTCACCGACAAAGGCTTCAAGCGCGTAGCGCTGATCGCCCCCAACTACCCTGCGGGCAAAGACGCCCTCACCGGCTTCAAGCGTTTCTACAAAGGCGAAATCGCCTCTGAAACCTACACCGCCCTCAACCAGCTGGACTACGGCGCCGAGCTCTCCAAACTGCGCGCGACCAAGCCCGACGCGGTGTACATCTTCCTGCCCGGCGGCCTGGGCATCAACTTCATCAAGCAATTTGTGGGTGCCGGCCTGTCCAAAGACATCACCCTATTCGGCCCGGGCTTCTCGGGCGACGAGGACGTGATCAAGGCCGTGGGTGACCCGATGCTGGGCATGTTCAACACCTCCCAGTGGGGCCACGACATGGACAACGCGGCCAACAAAAAGTTTGTGGCCGAGTTTGAAAAAGAATACGGCCGCTTGCCCACCCTGTATGCAGCCCAAGGCTATGACGCCGCCCGCCTGATGGACGCCGGCGTGCGCGACAGCAAGGGCAAGCTGGACGACAAGGCCGCGGTCAAGAAGGCGCTGGAAACCGCCAAGTTCGACTCGGTGCGCGGCGCCTTCAAGTTCAACACCAACCACTTCCCCATCCAGGACTACTACCTGCGCGTCATCACCCGCGACGCCAAGGGCCGCGTCACCAACCGCACCCTGGGCACCGTGTTCAAAAACCACGCCGACGCCTACGCCGCCAACTGCAAGATGCCCGGCCTCTAAGGCCTGACGCACACGCATGAGCGGAATTCTGCTGCTGGAGCAGGCCCTGAACGGCCTGCAGCTCGGCCTGATGCTGTTTTTGCTGGCAGCCGGGTTGACGCTGGTATTCGGCATCATGGACATGGTGAACCTGGCCCATGGTTCGCTGTACATGGTGGGCGCCTACCTGATTGCTACAGCCACCCAGGCCAGCGGCTCATTCTGGTGGGGCTTGGCTGCAGGGGTGGCAGGTACGGCGCTTTTCGGGGTGCTGCTGGAGGTGTCGGTCCTGCGCAGGCTCTACCGGCGCGACCACGTCACCCAGGTGCTGGGCACCTTTGCCATCCTGCTCATGTGTAACGAGGCCGTGCGCATGATCTGGGGATCACAACCCCTGTCGCTCAACCCGCCGGCCGCACTCTCGGGCCCGGTGGAGTTGTTGCCGGGCTTTTTCTACCCGGCGTTCCGCTTGCTCATCATCGTGGTCGGTCTAACCACCGCCGTGCTGCTCTACCTGCTGGTGACGCGCACTCGGCTGGGCATGCAAGTGCGTGCCGGCGCCTCCAACCGCGACATGGCCCTGGCCATGGGCACCAATGTGCAGCGCCTGTTCACCGCGGTGTTCGGGCTGGGCGCTGCGCTGTGCGCGCTGGCCGGCGGCATGCTCGGGCCCCTGCTGGCGGTGCAGGTGGGCATGGGCGAAAGCATTCTGATTCTGGCCTTTGTGGTCATCGTGATCGGCGGCATCGGCTCCATCCGTGGTGCGTTGGTGGGCGCGCTGCTGGTGGGCATGGTGGACTCCGGCGGGCGCACCCTGCTGCCCATGGTGTTCGAGTCGCTGTTCGGCGCAGCGCTGGCAGCCGATGCGGCGCCGGCGGTGGCCTCCATCCTGATTTATGTGTTGATGGCTGCGGTGCTGTTCTTCAAGCCGCGCGGCCTGTTCCCTGCCCATGGTTGATTCTGACAACGCCCGCACCTCGCTGCACCACACCCTGCACCTGCGGGCTGCACTCCCGGTGTTCTTGGTGCTGCTGGCCCTGCCGCACATCACGGCGGCTTTGCACGCCGAGTTTTATGTCACGTTGGCCACCCGCATTGCCATTTTTGCCCTGGCGGCCAGCAGCCTGAACCTGATTCTGGGCTTCGGTGGATTGGTGAGCTTCGGGCATGCGGCCTTTGTGGGCGCGGGCGCCTACACCGTAGGCATCCTGATGCAGCACGGCACCGTGCCTGCTGCCATTGCCTGGCCCGCTGCCATGCTGGTGAGCGCGGGCCTGGCCTGCCTGATCGGCTTTATCAGCCTGCGCACCCAGGGCGTGTACTTCATCATGATCACGCTGGCCTTTGCGCAAATGCTGTACTACTTGGCTGTCTCCCTCAAAACTTACGGCGGGGACGACGGCCTGCCGCTGGCCGGGCGCAACACCTGGGCCGGCATTGCCCCTGACGACACGGCGCTCTATTACCTCGCCCTCGGTGCGCTCACGCTGAGCTTGCTGTTCACCCAGCGCCTGCTCAACGCGCGCTTCGGCCAGGTGCTGCAAGGCCTGCGCGAGAACCCGGTGCGCATTCAGGCGCTGGGTTTTCCGGTGCTGCGCACGCAGCTCACCGCCTTCACCTTGGCGGGCGCTATGGCTGGACTGGCCGGCACCTTGTTGGCCAACCAGGGCGGTTTTGTCAGCCCGTCCATGATGCAGTGGAGCCAGAGCGGCATGCTGATGGTGATGGTGATTCTGGGTGGCGTGGGCCACCTGTATGGCGGCGTGCTGGGCGCTGCCGCTTTCCTGCTGCTGGAAGAAGTGCTGGGCCACACCACCGAACACTGGCAGCTGGGCCTGGGCGCCATGTTGCTGGCTGTGGTGCTGCTGGCACCGCGTGGCTTGGCCAGCTTGCGCAGCGTGTGGACGCGGAGTCAGGCATGACCACCGGCGCACCCCCCTTGCTGCAGATCGACACGCTGGTGAAGCGCTTCGGCGCGCTCACCGCCACCGACCACGCCAGCCTGCAGGTGCACAAAGGCGAGGTCCATGCCCTGATAGGCCCGAATGGCGCGGGCAAGACCACGCTCATCCACCAGATTTCAGGCGCGCTGCAGCCGGATTCTGGGCGCCTGTTACTCAACGGGGCAGACATCACCCGCCTGCCCATGCACGCCCGGGTCAAGCGCGGTCTGGCCCGCTCGTACCAGATCACCAATGTGTTTTTGCGCCTGAGCGTGCAAGACAACCTGGCCCTCGCCCTGCAAGCAGTGGCGGGCAGCAGCATGCGCTTTTGGCGCCCGGTGCACGCCGAGACCCAGCGCATGCAGGCGGCAGCCGACGTGGCTGCGCGCGTAGGTTTGCAGGCCCAACTGCAACGCACGGCAGGCGCCTTGTCGCACGCCGAGCAACGGCAGTTAGAGGTGGGCTTGGCGCTCGCCAGCCGCCCGCAGCTGCTGGTGCTGGACGAACCCTTGGCCGGCATGGGGCCAGACGAGTCCCAGCGCATGGTGGCGTTGCTGCAATCGCTGCGCGCGGAGACCACGCTGCTGCTGGTGGAGCACGACATGGACGCCGTGTTCCAACTCGCCGACACCATCTCGGTGCTGGTGGCCGGCCGCGTGATTGCCAGTGGCCAGCCCGATGCCATCCGCCGGAGCGACGACGTGAAGCGCGCCTACCTTGGCGACGAAGCTTTGCCGGAGGCCCGCCCATGAACACCGAGACCAGCACCGAGACCCTTCTCGACATTCAGGGCCTGGAGACGGCGTACGGCAACAGCCAGGTGCTGTTCGGGCTGGACATGCAGCTCCAGGCCGGCGCCACCTCCACGCTGCTGGGTCGCAACGGCATGGGCAAGACCACCACGGTGCGCAGCATCCTGGGGCTGACGCCGGCGCGCAGCGGCAGCATCCGTTTCCGGGGCGAGCGCATTGAGGGCTTGAGCCCCGACCGCATTGCCCGCATGGGCGTGGCGCTGGTGCCTGAGGGTCGGCAGATTTTCCCCAACCTCACGGTGCAAGAGAACCTGATTGCCTTTGCCGCGCGGCGCAATGCCAGTGCCGAGCCCTGGACGCTGGAGCGGATCTACCACCTCTTCCCGGTGCTGGAGCAACGCGCGCGCAACATGGGCAACCAGCTCTCCGGCGGCGAGCAGCAGATGCTGGCCATTGGCCGCGCGCTGATGACCAACCCGCACCTGCTGATCCTGGACGAAGCCACCGAAGGCCTGGCGCCACTCATCC
>Ga0228698_1001675_pt1 | contig 10460 bp, 16 predicted proteins | sample McNCre117_Aug_MG_FD_178015 | JGI IMG/M metagenome (GOLD analysis project Ga0228698, IMG submission 178015) | Freshwater microbial communities from McNutts Creek, Athens, Georgia, United States - 1-17_Aug_MG | ecosystem: Environmental > Aquatic > Freshwater > Creek | place: USA: Georgia...
ACCTCGATAACGCATTCTTTCCACCACGCGAGTAAACAGATCTTCATTCAACACCATTCTAATTTGCAATTAAAATGAAATTTTTATTTCTTTGCCATGGAATATGCAATAGCACTGCCCGCACCCACAGCACCCACAGTCAAATAACCCTCTGCAAGTGTCAAATACTGCGCATTGCGGAAAGCATCCACAGGGCTACCAAAACAATAGAACGCCACACCGGCGCCAAGAGCAAAAAATGGCAAACCGCCACCTGCACTGCCCTGCATGACCATTTTAGGCCACGCTACACTTGCATATGCAATTGTCTCCAAAAGTTCCTTAGTTGCCATTTTATTACGAGAGAGTTGTCAACTGACTCGCAACAGCGTACGTTCCTCCACAGAGAATATACGCCATCGCCAACTTGGTGTAGTCCTGAGTGGCCAGCAACACACGCGGATCTCCAAACATGTACACAGCAGCAAATCCGCCAGCCGCAAGAGACCCCACGGTCAAAAGTCGCCCAACACTCGATCTTTCTCCAATTGCAGTGACAGCCTTTAGTGGCCACAGCAACGCGACATCAAATATTTCCATGCCACTCATTCCTGTTTTGGAAAATGGGGGCTGCTGAGTCGACCGAAACCGAAGTTGATTACACAGCCAAAGATTTCACTGGTTCCCAATCTGCAGCCGAAAATGGTGTCAGTACAGGCGACATTCCATACACAGACTCCATTGCCAACTTTCAGCTGCAAACTCCTTTCACTTTTGTACCGGGCACACCTGCTTTCGATGAAAGTGCACCACACCAAATATTGCCTCCAATCCAAGGGCAAGTAAGAGCAGCTCGAAGTGCATTGGGTGAACAGCCAGGCGCAGATCCATTCATAGCACACGACAAGCAACAAGCCAAGTGGAACGACGAGCTCAAGTACTGGATGTTGTTCGACCCGCAGACTTTGCAGTACATCGACACGCTGCCAGAAGAAGACCTTAGAAACCCGTCTGTCGCGGAGCAATCACAACTGCGACAGCTGGCTCAAGACTGGTACGGAAAACGTTCCAATGGTGATCCCAACAATTACAACCCAGCTGACTACTCTGCTTGGACCAACACAACCGACGGATATCAAGAGCTTCTTCGTGACATCCAAAGTGTCAAACAAAAATTGTGCAAACAGCATAATGGATTCAGTGCCTATGACACATGCAATTTGCGATATCCTTTGGGCAATAGCATTGTTTCGCCAACACAGTACGTTGATGGAAATGATCCTACTACAACCACTGATGCATACACCATGCCACTCAATAAAGTCTACCGCTGGTGAGATGGCGCGAGGAGGGTTTCGCATTAGGATTTATGTGGCAGGAACGTTTTGGGTTCAAGTAGATGGATTTGATCGTGTTAATCATGTTCTCCAACAACTATTTGAAGACTGGGCGTTCAGGGATGAGATTTTGACAGGAGATGAAAAATGGACGAAGTACAGAAGAATGGAAAGTGTTATTGAACTTCGACACAGAAAATGAACCTGTTTGAAAGGGTTGTCTTATCTGCAATTGCTGTTGTTCTTTGCTCGATTTTGTTGGCACTCTTTGCAACCGTATTTTTGTTTATCTGCACCATTTTTATGCCTGGTATAGAGGCGTTTCTCTTCCGAAAGACAAATGAGCCAGTTCGTGTGGTTCGGTGTCATTGCAGGAGGTGCTTTCCTAGCGTACAAAATCTTCGGGCAACTGCGTGACGGAAATGATCCGTCCGGGATTGATCATCACAACAACAAGGACCCAGGCCATCAAAAAGTATACCCTAATGACCCAAGTGGGAGGCTCAAAACTCTTCCAATTGACGCTGTTGAGCGCTACCAATCCGAAATGGACCAATGGATGCAATCAAGCGAGCAAAACTCTCAGCTGGGCAGCACGGATGATGCTTGGCAAGCTGCTGCAAGAGCATATTACACGGCTCAAAAATGGGATCCAGACGACTTTGATGTTTGGTACAGACAAGCAGAAGGATTTCAACAAGTCCAAAGCTGGAGGCAATCAAGTTTATAAAGTGCCTTTTTTCTCTTCCTCCAATCACGATTTCAAAATCAACCAATCATCATGAGCGAAATTGATATTACCCCCCAAGAGTCATTGGAGGACAGCGGCGATGTCATTGATTGCACTTCAAACACTAACTCGAATGCGAGCTCGGCGCACTCCTCTCAAGAGATGGACAACGAGACCGATTCTACCTTGGCACCTCTCTTGGCAGAGGAAGATTTGATTGAGCAAACCACGGTCACGGATCTCAGTGCAACCGCAGCTGCTGACGAGGCTCTCTGGAACGACGAGCACACCAGCGACGAGGCACCCTTTGAGCCTGAAGCAGATGAAAAGGAGGACGAGGAGAGCGGCGACGAGAAGGGCAGCGACGAGGATTCGTCTGACGAGGTTGAGCTTGAGTGCCCGAATCACGACAAGTGCATTGCTCTGGCCAGGGAGGTTGATGCTTTGATCTGCACAAAGGCGAAGAGCAAGACATCCAAGAAGACTCGTCAAGCAGCATTGTGTGAAGTGCTATGCGATAATTTTCAGGCCTGAGCGACTCAATACAACAATTTTTTGAGTAAAGGGTTGATGAGCATGAGCACCAGTAATGCACGCGCGCCTGTTGCATCCAACAGACAGTTTCTTGCAAATGCCATCAACGACGACACAGCCCAGGCAACCCTAGCAACAACCGCGCAGATTATCGTTTCCGTGGACGCAGCCATCCCGGCATTCACTCCGATTGCAAACACTGTGTACACAATCCCAGTCTCTGCTGCTCCGCGCACTTGGACAATCACAACCGCAAGCGCGCGCCTGACGGGAATCACGACCGTCGGTCTTGGAAGTAGATTTTTGGTGCAGAACGACGGCGCCAGCACCATCACGCTTGCAGGCTCTGGTACGGTTACGGTCGCGGCTGGACACACTGTCACCGTAGCTACAGTGACATCTCGCTCGTACCTACTCACCCTTGTCTCGGGCTCTGTTGCACTTGGAACTGATGCATGGGTTCTTCGAGACATGGGACCTTTCACGAACTAAAAGCACTCCAAAAGCAGTTGCTGTATTTTTAATTTACATGGCGTATTTGATTGTGCATTCTCCTGCTGTGCTAGCAAAGGATACCAAAGCTCCAAAAACCGCTTAAGTCGCTCATGTGGCTTCAATTCCATTCTTTTCTTGCTTGTGTCGCAAATCGAGCTGTAGAGACTAAATTCAGTGTGGCACACAAGGCCTTGCTCAAATGCTATAGATATCGGTGTTGTCGCGCCATAAGAATGCAAGCGCCCAAGTAAGCGTTTCTGCAGTTCCTTTTCCCGTCCATCACGCCGAATAAGCAAACCTTCATCCACTCCATTTGCCACACGCCACGCAGGAGTAACACAGTAAGCTGATATGTTATTTGCTATGGCATCTGCTGCTCCCATGCAGACACCATAACAAAAAAGGCACATGGCAGCAAACGAGGGTGCGTTGTAACACAAAAATGACTCCTCGGGAAATCGTCGCATAACACGAATGCACATAGCATTTGAAATGCCAATACCAGGCAACACTTCAAAAGGAGTCCATTGATGAGTAAAGTAGTACTCGTGAAACTGCCCTTTGAAGAAATGCTCTGCTATGATATCACTGAAGGTGCACTGACGCACCCACAAATCACTAATGCGGAACGACCGGAAATGCGTGGTCGGCGCATGATCATAGCACATGGCGGCTTCTTCCAATAAAACATGACGAATCCGCTCATGATATCGAAGCGCGCGACAGAAACTTGAAAGCCACACGAATCCTCTGAGCCTTTCGACAGACGTCGGTCTTGTGTAAATCTCCGCAAACACACGTGGAAAGACCAAACGAAACAACAATCCCAGATGCTCCTGGTGGTACGAGCGGACAAATTTTCCCTTTTTTCGAGGTTGTTCAGCCATCCCTCTAAACACAACATATACGTAATTTATTTCCACAGGAAATAAATTACTGCAATCGCTAACACACCAACAGCTACGCCTGTGTAATCACTCGAGTTCTGAGCCGTCCCCTGAGGAGGAGAGGTCGATCCCGTATTGTTGTCTGATGAAGTCTTTGGTGGCGCCCGTCCCTGTGGATCTTTTTGCTGCATCTTGTCCCATGACGGGATGGTCAATCCAAATACCATCGCTGGGTTCAGGAAGTGCATGACCGAGTTGGAGGCGTCCTGTGTTTCCGTCATATTGACCCTCTTGTGTCAAAAAAGGAATAGAAAATCCATAATGAGCCAACAAATACGAATCCGCCAAATCATCTTTCTTGCGTGTCGCCGACGCTTGGAAATTGGTTAACTTGGACACGTAGCTCACAGCCGCCTTCTTCTTCTCGGAGCGCGTGCGAGGTAGCCCATAGTGCTTGCCAACCGTCAGCGGATTCACAACAATTGTCTTTTTGTAGTGCAAAGACCGGATCACCGTGTTAATCACAGCAAATTTCATCTTCATCTGCCGCTCCAATACAATTCTGTCCACGGACTCGAGCAGATCAGCGTTATCAAGACACCACTGCATAGTGCCAGCAAACAGTTTCTCCTCGTCATAGACTCCCTCAAAAAGAGCAAGGTTTTTCCAAGTAAAAGGTCTTTTGATGCCCTCTTGCAGTTCACAATAGGCAAAGTTTTTGTACCCAGCGTCTATGCCTAGCACCCTCTTCATTCAAAGATTTTTGGCGGCGTTTTTTGCGGTGGTAGACGCGGGTGTCGTTTGTGCGGTCTTGACAGTCGCTTGCACTTCCGGACTGTTCATACGATGACAAGCCATCACTAGTTCCATCGTGGTAATCACCAACCGCACTTCCACACTTGTCGAAAACCAATTGTCGTGCTTGATGGTAAATTCCTCTAGAACTGGTGCGATAGGCCCTTCTTGCCGCGAACCATCCTTGTTGACAATCACTGCCGTGTTTGCTTCCGCCAACTTCCCGAGGTTTGTCAAATTCAAGTTGAACGGGTTGTAGGTTGCTGAGGTTGACTCCAAAAACTTCATGCCCTCAACGTAAGCAAATCTTGCAATTTCAAACCCACTCTTCTTGCCAAGCTCGTGCTCAATGTCCTTCACAAACACCTTCAGCTCGTCGACGGTGTTTTTGACGCCAAATGTCTTTGGGATTTTGACGTGCTCAAGACGATCAGGATAGCGCTTCAAATATGCGTTGATCTTGCGAATGAGCGGCGCCTTCAAGTCCGCTGTCTCTTCCTCCTTTTGCTCCTTGCCCAGATCAATAAGCTTCTGTGCCATCTCCAATTGCTTAGGCTTCAAGGCTGCCTCTGCCTTTTTTGCATCCTTTTCCTGCTGCTCTCGCAACTTTTTGGCAAATGACGCATCCTGCGGGGTTGTCTGTTGAAAAGCAGCAAAATCATCGGACACTTGCGACGGCGGCAACGAAGGCATGTTGCTGTTGTTCATTTTCTTTCCACGTCCCGCACACACGCGACAAAAAACTCTGCAAACCGAAAGCCCCTTTCAACGATATCAGCGGGAATTTTTGCTGGGTCAAGCCCAAACCCGACTGGCAAAAAAGTCGCGAGTGCGTCCATGTCCTTGGCGTCGATTGCGTCCAAAATAACGCGGCGCTTTGCCTCTGCCTCCGAATCCTTTGACGAATCCTCTGGTACTGGCCGAATAAAGGTTTGCAATGTCACAAGCGCAAACATGGATTCTTTGGCCACGTTGTCTCGGATAAACTGCGCGATGTCAGGCGAAAGCCCAACACGATGCACCTCGCCGTGCACAAACATGATAAACTTCTTCCATCCAATATCAAATGTCTCGTAGATTGTTGGTTCGTCAAACCCCTCGTCCATGATGAAAAGTTTATTCAGATCATGAGTCCAAGAATCACAGCTGGCGCACCAATCACCATCCAAGACGGAAAATACGTGGCCGTCTTATCTCCCGCTGCAGCAGTCAAAATCCAGGGACGCGGAGTTCCATCGGGCAAGTAAGCAAAAGATGGCTGTACAAATGTTGCAAATCCATAACCAATGCCAAGCCCAACCATCGTGCGCTTCAGAGGTGCTAGACTTCCCTGCATCAACCCAATTGAGTCCATGACATGTTCAACTGGCGCCAAAATGACATCATCAAGATTTTGTATTGTTTCCGACATGACCCCTCTCAATCAAAGAACATACGGACTGACAACATTTTGGAGAAATGCCGGGAATCGATTTGTCGTAGGAACAGCCGAGCCGGGAAATGCACCATTCCCATTTTGAAACTCGCTTTGCCCAGTACCTTGCGGCTTGAATGGATTGTCAGAACGAAGAGCGTTTCCGGCGCGCTCCTCTTCACTCAAATATCGGCGAAACGAAAATAGCCCGTTTTTGAATCTGGTTCGCTGAGCAGCCAGGTCCACCTTCCCAGACTCCTCGTAAAAACCAACACGATCCCAGTTCTCATCCAACTTGACACGCCCGGTTTGCAATCCCCATTGCAAAATCAAGTCTTTTTGGCTTTTGGGTCCCCGGAGTTTCAACAACTTGATCCGAAGTGCCAGCTTGGCGCGGTCAACCATCAAGCGCTCGCGTGCCTCGTAGTACTCGGGGTAGGTCTCTTGCAGCCATTTGCGCTGCGCGACACTAGGAGTGTGAAAGTTCTTCCCAATCCAGGCATCGAGGTTCGCAAATGCCTCGGTCTCACGCTTTTTTCTGAGCCACTCGAAATCCTTGTCGGATGCCTGTACCAAGCCAAAAGGTGTCATCCCATTCTTAATATTGTTGTCCTTGATAAATTGCATCTTCTCTGCGTACAATTCATCGCGTGGATCCCGAGCCTGCAAACCACCGCGAGGGTAGGCGCCAGTGGTTTGCGCGCCCGATGCTGGTGGGTCGACATCATGTGTGATAACACCCTGCTCCAGATCTTCGGAGATCTTTTTCGTCTCAGAGACCAAGGCACTCATCTCAAAATACAAATTCAATTCATTGATCAGAGAAAAAACTGTTCGAGATCGCCCATCTGTTGTTTTGTGTTCAAATTGCGCTCTGTTGTGCCATCGACGGATCCAATCGCAGAAAATCCATGTCCCACCGTCCCGAGTGAAAAGGCATCACCCACTTCCATCTTGCGCCCAGTCAAAGCCATTGCGTTATCCGCGCGCAACTGGGTCCCGACATGCATTCTGTTGCGCCTGGGATTCAAAAGACCTCTCGAATAACGCGCCTGTCGCTCAGCAAGTTTCTGTGCATCGGCCGCTCGCTCTGGATGCAAAATGTTCTCAAGTGGACTTGACTCGATGTAACCCGCCTCCATTGCGTACTGAAGAAGCAAATCATCTTTGCTTTGAATGCCCATAATCTTCAATTGTGCAATTCTCTTTTGAAGATCAACGGAAGCAGCAAGCTGGCGCATTCTTTGCGCGTAAAATCCCGGAAAAAGATCGCGCGCGATCTTTTTTTCGTTTGGGGACATCTTGTCGAAGTTTGAAGCAAACCATTGCTGGAAATTTGCCTCTGCCTCCTCTTCACGCTTGCGGCGAAGCCACTCAAAATCCGAATCACTTGCCACCAACGCACCAAATGGCGTCACACCAGGCATTCCTTTGTCTTGCAAGGAGAGCTTGTCGAGCATAAGGACATCAGCAGGATCGTCGCCTCGCAAATCATTTGTAGGAAATTGCTCGTCCACTGCATTTGGGTCGCGTGGTCTCACTTGCGCGAGTGCATTGTTCTCTCTCCCAACACCGTCAGGCCCGCCTGCCATTTGAACTTGGTTAGGATGGGACTCATCAGCAACACTGTCCAGCGCGTGCTTGACCATTTTTGGCTTTGCTTGAAAAGACACAGTGCGAGTGGCCATCTCGACAGCACTGAGAATTAAATCAATGCAATATATTTATGCTCGGATACCAACTCGTGTCATTTCCACTTGGCTGCCAGCTGTTTCTGGGATCGGGGCCCTTGGACGGGGGAGTCTCAAGCATGGATTGCTTGAGACGTCTGTACTCCAAGAGTAGCTCAGGGGACTTGCGCATCACAACAGTAAACACAAACACTGCCTCGTTGAACGTGGTTGGGGCCAGCGTAATTGGTGTCCCAGACGCTGTAAAGAGCTTGACTGTAATGCGACTGAAGTTGGCATTTCCACTTGCTTGCAAAATCTCGCGAGGTCGCTGGAGGATGACGTTTGGATTCAAAACGTCGACGGGAAGACACACACCAGGAACACCCTCGTTCCCAAAGCACGAGGAACTCATGTTTTGGATCTCCAGTTGCATGTAAGTGTGTCCACTGACACCGCCGTTGAAATTTGTAAACATATACTCATCCAACCAAACGGCCTGTGCATCGAGAAAATCCTTAGATAGACGTACTTCATACTGCCCCAGGGCATTGGAAGTCAGACGCACAGCAAGCGAGCGCTTGTATTGCCACTTTTCTATCTCTCCACACATCCCCTGTATTCAACTCAAAAGTCGCGCACAAAAATTCCTTAGCGGAGCAACTTGATGATATCGCCATCCTTTTGCTGCACAATGTTGTGAGCAACAGAGTAGACATCCACAAGCGATGCACCAGATCGCGGGAAAGTCGTGTTTGCTGAGCCAGGCATGGTGATCTCAAGCTCAACACTGCCAAGGTTGGCAAGGTTCTGAAAGCCAGATGCATTCTTGTGCTCCTTCAAGAACCAGCCAAACGGAATGAAGTAGATTGCCTCGGCCACCTGTGTGTCAGGGAAGTAGATGTGGCGCCACACTGACCTGTTCTCGAGATCAGAACAGTAATCCACGATGGTTTTGCCGTTTGCAATGAGGCGAAATTGAACAATTGGCTGTAAAGCCGCGACAACAACACCACCGGGTGCGAGCACACTTGGCGTTGTGTCACTTTGCATGCGATCAAGAGCATAAGGCGTCGTGATGCGCGCATCACGCACCATGAACATGATCATGTGCGAATCAAGGCGCAAGTTGTCGAGGCGGTACGTGTAGATGTCCTGGGTGTTGGTGCTCGCGGCCATGGCCAAGTTCAACTGTGGCTCAAAATCGAGAATCTTGTAGAGCTGACCTTGTCTGGTCTCGTACGAACTGAGATTCAAGTTCTTCTCGGGCACAGAAGTGTGCACCATCTGAGTGCAAAGCTCTGACTTCGTGATTGTGGGCGCAACAGTGAATGGCGCAGCCGAAATAGCACCAGTCGCAATTGTGCGCGCGTAGACCAAATTGGCAAGAGTATTGTAAGTGACCACCAAGTCCAACTCGGACGCAAGCGCCTCGGGCGTCAAAGCGTAATCAGTTGCACGAGTGAACCACAGCCAATCCAGTGGCACAAGAAGAATACCACCAGTGTTCAAAAAGCCCGTCTGAGGCGCCCCCGCGACAGTGCTTGCACCAGTTCGGCGATACTCGGGTGCGCTCGCTGGTGCTCCAAAAGGACCAGGGGGCAAACCTGCAAGCGCCTGGGCAAAATAGTGCTCGCGATTGATGTCGTGCTTGGTCAAGCGCTTGTACATCTTCAATGCCTCGCCGTTGTACTCCTGCAATGTCTTCGAAGCATATTGCAGCGAGGCCTTGGCAATGATTCCAGCACCAAGATCGTCAACATACGCAGCATTTTCAGTCGCTGCAACAGTTGAGCTGCTGATGGTCAAACGCAACCAAGTGCGATGCACTCGGCCTCCGCGCTTGCGGATCTTGAAAGTGTCCTGCAAACCAAAACTTTGAGGCGCGCTTGTCGGGCCAGCAGCCTGTGTGTTGTCAACAGCAAAAAGATTGAATGTCTCATAGCCTCGATTGGCCCACAAGGTGTTTGACGAGGTCAGCAAACCACTAATTTGGCCCATGTTGGCCCCAAGAAGGCCCGTTACATCAGCTCCGCTCATTTTGTAGAAGACCCTTTTTCAAAAATCAAGTACAAATTTTTATTCGTATCTGAAACTTTGGCCGGGTGCCCGAGTGAAAAATTGAACTCCGTACTGATCACGCTGTGACGCACTCGGATCAGCATCGCTGCGCGCAAGTTTTTGTGCTTGTCTAATCTGCGCACGATTTGGAAAGTTTGGCGTGTATGACCACTGCATGAAAAAGGAGCGCTTCTCCGGGTCGTTGGGATGGTGTACCTCCTGAGTCAACGCGGTGCAGATTGGAACACGTTTTCCCTCTCGCACAGTGCCCTGTTTTGTGCCCAGTGCATACATCTTATGCTGACGGTCAAAAGATGTAAGACCAATGAACTGTCTGTACAGTGCATCAGTTGGATCGACCGATGGATCCGCAGGACAGCCACCTCCAGAAACGTTCAGTCCCTGGACATCAGAAATGGGCGCGCCCATCCGAACATGCGTGTTCAAATTGGTTTGCCAGACCGCAGCCAGACCACCATTCTCCTTCAGAGTAGCAAGATTTTGATCATTCATTCGATCCTCGTTCGTGGGCGTTGGTAATTGTTTTTTCTGAGTTGC
>Ga0228698_1001676_pt1 | contig 10460 bp, 5 predicted proteins | sample McNCre117_Aug_MG_FD_178015 | JGI IMG/M metagenome (GOLD analysis project Ga0228698, IMG submission 178015) | Freshwater microbial communities from McNutts Creek, Athens, Georgia, United States - 1-17_Aug_MG | ecosystem: Environmental > Aquatic > Freshwater > Creek | place: USA: Georgia...
GCGGTAGGCCATGGCGCCGCCGATCCAGTCTTGCTGGCGGCCGCGGGCCAGCGCCATCGCGACATGGTGCCGTGCTGCCGTGGCCTGCCCCTGCGTGGACAGGATGTCGGCCAGCCAGCCGTGGTTGAAGCTGTTGTAGAGGCCGCCGCCGCGCGGAGCGAGCCAGGCGGTGGCGTCCAGCAGGCGCTGCAGCGCGGTCGGGTCGGCCGACGTCATCCATGCGGCGTAGGCGCCGGCGGCCTGGCCCATGGCGCAGGTGAACATGCTGCGCACCTGCGCGCCGACGCGGTGGGCCACGGCGGCCGAGGCGCTGGCGTCGGCCCAGCGGCCCTGCCACAGGAAGACGGCGGCCCGCCAGCCCTGGATGCTGGCCTCCACCGCGTGCCCGCTGCCGTCGAACGGGGCCAGCGCCTCGGCAAACACCTCATGCGCCTGCTCGAAGTGGCCCTGGTCGCCCAGCACGTAGGCGCGGCAGCACAGCGAGAACGACAGGCCGATGCGGTTGACGGCGCTCTTGCTGGCGCGCGTGCGCTGGCGCGCGATGGCCAGGTCCAGCATGGGCAGCGCCTCGGCGTAGTTGGCGGCGGCCGCCTGGAGCTGGCCGACCGTGCCTGGCAACTGGGCCAGCAGCGCGTGGTCGCCGCAGGCCTGGGCGGTTTCGACGGCGGCGCGAGCGTGGCGCAGGCTGTCGCGCGTCTCGCCCAGCGCATAGCCGACGTAGGACAGCCAGTATTCGGTGCGGGCGATGAGGCCGGCGTCGCCGTCGGCGCGCGCCAGCACGGCCGCGTGCCTGAGCACGCGCAGGTCGTCCTGCGAGGCGTCGAACACGCAGGCCATGCCCAGGCGCTGCGCCACGGCGATCCAGCGGCGGCGCCGGCCGTGGCCCAGATCTTCGCCGTCGGGCAGGAACTCCAGCGCGGCGAGCGCGGCGCGGAACTGTTTCTTGGCACGGTCCAGCGCCGAGGCGGCCAGCGCCTGGTCGCCCGCCGCTTCGGCGTGCAGCCCGGCGGCCGGCCAGTCGTTGGCGGCGGCCGCGTGGTAGGCGAGCTGTTCGTGCAGCTGGCCCTGGCCGTCGGCGCCGCCGCGCGCAGCCAGCTCGGTGCTGATGCGCCGGTGCAGCGCCTGGCGTTCGTGCAGGCCGGTGGCTTCGTAGACGACGTCGCGCGTGATGCCGTGCTTGAAGCGCAGCTGACCGGGAGACTGGTCGGGGAAGATGAAGTCCTGCCCGGCCAGCGCGCGCACGGCCGGGTGCTGCTCACCGCAGCCCGACAGCGCCTCCAGCAGCCACACGGGGATGACGTTGCCGATGACGGCAGCCAGGCGCACGAGGCGGGCCTGGTCGGGCGGCAGCCGGCCCACGCGCGACTCGACCAGCGCGGCCAGCCAGGCGGCGCTGCTCTGGCCCTCGACGAGCGGGTCGCCCGCGTCGGCCGCCGCGTGGCAGAGCTCCTCGATGAACAGCGGGTTGCCGCCGGCGTGGCGGCGGACTTCGGCGGCGATGAAGGGGTCCACCTGCGGCGCGAGCTGTTGCACGGCGCGCGCCGACTCGCATTCGGTCAGTGGCGGCAGCTCGATGATCTCGGCGCCGTCGTCGTGGGCGCGGGGCAGTTCGCTCACGGGCAGCGGCCGGCTCGCGCTGAGCAGCATCAGCGGCAGCTTCTCGCGCGTGCAGGCGGCGCGCAGCCGGTGCAGGAGGTGCAGCGAGGCGTCGTCGGCCCATTGCAGGTCATCGATGAAGATCAGCTGCGGTGTGCGCCGCGCCAGCACGAGCAGCAGGGCCAGCAGCGCATCGGCGCGTGCGGCCGGCGCGCTTTGCTGGGCGGCGAGCAACTCGGGCGGCGCCTCGGGCAGGCCCTCCATCGCCCGCAGCATCTGCAGGAAGGGCTGCAGCGGCTCGGCGCTGAGGTAGCTTTCGCAATAGCCGCGGTGCAGGTGGCAGGGGCGGTCGGCGTGGTCCTCGGCATGGCGCAGGAACTCTTCGCTCAGGCGGGTCTTGCCGACGCCCGCCCCGGCACGCAGCCCCACCCACAGGGTCTGGCCGCCCAGCGCACGCGCCAGAGCGGCCTGGAGCATGAGCATTTCGCTCTCCCGGCCGACAAAAGGTGATAACCCCCGTCGCACGCTGGCGTCGAAGCGCCGCCCGACCTGGGCGCGGCCGATGACGCGGTAGGCCGCCAATGGTGTGGCGCGGCCGCGCAGCTGCAGGTTGAAGCGCGGGCCGGTCTGGAAGAACTGGCTTTGCAGGCCCAGGCTCTCCTCGCTGGCCAGGACTTCGTCGGCACGGGCTGCGTCGGACAGCCGTGCGGCGATGTTGGGGGCGTTGCCCAGCAGCTCGAAGCGGCCGCGCATCTGGTCGCCGTCATTGACGAGCACGATGCCGGCGTGGATGCCGCTGTGCAGCGTGAGGCCGCGGAAGTCGGCGGGCAGGGGGCCGGGCGGGCACAGCCCGCGCACGGCGGCGTGCAGCTCCAGCGCGGCCTCGGTAGCGCGGCGGCCATCGTCCTCGCGCACGTCGGGGTGGCCGAAGACGGCCAGCATGCCGTCGCCCTGGATGCGCGCGATGACGCCGCCATGGTGAGGCACGATGCGCTCGTACAGGTCGCGTAGGCCGGCCAGCATGGCGGCGTAATGCTCGGCTTCCATCCATTCGGCCATGGCGGTGGAGCCGCTGAGGTCGACGAACAGCAGCGTCAACAGCCGGCGCTGGCCGGTGGAAATAGCGGGGGCGGGGGCAGGGGACTCGGTCACAACGCCCGCATCCTAGTGCCGTGGGCGTCGTCTCCGGTTGCCCGCGGTCAAGCCTGCAGCGGCTGGAAGTCGGTATCAGCCACCGTGCGTGGTGCGCCGATGGGCAGGTCTTCCTCGCGCAGGCCCAGGTAGATGGGCTCGCCGTTGCGCCGGTGGATGTTGATCTTGGCGTTGTAGACGCGGTGGATCAGGCCGTGCTTGTCGGCCACCTGGTACTCGCTGATGCCCCACAGGCCGGTGTTGTCACGGCGGCCGGTCAGGTAGCAGGCGATCTCGTCGACCTCGGAGCCGGCGAGCTTCAACCCGTTGAGGCTGCGCAGCGGTGCACGCGTGCGCTCGACGAAATCCAGGCTGTCGATGCGCACGTCGCCGCCGGTGCTTTCGTCGTGCATCAGCGTGTTGAACTTGCCGACCAGGATCTGGCCGGGCTCCGCGCTCTCGATCATGCGTGCCAGCTCGATGGTGACCTGGCCCACCAAGTAGCTGAAGGACGTGGGGTTGAGCCCTTCGGATTGGTAGAACTCGTAATGCGAGCCGACATGGAAGCAGGCGCGCAGGCGGGGCACCGATTCGGGGCGTGTGGCGCGCTCGTGGGCGAGCGCGTTGTCGGCCAGGATGAACTGCATGAGCTGGTACAGCTCGATGTTGGCCGCCACGCCGCGCATGCGGTTCCAGATATAGAAACCGTCCCCCGTCGTCGTGCGGGCGAAATTGATGTTGATTTCCTGGTCCAGCAGCTTGGCGTAGGCGGCATTGACGGAGCAGGACAGGCTGTTGAGCTGCACCACCTGCTGCAGCGGCGTCAGCAGCGAGAAGCCGACGGCGTCGAACAGGATGACGGCACGGTCTTCCACGAGGCGCACGCCGTAGCGCGCGGCGATGGCGGCGATCAGCGGCAGGCCCAGGCCTCTTTCGGGCGCGAACGGCAGCTCGATGAGGCGCGGTGCGACCCCGAGCGCCGCACAGACGGTGTCAAAGGCCGTGGCTTCCAGGTGCTCCTGGTTGGACAGCAGCCGGTCCAGCAGGCGGGCGCGGCGGGCGAGTTCCGACGGTGGCAGGTTGCCATCGCCCAGCGCGAACTCCGTCAGCATCGGGTGGGGGGCCACCAGCACGCGGATGCCGCGCGCCTCGGGTGTCCACGAAAAAATGAGGTTGTGGCCCAGATTCCACAGCGCGTACAGCGCCTGGTCCAGCAAGATGATGTTCTCGCGCAGCTGGGTCTCGCTCAACCCGGCCGGCGCTGGATAAGCCATGAAGCCATCCAGCCAGGAACGACGTTTGCGCAGCTCTTCTTTCACAAGCGGGCTCCGTTAAGAAACCCGATTGTCGGTCACAGTTGTGACATTTTTCCCAAAATCAAGCCGAATCGTTGCAGCGCACCCCGTTGACGCGGGGGCTGCGGCAGCGATTCGGCTCGAGAAACGGCGGGCGTCAACCGCATCGTCGGCGCCTCAGACGCGTCGTGCGGTGATGACGACGCGGGGCAGTTGCTGAACCTGTGCGACTTCGCGGGTGGCCGTGCCGGTGATGACGACGCGCGGCAGCTGGGCGATCTCGCGCTGGGCCTTGCCCGTGATGACGACCCGGGGCAGCTTCTCGATGACCTGCGGGGCGGCCTGGGCCGAGAGGGCGGTGACGGCAAAAGCGGCGACGGCAACGGCCTGGATCAGAACGGTGGTCTTCATGGGGCTTCCTTTCGGGGTTGTCACAGCGGAATTGCTGTGTCGATGGAAGCAGTTTCGGCACGAGGCCACCCCGTTGCGACGCCGCTGCGACGAACCGCAGGCCGCGCGTCCTGGCCGGCAGGACGCGCGGACGAACGGTCACTGCGGCGCCGCCAGATGCTTGCCGAGGAACCGCGCCACGCGGCCCCAGAAGTCTTCGTTCGTCTTCAGGTTGAACCAGCCGTGGCCTTCGTTGGGATAGTCCACCCACTCCAGCGGCTGGCTGGGCGACATGGCGGCCTTGAGCTCGGTGCCGTGCTTGATGGGCACACGCCGGTCCGTGCCGCCGTAGGCCATCAGCAGCGGGATCTTGATTTCCCTGGCGCGCTTGAGGGGTGACGTGGCCGCAAACTGTGCCGCATCGGCGACCGGGTCGCCCACGAGCTGCTTCATGCCGTAACGCTTCCAGTCGTCGGACATGTCGCTCCAGTTGATGCTGGCCATGAGGGTCAGGTCAGTGACGCCCACCCAGTTGATCGCGCACTTGAACAGGTCGGCCTGCTGGATGGCGCCCATCAGCGCCGCATAGCCACCGTAGCTCGCGCCGGCGATGCAGACGCGAGCCGGGTCCACCCAGCCTTGCTTGACGGCAAACCCCAAGGTGTCGGCCAGGTCATCCTGCATGGCCAGGCCCCATTGTTTCCACCCGGCATGGAAATGTCGGTAGCCATAGCCCTCGCTGCCACGGAACTCCGGCTCCAGCACGACATAGCCACGGCTGGCCAGGAACTGAGCCTCGGCATCCCACTGCCAATGCGTGCCCCGCACGAAGGGGCCGCCATGCACCATCAGCACCGCCGGCCGGGGCTTCTTGGGCCCGGGCGGCATCGTCACCAGCAGAGGGACCTCGAGCCCGTCACGCGCCTTGAAGCGGTAGATGTCACGCTGGCCCATCTCGCGGGCCGGCAGGTCGGCCCGCGGCGGCACCAGCGGTTGCAGAGACTTGTCGGCTGTCTTGTAAAGCCAGTAACTCGGAGGCGCCTGATCGGAGAGGGTGGTGACGACGAAGTTCGCCTCGCCGATGCAGCGCGTGCAGCTGATCTCGTTGATGCCGCCACGCAGTTTTGCGTCGATGTCTGCCTGGTGGGCCTTCATCTGAGGGTCCATCCACAAGGTGTTGGGCGCATCGGTCTCGAACTTCAGGCCCAGCAGTCGCCCGGTGGCGGGGTCGTACACCACACGCCCGTCGTAGTCGTAACCCTTGAAGCTGAACAGCGGCTTGTCCTCCGGCTTGCCGGTCTTGGCGTCGAGCTTGTAGATCGCGTCGAAGCCGTTGTAGGAGCCTCGCACCAGCGTCAGGTCCTCCGGCCCGAACCAGTAGGGGCGGAACCCCTCGAAGGCGTTGGTGTCGCCCTCTGTCCAGATCGCCCAGTGGCCTTGATCGTCGCGTCGGTAGACGGTGGTGCGGCCTCGGCTCGCCGCGCTGACCGCCCGAGGTTCGCCGCGCCAGTCCAGGTGCCAGGCATAGACGCTCGGGGGCAGCTTGTCATTGGCGATCAGCCGAGTGCGCCCCGTTCGGGTGTCCAGTCGAGCGAGCAGCCGGCTTGTCGTCTCCGGCTCGTTGGACCATCGTCCGCGAGTGACGAGCACTTCGTCGGTGCCGTCGTGAGGCAGGCCGGCCAGCTGCCAGATCGCTTCGAGCCGCCGATCCGCGATGGACCCGCTGGTTTCGGCGACGAAGCCGGAGTCGCTCTGAATGAGCTGACGGTAGTTGCTGCCATCCCGATCGACGCCCCAGAGGCCGTTGCCGAGCAGCCCGATCTCCTGGTCTGGCGTCTCGCTGGCCTGGAAGACCAGGCGGCTGTCGTTGACCCATCGATGCCCCGCCACATCGGCGTCTGCAAAGGCGGCGACGATCTTGGGCGGCCCCAGCGTCTCCAGGTCGATGACAGCCAGCAACAAGTGGTCGCCGCCCTTGCCTGCCGTCTGGATGGCCAGGTAGCGCCCGTTGGGGCTCAGCTGGGGGTCGCGCATCGTGGGGCGCTTGAAGAAGGCAGCGATCGGCGGTGGCTCGGCCATGGCCGGTGCGGCGATCAGGACAGTGCTGGAAAGCGCCAGACACATGGCGCGCAACAACGAGTACATGAGTTCTCCCTGGCCGCTCCGGCCGGCGCCGGATTGTGGCGGCCTATCATGGCCGGTTCGATCGTGAAAACTCCCATGTCGCCCCCTGAGTCGAAATTCATCCGCGTGCGCGGCGCGCGCACCCACAACCTGAAGAACATCGACGTCGACCTGCCGCGGCATGCGCTGGTCGTCGTCACGGGGCTGTCGGGCTCGGGCAAGTCCTCGCTGGCGTTCGACACGCTGTATGCCGAGGGGCAGCGGCGTTATGTCGAGAGCCTGTCCAGCTACGCGCGCCAGTTCCTGCAGCTGATGGACAAGCCGGATGTGGATGTCATCGAGGGCCTGTCGCCCGCGATCTCCATCGAGCAGAAGGCGACGTCGCACAACCCGCGCTCCACGGTCGGCACGGTCACCGAGATCCATGACTACCTGCGCCTGCTGTACGCGCGGGCCGGCACGCCGTTCTGCCCCGACCATCACCTGCCGCTGGAGGCGCAGTCGGTCAGCCAGATGGTGGATGCCGTGCTGGCGCTGCCCGATGAGAGCCGGCTCATGTTGCTCGCCCCGGTGGTGCGCGACCGCAAGGGCGAGTTCGTCGAGCTGTTCCAGGATCTGCAGGCCCAGGGGTATGTGCGCTTCCGTGTCGATGGCGCCACCGTGGAGGTGCCTGATCTGCCCGCCTTGAAGAAGGCTGAGAAGCACGACATCGACGTCGTCATCGACCGCGTGAAGCTGCGCGCCGACTCGCACGACCAGCTGCGCCAGCGGCTGGCCGAGAGTTTCGAGGCGGCGTTGCGGCTCGCGGACGGCCGGGCGCTGGTGATGGACATGGACTCGAACCAGACCACGCTGTTCTCCAGCAAGTTCGCCTGCCCGGTCTGCTCGTACTCGCTGCCCGAGCTGGAGCCGCGCCTGTTCTCGTTCAACTCGCCGGTGGGCGCCTGCCCGAGCTGCGAGGGCCTGGGCCAGGTGACGGTGTTCGATGCCGACCGCGTGGTCGCCTTCCCGTCGCTGAGCCTGGCCAGCGGCGCCGTGAAGGGCTGGGACCGCCGCAACCCCTACACGTTCTCCATGCTGGAGGCGGTGGCCGCCCATTACGCGTTCGACGTCGAGGCGGCCTGGGACGACCTGCCCGCCGACGTGCAGCAGGTGCTGTTGCAGGGCTCGGGCGAGCAGGAGATCGTCTTCGTCTACCAGGCCGAGACGGCCTCGGGCAAGAAGCGCTCGGTCAAGCGCAGCCACCCGTTCGAGGGCATCCTGCCCAACCTGCAGCGCCGCTACAAGGAGACGGACTCGGCGGCCGTGCGCGAAGACCTCGCGCGCTACATGGCCGCCAAGCCTTGCCCGGCTTGCGAGGGCTCGCGGCTGCGGCGTGAGGCGCGCAACGTCGTGCTGCAGCCGGCGGATGCGCCGGCCGGCTTCAAGGGGCGGCCCATTTATGAGGTCGAGCATTCGACGCTGCGCGAGTGCCTGGACTACTTCGAGGGCTTGAAGCTCAAGGGCAACAAGGCCGAGATCGGCGACAAGGTGGTGCGCGAGATCGCGTCGCGGTTGCGCTTCCTGAATGACGTGGGCCTGAACTACCTGAGCCTGGATCGCAGCGCGGACACGCTGTCCGGCGGCGAGGCGCAGCGCATCCGGCTGGCCAGCCAGATCGGCTCCGGGCTGACCGGCGTCATGTATGTGCTGGACGAGCCCAGCATCGGCCTGCACCAGCGCGACAACGACCGGCTGATCGCCACGCTGCGGCGGCTGCGCGATCTCGGCAACTCGGTGCTCGTGGTGGAACACGACGAGGACGCGATCCGCGCCGCCGACTGGGTGCTGGACCTGGGGCCCGGTGCCGGCGTGCATGGCGGGCGCGTGATGTCGCAGGGCACGCCCGAGCAGGTCGCGGCCGACCCGAACTCACCCACGGGGCGCTATCTCAGCGGTGCGGCGCGCATCGAGGTGCCGCGCGAGCGTCGCCCCGCGGTGGGTGGCCAGATGCTGCGCATCGTCAATGCGCGCGGCAACAACCTCAAGGGCGCGACCGTCGAGATCCCGGTGGGCGTGCTGACCTGCGTGACCGGCGTGTCGGGCTCCGGCAAGAGCACGCTGGTCAACGACACGCTGTACGCGGCGGTCGCGAAGAAGCTGTACCAGAGCCATGCCGACCCGGCGCCCTACGACGAGATCGAGGGCCTGGATGCGTTCGACAAGGTCATCAACGTCGACCAGTCGCCCATCGGCCGCACGCCGCGCTCCAACCCGGCCACCTACACGGGCCTGTTCACGCCCATCCGCGAGCTGTTCGCCGAGATGCCCACGGCCCGCGAGCGCGGCTACGGCCCGGGGCGCTTCAGCTTCAACGTGGCCGGCGGCCGCTGCGAGGCCTGCCAGGGCGACGGCGTGCTGAAGGTGGAGATGCATTTCCTGCCGGATGTGTACGTGCCGTGCGACGTCTGCCAGGGCCGGCGCTACAACCGCGAGACGCTGGAGGTGCTCTACAAGGGCAAGAACATCACCGACGTGCTGAACATGACGGTGGAGGACGCCTTTGAGCTGTTCAACGCCGTGCCGGCGCTCGCGCGCAAGCTGCAGACGCTGCTGGACGTGGGGCTGGGCTATGTGAAGCTGGGCCAGAGCGCCACGACGCTGTCGGGCGGCGAAGCCCAGCGCGTGAAGCTGGCGCTGGAGCTCTCCAAGCGCGACACGGGCCGCACGCTCTACATCCTGGACGAGCCGACCACCGGGCTGCACTTCGCCGACATCGCGCTGCTGCTGAAGGTGCTGCACCAGCTGCGTGACGCGGGCAACACCATCGTCGTCATCGAGCACAACCTGGACGTCATCAAGACGGCCGACTGGCTGGTCGACATGGGCCCGGAAGGCGGCGCCGGTGGCGGCATGCTGCTAGTGGCCGGCACGCCGGAAGTCGTGGCGGCCTGCGAGGCCAGCCACACAGGGCGCTACCTGGCGCCGCTGCTCAAGCGGGGCTGAGCGAACGCGGCCCGCTCAGCGCGGCTGGCGCAACCGGCGCGCCCCGCGCGCACGGCAGGCCACCACCAGCAGGCCCAGCGCCGCCATGGCCCAGGTCTGCGGCTCCGGCACCACCGCCACGGCGGGCGGCAGCGCCGGCATGCCGGTGCCGACGAGGGTTGGGAAGCTGCTGCCGCCGCCGCCGGTGGCCGTCGTCTGCGCGGGCGGGCTGCCGAGCGTCGCCAGGCTGCTGGCTGCGGGCTGCGACGGGGTTTCGGCGAGGCTGGGCACGCCGGCGCCTTGCGCAAAGCTCTCGGGCGGCGCGCTGGCCATCGGGCCGGCGGCCGGTGCCTCGAACTCGAGTGGCGTGTTGTTGTCGGCCTCGCGGGTCGACGACGCCATGTTGGCGGCGCTGGACGGCGCGACGGCGCCGGGGCGGGTGTCGAGGCGGCGGATGCGGCTGACGTTGCGGCACACCGTCGGCACGAGCACGCACTGGCCGTCTTCGCAGTAGACGAGGCCGCGCTCCTGGGTCTTGGCCGCCCATCTCGTGCGCGTGACGGTGCGGCAGATGGCGCCGGGGCCGAAGTGCATGTCGCGGATCTCGGGCGCGTAGTTCGCCTGGCCTCTGATCGCGTCCCGCTCGATGACGGCGACATCGTCGTAGCGGCGCGCCTTCATGCGGGCCTTCAGCTTGGCGCGGGTGGCGGCCGGGATGTCCTGGTAGCGGTCCACTGCGGCGACCACGTCGCCCATGAACGGATTGACACCCGGGCGGTCCCAACTGCATTCGGGCAGCGTTGAGCCCGCAGAAATGGCGAGGGCGATGCTGAAAATCAACGACAAGAAACGGCCCCGGAAATAAGTAAGCGCCTCTGGGGGCGCATTGGGGCCTAGTATTAGGGATGTGTTGCAGCTGTAAGCAGACGTAGCCCCTAAAAAGGGGGTGTGTCAGCGGTG
>Ga0228698_1001677_pt1 | contig 10456 bp, 7 predicted proteins | sample McNCre117_Aug_MG_FD_178015 | JGI IMG/M metagenome (GOLD analysis project Ga0228698, IMG submission 178015) | Freshwater microbial communities from McNutts Creek, Athens, Georgia, United States - 1-17_Aug_MG | ecosystem: Environmental > Aquatic > Freshwater > Creek | place: USA: Georgia...
TTCTGCAGGACGACCTGCCCCCGGATGAGAGTGGCCCCATCCCCCACACGAGGCTGCACCGCAACGTGCTGCGCCAGCTGCGGGAGCAGCCGGCGTTTCAAAACGCGCAGGAGCTGGACCGTGGCACGGTGGACGCACTGGCCGAGGTGTTTGACTATGTGTTTGCCGACATGGCCATCCCGGCACCGCTCAAAGTCATCATCGGGCGCTTGCAAATTCCGGTGCTGCGTGCAGCCATGCTGGACCGCGACTTCTTTCTGAGCGCGGAGCACCCGGCCCGCAAGCTGGTCGACACGCTCGCCTCCGCATCGGTCACCTGGACGCCCGAAAAAGGCGAGCAGGACCCGCTGTACCTGCAGATTGATGGCTCGGTGCAGCGGGTGCTGCACGAGTTTGAAGACGACCTGGCCTTGTTTGCCATCGTGCTGGCGGACTTCACCGAGTTCCTGTTCGAAAGCGAACAACGTGCCGACAAGGAAATTGAGCCGGTTGCCGCCCAGGAAAACGACCAGGAACAACTCCAGGCGGCGTTGGCCCATGCGGACGAAATCGTCCACGCCCGCATCTCCGCGCTGCCGGAACACCTGCCCTTAGCGCCTTTTCTCAAGCCCTTTCTGGCCATGCAGTGGCGCCAGGTGATTGCACGAGCCTGGATGACGGAAGACAGCCACGCCGGCCACTGGAACCACACGCTGGACACCATGGACCAGCTCATCTGGAGCACCCAGGCCAAGACCACGCCGGAGGAACGCCAGAAGCTGGTGGCCGTGCTGCCCGAGCTGGTGCGCACCCTGAACGAGGAGCTGGACGGTATTGCCTGGGAGGGGGAAGACCGCGGCAACTTCACCCGCCGCCTGATCGCCACCCACATGCTGGCCATTCGCATGAAAGCCCCGGCCCCGCCCGACAGCCGCAGCGCGGCCCTGGAAGAAAGCGCTGGCGAAGAGGCCATGCAGGCGCTGGACGAGCGCCGCGCCCTCAAACTGGCCGAACAAGACCAGAGCCAGATGGACGAGTTCGACGCCAGCGCCCACCTGCTCACCCGTGGCGTGTGGTTTGAAAAAGTGTCGCCCGACACCCCGCCCTTTCGCTGCCGCCTGAGCTGGGTCAGCCCGCTGCGCACCCGCTTTGTGTTCACCAACCGCGAAGGCTTTGATGCTTTTGTGCTGACTGAGCGCGAGGTAGCCACCATGCTGCGCCGCCACGAGCTGCAAATGCTCGACCAGGCGCCGATTGTGGAACGCGCTTTGAACCGCCTCATGGCGGACAACGAACCCGAGCTGCGCCTGCAAGCTTGAGCGTCACCAGGTCCTGGTCGACCCCGTACTATCAAAAAAATAGCGCCTCGCGCACAAAGCGCGGGCGCTAGCGGCCTCAAAGGCTTGTCACTCAGGCGTAGTTACGCGCCAGCAGTTCGGCTTTGGCCGCAGCGTATTCGCGCTTGAGCTGCGCCACAAACTCACCTGCAGGTTGAATTTTGTCGACCGCGCCAATGCCCTGTCCGCAGCCCCAGATGTCTTTCCAGGCTTTGGCCGAGGTGCCGCCAAAGTTCATCTTGCTCGGGTCGCTCTCCGGCAGGTTGGCCGGGTCCAGACCGGCCGCGCGGATGCTGGGCGCCAGGTAGTTGCCATGCACACCAGTGAAGAGGTTGCTGTACACAATCTCGTCCGAGTTGTTGTCCACGATGGCCTGCTTGTACTCCTGCTCGGCGCGGGCTTCTTCGGTCGCAATAAAGGCCGAGCCGATGTAGGCAAAGTCTGCCCCCATGGCTTGGGCCGCCAGTACTGAAGCGCCGGTGGCAATGGAGCCGGACAAGGCCAAAGGGCCATCAAACCACTGGCGGATTTCCTGCACCAGGGCAAACGGGCTCTTCACACCCGCATGGCCGCCCGCACCTGCAGCCACGGCGATCAGGCCGTCCGCGCCTTTTTCAATGGCTTTGTGCGCGTGCTTGTTGTTGATGATGTCGTGCAACACCACACCGCCGTAAGAGTGGGCTGCGGCATTGATGTCTTCGCGCGCGCCCAGCGAGGTAATGATGATGGGCACCTTGTACTTCACGCACAGGGCCATGTCGTGCTCCAGGCGGTCGTTGCTCTTGTGCACGATCTGGTTGATGGCAAAGGGCGCCGCCGGCTTGTCCGGATGCGCCGCATTGTGAGCCGTCAATGCCTCGGTGATCTCCTTCAGCCAGTCTTCCAGCAGCTCGGCCGGACGCGCATTGAGCGCCGGCATGGAGCCCACCACACCCGCAATGCACTGGGCAATCACCAGCTTGGGGTTGCTGATGATGAACAGCGGCGAGCCGATCACCGGAAATGGCAGCCTATCCAGCGGTGCAGGCAGTTTGGACATGGGGTCTCCTCGGGTACTATTTATCTGATAAATCGACTGGTAGCGCCCGCGGCATAAGCGCAAGCAGCTACCAAATCTATAGCATCAACTTTGCCGGTGTCGCCGGCCAGCCCATCAGAAAGCGTCGAGCGGCAAGGCGGTGACGCTGTCGGCGCCTTCCACAATGCTGTCGCGCAGGCCACCGGCCTTGCTCAACAAGTGGTCGGCGTAGAAGCGTGCGGTGGTGATCTTGGCCTGCATGAAAGCCACATCGTCACCTGCGGCAATCGCCTTTTCGGCGACCAGGAGCGAGCGGGCCAGTTGCCAGCCGGCCATCAAGTTGCCTGCGAGCATGAGGTAAGGCACGCTGCCAGCGAACACCGCGTTCGGACTGGCTTTGGTGTTGCCGGCCACAAAGTCCACCACGTCGATGAACGCCAAACGTGCTGCCTTCAGGCGTTTGGCAACAGCCAGCGCATGCGCGGAGCCACTGGCCAGCAAATCGGCTTCGGTCGCTTCCACTTGGCCGGCAATACCCTTGGCAATCTGGCCACCGTCGCGGGAGGTCTTGCGCCCCACCAGGTCATTGGCCTGAATGGCCGTAGTGCCCTCGTAAATGGTGAGGATCTTGGCGTCGCGGTAGTACTGGGCCGCGCCGGTTTCTTCGATGAAACCCATGCCGCCGTGCACCTGCACACCCAGCGAAGTGACTTCCAGGCTCATCTCGGTGCTGTAGCCTTTGACCAGCGGCACCATGAACTCATAGAAGGCCTGGTTCTGCTTGCGGGCCTCAGTGTCGGGGTGGTGGTGCGCTGCGTCATAAGCGCTAGCAGCCACGCTGGCCAACGCACGGCAACCTTCGGTGTAAGCGCGCATAGTCATCAACATGCGACGCACATCAGGGTGGTGAATGATGGGGGCGCTGCCGGGTGTAGAGCCGTCCACCGGGCGGCTTTGCACGCGGTCACGTGAGAACTGCACCGCCTTCTGGTAAGCGCGCTCGGCAATCGCAATGCCCTGCACACCCACGCCATAGCGGGCCGCATTCATCATGATGAACATGTACTCCAGCCCCCGGTTCTCCTGCCCCACGAGGTACCCGATGGCACCGCCGTTGTCGCCGTACTGCAGCACGGCGGTGGGGCTGGCCTTGATGCCCATCTTGTGCTCGATGGAGACGCAATGCACATCGTTGCGGGCACCCAAAGAGCCATCTTGGTTGACCATGAATTTGGGCACCACAAACAGGCTGATGCCCTTCACACCTTCGGGTGCGCCGCTTACGCGGGCCAGCACCAGGTGGACGATGTTCTCGGCCATATCGTGCTCACCCCAGGTGATGAAGATTTTGGTGCCGAAGACCTTGTAGGTGCCGTCCGGCTGGGGCTCAGCGCGGCTGCGCACCAAGGCTAGGTCGGAACCTGCTTGGGGCTCGGTCAGGTTCATGGTGCCTGTCCACTTGCCGCTCACCAAATTTTCCAGGTAGGTGGCCTTTAGCTCGTCAGACCCGGCGGTCAGCAAAGCCTCGATGGCGCCATCCGACAACAAAGGGCACAGCGCAAAGCTCATGTTGGCGCTATTGACCATTTCGCCGCAGGCGGCACCGATGGTTTTGGGCAGGCCTTGGCCGCCGAAGTCGGTAGGGTGCTGCAGGCCTTGCCAGCCACCGTCGGTAAACTGCTTGAACGCGTCCTTGAAACCCGGAGTGGCGGTGACCACGCCATCTTTCAGGCTGGAGGGGTTCTTGTCGCCTTCCCAGTTCAAGGGCGCCAACACGCCTTCGGTGAACTTGGCGGACTCTTCCAGCACGGCCTGCGCGGTATCGAAACCGGCGTCTTCAAAGCCGGGCAATTGGGCGATTTGTTCGATGTTGGCCAGGTGCTGGATGTTGAACAGCATGTCCTTGACGGGGGCGACGTAGCTCATGGATGTCTCCTGTTTTTGTAGGGGCGGTAAGGGGTAGAAAAAAGTCAGACCAAAAAAAAGGGCACCGCGCGCGATGCCCTTGAATCACACCGGCATCAGAGTGCCGCAATCAGTTCCGGCACCGCAGTGAAGAGGTCGGCCTCCAAGCCGAAGTCCGCCACGCTGAAGATCGGGGCTTCAGGGTCCTTGTTGATGGCGACGATGACCTTGGAATCCTTCATGCCAGCCAAGTGCTGAATGGCACCACTGATGCCCGCTGCGATGTACAGCTGGGGCGCCACGATCTTGCCGGTCTGGCCCACTTGCCAGTCGTTGGGCGCGTAACCAGCGTCCACCGCGGCACGGGATGCCCCCAAGGCCGCACCCAGCTTGTCGGCCAGGGGGGTCATGACTTCGGTGAACTTCTCGGCAGAGCCCAGCGCACGACCACCGGAGACGATGATCTTGGCAGCTGTCAGCTCAGGGCGATCGTTCTTGGCGATCTCGGAACCCACAAAGGTCACCGCAGCACTGGTAGCGGTCGCTGTCACGGTTTCCACCGCTGCACTGCCGCCGGTAGCGGCTGCAGGGTCAAAACCGGTGGTGCGCACGGTCAGCACTTTCACCGCGTCCGTGGCTTGCACGGTAGCGATGGCGTTGCCGGCGTAGATGGGACGCTCGAAGGTGTCGGCACTCACCACTTTGGTGATATCAGACACTTGGCCCACATCCAGCTTGGCTGCGACGCGGGGGGCGATGTTCTTGCCCGAAGCGGTGGCGGGGAAAACGATGTGGCTGTAGGCACCGGCCCCATTGCCAACAATAGCCAACACTTGCGCGGCCACGTTTTCAGCCAAGCCGTGCTCAAAAGCCGCGCTGTCGGCATGGATCACTTTGGACACACCGGCGATTTGCGCAGCAGCGGCAGCGGCGGCGCCCGCATTGCTGCCGGCAACCAGCACGTGCACATCACCACCCGCTTGGGCAGCAGCAGTCACGGTGTTCAGGGTGGCACCCTTGATGGATGCGTTGTCGTGTTCAGCGATAACAAGAGCGGTCATGATCAGATTACCTTTGCAACGTTTTTCAGTTTGTCCACCAGGGTCGCCACATCGGGCACCTTGATACCGGCGCTGCGCTTGGCAGGCTCAGCCACGCTCAAGGTCTTGATGCGGGGAGCCACGTTTACACCGAGGTCTTCGGGCTTGAAAGTGTCGAGCTGCTTTTTCTTGGCCTTCATGATGTTGGGCAAGGTCACGTAGCGGGGCTCGTTCAGGCGCAGGTCGGTGGTGATGATGGCCGGCAGGGTGACCGCCAAGGTTTCCAGGCCGCCGTCCACTTCACGGGTCACGTTCGCTTTGCCGTCCACCACCTCGACTTTGGAGGCGAAGGTGGCTTGGGGCAAATCAGCCAGGGCTGCCAGCATCTGGCCGGTCTGGTTGCAGTCGTCGTCGATGGCTTGCTTGCCCAGGATCACCAAGCCGGGCTGCTCTTTATCGACCAGCGCCTTGAGCAGTTTGGCCACAGCCAGGGGTTGCAGCTCCTCAGACGTTTCCACCAGGATGCCACGGTCGGCGCCGATGGCCATGGCGGTACGCAGGGTTTCCTGGCACTGCGCCACGCCGCAGGATACGGCGATCACTTCGGTGACCACGCCCTTTTCCTTGAGGCGCACGGCTTCTTCCACAGCGATCTCGTCAAAGGGGTTCATGCTCATCTTGACGTTGGCGATGTCTACTCCCGTGTTGTCCGACTTCACGCGAACCTTCACGTTGTAGTCCACCACTCGTTTGACGGGTACCAGGACTTTCATTGCTGCGACTCCAGATAGTTAAAAATTTGGCCGTTTTAGTTGACGTGCACGTCAATCATCCGATTCTATGCCGGACTGCCTGCTCCCTGCGGAATGCGATAACAGGTGGCCTGAAATAGACAAAATAGAACGATCGTGCTTTTTTAAGATTATAGCCATGCCCGGCCATCCGTGACGCAAAGCGTCACCTTCTTTTAGGGCGAAGACTCAGAAAACGCTCAGTGCACCTTGGTGTGCACCACCCGTTGTGGGTAGGGAATGTCGATGCCGTGCTCGCGCAGAGTCTTGAGAATCGCCAGGTTGATTTCGGAGCGCAGGTTGCCCTGCCCGTTCTCCAAATCGTCGATCCAATAACCCACGGTGAACTCCAGGCCGTCCGCACCAAAATTGGCCAACTGCACGGCCGGCGCAGGCTCCCGCAGCACGCGGGCTTGGCTCAAGGTGGCCTCCAGCAGCAGCGCCATCACCTGCTCCACATTGCTCTCATAGCCCACCGACACAGCCACACTCTGGTTCACCTTTGGGTCCGCCAAAGAGAGGTTTTCCACCCGCTGGGTGATCAGCATTTCATTGGGCACGATGGACTCGCGACCGGTCTGACTACGCACCACGGTATAGCGGGCGTTGATCTGGGTGATCTGCCCTTCAAAGCCATCGACCCGCACCACATCGCCGATGCGCATGCTGCGCTCGGTAAGGATGACGAAGCCCGACACATAGTTGGCCGCCAGCTTTTGCAAGCCCAGACCAATACCCACCCCTACCGCGCCGCCGAGCACCGAGAGGGCCGTGAGATCAATCCCCACCGCCGAGAGCGCCATCATCAGGCCCACGAACATCAGCACCGCGCGCACTGCATTGCTGGCGGCCTTGCGCAGCGAGAGTTCGCCGCCGGTGGCTGAGCGCAGCAGGCGGGATTCAATGCCGGCCGAAATCCACAGCGTGATGATGAGCACCGCACCCGCGGTCACCATGCCCTCCAAAATGTTGCGCACCGACAGCGTAGTGCCGCCCACCTTCCAAGTGATCTGGTCCAACTCATTGAGGATGACCGGCAGCAAACCGCTCACCCACAGCACCATGGCAATCCAGGCGACCCAGGAGATGGTTTGCTCCAGCGGCTTGATCCAGCGCGCGTCCGCAAAGGTGGCCTGTAACACCTTGACGCCCACCCGTATCACCACCAGCGAGATCAGCACCGGAATCACGACGCGAAACACCGCAATATTCACAAAGTGGCTCAAGAGCTCCAACGCCACGTAGCCCAGACACAGCAATACCAAGGGGAACAGCACCCCGTCAATCACGCGCCGGCCGAACCAGATGGAGCGTTCCTCCGTCAAACCCAAAGCCTTACGCAACGCGGCCACCAGGCCCCACGCCATGGCGACCACCACACCCAACACGGCCAACTCCACCAACACGGTGATTTGGGTAAAGGCATCCAGCCAGCCGGCGAAATCGTCAATCGGCTGGGGCGCAGGAATGTGTTTCAAAGAAGCCATAGGTCAAACAGCAAAAAACAGACAAGCAAAAGGAATGAGCTGGGAGCGCACGCCCGGTCTTTCCAGCGCCGGCAACGCTGGCGCCGTGAAATTCGGGTAACGTCTTGGCATGGACATCCAAGACAAACTCCAAGCCCTGCTCAATCAGCTTAACACGGTGATTGTGGGCAAACCCGACCAGATCCGCGACTGCGTGGCATGCCTGCTGGCCGGTGGCCACCTGCTGATTGACGACGTACCCGGCGTGGGCAAAACCACCTTGGCCCACGCGCTATCGCGCACCTTCGGCTTGCAGTTTTCGCGGGTGCAATTCACCTCCGACCTGATGCCCAGTGACCTGACCGGCGTGTCGGTGTACGAGCGCGGCAAAGAGGCTTTTGTGTTCCACCCCGGCCCCCTGTTTGCCCAGGTGTTGCTGGCGGACGAAATCAACCGCGCCAGCCCCAAGACCCAGAGTGCTTTGCTCGAAGCCATGGAAGAAAAGCAGGTCACCGTGGAAGGCGAAACTCGCGCTCTGCCCCGCCCTTTCTTTGTGATCGCCACCCAAAACCCTTTGGACCAGCTCGGCACCTACGCGCTGCCCGAATCCCAGCTGGACCGCTTTCTGATGCGCATCTCCCTGGGCTACCCGGACCGTGCGGCTGAGCGCGCCTTGCTCGCAGGCGAGGACCGCCGCGCCATGGTGGACCACCTGCCCAGCCTGCTGCAAGGCGATGAACTGGATCGCCTGCAACAGGCGGTGCAAGCCGTGCATGCCGCCGACCCGCTGCTGGACTATGTGCAAGACCTGATTACCGCGACCCGCAGCGGCCGCTGGTTCCTGCAAGGCCTGTCGCCGCGGGCGGGCATTGCGTTGTTGCGAGCCGCCAAAGCCCAGGCCTTGATCAGCGGCCGTGACTACGTGGCCCCCGACGATGTGCAGGCCGTGCTGCCGCAAACCATTGCGCACCGCTTGATTCCGGTGGGTGACGCGGGGCGCGGTGCCGAAGAGCAGGTGCGCGCGATGTTGCAAGCGGTTCCCTTGCAGTAATGAAGCCCCCCCGAAGCGCCGATGGCGCCTCCCCCCAAGGGGGGCGTACCCAGTGGCCCAGCAAAGCTGGTTCCACGGGTGCCCCAACTTGGAATCCGGTCTCGCTTGTGCGACGGCGCTTTCAAGCCTGGTGGCAAGCGCGCTTACCGCTCAAGGACAGCACCACGCTCACCCAGCGCAATGTGTACATCCTGCCCACGCGGCCGGGTTTCATGCTGGGGCTTACGCTGCTGGTGCTGCTGGTGGCCAGCATCAACTACCAGCTCAATCTGGGTTACCTGCTGACCTTCATGCTGACCGGTGCGGCCATCATCGGCGTGCATGTGTGCCACGGGACGCTCAGCGGTCTCACTATGCATTTGATAGCGCCTGACGCACATTTCGCGGGCGCTAGCGTGCCATTGGGCATACAACTCAACAACCCGTCCAAACGCAACCGCTATGGCATCGGCCTGGCCGTGCTGGGCAGCGGGCACTGGAGCTGGACCGACGTGGGCCCGCAAGGCAGCGCCAAGGTGCAAATCAGCTTTCCCGCCACCACGCGCGGCCTGCAGCCCTTGCCTGCCCTGACCGCAGAAACCCGCTTTCCGCTAGGGACCTTCCGGGTCTGGACGGTGTGGCGCCCGGCCTCCAAGGTGCTGGTGTACCCCGCGCCGGAGTTGAATCCGCCCCCCCTGCCGCCGGGCGAGCCCCGCAGCGGCGGTGCCCACACAGCCCAACGCCACACCACCGGCGAGTTCGATGGCGTACGCGCTTACCGCCGCGGCGACCCGCTCAAACTGGTGGTTTGGAAGAAGGCCGCCAAGAGCGACGAACTGGTCAGCCGTGACGCCCAACAAGCCCAGCGCCTGGAGCTGTGGCTGGACTTGGGCGCTGTGGAAAACCAGCTCCGCAGCCGCGTAGCTGGTGCCGCACGGGAGCTGGCCCTCTCGCGCCTGTGTGCCTGGGTGCTGCAAGCCGAAACCCGTGGCCTGCGCTACGGCTTGCGTTTGGGCTCGCGCGAGCTGGCGCCCGATAGCGGCCCGGCCCACCAGAAGAACTGCCTGCAAGCCCTGGCGCTGGCCTGAGCCCCCTGAATCCCGACCGCCGCCATGCTGCAACGCCTTCAAACCCTGCCCCGTGAGGCCCGTGACACCCTGTTTCTGCTGGGGGTGATTGCCTGGGTCATCCTGCCGCAGCTGGACCGCCTGCCCTGGTGGTGCAGCGCGATGGCAGGCGCAGTGCTGCTGTGGCGCGGCGTGCTGGCCTGGGGCAGCCGCCCCCTACCTTCGCGCTGGTGGCTGTTGGCCTTGCTGGCGATGGCTACGGCCGGCACCTGGTTCAGTTACCGCACTCTGCTCGGGCGAGATGCCGGGGTCACCTTCATCGTGGTGCTGCTGGCGCTCAAGACGCTGGAGATGCGGGCGCGGCGCGATGCCTTTGTCATCTTCTTTCTGGGCTTTTTCACCATGCTCAGCAACTTCTTTTTCTCGCAAAGCCTGCTGACTGCGGGGGCCATGGTGATTGCCCTGCTGGGCTTGCTGACGGCGCTGGTCAACAGCCACATGCCGGTGGGCCGCCCGCCCCTGTTGCAGGCCGCACGCATGGCGGGGTGGATGGCACTGGCCGGCGCCCCCATCATGGCGGCGCTGTTCATGCTGTTTCCCCGCATTGCTCCGCTGTGGGGCTTGCCAGGCGACGCGATGAGCGGGCGCAGCGGCCTCTCCGGCCAAATGCAAGTAGGCACGATTGCCAGCCTGGCTCTGGACGACAGCATTGCCATGCGCATCAAGTTTGACGGCCCGCCACCGCCGCAAGACCAGATGTATTTCCGCGGTCCGGTGTTCTCCACCTTTGACGGACGGGAATGGAAACCCCTGCGCTCGGCTT
>Ga0228698_1001678_pt1 | contig 10455 bp, 10 predicted proteins | sample McNCre117_Aug_MG_FD_178015 | JGI IMG/M metagenome (GOLD analysis project Ga0228698, IMG submission 178015) | Freshwater microbial communities from McNutts Creek, Athens, Georgia, United States - 1-17_Aug_MG | ecosystem: Environmental > Aquatic > Freshwater > Creek | place: USA: Georgia...
CGCCCATCGCCAATGACGCCACTCGGCTGGCGGCGCTGATCTCCGGCGAGATCGACTTCGTCATCGACCCTGCGCCGCGTGACGTGGCCCGGCTGCGCCACACGGCGGGCGTGAAGGTCATAGACGGCCCTGAGAACCGTGTGCTCTTCATCGGCATGGACCAGTACCGCGACGAACTGCTCTACGGCAACGTGAAGGGCAAGAACCCCTTCAAGGACATCCGCGTGCGCCGCGCGCTGTACCACGCCATCGACATCGAAACCCTCAAGGCCAAGCTGATGAACGGTCAGAGCGTGCCCACCGGCGCCTTGGTGCCCAGCCCGCTGGCCGACTACAACGACACGCAACTGGAAGCGCGCCTGCCCTTCGACCTGGCCCGCGCGCGTGCGCTGATGGCCGAGGCGGGTTATGGCGACGGCTTCGAGGTCACCATCGACTGCCCCAACAACCGCTACATCAACGACGAGGAAATCTGCCTGGCCCTGGCCACCATGTGGGCGCAGATCAAGGTGAAGCTGAGGGTCAACGCGCAGCCTCGATCGTTGTGGTTCCCGCGCATGGAGAAGTTCGACACCAGCCTGTACCTGCTGGGCTGGGGCGGCGCGGTGACGGACGCGGAGACCACCTTCACGCCGGTGATGCGCTTCCCGGCCGAGGGCGGCGTGGGCCTGTACAACTGGGGCCGTGTCAAGAACGAAAGGTTCGAAGCCCTGGCCATCGCGTCCGCCGCCGAGACCGACATGAAAAAGCGCGAGGAACTCGTCAAGGCCGCGCTGCGTGAATACCAGGCGCAGACGCATCTGATTCCGCTGCACCGCCAGGTCATCCCCTGGGCCGCGCGGCAGAACGTGAACGTGGTGCACCGCGCCGACAACTGGCTGGAAGTGCCGTGGGCGACGGTCAAGTAGCCAGGGCCTGGGAGGTCGGCTAGCGCGTCGCGCGGCGGCGCACGTTGGCCAGGTAGGCCTGCCCGTCCGGCGGCTGGCCACTCTTCTGGCTGGCCCAGATCATGTCGCCCAGGCACTCCATCACTTCATGGTGGGCGGCGTGCAGCGAGTGGCGCCTGGCCGCCAACAGTTCCACCGCCTGGCGGATGCCGCGCGGCTGGTCGATGGCCACTTGCTCCTCGATGGTGAGGTGCATGCTCAGGTGCAGGAAGGGGTTGGTGCGGCCTTCCTCCACGGTGTAGACGGCGGCCAGCGCGGTGGCTTCATCGGCCAGATCGGCATGGTATTCGGGGTGTTCGTCCACCCACTTGGCGGCCAGGGCCTGCATGGGGTCCAGGGGCAAGCCTGCAAGGCTGCGGGTGTGGGCGGCGCAGAAGAATCGCCGCACGTCGGACTGGGACGGTTGGAACACAGGACAATTGTCTGCCGACTTTCCCCACCCCTCACTCCACAAGGCCCCATGCACACCACCACCGAACAACTCTTCACCGAAGCCCGCACCCAGAACGGCTACCTGGACCAACCGGTATCCGACGCGCAGTTGCAGGCGCTGTACGACCTGCTCAAGTGGGGCCCCACCTCGGCCAATTGCAGCCCGGCGCGGTTTGCTTTCGTGCGCAGCGCCGAGATGAAGGCCAAGCTGGCCGCCTGCGTGTCCCCGGGCAACCAGCCCAAGGTGCAGCAGGCGCCGGTCACGGTGGTCATCGGCATGGACATGGAGTTCCACGAAAAGCTGCCCAGGCTGTTCCCGCACACCGACGCACGCAGCTGGTTCATCGGCAAGCCGGACCTCATCCAGGCCACGGCCCTTCGCAACAGCAGCCTGCAGGGCGGCTACCTCATCCTGGCCGCACGGGCGCTGGGCCTGGGTTGCGGCCCGATGAGCGGGTTTGATCCTGCCAAGGTGGACGAACTGGTCTGGACGGGCACCCCGGTCAAGACCAATTTCATCTGCACCCTGGGCCATGGTGACCCGGCCAAGATCCTGCCGCGCAGCCCGCGCCTGGGCTTCGACGAGGCCTGCCGATTTGCTTGACAGCACGCTGGTGGGCTGGCTGGCGGGCTGGCCCATCGTCACGGACCCCGTCTTCTACGCCGTCGCGATTCCCGCGGTCCTGATCACAGGGCTGTCCAAGAGTGGCTTTGCCGCCGGCTTCGGCTCGCTCGCCACGCCCTTGATGGCGCTGACCCTGCCGGCGCCGCAGGCCGCGGCCATCATGTTGCCGCTGTTGATGCTGATGGACGTGACCGGCCTGCAACAGATGTGGCGCGACCGCGACCCTGCTCTGCTGCGCCAGGTCCTGCCCTGGGGCGTGCTGGGCGTGGGTGCGGGCGCCTTGCTGTTCGGGCTGCTGTCGGCCAAGGCCGTGGCAGGCTTGCTGGGTGCGCTGACGCTGGGCTTCCTGGCGCAGCGCCTGTTCTTCCCGCCTCGCCGCGATGGCCATGTGGCCAAGCCCTGGGTGGGTCGCAGCTGTGCGGCGGCTTCGGGCCTCACCAGCTTCGTGGCCCATGCGGGCGGGCCGCCCATCATGGCCTACCTGCTGCCCATGAAGATGGAGCCACGCATCATGGCCAGCAGCATGGCCGTGTACTTCAGCGTCATCAACGCGGTCAAGGTGCTGCCCTATGCGGCGCTGGGCTTCCTGGACTGGAAGAACCTGTTCACCTCCGTGCTGCTGATGCCGCTGGCGCCGCTGGGTGTGTGGGCCGGCGTCTGGCTGGTGCGGCGCGTGGAGCCGACCTGGTTCTACCGCCTGGCCTACGCCGGCATGCTGCTCACCGGCCTGAAGCTGCTGTCGGACGCCTTCAGGTAGGCGGCGGCTCGCTGGGCTGCGCCGCACGGCCGTCGGCGTGGAACCCGTCGCCGCGCTGCGCCTTCTGCGCACGGCGCTCGGCACGTTCACGCGACCACAGTTCTTCCAGCTCGCGGCGGCCCTGCGTGGCCACGGCGATGAGCTTTTTCTCGTCGCCCTGGTGCGGCGCCATCTGTTGCAGCATCTCTATGCTGTGCTGGCGGAAACGCAGCGCCGCGTTGCGCGCGGTGTGGCGCTCCATGCCCATCAGCTCCAGCACGCTGCGGCCGGACATCAGGGCCGAGTCCAGCGTCTCGCGTTCAACATGCTGCACGCCGCGTTCGTGCAGGCTGTACCAGTGCGTCACGTTGCGGGCGCGTGCCACCAGGGTGGCTTGCGGAAAGTGCTCGCGCGCCAGGTCCACGATGGCCAGGCTCTGCTCCACGTCGTCCACTGCCACCACGATGACGCGCGCCGTCTCCGCACCGGCCACCCGCAGCAGGTCCAGCCGTGTGGCGTCGCCATAGAAGGCCGGCCAGCCGAAGCGGCGGATGCCGGCCACGCCTTCGGCGGAGTGGTCCAGCACCGTGGCCGAGAAGCCGCTGGCATTGATGAGCCGGCCCACGATCTGGCCATAGCGGCCGAAGCCGCAGATGATGACCGGCGCGTGCTGCTCTTCGGCAATCTCGTCGGGCTTGGCGGCTTCGCGGTGGCGCGCCAGGCGGGGCGCCAGGAAGCGGTCGGTCAGCACCAGCAGCAACGGCGTCAAGAGCATGGACAGCGCCACCGCCGCCACCAGCATCGACGAGCTCTGCGCGGCGATGACACCCGCGCCCTGCGCCGCCTGAAACACCACAAAGCCGAATTCGCCGCCTTGCGCCAGCAGGATCACAAACATCGGGGCCTCGGCCAGCGGCAGTTGCATGCCACGTGCCATGCCGGCCAGCACCACGGCCTTCAACACAAGGAAACCCAGCACCACCAGCGCCACCACGCCGGGCTGGGCCAGCACCACGGCAAAGTCGATGCTCATGCCCACCGCAATGAAGAACAGCCCCAGCAGCAGGCCCTTGAAGGGCTCCAGGTCGGTTTCCAGTTCGCGCCGGTATTCGCTTTCGGCCAGCAGCACGCCGGCCAGGAAGGCGCCCAAGGCCATGCTCAGGCCCACGCTCTGCATCAGCGCGGCGGTGGCCACCACCAGCAGCAGCGCGGCGGCCGTGAAGATCTCCGGCGTGTCGCTGCGGGCAATCCAACGCAGCGCCGGGCGCAGCAGCAGCCGGCCGCCCAGGATGATGGCGGCGATGACACCCAGCGCCTTGGCCGCGCCCAGCCAGCCGCCGCCCTCGTGACCCGCGGCGCCACTGGCCACCAGCAGTGGGATGATGGCCAGGATGGGAATGGCCGCGATGTCCTGCAGCAGCGCCACGCTCAGCACGCTGCTGCCGGCGGTGGTGCTCATCAGGTTGCGTTCGTTCAGCACGCCCAGGCCGATGGCAGTGGAGCTCATGCCCAGGCCCAGTCCGGCCACCAGTGCCAGCCGCCAGTCCACACCGGCCAGCATGCCCACGCCGGTGATCAGCGCAGCGGACCCGAGCAACTGAACGCTCCCCCAACCGAAGATGGGCCGGCGCAGCGACCACAGCCGTCGCGGCTCCAGTTCCAGCCCCACCAGGAACAGCATCAGCACCACGCCGAATTCGGCGAAGTGCAGCATGTCCTTGGGGTCCGTCACCAGCTTCAGGCCCCAGGGCCCGATGGCAATGCCCGCGCCCAGGTAGCCGATGATCGAACCCAGCCCCAGCAGGCGCGCCAACGGCACCGCCAGCACCGCTGCGCCCAAGTAGACAAGGCTGCTCTGCAGCCAGGTGGTGCCATGTTCCATGTTCAGGTCCCTGAAGGGCGGGCGTCCGCGGGCACGTGGCAGCCGGCATCGGCTTCGATGTCGGCCAGCTCGGGCCAATGGGGCCAGGTGTTCAGGCGTTCGGCAAAGAGCCCGGCGTGGGCCGCCAGTTCGACGTCGCCCGCCTTGTGCGCGCCATGCAGCACCAGCGGCGGCAGCCAACGCATGTGGGCCAGGGCAGCGGTCTGCTCGTAAGGGTGCAGGAAGGCGTCGAAGAAATAGCGGTTGTAGCCATCGGGCCGGTAGGACGTGTCGGGCCCGCCGGTGGTCGCGGCCAGCCACAGGTCCTTGCCTTCCAGCGCCCGGCCGCCCGGGCCGTAGGCCCAGCCGAAGCTGAAGACCTCGTCCAGCCACAGCTTCAGGAGCGGTGTCATCGAATACCAGTGCACCGGGTGCAGCCAGACCAGCAGCTTCGCCTGGGCCAGCAGGGCCTGCTCCGCGGGCACGTCAATCCAGTAGTCCGGGTACAGCGCGTAGAGGTCGCGCACCTGCACCCGTGCCGGGTCCAGCCGGGCGGCGGCTTCCATCAGCGCACGCGTGGCGCGCGACTGCTCCATCTGCGGGTGGGCGGCAATGACAAGGATCTCGGCCATCACGGGCTGCGGCTTTGCGTGGTTTGCGGGGTTTGCCCCCGGTGGGGTGGCTGGCAGGGCGGGGCTACCATACCTGCAAATCCGCGAAAAGAAGTCGGGAGAGGACGTTTGCCATGCCCGTGATCGTCATTGCCAACCCCAAGGGGGGCGTCGGCAAGAGCACCCTGGCCACCAATGTGGCGGGCTGCCTGGCAGCCGCCGGACACAGCGTGATGCTGGGGGACGTGGACCGGCAGCAGTCGTCCCGCCAGTGGCTGGCCATACGCCCGCCCGCGGCACTGGGCATCAGCACCTGGGATTTGTCCGAAGACGAGGTGGTGCGCCCACCCAAGGGCACCACGCATGTGGTGCTGGACACGCCGGCTGGCCTGCACGGCAAGCGGCTGGATTCGGTGATGAAGATCGCCGACCGCATGCTGATCCCGCTGCAGCCCAGCCTGTTCGACATCCAGGCCACCCACCACTTCGTGCAGGAGTTGCGTGCGCACAAGCGCGGGCCTGAGGTGAAGCTGGGCGTGGTCGGCATGCGCGTGCGCGAACACACCCGCGCCAACGAGCAACTGCACGCCTACCTGGCCACGGTGCCCGTGCCCGTGTTGGCCTGGCTGCGCGACACGCAGAACTACGTGCAACTGGCCGCCCACGGCCTGACGCTGTTCGACGTGGCGCAAGGCCGGGTCGAGCGCGACCTGGAGCAATGGGCGCCGCTGCAGGCCTGGCTGCAGGTTTGAACCCGCCTGTCAACACACCACATGAAGCGTTATCCTCACCTGGCCGACCTGGCTCATCTGGCGGGCCAGGACATAGGCACCAGCGACTGGGTCGCCATCGAACAGAGCCGCATCGACCAGTTCGCGCAGGCCACGGGCGACCACCAGTGGATCCACGTCGACCCGGTACGCGCCGCCGCCGGGCCCTTTGGCACGCCCGTCGCCCACGGCTTCCTCACGCTGAGCCTGCTGCCCATGCTGTTTGAAAGCGGCTTTGCCATCGACGACGTGCGCATGGGCCTGAACTACGGCCTGAACCGCGTGCGTTTCATGACGCCGGTGAAGGTGGGCAGCCGTGTGCGTGCGCAGTTCAAACTGCTGTCCTACGAGCCGCTGGACGGTGGCGCGCAGATGACGGTGCAGGCCACCATCGAACTTGAAGGCGCGCCCAAGCCTGCTTGCGTGGCCGAGACGGTGTCGCGCCGCTTTGTCTGAAGTCCGGACGCGCCCCGCTTTCCCCCAAAGGTGGGTGCAGTCTGCTGAAGTCCAATGTCCACAATGCCTTGAACTGAGCCGAGGTGAAGACACATGAAGGTGCTGCTGGTTGACGATCACCCGCTGGTGCTGTCTGCGTTGCAGACGGTGATCCAGCGCATTGGCAGCGACACCACCGTGGTGGGCACCGACAGCGCCGCGGCCGCTCGTGCCGAGTTGCGGTCCGACCCGGACTTCGACCTGGTGTTGCTGGACCTGTCCCTGGGTGACGCCGACGGTTTTGACGTGCTGGTGGAATTCCGCAACGCCTACCCCGCGGTGCCGGTGGTGGTGGTGTCGGCGTCTGAACGCACCAGTGACGTCATCCGCGCCATCGACAGCGGGGCCATGGGCTTTGTGCCCAAGAAGTCCAGCCATGCCGACCTGCACGAGGCGCTGCGCATCGTGATGACCGGCTCCATGTATGTGCCGCCGCACATGCTGGGCCTGGAATTCGGCAAGGGCCTGGGGAGCCGTGGTCATGGCGACACCGTGCCCGGCGTCATGCGGCCCAGCGGCGAGACGCTGCCCGGCCCACTGGGCCCGCATGCCCAGCCGGACCCGCACCAGAAGACACCCAGCATGAAGGACATCGGCCTCACGCCGCGGCAGGCCGAGGTGCTGAGCCTGCTGCTGCAGGGCCTGCCCAACAAGCTCATCGCACGCCAGCTGAACCTGAGCGTGGAAACCGTCAAGGACCATGTGGCCGCCGTGCTGCGTGCGCTGGGCGTGAGCTCGCGTACCCAGGCCGTGCTGGCCGTGAGCCAGATGACGCAGGGGCAGGGCGGCTTCTCCTGGCGGCCGCGCCCACCGCTTTCGTGATGGACCTGCCGCCGCGCACGCGCGGCAGTCTGGAGTCGCCGCCGCGCACGCGCGGCGATGTCGATCACATCCGTGCGCTCTACGTGCAGACGCCGGCCACGCTGACCGGCAATGCCATCGGCATGGCGCTGATGACGGCCATCTTCAGCCCACTGGCTCCCACTGCCCACATGGCCGGCTGGCTGGGTGTGGGCCTGACGCTTTGGCTGCTGCGCTTGGCCCACCACCTGCGCTTCCTGCGCCACAAGGACGCCCACAGCGACTTGCTGCGCGCCTGGCGCAGCAGCTGGAAAGTGCTGGTGCTCAGCATGGGCGCCCTGTGGGGGGTGGCGGTGTGGTTGTTCTGGGGCCTGGGCACGCCGTACCACGCGGTGAGCCTGATCCTCATCGTCTACTCCTACTGCCTGGGTTCGGTGCAACTGCTGGCCACGCAGAGCCGCGTCTTCCTGGCCTTCCTGGCCCTGGTGCTGACGCCCACCATCGTGCGCATCGCCAGCGACACCGCGCAGCCCTGGCACCTGCAGCTGGCCTTCATCCTGACGCTGCTGTTCTGCATCACCGTGCTGATGGCGCGCACCTACGCCAGTGCGCTGGGCCAGGCCATCAGCCTGAAGGCGCGCACCGACGAATTGGCCGGCCGACTGCGCCTGGAGATGAGCGTCACCGAAGATGCGCGCCGCACGGCCGAAGAAGCGCGCCGCGCCGCCGAAGCCGCCAACCGCGCCAAGACCCAGTTCTTCGCCGCGGCCAGCCACGACCTGCGCCAGCCGCTGCATGCCATGGGCCTGTTTGCCGAAGCCCTGCGCCAGCGCACGCACGAGCCCGAAGTGGCCAAGCTGGTCAACAGCATCAACGAAAGTGTGGACGCGCTGGAAGGGCTGTTTGGTGAACTGCTGGACATCACGCGCATCGACACCGGGGGCGTGGACGTCAACCCCGCGCCGGTGCGCCTGCGTGAGCTGTTCGGCCGCCTGCGCCTGCACTTCGAGCCCACGGCCTTCGAGAAGGGCCTGATGCTCAGCTTCCGCGGTGAGCAGCACACTGCGCACGCCGACCCAGTGCTGTTGGAGCGTGTGCTGCGCAACCTGGTCAGCAATGCCATCCGCTACAGCGACGACGGCGGCGTGCTGGTCAGTTGCCGCCCGCGCCAGAGGGACGGCAAGAGCAAGCTGCTGCTGCAAGTGTGGGACAGCGGCATCGGCATCTCCGAGGCCAACCTGCCGCGCATCTTCGACGAGTTCTACCAGGCGCAGAGCAACCGCCCGCTGGAGGCCCACCACCGCAAGGGGCTGGGGCTGGGCCTGGCCATCGTCAAGCGCCTGGCGGGCCTGATGGACGCACCGCTGACGGTGCGTTCACGCGTGGGCCACGGCACGGTGTTTTCGCTGGAAGTGCCCATGGGCAAGGCGCCGCGCAGCATGACCAGCGACCCTGCCGCGGGCGTCAAGTTGCCCCTGGGCCTGACGCTGGAAGATCGCCACGTCGTGGTGGTGGAAGACGAAGCGGCGGTGCGCGACGGCCTGGTGGTGCTGCTGCAGGCCTGGGGTGCCACGGTCGCGGCCTTCGACACCGTGGCGGCGCTGGAACGCTGGCTGGCCAGCGCCGCCGACGAGCCGCCGCCGGACCTGCTGCTGGTGGACTACCGCCTGCCTGAAGGCCGCACCGGCGTGGACGCGCTGAAGCTGCTGCGGCGGCATTGGGCCACTCGCCCGCTGCCGGCCATCGTCATCACCGGCAGCAGCCTGGGCGGCCATGAAGACGAGGCCGTGGACCAGGACTTCCACCTGCTCATCAAGCCCGTGCTGCCCGCCAAGTTGCGGGCCATGATCGCCTTCAAACTCAATGTCAGGTAAAGCGGCCCGTGGGCGGTTCATCAAGCCACCCGCGCGGAGCCGGCTTTGCCGGGCCGCTGCGGGGCGCCCCCTTGGGGGGTCGCGAGCGCTAGCGAGCTAGGGGGCCGGATACGTTCCTGGGCGCAGGATGCCGCGGTCCACGGTCTGGATGTTGGTGTGGCCGCAGAAGGCCATGGTGACGTCCAGTTCCTTGTGGATGATCTGCAGCGCCTTGGTGACACCGGCTTCGCCCATCGCGCCCAGGCCGTAGACCATGGCACGGCCGATCATGGTGCCGCGGGCGCCCAGGGCCCAGGCCTTGAGCACGTCCTGGCCGCTGCGTATGCCGCCGTCCATCCACACTTCGGTCTGGCCACCGGCAGCCGCAACCGCCGCCACGATGGCCGGCAGCGCCTCGATGCTGGATGGTGCGCCGTCCAGTTGCCGGCCACCGTGGTTGCTGACCACGATGGCGTCCGCGCCCGCCTTCACGGCCAGCAGCGCGTCTTCCACTTCCATGATGCCCTTGAGGATCAGCTTGCCGCCCCAGCGTTCCTTGACCCAGGCCACGTCGGCCCACGACAGCGTGGGGTCGAACTGCTCGTTGGTCCAGGAGGCCAGCGAGGCCATGTCGCTGACCTCCTTCACATGGCCCACCAGGTTGCGGAAGGTGTGGCGGCGCGTGCCCATCATGCCCAGCACCCAGCGCGGCTTGCTGGCGATGTTGACGATGTTGCCCAGGGTGGGGATCACCGATGCGCGCATCTTGTTCTTCAAATCTTTGTGGCGCTGGCCAATGACCTGCAGGTCCAGCGTCAGCACCAGGGCGCTGCACTTGGCCACTTTGCAGCGCTGGATCATGCGGGCCATGGCTTCGCGGTCGCGCATCATGTAGAGCTGAAACCAGAAGGGGGCGCTGGTGTGTTCGGCCACGTCCTCAATGGAGCAGATGCTCATGGTGGACAGGGTGAACGGAATGCCAAACTTCTCGCAGGCCTTGGCAGCCTTGATTTCGCCGTCGGCACTTTGCATGCCGGTCAGCCCCACGGGGGCGATGCACACGGGCATCTTCACGTCTTGCCCCACCATCCGGGTGGCGGTGCTGCGGTTTTCCATGTTGACCGCCACGCGCTGGCGCAGCTTGATTTTCTGGAAATCGGCGCTGTTGGCGCGGTAGGTGCTCTCGGTCCAGCTGCCCGAATCGGCATAGTCGTAAAACATGCGGGGCACGCGCTTTTGCGCCAGCACGCGCAGGTCTTCGATGGTGGTGATGACGGTCATGGGGCTTGTCTCCTGGGGTGTGTTCAAACTGGCAGGCATGGTA
>Ga0228698_1001679_pt1 | contig 10452 bp, 7 predicted proteins | sample McNCre117_Aug_MG_FD_178015 | JGI IMG/M metagenome (GOLD analysis project Ga0228698, IMG submission 178015) | Freshwater microbial communities from McNutts Creek, Athens, Georgia, United States - 1-17_Aug_MG | ecosystem: Environmental > Aquatic > Freshwater > Creek | place: USA: Georgia...
GGGGCTGGACGCCGGCCAGCGCGCCTGGCTGCGCCCGCGCCAGGTCACGCGCTTCGTCGCCGGCGGCCAGGTGGCGGTGCCCGACGATCCGGCTGCGGCGATTTGAGGTCCCTGCCGTTGTCCGTCGGCCGTCGGCGCAGGGGCAGTCGCTGGTGTGCCAGTCGGAACTGGCTGTGATCTACCCCAGTGTTTTACCCACCACCGTACCGGGGTCGGCCCACACTGCCTGGAGATCGCTGTGGCAGCGACGCCGCAGCACAGCAGTGTGGAGAGCACGATGGGCTTCGGACAAGATTGGCGGATCGGTACCCGCCTGGGCAGCGCTTTCGCGGGCGTGGTGGCGGTCACGGTGATCGTGGCGGCGGTGGGCGGCCTGCAGCTGCGCCACGTGCGTGAAGACGTCGATGCCATGGTGCGCGTCGACCTGGCCCGGCTCAGCCAGCTCGACGAGGTGAAGGACAACGTCAACGTCGTGGCCCGTGGGGTGCGCAACGTTGCGCTGATGACCGACGAGGCCGACCGCGGCCCCGAGAAGGCCCGCATCGAGAAGATGCGCGCGCGCAATCAGGAGCTGCTCAAGCAGCTGGGGGCCACGGTCAGCCGAGCCGAAGAGCGCAGCCGCCTGCAAGCCATTCAAGAGGCGCAGCAGCCCTACGACCGGGCGATGAACCGTGGCATCGAACTGGCTTCGAGCGGCGACCCCACCGCGGCGGCAAAGTACTTGGTGCGCGAGGTGCGGCCGGTACAGGCGGCCTATTTCAAGGCGGTGGACGAGGCCATCGAGGAGGAGGAGGCCCGCATGCATCAGGTGGTCCTGGGCATCCAGACCCAAGCCCAGGACAGCGCGCTGGCGATGTTTGCCCTCGCGGTGCTGGCCGCCGCCGGTGGGTTGGCGTTGAGCTGGTTCGTCACCCGCTCGATCACCCGGCCGATTGGCCAGGCGGTGCAGGTGGCGCGCACCGTGGCCGCCGGCGACCTGACCTCGCGCATCGAGACCCGCCGCCAGGATGAGGCCGGCGAGTTGCTGCGCGCGATGGCGGAGATGAACGGCTCGCTGTCGCGCATCGTTCAGCAGGTGCGAGGCGGCAGCGACAGCATCGCCACCGGCTCGGCCCAGGTGGCCAGCGGCGCTTCCGACCTGAGCCAGCGCACCGAGGTCCAGGCCAGCAGCCTGCAGCAGACCGCGGCGTCGATGGAGCAGCTCACCGACACGGTGCAGTCCAGCGCCCGCACCGCCCGCGAGGCCAGCGACCTGGCCACCGCCGGCCTGGGCGCGGCGCAGCGCGGCGGCGAGTCGGTGACGCAGGTGGTGCAGACGATGCAGCAGATCGCGCAGTCCTCGCGCAAGGTGGCCGACATCATCGGCGTGATCGACGGCATCGCCTTCCAGACCAACATCCTGGCGCTCAATGCGGCGGTGGAAGCCGCCCGCGCGGGCGAGCAGGGCCGCGGCTTCGCGGTGGTGGCCGGCGAGGTGCGCAACCTCGCGCAGCGTTCCGCCCAGGCGGCGCGCGAAATCAAGAGCCTGATCGGCGGCAGCGTCGAACGCGTCGAGCACGGCAGCCGCCAGGTCGATGAGGCGGGCCAGGCGATGCGCGACATCGTCGGCCACGTCGAGCGCGTCGCCCAGCTGATCCAGGACCTGTCAAGCACCGCCGCGGCGCAGAGCAACAGCATCGGCGAGGTCGGCGCTGCGGTGAACCAGCTCGACGAGGTGACGCAGAGCAACGCCGCGCTGGTCGAGGAGAGCGCCGCCGCCGCCGAAAGCCTGCGCGAGCAGGCCCAGCGGCTGGCCGACGCGGTGCAGGTCTTCCGCCTGCCCACCGCGGCCGCGGTCTGACGCGCCGGGCGCCGGGAGGGCTCGGCACTCGGCACTCGGAACTGGGGGCTGATGCGCCCGCGAATCGGCGTGTGCCGCTGGGCGCGGCCGTTGCATCCTGGTGGGCATGCGTTTCGACGAGGGTCAAGGCGATGACGGGGGGATGACGGCGGCGGTCGGCGTGCAGCCCGACCGCGCACTGCGTCACTGGCATGCGGCTCGCTTGCACCGCCTCTGGCGGCGACCGGTGAAGATCCGGGCAACGGCCTGCCGCGCCTCGTCGATGACCGACGTGCCTGAACTGCCCTGTGCCTGCCATGTGTGAACTGCTCGGCCTCAACAGCAACGTACCCACCGCGGTGACCTTCGCGTTCACCGGCTTCTCGGCGCGCGGTGGGGCCACCGGCCACCACGCCGACGGCTTCGGCCTGGCCTTTCACGACGGCCAGGACTGCCGGGTCTTCGTCGATCCTGCCCCGGCGCACGACGCCGCGCTGGCTGCCTTCCTGCGTCAGCACCCGATTCGCGCACGCACCGTTCTGGCGCACATCCGCAAGGCCACGCAGGGCCCGGTGCAGCTGTCGAACTGCCACCCTTTCGTGCGCGAGTGGCAGGGCCGGTCCTGGACCTTCGCGCACAACGGCCACCTCGAGAACTTTCGCCCGCGCCTGCGCGGTCCCTTCCAGCCGGTGGGGGGCACCGACAGCGAGCACGCCTTCTGCTGGATCCTGCAGGAGCTGCGCGGCCGCCTCGGCGCCCGGCGCTCACCGGGCTGGGCCGAGGTGGCACCCGAGCTGGCCGAGCTGACCGCCGAGGTGGCCAGGCACGGCCGCTTCAACTTCCTGCTCAGCGACGGCGAGGCGCTCTACGCCCACTGCTCGACGCGGCTGCACCTGCTGCAGCGCTGCCACCCCTTCGGCGTGGCGCAGCTCACCGACGTCGACCTGAGCCTCGACCTTGCCAGCGTCAACGCCCCCGGCGACCGCATGGTGCTGGTCGCCACCGAGCCGCTGACACGCAACGAGCCCTGGCAGCCGCTGCAGCCGGGCGAGCTGCTGGTGTTCCAGGGCGGGGAGCGGGTGTGGCGGGGGCTGCGTGCGCCCCAGCCGGTCGAGGTCGCTCTGCAGCGCCCGGCTGCCGCCCTCGGCGACCCGCTCGATCTGCGCCGGGCGGTGTGAGTCGGCGGTGCCGGTCGTCAGATCTCGAAGGCGCTGCCCGGCTCCTGACGCAGCGCCGCCTCCACCACCGCCCGGCCCAGCGGTGGCGCAAAGGTCTGGATGAAGTCGTAGACGTAGTCGCGCAGGAAGCTGCCGCGGCGCAGCGCCAGGCGCGTCAGGTTGGTGGCGAAGAGGTGGCGCGCGTCGATCGCGTGCAGCGCCGTGTCCCGCTCCTCGTCGTAGGCCACCGAGGCGACGATGCCCACGCCCATGCCCAGCTCGACGTAGGTCTTGATCACGTCCGCGTCCATCGCCCCAAGCACCACGTTGGGCCGCAGGCTGTGCTGGCGGAAGGCCTCGTCGATGTGGCCGCGGCCGGTGTAGCCGGGCTCGTAGGTGATCAGCGGACACTGCGCCAGACGCAGCAGCGACAGCGTCTGCCCAGCGCGGGCCTCCTGCGCCAGCGGGTGCGCGTGGGGGACCACCACCGAGTGGGTCCAGGCGTAGCAGGGCAGGGCGACCAGATCGTCGTACTCGGCCAGCGCCTCGGTGGCGATGCCGATGTCCGCCTCGCCGCCGCGCAGCATCTGCGCCACCTGCTGAGGCGAGCCCTGGTGCAGGTGCAGCTCCACGTCCGGGTAGGCGAGCGCGAAGTCACGCACCGCGTGCGGCAGCGCGTAGCGGGCCTGCGAGTGCGTGGCCGCGATCGTCAGCGTGCCGCGGCCCACCGAGGCGAAGTCCGCCCCCGCGCGCCGCAGGTTGTCGGCTTCAAGCAACAGCCGCTCGACGATCGGCAGCACCACCTCGCCCGGCGGTGTCAGCCCGGTTAGCCGCTTGCCGGCGCGCATGAACAGATCGATGCCCAGCTCTTCTTCCAACTCGCGGATCTGCCGGCTCACGCCTGGCTGCGAAGTGTGCAAGGCGGCCGCCACCTCGGTGAGGTTGAAGCCGCGGCGCACGGCCTCGCGCACCGATCGGAGCTGCTGGAAGTTCACGGAAATTCGGGGGGAGTCCTGAGAGCGGTCCATTCTCGGTAGCCCTTCTTGATTGAAAAACGACTAAAAAATTCTATGCTTACTTGAAATTTGCATAAGTAAAGGGCATCAAGGGACAGCGCGGAGGTTGCGGCGCCTCAAACGGAAGGGACTCAGGCGGTGGCGGCAGGCGCTGCTCACGCTTTGATACATGCCTCTGCACACGAGTGGCGTGTTCGGGGGCATCCTCGCATCCTGTTCCCGAGCCAGGGGCAGCGGCCCGCTGCACACCCGGCGTCTCGGTGAACTGTCGGCGTCTGCTGATTCGCGCTGTGCCGCGACGGTAGGATCCTCCCTCTCTCCGCTTCGCTCGCCATTGCCAGCCATGTCCGCCGTTCTGAACGCTCGCAATCTGGAAATGCTCCAGCGCATGCCGATCTTCGGCGCCATCCGCTCCGATTCGCTGGAGTTCTTGCTCGCTCGCACCCGGGCGCGCGAGGTGCCGCAGGGCCGCTACTTCTTCCGCCAGGGGGAGTCCGGTCAGTCCATGTACGTGCTTGAGTCCGGCCGCGTCTCGGTGCGTCGGCGCTGGGGCACGCAGGAAATGGTGCTGCGCCACTTCGGCGGCGGGGACTGCTTCGGCGAGATGGCCCTGATGGACCTCGCCGCGCGCAGTGCCTCGGTGATGGCCGAGACCGACTGCCGCGCCATCGAGATCTCCACCTCCGACCTGGCCGCGCTCTGCGACCGCGACCCGGAGCAGTTCGCGCTCATCCAGATGAACATGGGCCGTGAGGTGTGCCGCCGCCTGCGCGTGACCGACGAGCTGCTGTTCAAGGCCACCGTCGGCGCCAAGCTGCCGGCCGTCGACAGCGGCTTCGTGGCGCTGTAACCGCGCGCTGTGATGGGGCGCCGTGTTGGGATGCTGTGAGGGCGGCAGGTCGGACGGGGCCGGCGCTCAGACCTGAGCGACCAGCCGCGGCAGCACCTCGCCCGCCGCGCCGCTGAGCTGCACCGTCCTGTGACCGCGGGCCGGAACCGGCTGCGGATTGACATGCAGCACCCAGGCCCCCGCCTGCGCCGCCACGCGCGGGATCGAGGCGGCCGGTTCGACCACCCCCGAGGTGCCCACCGAGATCAGCAGGTCGCAGCGCTCGGCCGCGTCGAAGGCGGCGCTCAGCGCGTCGGTGGGCAGTGACTCGCCGAACCAGACCACGCCGGGGCGGATGAGTCCGCCGCAGGCCGGGCAGGGGGGCGGTTCCAGCCGCTGGCCGTCGGCTTCGAGCGTCTGAGCGCTCCAACCGGTGGGCGCGCTGCGGTCGGCCACCGCGGCGGCCTCCGCGGGCGGTGTGAAGGGCTGGGCGCAGTCGAAGCAGCGCGGCTGGTGCAGGCCGCCATGCAGGTGCAGCACGGCGGGGCTGCCGGCGCGCTCGTGCAGATCGTCGACGTTCTGGGTCACCAGCGTCAGCCGTGCGCCGCGTTCACCCAGTCGCCACGCCAGCTCGGCGATGGCCCGGTGGGCCGGGTTCGGCAGCGCCCGGCGGGCCGCGAGGCGCCGCCACTCGTACCAGCCCCAAACCAATGCCGGGTCGGCCATGAAGGCCTCGGGTGTGGCCAGCGCCATCGCGTCGAAGCGGGCCCACAGCCCGGTCAGCGCATCGCGGAAGGTCGGGATGCCCGACTCGGCCGAGACGCCCGCGCCGGTGAAGACGACGATGTGGCCGGCTTCACGCAGTGCGGTGACGACGTTGGCAGGGAGGGCGCGGGCGTCCGGGGTCATGCGTCGGCTCAGCGCAGGGTGAATTGGACGACGCCGCCGCGTCCGCCGGCGGCGGGGGGCGCCGGCGCCGAGGCGGCCGAAGCCGCAGTGTCGGCCGTGGCCCCGGCCACCGCATCGACCACCGAGCGCGTCAGCAGGATGCGCTCGGGCGGCAGCGTGCGGCCGAGGTAGGCCATCACCGCGTCGGCGCGGCGGTCGGCCAGGGCGTGCAGCGCGGCGGGGCCGGTGGCGGCGCTCGCGGCGGACGCTGAAACCGCAGGGGCCTTGGCCGTCGAACGGCTCGCTGCCGACGCGGCGCTGCTTGACGCTGCCGCCTGCGCGGCCTGCAGCGCCGCGCCGTCGCTCGCGGCGTCGGCGTGGCCGGTGGCTTCGAGCTTCAGTGCCGGGCGGTCGGCGAGCTTGGTGGCCAGGGCGTCCAGGCGATCGCGGGCGGCGGGGGTGAGTTCGGCCGAGCCGGGGGCAAAGTCCACCTGGGCGGCTTCGCTGCCGCCGTCGCCCATCAGCAGCGCGAAGGGCGCGGTGACGGCCTTTTCCAGCAGGTTCACGATCAGCTTCCAGACGATGCCGCCCACCGAGAACTGCGGGTCGTCGAGCGTGCCGGCCACCGGGAGGTGCAGGTCGATTTCGCCGCGGCGGTTCTTCAGCAGCGACACGGCCAGCAGCACCGGCAGCTGGGTGGCCTCCGCGCTCTCGACCCGGTCGCCGAAGGTGAGCTGGTCGAGGAAGAGCTGGTTCTGCGCCTCCAGTCGGCCCTGGTCGATCTTGTACTGGAGCTTGACCGACAGCGAGCCCTTCTCGATCGCGTAGCCGGCGTAGCGCTCGGCGTAGGGGCTCATGCGCGTGAGTGCGATGCCGCGGGCGCTGGCCTCCAGGTCGGTGAACAGCCGCGCGCCCAGCGGGTGGATGCGCCCGTTGATCGCCAGCGGCGCGCCGTCGTCGAGCGCGCCAGCGATCTTCACGTCGGCGGGCTGGGGCGCGGTGGAGCTCAGCGCCGAGACGCTGCCCTGCAGCCGCGTCAGGCGGGCCGAGTAGTTGGGCTTGATGAAGGTGTCGCTGAAGTGCACCGCGCCGTCGCGCAGGGCGATGGCCTGCCAGCGGATGCGGTGCGGCGAGGTGGGGGCCGAAGCGGATGCGGCTGGGGCGAGCTTCGTGGGGGCCGAAGCGGACTGCGCGGTTCGCGGGGTGGTGATCGAGGTCGGTGCCGCCTGCGCGCTGGGCTTGAGGACGTCGGCGACGTTGAGGTGGCCGTCGGGGTGCAGGATCAGGCGGGCGGCGAGGCCGTCCAGCGCGATGCGGCCGAGGTCGGCGTTCAGTGCGCGGGCGCGCCAGGCGACGTCCAGCCCGTCGAAGCCCAGGCGCTGCCAGGCGACGAAGTCGGCGCCATTGACGCGGTCGAGCGTGCGCAGGCCGGCCAGGGCGACGCGGCCGGTGTAGCGGGCGTCGATCGGTGCGGGGGCGGATGCAGGAGCGGAGGTGGGGGCCGCGCCTTGGCTGAGCGCGAGGCGGCCGTCCGCATCGAGCCGGCCAGCGGCCAGCACCAGGTTCACCTGAGGTGCGAGGTAGGGCTGAGCCACGCAAAGGTCGATGCCGGCGAGCTTCAGCCTGGCCTGCAGGTCCAGCGGCTGGGCGCGCAGCTGGCCGTCGACGTCGAGCTGGCCGACGGCCGGGGCCTGCGTGCCCGCGGCGGTGGCGAGCTGGGTGTGCAGCGCCACCGCGATGGGCTGGCTGAGGTCGGCCGACAGCCCGCTGAGCGTCAGGTCGGCCTGCTGCAGCGCGACGTGGGCGGGGGGCGCCACGCTGCGGTCGGTCACCGCCAGGCGGCAACCCTGGCAGCGCAGCGTGCCGATCTGCGCGACCAGCGGCGCAGGGCGCGGAGCGGCGCCAGCGGCGGGCGGCGGCTCGGCGCTGGCGGCCACCGGGGGGGAGGCTGGGGTGGGCGCCGCGCCCAGAGTCACCGCGCCGTCGAGCGCGTCGAGCTGCAGCGTCTTTAGCGCGAAGCGCCGCTCCAGCGGGGCGAGGTCCAGGCCGTCGAGCGTCAGGGCCTGCCAGCGCAGCCGGGCGTCGAGCGGCTTGGCGCTGGCCTGCAGCTCGCGCAGCGTGAGCCGGCCGGTGACCTGGAGGCGCGGCGGCTGCGGCGCGGGGCGGGTCTCGAAGGCGATTTGCAGGTCGCTGTCGAGCAGGCCCTCGGTCAGATCGACGGCCTGCTCGGGCGGCAGCGTGGCCTTGAGCAGCCCGGCCAGCGGCGCCAGCGGCAGGGCCTGCCAGCGCAGCGCGAGGGTGGTGGGGCGCTGCGTGGCGAAGGGCCGGGCGTGGCCGCCCAGGCGCAGCGTGCTGCCGTCGATGGTGGCGTCGAGCTGCGGCTGCACGTCGACGGCCACATCGCTGGGCAGGTTGGACAGGAAGGGCAGGCCGATCGTCAGGTCTTCGACTTCGTGGCGTTGGCCCAGCGGCTCGTCCCGGTAATGGAGTCGCCCGCCGTCGAGCCGCAGGTTGTGCAGCGCGTAGCGCGCCGGCTCGGCCGTGGGCGGGCTGGGCGGCTGCTTGGCCTGCCAGGCGCGCAGGTGATCGAGCAGGGGCTGGAAGGTGTAGGGGCCCGTCTCGCCGCGCTGGATCCAGACCTCGGGGGCCTTCAGCGTCAGGCGCTGCACGATGGGCAGGCGGCGCCAGAGCGTTTCGGCCGCGAGTTCGATGCGGGCCTCGCCGAGCCGCGCCAGCGGTGCCGACTCGGGGCCGATGCGCAGGCCTTCGATGCGCGCGCTCAGCGCCAGCGGCTGCAGCTCGATGCGCGCGATCGCGACGGGCGTGCCCAGCACCTCGCTGCCCATCGCCTCCACGCGCGGGCGCAGCCACTCGGGCAGCCACCAGGTGGCCGCGGCCAGGGCGGCGCCGATCAGCAGCACAAACGCCAGCAGGCCCCAGGCCGCGACGCGCAGCACGCGACGCGCAAGCCGCGAACGGCGTGAATGGCGTGAATGGCGCGACTGGCGCGACTGGCGCGGTTCACCGGGAGCTTGGGCCGGATTCTGGCGGCGGGGGTCTGGAAGGGCGGGCGCGGGCGGGGCGGAGTCGTTCATGCGGTCGATGGCAGCGCCCGGCATGGGCGGCAGGGCCCGCATCCTAAGTCCCGACCGCGACGCGGCGTGTGTCCCGCGGCGGGCGAGTTGTGTCCGCTTGAGACCTTGTGCCCGTCAGGGAAGGGCCGTGCGCGTCAAAACAGGCCGCGCGACATCAGGTTCAGCCCGACGCCACCGAGCGCCAGCAGCGTGGTCAGCGCGAGCGCCAGCGTCAGTGCGCGCAGGCGCCGCGTGAGCGTGCGGTGCTCCAGGCGCAGCGCCTGCTGCAGGTCTTCCAGGCGGCGGTTGGCGGTGTCCAGCGACTCACGCTGGCGGCCCACGCGCTGCTCCAGCCGATCCAGGCGTTGCAGCGCGGCGTCCAGGCGCTCGCTCTCGCTGCGCTGGCGGCTGGCGGCGCAGCGGTCGGCGTCCTGCAGCCGCGCGGCTTCGGCTTCCAGCAACCGGGTGAGCTGCATGCCTCCTTCCTGAAGCGCGGCGAGCTGCTCGCCGTGGCGGCTGCGGTCGGCCTCCTGCGCCCGACCCAGCCGCTCCAGCCGCAGCTCATGGGCGTCGCCGACGGCGCGAAAGCGCTCGCAGGCCACGTCGAGCCGATCCATCGCGGTGTCCAGCGCGGTCTGCACCTGGCGCACCAGGTCGGCCTGAGTCAGCGGTGACGGCTGCGCCTGTGCGGGCTGCGGGCGCTGCGGCGCCGACCCGGCAGGGGCCGGGCGGGGCAGCTCGTGCAGGTGGGCGCGCGGGGTGTGAAAGGACGAGGCGGGATGGGGGGCGGACATCGACAAGGTCTCCGTGGCCTCCCGTTATCGGCCGATTTCTCGCTGGGCTGAGGACGGTGGGGCGCTCAGGGCGTGCCCGTCGGCAGCGCCCGGTTCAGCGCGCGCAGCGGCACGCCCATGTCGCGCCAGTCCTCGGGGTGACAGGTGAAGAGCAGCAGCTGGTGGCGCTGGGCGGCGTCGAAGAGCACGCGCTTCATCTGCGCCAGGCGCGGCGCGTCGCTGTGCACCAGCGCGTCGTCGAGGATGAGCAGCGTCGGGCGGCCCGCCTCGCGCAGCAGGTCGGCGTAGGCGAAGCGGGCGATCAGGCCGAGCTGCTCGCGTGCGCCAAAGCTCAGCGCCTCGACGCTGCCCGTCTCGATCGCGCCGCTGGCCAGCTCGCGCGTGAGCGTGCCCGGCGCCAGCTGGGCGTCGATGTGCAGGCTGGCGCTGGGGAACAGCAGCCGCACGTAGCCCTGCAGGTGGCGCTGCAGGGGCGCCTGCAGGCGCGCCAGCGTGGCCTGTCGGCCGGCTTCGAGGCGCTGGCAGAGCAGATCCAGCGCGGCGGCACGGCGCTGCAGCTCGTCGCGGCGGCGCTGCACCCGCGCCAGCTCGCCGGCCTGGCTGGCGCGCTGCTCCTCCAGGCCCTGGGCGCCGGCCTGCTCCAGCGCGGCTTCGAGCCGCAGGATCTGGTCGTGGCGCTGCTGCTGGCCGGTGGCGAGCTGCGCCAGGCTGCGGCGAAAGCGCTCGATGTCCTGCTCGACGATGTCCGCGCGCGCCTGCGCCAGCGCCCGGTCGGCCTCAGCGATGCGCGCGCCCAGCGCGTCGAGCTCGGCGCTGGTGGCCAGCAGCTGCGGCTGCAGCTCGGCCTGGCGCTGCAGGCGCTGCGGGTCGGCGAG
>Ga0228698_1001680_pt1 | contig 10447 bp, 9 predicted proteins | sample McNCre117_Aug_MG_FD_178015 | JGI IMG/M metagenome (GOLD analysis project Ga0228698, IMG submission 178015) | Freshwater microbial communities from McNutts Creek, Athens, Georgia, United States - 1-17_Aug_MG | ecosystem: Environmental > Aquatic > Freshwater > Creek | place: USA: Georgia...
CCTGGTGGCATTGCTGGTGGCGCCCTACCTGCGCAGCATGAATTTGTACACCGTGCCGGATTTTTTCTTGGTGCGGTTCGGTGGGCATTGGCCGCGGCGCATTGCAGCTTGGTCGGCCGTGTTGTGCTCTTTTACCTATGTGGTTGCGCAGCTCTATGGTGTGGGCTTGATCACCTCGCGCCTGACCGGGGTGCATTTTGAGATTGGTATCTTGCTGGCTCTTGGCGGCGTGCTGGTGTGCTCGTTTTTGGGGGGCATGCGCGCGGTAACGTGGACGCAGGTGACGCAATACATGGTGATGATTCTTGCGTTTTTGATACCAGTTTCTTGGCTCTCCTACCAACAAACGGGTAATCCGCTGGCACCTTTGGCGTATGGCCAACAGCTGATCAAAATTACCGAGATGGAACGCGCCTTTGAGGCATCCGCCCAAGAGCAGGAGGTCGTGGCGATTTATGCCAGCCGGGCAGACGAGTTTAGGCGCAAATTACAAGATGTGGATGCCACGCTCGCCAAAGAGCGCGATGGTTTGCGCCGGCAACTGCGTGTGTTGGGCGATAGCAAGGCGTCGGATACGCTGGTGCAATCAACCCGAAAGGCTTTAGCGGCTCTGCCCAAAGATGCGGTGTCCGCTAAAGAAATCTGGACGCGCGGTTTGCAAGAAAACACCGAGCGCGCCAAGGCGTTGGGGGGAATGACGCCCCATACCCGCGCCTTTTCGGGGGATCCAGAGGGCAGCCCAGAAGAGCAAGCAGAGTTTTCATCCTCGCGAGCCAACTTTCTGGCGCTGATGTTTTGCTTGATGGTCGGTACAGCAGGTCTACCGCATTTGCTGACGCGCTACTACACCACTCCCAGCGTGGTTCAGTCCCGCCAGTCTGTTGCGTGGTCTTTGGTGTTCATTGCGTTGCTGTATTTGTCGGTTCCTGCCTTGGCCGTGTTGGTGAAATACGAGGTCATGGCTCATTTGGTGGGGTTGCCTTTTGATGCGTTGCCGGCCTGGATGTTGCAATGGTCGCGCGACCCCAATCTACTGGCTTTCAGTGACGTCAATGGCGACGGCATTCTTCAGTTCGCGGAATTGCGGATAGGAGCCGATCTGGTGATGCTGGCCTCACCAGACATTGGTGGTTTGCCGTATGTGGTGTCCGTGCTGGTGGCCGCGGGAGGGCTGGCTGCCGCTCTGTCCACCGCAGATGGCTTGCTGCTGACCATCGGCAACGCACTGGCCCACGACATGTATTTTGAAGGCAACAGCAACAAGGCCGAGGCTATGCGCCGCGTCATGTTGTCCAAGTTTGCGCTTCTCGTCGTGGCCTTGATGGCTGCGTATGCTGCTGCGCAGCGGCCGGCCGGCATTTTGTATTTGGTGTCTGCATCCTTCTCTCTGGCGGGAGCCGCCTTTGTGCCGGCCATGGTGCTGGGTATTTTTTGGAAACGCATGACCCGTGCTGGCGCAGTGGCCGGCATGCTGGCGGGTTTGGGGACGACGGTGTACTACATGGTGGCGAATTTCCCCATGTCGCGCCAATGGTTTGGCTTTGCGGGAGAGCATTTGTGGTTCGGCATTCAGCCCGTATCAGCGGGTGTCTTCGGTGTGCCTGTGGGCCTCGCGTTCGCTATTCTGGTAAGTCTGATCACTTCGCCGGAATCCAGTGATGACAAGAATTTGGCGCCCCCTCTGGGTTAGGCTATAATCGTGGGCTTCGCCTTGCTGCACCCTGTCTAGACGCCGGGGGCGGCTTTTATTGACCAGCATGCAAGTGCTGGGAACCCAGATGCTGGGAAATCCTCAAGGAGTATCAATGCGTCATTACGAAATCATCCTCATGATCCACCCGGATCAGAGCGAACAAGTTCCTGCCATGCTGGAGCGTTACAAGGGCATGATCACCGCTGGCGGTGGCAAGGTGCACCGTGTTGAAGACTGGGGCCGTCGTCAGATGGTGTACCTGATCAACAAGCTGGCCAAGGCCCACTACCTGTGCGTCAACATCGAAGCTGACCAAGCCGTGATGTCTGAACTCGAACACGCGTTCAAGTTCAACGACGCTGTGTTGCGTCACCTGACTGTTTCCAAGAAGAAAGCCGAAACCGGTCCTTCTTCCATGATGAAGACAGTCGAGCGTGAAGACGCACGTAAGGCCCAACAGGCCGAGTACCAAGCCTAATTGAATCGGTCAACGAATCTTTCCTGGTAAGGAGTGCAAGCGAATTCATTGGTTTTGGGTGCTTGTATCGCAGAGGTGGAAACCATGCGCTACACACCGGCAGGCTTACCGGCCTTGAATCTGCGGCTCGAACATGAGTCCGTTGTTCAGGAAGCCGGCAGCAGCAGAACCGTGAAAGTCGTTGTCAAGGCGGTGGCCTTTGGAACACTGGCAGAGCGGCTTGCCAAGCAAGCGATAGGCAGTGTCTGGAACTTCACCGGATTTTTGGCTAATGCACGACAAGGAAAGTCTGTCGTTTTCCATATTCAAGAATTTTTGCAAGATTAATTTTTTAGGAGTCCATCATGCCCGGACCAAAACGCTTCAACAAAGACAAGCGCCCCAAGCGCAACACCCAATCGCTGCTGTTCAAGCGCAAGCGCTTCTGCCGCTTCACCGTGACTGGTGTGGAAGAAATCGACTACAAAGATATCGACACTTTGCGTGATTTCATTGCTGAAAACGGCAAGATCATTCCCGCACGCCTGACTGGCACCCGCGCGATTTTCCAGCGCCAACTGAACACCGCTATCAAGCGCGCTCGCTTCTTGGCGATGCTGCCTTACAGCGACCAGCACAAGATCTAAGGAGTCCCGACCATGCAAATCATTCTGCTCGACAAGGTCGTGAACCTCGGCAACCTCGGCGAAATCGTCAAGGTCAAAGACGGCTACGCCCGCAACTTCCTGATTCCTTCCGGCCGTGCACGCCGTGCTACCGAAGCTGCCAAGGCAGAGTTCGAAGCCAAGCGCGCTGAACTGGAAAAAGCTGCAGCCGCCAAGTTGGCTGAGTGCCAAGCTTTGGGCGAAAAGCTCGGTGGCACGACCATCAAGCTGACCCAAAAGGCAGGCGTGGACGGCCGTTTGTTCGGTTCCGTGACCAACTACGACATCGCTGAAGAGTTGGCAAAGGGTGGTTACAAAGTTGCCAAGTCCCAGATCCGTATGCCCAATGGCCCCATCAAGGTCGTGAGCGACAGCACTGTGAGCGTGGCTCTGCACACTGACGTGGTGGTGGATATCACTGTGTCTGTGTACGGCGAAACCGCCTAAGCAGTCCTTGCATGCAGTCTGGCAACAGGCTGCAGCTCTCCAAAAGCCGCCGGGGTTCGTCCCTTGCGGCTTTTGTATTTTGTGCTAAGACTTATTCGGTCATTTGCACAGCTTGCCCACAACTTGCCCCCAGCCTTTCCCTCGACGCGTGCGCTGGCCCGCTTTAGGATCAAGGGCTTCAAGGAAATCCCATGTCTGCAGTCCCTTCTCTCACTGATGGCTTCGAGTCTGACCGCCAGATTGCCCAACTCCGGGTGCCGCCGCACTCTATCGAGGGTGAGTCCAGTGTGATTGGTGGCCTGTTGCTGGACAACGAAGCCTGGGACCGTGTCAGCGACATCCTGATGGATGCAGATTTTTACCGCCATGAACACCGCCTGATTTACGCTTCGATTGGCACCCTGATCAATGGCAACAAGCCCGCAGATGTGATTACGGTGTTTGAGCATTTGCAGAACCAAGGCAAGGCAGAAGAAGTCGGGGGGCTGACCTACCTAAATTCGCTGGCTCAGTATGTTCCCAGTGCCAGCAATATCCGCCGTTATGCGGAGATCGTGCGGGACCGCTCCATCCTGCGCAAGCTGGTCAGCGCCAGTGACGAAATCGCCACGAATGCATTCAATCCCAAGGGGCGTCCGGTCTCTGAAATCGTCGACGAATCCGAGCAGAAGATCTTCAACATCGGCGAAGCCGGCAAGCGCAACAAGCAGGGCTTCCAGTCCATGGACAGCTTGGTGGTCAATCTGCTGGACCGCGTGCAGGAGATGGCGGACAACCCGAATGATGTTACGGGCGTTCCCACGGGTTTCATCGACTTTGACCGCATGACGGCAGGCCTGCAAGCTGGCGACTTGATTGTGCTGGCGGCACGTCCTTCCATGGGCAAGACGGCCCTGGCGATCAACATTGCTGAACATGTCGCTTTGAACGAAGGGTTGCCGGTCGCCATCTTCTCGATGGAAATGGGCGCGGCCCAATTGGCGGTGCGTATCGTGGGCTCTATCGGCCGCGTGGACCAAGGGCATTTGCGTACCGGCAAGCTGACCGATGAAGAGTGGCCGCGCTTGTCGGAGGCGATTGAGAAGCTGCGCACGATCTCGCTGCACATTGATGAAAGTGCTGGCTTGAACTCCAGCGAGGTGCGTGCCAATGCCCGCCGTCTGGCACGCCAGTGCGGGCAGTTGGGTCTGATCGTGGTCGACTATTTGCAGCTGATGAGTGGCAGCGGTGGCGACGGTGAAAACCGTGCCACCGAACTGGGCGAGATTTCCCGGGGCTTGAAAATGCTGGCCCGTGAGCTCAAATGCCCGGTCATTGCCTTGTCGCAGCTGAACCGTTCGGTGGAACAGCGGCCTGACAAGCGCCCCATGATGAGTGACTTGCGCGAATCCGGCGCTATTGAGCAGGATGCGGACATCATCATGTTTATCTATCGTGATGAGTACTACACCAAGGACCAATGCAAGGAGCCGGGTGTGGCCGAGGTCATCATCGCCAAGCAGCGTAACGGCCCGACAGGCACTGTCAAACTCGCCTTCATGAACCGGTTCACCAAGTTCGAAAACCTGGCCCATAGCGGTGGGGACGACTACTAGTCATTCACAAGCACCATAGAAAAAGGGCTGGAAGCCAAATTGGCTTCCAGCCCCTGTCGTTTGTGCGCAGGCAGCTATTATTTTTATAGTACCTCGCTGGCAAAGTCCGCCAGACGCGAACGCTCGCCACGCGCCAAGGTGATATGCCCACCGTGCGGCCAGCCCTTGAACTTGTCCACTGCAAAGGTCAGGCCCGAGGAGCCTTCGGTGAGGTAGGGCGTGTCGATCTGTGCGAGGTTGCCCATGCAGATGATCTTGGTGCCAGGTCCCGCGCGGGTGATCAACGTCTTCATCTGCTTGGGCGTCAAGTTTTGGGCCTCATCGATGATGACGTACTTGTTCAGGAAGGTACGTCCGCGCATGAAGTTCATACTCTTGATCTTGACCCGGCTGCGAATGAGCTCGTTGGTCGCAGCGCGGCCCCATTCACCCGCATTGGTATCTGTTTTGCCCAGCACCTCCAGGTTGTCGTCCAGTGCGCCCATCCAGGGGCCCATTTTTTCTTCCTCCGTGCCGGGCAGGAAGCCGATATCTTCCCCCACGCTCACGGTGGCGCGGGTCACGATGATTTCGGTGTAGCGGCGGTCATCCAGCACCTGGGTCAGGCCTGCGGCCAAGGCCATCAGGGTCTTGCCGGTGCCTGCGGTGCCGGTCAGTGTGACGAAATCCACTTCCGGGTCGGTGAGCAGGTTCATCGCGAAATTCTGCTCGCGGTTACGGGTGGTGACACCCCACACGGCGTTCTTCAGGTGGTTGAAGTCCTTGAGCGTTTTGAGCACCGCCGTGGTGCCGCGAATTTCAGTCACGCGCGCGTACAGGCTGGGTTCGCCGGGCGACTCAAAGTAGACAAACTGGTTGATCATCATCTGTGGTACCACGGGGCCATCCACCTTGTAGAAGGTGTGCTGGCCTTGTTGCCAACTCTCCACGCTTTGGCCGTGGGTGGCCCAGAAGTCTGATGGCAATGCCAGTGACCCGGAGTACAGCAGGTCGCCGTCTTCCAGAGTCTTGTCGTTCTGGTAGTCGTCGGTGGCCAAACCTAAAGCACGCGCCTTGACGCGCATATTGATGTCCTTGGACACAAGCACCACCTCGCGGGGGGCGTAATGCTGGCGCAGGGCCTCTACCACGCCCAGGATCTGGTTGTCCGCCTTACCCTGGGGTAGGCTGGTGGGCAAGGTGTAGTTCAGCGGCTGGGTCTGGAACATCAGCTTGCCGCGCGCATCCTTGTGGCCCGTGCTGTCCAGCAGAAAACCGGCGGTGATGTCTGCGCCGGGCGCGCCCGCCAGGGTGTCCAATGTGCGGCTGGTCTGGCGGGCGTTGCGTGCCACTTCTGTCATGCCTTTTTTATGGCCATCCAACTCTTCGAGCACGATCATGGGCAGATAGATGTCATGTTCCTCGAAGCGGAATAGGCACATCGGATCGTGCAGCAGCACGTTGGTATCCAGCACAAACAGCTTCTTGGGGCCGCTCGATTTGGTGCGTTTGCCGCGTTTGGTATCTGCCACGGGCGCTACTGCCTTGGAGGGGGATTTGACCGGCAGTGCCACAGGTGCAGCCAGTTGTGCTGGTGCGGGCACACTGGCGGGTGCACGTGTGAGTACCGGTGTTTGAACCGATTTTTTGCTCTCGCGAGCGACAGGGCGCTCGGTGTTGATTGGGGCTGCTTTGGTCGGGGTAACTTCTGGGGAGGCTTTGCGGGCCGGGCGGGCGGATGCACGTGCGGGAGCTTCAAAGTCTTTGGCGGTCAGTCGGTCAGCACGCTTGGACGGGGCAGGGGGCAGTGGCATGGAGTGGATTCGCAGAAGTTGGAAGGTAGAAAAGCCATGCCGAAAAAGCGAAAAAGCCGCCTTGAGCCAAGGCGGCTTTTTCGGGGAGCGCGGTTGCAAGCTTCAACGGCATGCGAACCATTATGCATGAGCCCCGTGACGCCAAACGCCGCCGGGTGCATCAAAACAACAAGGCGCTCAGGCGGCTTTTTTCAGGGCTTTCACGGCTTTGAGCACGTCGTCCACATGGCCAGGAACCTTCAGGCCGCGCCATTCTTCTTTGACCAAGCCATCGGCGCCGATCAGGAAGGTGCTGCGCTCGATGCCCTTCACCTTTTTGCCGTACATGATCTTGTTTTTGACCACGCCGAACATATGGCACATTTTTTCTTCGGTATCGGCAATCAGTTCGAAGGGGAGTTCAAGCTTGGTTTTGAACTCGTCGTGGGACTTCATGTTGTCGCGCGACACGCCGAACACCTCGGCACCGGCTTTCACGAAATCCTTGTATTTGTCCCTGAATTGCATGGCTTCGGTGGTGCAGCCGGGGGTATTGTCTTTGGGGTAGAAGTACAAAACCATGGTTTTCCCGACGTGGGTGGTGTTGGTCACCTTGATGCCGCCGGTAGCGTTGGCCTCAAATTCGGGAAGGGGTTTGTTGACAACAATCGCCATATGGAATTTCAATCTCGGTGTTTCAGTCCGGCACGCCGGACTGGTCAGTCATAGGGGACAGCGTCGAACGTGACAGCAATTCTTCGCTCTGGACCGCAACCCATGATTTTACTCTGAAAAGGCACCCAGCGACCGCCTTTCCCGAGGGCGCTCCCTAGATGAAGAGTGCAGCCACCACTTTGCGGCCTTCGCCCGCCAAGAAGTTGTAAGTGCGGCAAGCGGCCTGGGTGTCCATGGTTTCCAGGCCGATACGGCGGCTGTACAAGGGCGTCAGCCATTGGGGGCGCGGGAAGCGTATATGGGCGCCGCTGCCAAACAAGACCAGCTCGGAGGCAAAGCCCGACAGTTCTTCAAAGTGCTGCTCCGTCAGGTCTTCAAAGCGGGCGCACGACCACGGCTGGCAGATGCCCTGGCTGCTCACGATGATGCTGGAGTGGTGTTTCTCGCCGTTCACCTCGACCCAACCGGGGCCATAACCGGTCACAGAGGGGCCTTGCAAAGCGTCGGGAATGAATTTCATGGGAGGGTGGGGGCTGGGAGATGGCGGCGGGGCGGGGTGCCTGCCGAACTGTGGTCAAATTATAGGTTTCACCCTGTGCTGACACCTCCCGGAGGGACTTTGAAAACCATTCAGAAATCTGCCAAGCTGGCCAATGTGCTCTATGACATCCGCGGTCCCATCATGGACGCGGCGCGTCAGATGGAGGACGAGGGCCAGAAAATCATCAAGCTCAATCTGGGCAACTTGGCGGTATTTGGTTTTGATGCGCCCGAGGAAATCCAGCAGGACATGATCCGCAACCTGCCCAACTCGGCCGGCTACTCCGACAGCAAAGGCATTTTTGCGGCCCGCAAAGCGGTCATGCACGAGACCCAGAAGCAGGGCATTGCCGGCGTCACGTTGGATGACATCTACTTGGGCAATGGCGCCAGTGAATTGATCACCATGGCCACCAATGCCTTGCTGGACAACGGCGACGAGTTGCTGCTGCCCATGCCGGACTACCCGCTGTGGACTGCGGCCACCAGCCTCTCCGGCGGTACACCGGTGCACTATTTGTGCGATGAAAACAATGGCTGGATGCCCGATTTGGACGACATCCGCGCCAAGATTACGCCGCGCACCAAGGGCATCGTGGTCATCAACCCCAATAACCCGACCGGCGTGCTGTACTCCACTGAGTTGCTGCAAGGCATCATCGAGATTGCGCGTGAGCATGGCTTGGTGATTCTGGCCGACGAGGTGTACGACAAGGTGTTGTACGACGGCATCCAGCACACCGCGTTGGCCAGCTTGTCAACCGATGTGCTGACGCTCACCTTCAATTCGCTCTCCAAGAGCTACCGCTCCTGCGGTTATCGCGCAGGATGGTTGGTGGTGTCGGGCAACAAGAAGGCGGCGGGAGACTATATCGAGGGGCTGAACATGCTCTCGAATATGAAGCTGTGCTCCAACGTGCCCGGTCAGTGGGCTATCCAGACCGCTTTGGGGGGCTATCAGAGCATCAACGATCTGGTGTGCGAAGGCGGGCGCTTGCGCCGCCAGCGCGATTTGGCCTATGAGCTGATTACCGCCATCCCCGGCGTGACCTGTGTGAAGCCGCAGGCCGCGCTCTATATGTTCCCCAAGCTGGACCCCAAGGTGTACCCCATCTCGGACGACCGGCAATTTTTCCTGGAGCTGCTGCGCGAGACCCGCGTCATGCTGGTCCAGGGAACCGGCTTTAACTGGCATGCGCCCGACCACTTCCGCATCGTGTTCCTCCCGCATGAAGACGATTTGCGCGAAGCCATCGGCCGCATTGCCAAGTTCCTCGAGAGCTATCGCAAGCGCAACGGGAACTGACTCACTCTGATTTTGATAGCTGCCCGCGCAATGTTTGCAAGGGCTAGACGCATTTTTTACGTAAGAACGATATGAAACCGATACAAGTAGGCCTGCTCGGCATTGGCACCGTGGGAAGCGGCACCTTCAATGTGCTCAAACGCAACCAACAAGAAATCCAGGGCCGTGCCGGCCGCGGTATCGAAATCACCATGGTGGCTGATCTGGATGTGGCGCGTGCCCAAAGCGTCGTTGGCCCCGATGTAAAGGTGGTGAACGACGCGCGTGCCGTCATCGCCAACCCCGACATTGATATCGTCATCGAGCTGATCGGCGGCTACGGCATTGCCAAGGCGCTGGTGCTCGAAGCCATTGCGGCCGGCAAGCATGTGGTGACAGCCAACAAGGCCTTGCTCGCAGTGCACGGCACCGAAATTTTTGCGGCGGCTTCCGCCAAGGGCGTGATGGTGGCGTTTGAAGCGGCCGTGGCCGGTGGCATCCCCATCATCAAGGCATTGCGCGAAGGCCTGACCGCCAACCGCATCCAGTGGATCGCCGGCATCATCAACGGCACTACCAACTTCATCCTGTCCGAAATGCGCGACAAGGGCCTGGACTTTGACGTGGTGCTCAAGGAAGCCCAGCGTCTGGGTTACGCGGAAGCTGACCCGACCTTCGACATTGAAGGTGTGGACGCTGCACACAAGGTCACCCTGATGAGCGCGATTGCCTTCGGCATTCCGGTGCAGTTCGACAAGGCCTATGTGGAAGGTATCACCAAGCTCGGCGCGGCCGACATCAAGTACGCCGAGCAACTGGGCTACCGCATCAAGCTGCTGGGCATTACCAAGCGCACGGCCGCCGGCATTGAGCTGCGCGTGCACCCCACACTGGTACCGGCCAAGCGCCTGATCGCCAATGTGGAAGGTGCGATGAACGCTGTGATGGCCCACGGCGATGCTGTGGGTACCACGCTGTACTACGGCAAGGGCGCGGGCTCTGAGCCCACGGCCAGCGCGGTGATTGCCGACTTGGTGGACATCACCCGCCTGCACACCGCAGACGCTGCCCAGCGCGTGCCCCACCTGGCTTTCCAGCCGGACGCCATCAGCAATACGCCGGTCTTGCCTATGTGCGAAGTGGTGACCAGCTACTACCTGCGCCTGCGCGTGGCCGACGAGGCCGGTGTATTGGCCAAGGTCACCGGTTTGCTGGCCGAAGCCGGCATCAGCATCGATGCTGTGCTGCAGCGCGAAGCGGACGAAATCAGCGGCGAAGCGGCGACTCAGACCGACGTCATCATCCTCACGCACGACTG
>Ga0228698_1001681_pt1 | contig 10440 bp, 5 predicted proteins | sample McNCre117_Aug_MG_FD_178015 | JGI IMG/M metagenome (GOLD analysis project Ga0228698, IMG submission 178015) | Freshwater microbial communities from McNutts Creek, Athens, Georgia, United States - 1-17_Aug_MG | ecosystem: Environmental > Aquatic > Freshwater > Creek | place: USA: Georgia...
ACTTGGTGTCGGCATACGCAGCCAGTTTCTCCCGGTCCCGGGCGCTGAGCCGGTCATAGCCCAGCATCGCCCCAAGCACGCCGGTGGCGCTGGACGGATTGCAGTCGGCGTCCTGCCCGCAGCGCGTTGCGATCTCCATGGTCCGCTGCCAGTCGCCCTGGCCATAGAGCAGGCCGCAGGCCACGTAGGCGCCGTTCAGCTTGGCATCGATGTTGAAGGGACTGAACGCCCCGTCCGGGCAGACATCGTTGCGGTCCCACTTGTCCTCGAGTTTTTGCCAGACCTTGCGCCAGTCCCCCGGCTCCGCGGCGGACCAGGCGAGGAGGTCGCGCAGGACCGCGGCATAGGCGCTCTCCGCAGGGATGCTGGCGAGCCCGGCCTCGACCACCCGGCGGGGATCGGACTCAAAAAAGGCGGCGGCATACATGCCGGCGATGAACATGCCGCCATACAGGCCGTCGCCCGAGTTCATCACGCGGCCGACCCGGTCGGCGTAGCGATTGGCGGCCTGGGGCAGGCCCGGGCACATGACGCCGATGAAGTCGGACTCAATCTGGAAATCGATGTCGTCGGCGTGCACGTTGTAGCGCGGATCGCCGGACAGGGGTGCCGCAAGGCCGCGGTTCAGGTTGCGCCGGGCGCCCGCATTGGCGTGCCAGAGTTCGTAGCGGGAATGCTTGAAAGCCTCGCCGTAGTCGGCCGTGGTCGCGTTGAGCCCGATGGTGTCCATCACGCGGGTGAACGTCATCTCCACGTAGAGGTCGTCCTGATAAATTGCATTACCCATGCCCTCGGGCTTGATCTCGCCCTCAAAGATCTTCCCCAGGGATCGGAATTCGACGTTCGCGCCATAGATGACACCCAGCATCTGCCCGGCCCAGGCGCCGCGAATACGGTCGCGAAGGTCGCGGCGGGACAGGGTCCGGTCCGCCGCCGCCGCCGGCAGCAACAGCAGGCAAAGCAGGGTCAGCGCGAGGCAAGTGAAGGCCCGGGGTTTCATGCGTGAGCAGCAGAGCGGCTACGGGCCGCTCTTCCGGTAGACCCGGACGTAATCCACTTCCATGCGCTGGGGGAAAGCCTTGTCATCGACACCCTGCTCCCCGCCCCAGTCGCCACCGACCGCGAGGTTCAGCACGAGGTAGAAATTGCGGTAGAAGGGCCAGGAGGTCCAGTCACCCCCATCCTTGCGGGAGGTGAAGTAATGCCGGTCGTCGACATAGATGCGGATCTCCGCCGCATCCCATTCCAGCACGTAGGTGTGGAAGGCGGTGCCGGCGTCGGGCACGGCGAGGGTGGCCGTGCGCTGGTTGTGATTCCGCCACTGGTTTTTTTGCGAGTGGGTCGAGGCGTGGATGACGCCGGGGGCGTGGCCCACGTGCTCCATGATGTCGATCTCCCCGTTGTCGGGCCACAGGTGGTTGCCCAGGTCCCAGACCGTGGGGAGCATCCAGATGGCCGGCCACGTGCCGCGGCCGAGCGGGAGCTTCGCGCGGATCTCGAAGCGGCCGGAGTTCCAGTCGGCCTTTCCCTTCGTGACGAGCCGGGCCGAGGTGTAATCCTTCCCCTGCCACGGCTCGTGGCGGGCCTCGATGATCAGCCGGCCGGACTCAACCCGGGCGTTTTCGCGACGGGCCTGGGTATAAAACTGCCACTCCCGGTTGCCCCAGCCATCGCCACCGACGTCGTAATTCCACTTCGCCGGGTCGGGCGGGCCGTCATGGTCAAACTCGTCCTGCCAGGCCAGTTGCCAGCCCGCGGGCGTCCCGGCGGACAGCACGATGCCGGTCGCGGCCGTCAGCAAACAGCAGAGGATGGCGGGCGGCAGTTTCACCGGGAGGCGCGCACGTAGGTCTGGATGGCGTGGGCGGGAATGGTGCAGGCCAGGGTCGGGCCGCCCGCACCGAGCGCGAAGGCCACGGGCGCATCGCTCTCGTTCAGGACCACGGCGACCAGCGAGCCGTCCGGGTTGGCGAAGGCGACCGACTGCAGCCCGGCGGGACCGCCGGCCGAGGCGATGCGGTGCGCCCCCGGCTGCACGAACTTGCTGAAATGGCCGATGTAGTAAAACGAGGAGCCGTAGCTCACCTGCTTCGTGACGGTGTCCACGATGACGGGCGCATCGCAGAAATTGCCCACGTGGTTCGGGCCGCCGCGCTGGTCGAGCACGATGTTCCAGTCAATGAAGCCGCAGACCCAGTTGCGGAAGTCCCCGATGATATTGCGGGCGTAGCGCTCGCCGTTCCTCCACTGGCCCACGAGCTGGCCGCTCTCGACGCAGCCCTCGGTGAAGAGGATCGCCTTGTCCGGAAATTTGTCATGCACCCGGCCGCTGGCCGCATAGTCGTCGCTGACATACCAGTGGACGCCCAGGCCCCAGAGATACTTGGCGGCCGCGGGGTCCCCGAGCATGGCGGCGGCGCGGGCCTCGATCCGGTCGCGGTTGTGGTCCCAGCCGATGAGTTTCACGTCATCGAGGCCGGCCCGGTGCAGGGCCGGCCCGAGGTGGTCACGCACAAAGTCGCGCTCCTCCTCCGGCGTGTAGAGGCAGGATTCCCAGGTCTGCTTCGCCTCGGGCTCGTTCTGCACGGTCAGCGCCCAGACGTTGAGATTCTCCTCGGCGCGCATGGCCTGGATGAACTTCACGTAGTAATTGGCCCAGGCCGGGCGGTACTCGCGCCGGAGGGCGCCGCCGTCGTCCATGCGGTTGTTGGTCTTCATCCACGCCGGCGGGCTCCAGGGCGAGACGAGCAGCTTGAAGCGGTCGCGGCCGGCGGCCTGCTCGGCATCGTGCAGCAGCGGCAGCAGCCATTTCCGCATCGGCGCGAGCGTGAACTGGTGGAGGTCGTAGTCGCCCGGCACGTCGTCCAGCGCCCACATGTTGAGCGAGAAGTCGCAGCTGTTCAGGTGGGTGCGGGCCAGGGTGTAGCCGAGGCCGTCCTTCGCGTCGTAGTAGCGCCGGATGATCTCGGCGCGTTTTTCCGGCGGCAACTGGGCCAGCACCCAGGCCGATGATTCTGTCAGCGCACCGCCGAAACCGGCCATCTCCTGGAATTTCCGGGCCGGATCGAGCGTGAGCGCGTCTGGCGCCGGCGCCGCCGCCGGGGCCGCGACCGGGGCCAGCCGGTGGCCGTTGTCGCGCGCGGTCTCGAACACGGACCACGCGGCGGGGGTCTGCGCGGGAAGCCCGGCAGTGGAAAGCAGGAGAAGCGCGACGGAGGGGAGGCGGAGGGGGCTCATGGGGAAAGGGCTCAGGCGGGGGTGGCGGCGCCGGCCTTGCGGTCCGCCAGTTCCCGCTCGATCTGCTTCACCTGCGGCTCGTCGAGCCGGTAGAAGACGATCGCAAGACCGGCCAGCAGGGCGAAGCCGCCCGGCAACGCGGCGAAGAGCAGGTTGATCGCGTGCAGGGCGCGCGGCGTCTGCACGGCGTTGGCCACGTAGCCGTAGTGGCTCAGCAGCCAGCCGATCATGCCGCCGCCGATGGCGAGGCCGACCTTCTGGGCGAGGACCGTGGCGGAAAAGATGAGGCCGGTGGCGCGGCGGCCGAACTTCCACTCGCCGTAGTCGGCGGTGTCGGCGTAGAGCGACCAGACGATGGCGGGCGTCGGGCCGGCGGCGAAGGAGCCGATGATGTTCAGCACGTAGAGCGCGGTCAGGTTGTGCGGGTCGACGAAGTAGCAGCCGCCGATGCCCGCGGCGTTGACGATGGTCAGGCCGATCATCAGCGAGCGGCGCGAGAACCGCGCGGTGAAGAGCTTGGTCGAGAGCGCGCCGAAGATGAAGCAGAGGAAGCCGACGAGGTTGAACGTGCCGAGGGCGCCCTCGTTGCCGATGCAGTACTTGAAGTAATAGATGCCGGCGCCGCTGCGCATGCCGACATTCGTCAGGTTGAGGAAGGCCACGAAGAAGAGCACCAGCCACGGGCCGTTGGACTTGAGGTCGCCCAGGTCGCGGCCGAGCGAGGTCCGCTGGTTGGCCGGCGCGGAGACGCGCTCGCGGGTGTTGAAGAACGTGTAGAGGAACATGCCGACCGAGAGCACGGCGAAGATGGCCATGGTGTTGCGGAAGCCGTCGGCCGGCACGCCATGGGCCGGCGTCAGCACGTCCTTCAGCACCGGCACAAGCCACCCGATGAGCAAGGCGCCGAGGAAGGCACAGGCGAAACGATAGGAGGACAACGAGGTGCGGTCTTCCGAGGACGGCGACATGACACCCATCAGCGCACCGTAGGGCGTGTTGATCGCGGCGTAGGCGACCAGCATCAGCGTGTAGGTCAGGTAGGCGTAGACCAGCTTGCCGGCCGGGCCGAAGTCCGGGTTGGTGAACATCAGGTAGCCCAGGACGCCGTAGGGCAGCGCGCCCCACAGGATCCACGGGCGGAACTTGCCCCAGCGGGTGCTGGTGCGGTCGGCCACGACGCCGATGACGGGGTTCAGCAGCGCCACCAGGATGGGGATCGTGCCGAGCAGCGTGCCCACGGCGGCGGTGTCCTTGATGCCGACGACGTCGGTGTAATAGTAGGAAAGGAACAGGTTGAACGCCTGGAAATAGAAATTCGAGGCGGTGTCACCGAGGCCGTAGGCCAGTTTCTCCTTGAAGGACAGGCCGACGCTGGGAGGAGGGGTCGTCACGACGGGTAAGGGGTAAGGGACGCGGCGGAATGCCGCGGACCGGAACTAGCATGCGCGGCGGCCGCGCCCGACGGAAGGTGAAACCGGCAAGGGAAAGCGCGCACCGGGGTGACCCGGTGCGCGCCCTACCCTAGCAAGCTACCCACTACAAAACATGAACGCGGGGGCGCGATCAGAACTTATACAGGAACTCCATCCGGGCCGTGGTGGGGGCCGAGTAGATGAACCCGTAGAGCTTCTGGTCGTTGAGGACGTTGCTGACGTTGAGCTGGAGGCTGGCCTCGTGGTTCTCGATCATGAAGCCATAGCGCACCATGAGGTCGAGGTTGGTGCGCGACTTGGTGCGCAGCATGACCGGGTTGCCGTTCCGGTCGGTGATCTGCTGACCGCCGCCGTGCGTGAGGCCCGAGAGGTAGAGGCGGGGCGACTCGTAGTAGCCGCCGGCGCCGATGGTCAGGCCCTTGAACGTGCCCTTGGTGAAGCTGTAGTTGGCCCAGGCCGTGAACTGGTGCTCGGGCGTGTCATCCATCGGCAGGCCCTTGCCCCAGTTGGTGCCGGTCCAGGTCGAGCTGTCGCCGGGCGTCGTGTAAGCCTGGGCGAGCGGGACGCGGGTCAGGCCCCAGTCGGTGTTCGGGAAATACCACACCGCCCAGCGGTCGCCGGTGACGGGGGACTTCGCGAACGAGCCGGCGCTCTCGACCACGCGCGAGACGTGGGCGTAGCCGAGGACGATCTGGAGGTTCTGGTTGGGCGTGAACATCAGCTGGGTGTCCCAACCCTTGGAGGTGTCGGCGCCGAGCACGTATTCGTTGCCGTCGGGGCCGCTGGCGCGGGTGTCCCAGGCGTTGTTCGTGTTGGCGTCGTTGTTGTAGAGCCAGCCCGGCCAGGCGGAACCGTGGTCGAAGGTGTATTTGAACACGGCGTCGAGGTAGGCGGCGCCGGTGGACTGGGTGGCGTTCACATACCAGGTGTTGCTCAGCTGGTAGATGGCACCGGCGGCGACACCAGCGTTCCACTGCGCGAGCGCAGCCTCGGGGGCGCCGTTGCCGCCGTTGCTGCCATTGGCGACACTGCTCGGCGAGAAGTTGCTCACGTTATAGACGATGTCCTTGTTCTTGTTGAAGCGGCTGCCGTAGTTGGAGGTCGGCGCCCACCAGTAGAAGATGGGGGAATCGGTGCGCTTGATCTTGAAGGCGCTGATCGTGCCGGTGAGCTTGCCGTTGAAGAGGTCGATCTTGACGCCGACTTCCTGGCTCTTGGCCAGGGTGGCCGGCAGCGGGTTGCCGTTCGTGTCGCGGTTGCCCGTGAAGTTGGGCTGCAGGCCGCCGGACTTGAGCGCATAGACCGAGAGGGCCCGGTTGATCTGGAAGGACGCGCCGTTCTGGTAGGTGGTCTGCTTCTGCGTGGGGCTGCGGGTCGTGGTCGGCGTGGGCGAGGACGAGAGGTAGGTCACGTTGGTGGCCATGGTCTCGTTGCGATCCTTGCGGGCGCCGGAGACGATGGTCAGGCGGTCGTCGAGCAGCTTGCCCTGGTAGACCACGTAGTTGCCCTGGTTCCAGGTCGTGGCGTCCACGCCGGTGTTCTTCAGGTAGGGCAGCTCGGCGGTGCCGTTGGCCTGCTTCTGGCCGAAGCGCAGCGGCCCGAGATTGGTCGGGTTGAAGTAGTTCGTGACCCAGAAATTGTCGTTCTTCTGGTTCCAGGCGGACTGGAAGGTGGTCGAGTTGTTCTCGGCGCGCATCTCGGTGCGGCCGAACATGACCATGTTGTCCATGTGGAGCCATTTGCTGGCGCTGTCCTGGAAGAGCTTGAAGTTGTAGACGAGCTCGGCGCGGACCTGGTCGCGATCCTGCTGCGTGTCCTCGCCGACCCAGCGGTAGGCGAGCGTCGCGTTGGTCAGCCCGGTGGTGTTGCCCAGGCCGGTGCTGCTGTCGCCGTTGACCGGATCGGCGGGGATGAAGGGCACCAGGCCGAAGGCGGTGCTGGAGTTGGCAAACTGGTCGGTCCAGCCCTGGAGATTGCCGATGACGTCGAGCTTGTTGAAGTTGACCTTGGAGGTGTTGTAGCCGACGAGGAGGTGCAGGTTCGGGGTGAACTCCTGGGTGACCTGCGCCCGAAGGTTGGAGGCCTTGGTATCGAGGTGGGTGTCCGGGCCGCTCCACCGGAACGTGCGCGGGTTCGTGCCCGGCAGGGTGTAGAAGGCGGCGTGCTCGTTCTGGTCGTTGTTGGGGCCGGGGCCGACGGAGGAGCGGACGCGCTGGAAGCCGATGCCCTCGTCCTTGGCCTTGCCGTTTTCGTAGTCGACGAGGACCTCCGTGGTCTTGGTCGGCTTGAACGAGATGACGGGCGAGATGAAATGGTGGTTGGACTTGCGGTACTGGGTGTAGTCATTCGCGTCCTCCCACGCGCCGGTCACGCGATAGTTGAAGTCCCAGCTCTTGGACACCGGGCCGGTGACGTCGAGGGTCACGCGCTTGTCGGCGTAGCTGCCAAGGCTCACGCCGATGGCGCCACCCGCTTTGACGTCGGGGAGTTTCGGCAGGTAGTTCACGATGCCGCCGAAGTTGCCGACGCCGTAGAGCAGCGCGGCGGGGCCGCGGACGACCTCGACGCGGCCGATGTTGACGGAATCGGTCGAGTTCTGGCGGAGGTAGCCGTCGCGCAGGACGGACTCGGTGACGAAGCCGCGGATCTTGATCGAGGTCTGGCTCTTGTTGGCCGTGGCCCCCTCGGCGTTGTTCACGCCACCCGGACCCTGGTAGGCGCCGCCCGGCGTGCCGTAGTCATTCTGCGACTGGAGCTGGATGCCGGCGCTGTAGCGCAAGCTCTGGCGCAGGTCCTTCGAGCCGGTGTCCTTCAGGAACTCCTCGGTGATGACCTCGATCGGCATCGGGATGTCCTTGATCGCCGTGTTGAGGCGGGAACCGGAAATGGAATTGGTCGCGCGATAGCCCCGGTCCTTGTCGGTCGAGACGACAAAGGGCGAAAGGACGAGCACCTCGTCCTTCTTCTCCGGGCTGGTGGCGGCCGGCTCAGAGGCCGGGCTGCTGGTGGTCTGCTGCGCACTCGCAGCAAGCGGCCACGCGAGGGTGGCGACCGCGGTGATCAAAAATCCCGTCAGGAAGCGGGAGCATTGCGTGTGGTTCATGGGGTGTCGGTTTTGGGGCCCGCATCCGTGAGATCGGCACTGGTTTCAAGGGCGAAGCCAATGATCAATCTGACTTTCTCGGGGTAAGAGGTTAGAGGGGTTGTGTCCGCTGCAAGCCGGGCACAGTGCAAAGAGACGAAATTCCGTGCACCAAAGTCAAATTATATGTGCATGCTTAATTGCATGATTTTATTGCATGCATTAATATTTGTTAAACTATGTATTGTATATTGTTAAAGCATAGTAATGTAATTTATACTGAGTTTATGTAACCTTAGTTGTTTATTTTGTTGCATAGATATTCAACAGTATGATTGCCTGCTTTTGCTGAACCAAGCGCCCACCGTCCGGACGCCCCCTCCGCCCCTCAAAGCATGCCCACGGTCAACCAAGAGCTCATCGCTCAGCAGCTGAATCTCTCGCGCGCCACGGTCTCGCGCAGTCTGGCCAATCATCCCGCGATCAGCGCGGAGACCCGCCGCCGTGTGCAGGAGATGGCCGCGAAGCTGGGCTACAAGCAGACACCCGGCCGCGCGGCGCGTCGCGGAAAAAAATCCCGCACCTTCACCATTGGCGTCGTCATCGGCATCCCGCGCGAGAACGTCACGATGGTCACCTACCCGCATATCCTGAAGGGCATCCGCGACCGCGCCGAGATCGAGCGCGTGAGCGTGGACGTGTGCTACCAGGCGCCGGCGGATTTCGACACCGACATGGGCCGGCAGGATGTCTTCCGGCAGATCAAGGCGAACGACTGGCGCGGCGCGATTCTCGTCCACCCCTTCCCCGAGCCGGCCGTGGCGATGATCGCCAGCCGCATCTCCACCGTCTCCGTGCTCGAGAGCTACAGCGAGCCGGGCATCGACATCATCGACACCGACGACGCCCCCGCGATCCTCGACCTGGTGCTGCGCCTGTCGGCCGCCGGCCACCGGCGCATCGGCTTTGTCTCGTGGACCTACCCCGTCGGCGGCCACTGGGTGGCCCGCCGCTTCAGCGGCTACGTTGAGGCCCTGTTCTACCAGGGCCTGGAATTCCGGCCGGAGTGGGTCATCAACGTCCACAAGAATTCGCCCCGCCTGCAGCCGCGCGAAGTGAGCGCGACGGTCGCCCAGCTGTACGCCCAGGACGGCGTGACCGCCTGGGTCTGCGCGGCCGACCACCAGGCCTACCCGCTGATGCAGGACCTGGCCGCCCGCGGCATCCGCGTGCCCGAGGACTGCTCCGTCACCGGTTTCGACGGCCTGGAGCAGCCCGCCGGCCTGCGCCGCGCCACTTCCATGCGCGTGCCCCACGAGCATATCGGTTCCTCCGCCCTCACCCGCCTCGTCAACCGCATGTCGCACCCCACCTCGCCGCGCCGCAAGATCCTCGTCGAGGCCCAGCTGGTGGAAGGTGAGACCATCGGCCCGCCCCGGGCTACCTGACCCCTTCCCATGCCCGCCCCCCGCGCCCCCTTTTCGTTTCCCCGCAATTTCACCTGGGGCACGGCCACCGCCGCGGCCCAGATCGAGGGCGCCGCCTTCACTGATGGCAAGGGCGAGTCCGTCTGGGACCGCTTCGCCCGCCGGCCGGGCGCCGTGGCCGACGGCGACAACCTCGACATCGCCTGTGACCACTATCACCGCTTCGCCCGCGACTTCGCGTTGATGCGCCGGCTCGGCATCAAGCATTACCGCCTCTCGCTCGCGTGGCCGCGGATCTTCCCGGGCGGCGATGGCGCCGTGAACCAGCGCGGGCTCGATTTCTACCACCGCCTGATCGATTCGCTCCTGCAGCACGGCATCACGCCGTGGGTGACGATGTTTCACTGGGACCTGCCGCAGGCGCTCGAGGACCGCGGCGGGTGGCGCGCGCGGGTCGTGCCGGAGGCGTTCGCCATATATGCCGACACCATCGTCCGCGCCTACGGCGACCGCGTCAAAAACTGGATCACGCTGAATGAAATCCGCTGCTTCACCGTGCACGCCTACGGCGAGGGCAACAAGGCGCCCGGCTGCCGCGAGGACGCCCGCACGGTCAACCAGACAATGCACCATGCGCTGGTCTGCCACGGCCACGGCGTGCGCGCCGTGCGCGAGCACGGCGGCCGCGGCGCCCGCGTCGGTCTGACTGACAACTGCGAGACCGTCATCCCGGTCACGGAGTCCCCGGCCGACATCGCGGCGGCCCGCGCGTGGTTCATCGAGGCCAACCAGCCCGTGCTCGACCCGATCTACCGCGGGCATTACGCGCCGGCCTACCTGCGCCGCTGCGGCGCCGACCGCCCGGTCGTCGCGCGGGGCGATTTCGACCTCATCAGCGCCCCGGCCGATTTCCTCGGCCTCAACATCTACACCGGCACCTTCGTCCGCCGCGGCGCCCGCGGCCGCCCCGAGGTGGTCCCGCCCAGCGCCAGCTATCCGCGCACCGACAGCCCCTGGCTCAACCTCGCCCCCCGCGCCATTTACTGGACACCGCGCCTGGTCGGCGAGGTCTATGGCGAAAAGAACATCTACATCACCGAGAACGGCTGCGGCTACAACGACGACACCGTGACCAGGGGCGAATGTCTTGACCTGCACCGCGTGGAATATCTCCGCAGCTACCTCCGCGAATTGCACCGGTCCATGGCCGACGGCGCGCCGGTGCGCGGCTATTTCCTGTGGTCGTTCGTCGACAATTTCG
>Ga0228698_1001682_pt1 | contig 10434 bp, 8 predicted proteins | sample McNCre117_Aug_MG_FD_178015 | JGI IMG/M metagenome (GOLD analysis project Ga0228698, IMG submission 178015) | Freshwater microbial communities from McNutts Creek, Athens, Georgia, United States - 1-17_Aug_MG | ecosystem: Environmental > Aquatic > Freshwater > Creek | place: USA: Georgia...
GGTCATGATGCCCAGCACATGGCTTTGCGAGCGGGGCACTTTGATGATGGTGTCGGGGATTTGCACAATCTCTTGCACATCGGAAATCGCAATCGCGTATTCCTGTCCTGCCACATCAAAGCTCACCAGGTGCAGCTCGGCTTCGCTCACCACGTCTTGCTTGGCGCTGCTGGAGGCACCGGCAGTGAGGCCAGCGGCATCGCGGTCGCGCTGCATGCGGGCGATATGGGCGAACTCCTGGTCGATCAGCTTCTGGAAGTTCAGCACCATCACCATGGCGTGGCCACCCACATCCTTGATGATGCCGGAGAGCAGCTCGGCATCCACCGTGCTGCCCACACCACCGTCCAGGCCTTCGATCTTGCTTTGGTCCACGCCCACCACGCTGGCGACACGGTCCACCACAAATCCCAAAGGCTCGCCCAGGTTGATCACCACCGCGCGGGTGGCGTCATCCGACTCGCGCTCATCAAAGCCCAGCGCACGACGCAGGGACACAATGGGCAGCACATGCCCGCGCAGGTTGGCCAGGCCTTCCAGCGTTGGGGGGGCCATGGGTACCCGCACTACATCGGGCACGCGGATGATTTCTTGCACCGGTGCCATCTCCACGGCAAAGACTTCGTCCCCCGCCATGAAGGTCACGTACTGCCGGGTGCCGGAGGCATTACCCCCGTCGTCCGGCCCAGCCGCGTGCTGCGACTGCTCAAGGGTTGTTGGAGTGCTCATCTAGCGTTCTCCCGGCTCAGGCGCTTTGCAGTTCGTCCGCGAGGGAAGAAATTTCTTCAATGGCGGAAGCCAGCTCTTCGGCACCCAACGCTTGCTGCTTGGCGGCAGAGGCTGCTTCTTCCGAAGCCTTGGCGGCTTCTTGTGCTGCAGAAGAGATTTGCTCCACACCGCGCTTCACCTGTGCGACAGCCGCTCCTATTTCTGTAGCGGCGCTCAAAATTTCAGTCACACCACGTTCCACTTGCATGATGTCAGTCTCGATGGTGACCAGATTGACCGTGGTGGCCTTGGCCTTCTCCACCTCAGACACCGCAGTCGCCACGATTTCATCCAGATCACGCCCCACAACGCCGATCTGATCCTGCACAGCCTTCACAAGGTCTTTGATGCGGTCCGCGTTTTCTGCGGAGTCCTGGGCCAGGTTGCGAATGTCGGTGGCCACCACCACAAAGCCTTTGCCGAACTCGCCTGCGCGGGCGGCTTCAATGGAGCCGTTCACGGCCAGCATATTGGTCTGGATAGACACGGTGGTGATGGCGTCCACGATCTTGTCGATGCGGCGGGACACCAGCTCCAGCTCCTTGACCTGGCGGATGCTCAGGCGGCTGGATTCAGCAGAGGCCAGCACGTTGGCGATCAATGCATCCACCGAGGTCTTGTTGGTCGCCAGCAGGCTGCGGATAGACGCCACTTTGGCACTGCTGGCCTGGCCACGCTCCACCGCCAACAGGGCGCCACGTTCGATTTGCGACACCGCGGCAGACGCTTCTTCGGTACCTGCAGACTGCACTTCAGCACCTTTGCGAATCTGGTCAATCGCCGCCATGATTTGGGAGCCCGAGCGGCTGATTTCCTGCACCGCAGACGACAGCTCTTCGGCGGCGGAGGCCACTTCTTCGGCGCTCTTGGCCACGTCGGTGGAGTTCTTCAGGTCTTCCGACAACTCCGACAGGCTTTGCGCGGTTTGCTCGCACTGCGAGAGGGCCTGGGCTTGCTCGGCCACGGTTTTGGCAGCCTCTTCAGCCGCAGCGGACTGCTCTTCGGCAGCCGCGGCTATGTCTTCCGAGCCCTTGAGCGCTTGCGCAGTGGCCGTGGCCGACTGCTGGGCACCGGTGGCAATTTCGGTCACGCCGGCCACGATGTCGATGGTGTCCACGCGGATTTGCTCCAGCTGGCCGGTGATGACCTTGCCGTTTTCCACTTCCACTTCCACCGCCTTGGCAGACTCGCCAATGCCATCGGCAATCACCTTCACTTCGTTTTGAATCTGACCCACTAGGTCCTGGATTTGCTTGGCGCTCTTCTCAGAGGTTTCGGCCAGCGTGCGCACTTCATCGGCCACCACCGCAAAGCCCTTGCCGTGTTGACCGGCACGAGCGGCCTCAATGGCTGCGTTCAGGGCCAACAGGTTGGTCTGGTCTGCAATGCGGGCCACGGCCTTCACGATGTCGCCAATATTGGCGGCTTGCTTTTCAAGCTCTGCCACCATGCCCACAGAGGCGGCCTGGCGCTGGGCCGACAAGCCCACATTGGCCACCAGGCTGGCGACTTCCGCACTGGTCTTGGCGACCAGGGCTTGCGAAGCTTCTGCGCGGGTGCTGCTGGCATTGGCGTTTTGCAGCTGGCGCACCACGGCACCTTCCACTTGCTTGAAGGCCGCCAAGGATTCTTGGGCAGCCCCGGAGGCTTCCTCGGCGCCGGTCGCGATCTGGTCGGACGCACGCTTCAACTCTTCTGCCGCCGATGCCGCTTCGGTAATGCCAGACGACATCTGGGTCGTGGCCGCTGCGATCCGTTCAGCGGCTTGCTGTTGCTTGGCCAGAGTGCGGGCGCGCTTGCGCTGGGCTTCTGCTTCGCGGGTCACCGCAGCAGAGGAGCGGGTAGAAGTGTCGGAAGCGGCACTGACGTGTGCGCTGACGGCTTTTTTAACGAGTGCCATGGAGGTGATTCCTTTCAAATGGGGGTAAAGAGAAGGCAAAGGCGCGGGGCAAAGGGAACAAATGCACAACGCTCAGGCCCGGCCCAGTGCTGAAACGCTGCGTTGCTAAACATGGTTTTGGGTTTCTGCGGTTTCACAACAGCGGGGTGACCTCAAAGCCCGGGTCCGCTTCTTCAATCAAGCGGGTCACCAAGTAGATCAACTCCACCGGCTGGAAAGGTTTGACGAGGTAGGCCTTGGCACCACTGGCCATGCCAGCATCGATGTCCGCCTGATGGTCGGCGGACGACAGCATGACCACGGGAATGTCTTTGAGCAGCGGATCAGAGCGCATGGTTTCGCAGGCACTCAGGCCGCTGACACCCGGCATGCGCACGTCCATGAGGACCAAATCGGGGCGGTGCTCACGCGCCATGGCAAGACCTTCCACACCATCGGCCGCCTCCAGCACATGAAAGCCCATATATTCGAGCGTCATGCGGATCAGGCGCCGGATACCGGCGGTGTCCTCAACCGAGAGAATTGTTTTTTTCATAAGATTAAATGAATTTAAACATTTGTATCAACTTTATCGAAAATTCGTTTTTTTGTGTTGAATAAAAACACTTTTCACCTCAAAAACTTTCTATCAACCCACCGGTCTTCATAGATTTCATGTTCATTTTTTCCAAGCTCGTGGGGTGGTTCACCCAGCCTTTGTTCTGGCTGCTGCTGTGGCTGCTGGGTATTTGGGTGCTGGCGGCGCGCCGGCCGCGCGCGGTACGGCCTTTGCTGGGCGGCGCGATCGTGCTCTTGGCGCTCATCGGCTGGCAGCCCTTGCCGGAACTGCTAATTCGCCGGTTGGAGGCGCGCTACCCGGAAATTCCGCTGGATGCGGACTTACGGGGCTATGCAGGCGTGGTGGTGTTGGGCGGCGGTACGGCTGCCGGGCGCTTGCAGCAAAGCCACTTGCACCCGCTGATCAATGAAGCCGGGGAACGCTTGGCGGTGTCAGCCGCATTGGCTTTGCGCCATCCCGCGTTGCCGCTGATTTACACCGGTGGCGAGGGCGACCCGCAAGGCGGCGGCCCAAGTGAGTCCGAACGGGCGCGGGTGTTTTACGACAGCTTTCGCATTCCCGCCAGCCAGGTGCGTTACGAGCCGGTGTCCCGCAACACCTATGAAAACGCGGTGCTCACCGCGCAAGTGCCGGGTGTGAATCCGCGTGACCGCTGGCTGCTGCTCACCTCCGCATGGCACATGCCGCGCTCCATGGCCACGTTTGAAAAGGCGGGCTGGAATGTGACGGCTTACCCAGTGGACCACCGCGCGGAAGAAGCCAATGTCTGGACCCGCTACTCCTTGCAGAGTGGCGCATCCGACTGGCAGTTGGTGCTCAACGAGTTGATCGGCCTGGTGGCCTACCGCCTGGCAGGCAGGCTGTAGGCAAACCGCACTGGCTCAGTCTGCAGAGGCTTTGCGGGCCAGAATCTGGTCGATGCGGCGGCCTTCCAGCGTGACCACCTCAAAGGTCCACTCCCCCACCACCACCAAAGCGCCGGGCTGGGGCAACTGGCCAGTCACCGCCATCAACAGGCCGGCCAGGGTGTTGTAGCGGCCACGCTCTTCATCCGGCAAATCGTCTTCAATATCCAACCGGGCTTTGAGCTCGCCTACGGGCATCAAACCATCCAGCAGCCATTGCCCATCATCTTGCAGAGTGGCCCACGCCTGCTCCTGGGCATCGGGCTTGAGCTCCCCGGTGATGGCCTCCAGCAAGTCATGCGGCGTCATCAGGCCCTGCACCACGCCGTACTCATCCACCACAAACACCATGCGGGCCGACTTGACGCGGAACTGCTCAATCAGCTCCATGCCGGTGAGCGTTTCCGGCACAAACACCGCCTGCTCGACCAGCGCATCCAGCGTGCCGGTGTGCTCGGCCCCTGCGGCCAACAGGCGCGACACACTCACCAAGCCGACCACATTGTCCAAAGACCCCCGGCACACCGGGTACCAGGAGTGGCTCAACCCTTGCCCGGTGCCGGACGCACGCTGCAAGGCGTCTTGGACCGACAGCGAGGCATCGAGCCAGTCAATATCCACGCGGGGCAGCATCATGCTGGTCAAGGGCCGGTCGTCCAGGTGGAACACATTGCGCACCATCTGGTGCTCGTGCTCTTCGATGATGCCGGCGTCCACGCCTTCTTCAAGGCTGGCGGAAATTTCTTCTTCGGTCACTGCCCGGTTGTCAGTCGCCGTGAGACGCAATATCTGCAAAGTGGTGTGGGTGGCATAGGCCAGCAGTTTCACAAAAGGCTTGGCGCCCGTGGCCACCCAGGTCATGGGAATGGCCAGCGCGCGGGCCACCGTTTCCGGGTAAAGCTGCCCGATGCGCTTGGGCACCAGCTCGCCGAACAGGATGGTGATGAAGGTAATGCCGGTCACCACCAACGCCGTGGCAGACACCTCGGCCACCCGGTGGGAGATGGTGAAGTGCGACTCCAGCCATTGCGACACGCCATCGCTGAACGCCGCCTCCCCCACGATGCCGTTGAGCATGCCGATGGAGGTAATGCCCACCTGCACCACCGACAAAAACTGCGTGGGGTTGTCCAGCAACGCCAGCGCCGCCTTGGCCCCCTTGTCTCCCGCCTCCACCATGGTCTGCAGGCGGACTTTGCGGCTGGCGGTGAGCGCCAGCTCCGACATGGCGAACACGCCATTCAACAAAGTGAGGACAAGAATGATCAAAAAATCCATGGAAGGGCAGCGAGAATCAAGACCATGGCAATGTACCTTATCGGTGATGTTCAGGGCTGCGACAGCGCCCTGGAACGCCTCACCCAACGCATCGACTTCTCCCCCAGCCGCGACACGCTCTACCTGCTGGGCGACCTCGTCAACCGGGGCCCGGAATCGGCGCAAGTGCTGCGCCGGCTGGTGCGCTACGGCAGCGCAGCCCGCTGCCTGCTGGGCAACCACGACTTGCACCTGCTGGCCACCCACTACGGCGTGCGCAAACCCGGGAAGAAAGACACGCTGACCGAGCTGCTGCAAGCCCCGGACGCCCCGGCCCTGCTGCACTGGCTGCACCACCAGAAGCTGGCCTTGCTGGAAACCGTCGGCAATCAAGGGCTTTTAATGCTCCACGCCGGCGTACTGCCTGCGTGGACAGCTACTAAAACCATAGCATTGGCTGCGGAGGTAGAAGCGGCATTGCAGGGCCCGGACGCGGTCAATTTCTTCCGCCAGATGTATGGCAATGGCCCGGACCGTTGGAGCGATAGCCTGCAGGGAGCCGACCGCTTGCGGGTCATCGTGAACGCCCTCACCCGCATGCGCTACTGCACACCGGACGGTGCCATGGAATTTGCCCATTCCGGGGGTTTGGAAGATGCGCCCGCAGGCTATGTACCCTGGTTTGATGCGCCGGAGCGGCAAACGGCGGACCATGTAGTGGCATTCGGCCACTGGTCCACGCTGGGCTGGCTCAATCGCGACGACGTGTTTTCGCTGGACAGCGGCTGCGTCTGGGGGGGCTGCCTGAGCGCGCTGCGCGTGTCAGCCGCCACGGATGGCGGGCTGGCTACCGAGTTGCTCCAGGTGAAATGCGCCCAGTCCCAGGCACCCGGGGACTGAGCCAATAGGCCACGTGCAGCCGGCTTACGCGGACTTGAACAGCGCCGCCACCTTGCGCTTGGGCTTGATGTTGGCGGAAATGCCACGGCTGGCAGGCTTAGCCGCAGACTCCCACGAGGGAGCAGGCGCCTCTGCCACAGGTGCGCTGGGTTCGTAAGGCTTGTCGAAAAACGGATCGCGCGGAGCCGGTGCGGGGCGGCCGTAGTCACGCGGCGCACGGGTACGGGGGGCATCCCCGCGCCCTTCGGCACGCGGACCCCGGCCGTTGTCGCCACCCTCGGCGTACATGCGGCGGCCATCGTTGATGCGGCCTTGGCTACGGATGTCCGGACGGTCTTCGTCAAACTCCACGGCTTCCAGCTCAATCTTGGTTTTGATCAGCTTCTCAATATCGGCCACCAGGCGGGCATCGTTATTACCGCCCACAAAGCTCACCGCCAGGCCGGAGGCGCCAGCACGGCCGGTACGGCCGATGCGGTGCACATAGTCTTCCGCGTTGAACGGAATGTCCATGTTGAACACGGCGGGCACGTCCTTGATGTCCAGACCGCGGGCGGCCACATCGGTACAGACCAACAAGTCCACTTCGCCTTTTTTGAAGGCTTCCAACGCTTTCAGGCGCTCGTCCTGGCTCTTGTCGCCGTGCAGGGCGGCGGCACGCAAACCGTCGCGCTCCAAGGCGCGGGTTAGGCGAGCGCAACCGAGCTTGCTGTTCACAAACACAAAAGCTTGTTTGATTTCTTTGCTGCGCACGATTTGCAAGAGCGCATGGCGCTTATCGTCGTCGTTGACGCGGTAGAAGTGCTGCTCCACGGTGGACGCCGTGGCGTTGGAGCGCGCTACTTCAATCGTGATCGGGTTTTGCAGGTAGCTGTTCGCCAGCCGCTTGATTTCGGGCGAGAACGTGGCGCTGAACAGCAAAGTGGTACGCGTCTTGGGCAGATAGCTCAGGATGCGCTGCAGGTCCGGCAGAAAGCCGATGTCCAGCATGCGGTCCGCTTCGTCCAGCACCACGTACTCGACCTGGTTCAACACCGCGTTCTTGGCTTCGATGTGATCCAGCAAACGGCCGGGGGTCGCCACCAGCACTTCCACACCGGCTTTGAGCTCCAGGGTCTGGGGCTTCATGTCCATGCCACCAAACACCACGGCACTGCGCAGGTTGGTGTACTTGGCATACAGCTTGACCTGCTGGGCCACCTGGTCCGCCAGTTCGCGGGTAGGCAGCAGCACCAAGGCACGCACAGGGTGGCGGGCGGGGGAAGTAGACGCGTTTTCGTGCTTCATCAGGCGTTGCAACAGGGGCAACGCGAAAGCAGCCGTTTTGCCGGTACCTGTCTGGGCCGCGCCCATGACGTCTTTACCGGTCAGCACCACAGGAATGGCCTGCGCCTGAATCGGCGTCATGGTGGTGTAACCCATCTCGGCCACGGCGCGGGCAAGCGGGTTGGCCAGCTGCAGCTGGGCAAAGGCCATGGTGGGGGTGTCCGCGGTGAGCTCGTTGGAGGTCACGGGAGTAGGAGTCAATTCAGTAATCAAATCGGTAAGGCATAGCCATAAAGAGTGCTATCCATCCGATAGCGGGTCGCCCAAAGGAAGTCAGGGCAAACCCCGATTATCCCCTACTCCTATAAAGACCGGCTGGAAAAGGTGTCACAGCCCTTGACGCTGCCAGTTTTCAGGCCCTTGTCAAACCAGCGCTGGCGCTGGGCGCTGCTGCCGTGGGTGAAGCTTTCCGGCACCACCGTACGCCCTGCGCCGCGCTGCAAGGCATCGTCACCAATCTTGGCGGCGGCGTTCATGGCCTCGGCCACATCGCCCTCTTCCAGCAGCTGGCGGGCGTTGTTGGCGTGGTACGCCCAAACGCCGGCGAAACAATCAGCCTGCAACTCCAAGCGTACGCTCAGGGCGTTGCCCTCGGTGGCGCTCGCGCGGCTGCGGGCTTCCTGCACCTTGGCGCTGATGCCCAGCAGGTTTTGCACATGGTGGCCGACCTCATGGGCGATCACATAGGCCTGGGCAAAGTCGCCGGGCGCGCCCAATTGCTTTTGCAAAGTCTCGTAAAAACCGAGATCGATATAGACCTTTTGATCGGCGGGGCAATAAAACGGCCCCATGGCGCTCTGGCCCTGGCCGCAGGCGGTGGGTGTTGCCCCCCGAAACAGCACCAGCTTGGGGTTGCGGTAGGTGCCACCGCCCTTGCTAAACACCTCACCCCAGACGTCTTCGGTATCTGCCAGCACGGTGGACACGAATTTGGCCATCTTGTCATCGGCTGGAGGACGGTGGGCAGGCGCTTGCTGCACATGGGCGGCCGGCGCGCCATCGCCACTCAGCACGCCCAGAATGGTGAGGGGGTTGATGCCCAACACCCAGCCCCCTAACAAGGCGATCACGATGGTGCCCACTCCCAGCCGCCCGCTCAACAGCGCGCCCAAGGGACCGAGCCCGCCGCCACCCCCACTGAAGCCGCTACCACCGCTGCGGCGGTCTTCGACGTTGTCAGACTCGCGGTTGCCTTCCCATTTCATGGTGCGGGCTTTCCTTGGGTGGAGTTTTCAATGAATTGCGCCAGCTCCGCCGACCAATCCGCCGACTCGGGCTGCAAGGCTTGCAGGGACTCGATCTCCACCCCCGCATCGGCCAGCATTTTTTCGGACGCGCCGTTCACGCGATCCTGGTGGGCTTTTTTGTCCAGATACACCACGCGTTTGATACCGACCTGGATGATGGACTGCACGCAGCGCGGGCACGGGTACTGCGTGGCGTAAATGGTGGAGCCATGCAACGGCAACGTGGTGCAGTTGAGGATGGCGTTTTGCTCGGCGTGCACGATGTAGCTGTGGCGGGAGTTGAGCGGATCGCTGTCGTCGTCCTGCCAATAGTGCTCGTCGGTATCGTCACAACCGCGCGGCAAGCCGTTATAGCCGACCCCTGAAATCTTGTTGTCCGGGCTGACGATGCAGGCGCCATTGCGCTTGCGGGCGTCTTTGGAGCGGGCAGCCGCGAGAAGCGCCACGCCCATGAACATGGAATGCCAGTGAATCAGGGAATCGTTTTTCATAGCATGCAAGGGTTTTGATCAGTCTAGCACCGGCCGCAAACCCGGGCTGCTGCGCCGCTCCAGCAGCACCGATGCGGCAAACACCAACAAGCCCACCAGGGACAGTGCCGCCCCCACATAGCCGGTGGCCGCATAACCAAAACCCAAGGTAATCACCAAGCCGCCCAGCCACGCGCCCAAAGCATTGGCAATGTTGAAGGCCGAATGCATGGAGGCGGCGGCCAGCGTCTGCCCGTCGGAGGCCACATCCATCAGGCGGGTCTGGATAGCCGGGCCGGCGGCAAAGGTGCACCCGATCAAAAAGGTGCAGGTGCACAGCATCCAGGGCGTTGCGGCGGTCAGGCTGAACAAAGTCATCACCACCACGTTGAACACCAGCATGCCCCCTATGGTGCCCATCAGCGCAATGTCAGCCAGCTTGGAGCCCACCACATTGCCCACATTCATGCCGACGCCGAACAGGGCCATGATCAGCGGAATCATGACGGCGGGCATGTGCGCCACCTCGGTGGCAGTGCTGGCGATGTAGGAGAAGATGGAAAACATGCCGCCGAAGCCGGTGGCGGCCAGGGTGAGGGTCAGCAGCACCTGCGGGTGGGTAAAGGCCACCAGCTCACGCATCACGCTGGCACCCTCATGAGCTTGGTCGCGCGGCAGGTAGAACCAGATCAGCGTGACCGTGAGCGCACCAATCAGCCCCACGGATAAAAACAAGACCCGCCAGTTGAGCGACTGGCCGAAATACGCCATCACTGGCGTGCCCAACAATGTGGCCACGGTGAGGCCCATCATCACGTAGCCCACCGCCTGCGCCCGCATCTGCACTGGTACCAGCGAAGCAGCCACCAGCGCCGACACCCCGAAGTAGGCGCCGTGCGGCAAGCCGGTCAGAAAGCGCAGCAGGGTAAAACTCCAGAAGTCTGGCGCAAGGGCACTGGCCAGATTGCCCACGGCAAACACCGCCATCAGAATCAGCAGCAGCGAGCGGCGCGAGGCTTTGGCCCCCGCAATCGCGATCAGCGGCGCGCCGACCACCACACCCAAGGCATAGGCGCTGATGACATAGCCCGCCTGCGGCGTG
>Ga0228698_1001683_pt1 | contig 10426 bp, 8 predicted proteins | sample McNCre117_Aug_MG_FD_178015 | JGI IMG/M metagenome (GOLD analysis project Ga0228698, IMG submission 178015) | Freshwater microbial communities from McNutts Creek, Athens, Georgia, United States - 1-17_Aug_MG | ecosystem: Environmental > Aquatic > Freshwater > Creek | place: USA: Georgia...
ATTGGCTGGCGATAAAGTAACGATTTTTGGTTGATTCTATGACTTCTGCCAGACCGGTCTGTGGATTTTTACCAACGATGTTAAGGTGTTGTTTAGCTAAATCGGGCTCGTATATTGCGTTAAACTCAAAACGATGGCGATGACGCTCGACAATGTTCGTTTTGCCGTACAACACAGCAGCTTTGCTGTCTTTGGCAAGTACGCAGTCATAATCTCCCAAACGCATGGTACCACCCATAGTCGTAACGGCTTTTTGTGATTCCATAAGGTCAATCACCGGATCGGGCGTGTCTTGGTCGAATTCGGTGCTCTGCGCCCCGGTTTTGCCCCCTAGGCGCACTGCAGCGATGCAGGCTACTTGCATACCCAGGCATAGCCCCAGATACGGCACATCATTTTGGAGCGCATAGGTAGCGGCGGCAATTTTGCCTTCGATACCACGCGATCCAAACCCGCCCGGCACCACAATGCCGTCGTATGATTTGAGTGTTGCTTTAGCGTTGTGTAACGTCAGCTTTTCGGCATCAATCCAGGCAAGTTCTAGTTTGCGGCCGTCAGCCCAACAGGCAGCCCTGAGAGCCTCTACGACACTGGCATACGTGTCTTGATGATCGAGATACTTAGCGACAATCGCAACCCGCGCTGGCTTGGCTTTACCGTTTAGCACTGATGCAACTAACTTGTCCCAATCTTGTAAATTGGCTGCTTTTGAATGCAAACCGAGGTGCTTGCTCACCAATGTGCCAATTCCCAATTTTTCGAGCATTGCAGGCACCGCATACACCGTTTTAAGTGTTGGCATAGGCACGACTGCTTCGGGCGCAACATCAGTGAATAAGCTGAGCTTGGTAATGATACTATCTGGCACTTCGTGGTCGGTGCGCGCCACTAATATATCGGGTTGAATACCAGCTTCGCGCAAATCACGCACTGCGTTTTGAGCGGGCTTCGACTTAACCTCTTGGCTGGCTTCTAAAAATGGCAAATACACCACGTGCACAAACAGCGTATTGCCGGCCCCGATTTTATGCTTAAGCTGCCGAATTGCCTCTATAAAAGCGGTACTTTCATAATCGCCCACCGTGCCACCAACCTCTACAATATGCACATCAAAACCGTCGCCTGCGGCCAAAATAGCAGCCTGCATAGCGTTGGTAACGTGCGGAATAATTTGGACTGTTTTGCCCAAGTACTTACCCTCGCGCTCGTCATCAATCACTTGCCTAAAAATACGGCCGCTCATAGTCGAGCTGGCCTGCGTGAGTTCAATATCCAAAAAACGCTCGTAGTGACCCAAATCAAGGTCGGTTTCGGCACCATCTTTAGTTACAAATACTTCGCCGTGTTCGGCCGGGTTGAGCGTGCCCGCATCGACATTAAAATACGGATCGCACTTTTGAATATTCACCCTGAAACCACGCGTCTTTAAAAGTGCACCGATGCTAGCGGCGGTGATACCTTTGCCCAATCCGCTCAACACGCCACCAGTAACAAAAATATATTTTGTTGCCATTTTAGTCTCCCGTTAGCTGTTAACCTCTGTATTTTTGAACACTCAAAATTTGAGCGTGTTTTCTTTTAGTATGAGGCTATTTTGCGGGATTGCAAGTATTTTTAGCCGATAGATAGCACGAAACCGATGGGGGCAATGAAGCTTAAAACGGTAGCTACCAAAAGCACGGCGTATTCGATCTTTTTATCAATCTGAAAATGTTCGTGATTGGCTAAAAATAATCCAAAAAAGAGACCAACAGGCAGCGGTATATCGCCCAAGCTGATAAGGCGCACCCATAAACAACCTACGACAAAAAATAATACGAGTTTCAAAAAGTAAACTCCGTCTTTTTCGGGCGCTTGTGTTGATAGTTTCTGCTTGGTTCGAGTCGTCTTTTTTGCTGTCATATACTGCTTATGCTACCACATTTTTACGAGACCACGCTTTTTTACATAATGGAAGCAGCACAAGTGTCCCGCGATGCGCTACAATACTAATAATGTTTGGGCGAATATCATTAACCTTGCCAATTGTAAAAACAATCAAAGGCTATCAAAAATCATGGTTACGACGTGATTTTATTGCTGGCCTTACCGTGGCTGCAATTGCCATCCCGCAAGCAATGGCATACGCCCAATTGGCCGGTGCACCTCTGATTGCCGGCTTATATGCCGCACTCGTAGGCATGCTCGTGTTTTCGCTGTTCAGTAGCTCACGGCTAATGATTGTCGGCCCCGACGCGACCATGGCGGCGCTAGTGGGCGCGATTGTGCTACCTATGGCTGGCAACAATGCTGCGCTTGCCAGCGGGCTGATTGCAATGCTCGCAGTATTTATAGGCATTGCCTGTCTGATTGGTGTATTTTTACGGGTTGGTTTTATTGCCGAATTTCTATCGCGGCCTATATTGCTCGGCTATATGGCTGGTTTAGCGCTCGCCGTGATTGCTTCGCAACTACCGAAGCTATTTGGCATACCAGTGCCGGTGCATACGAACTTTTTTGGCACCATCGTTTACGTTTTTCATAACATGGCGTATGCCGATATACTCACTATTATCCTGAGTATTACCCTCATTGCACTAAGCATTATTATACAGTTACTGTTCAGGCGCGTTTCGGCGGGGCTTATTATATTGATTGGCTCGATTGGGCTATCGGCAGCCCTGCATCTGCAGGATTATGGCATCGCCACCGTCGGAGCAATCCCGACCGGTTTGCCACTGCCAGACATCCCCGCGCTTTCGCTATTTGACCTACAGAACCTGATTGTTCCAGCAATCGCAATTATGCTGGTGAGCTATGCAAACACTATTGCCACTGCCCGGTCGTTTGCTATCAAGCAAAACGAAACTATCAACCCAGAGCAAGAGTTTTTTGGGCTTGGCATCGCCAACGTTGCTTCTGGTCTTTTTGGCGGCATTCCTATAGGTGGTAGCGGTTCGCGTACGGCCGTTAATGCAGAGAGTAAGGCAAAGTCGCAGATTTCCCAGTTATTTGGTGGTCTTATTATCGCCCTAGTTCTGCTGCTTTTGGCACCACTTTTAAAGTACCTGCCTCAGAGCGCCTTAGCGGTCATCATTATTATGGCGGTGAGCAAATTGTTCGATTACAACGAACTTAAATCAATCTGGCATGCCTGGCGCAGCGAAGCAGTCCTGGCAATCGTAACAGTTATTGGTGTAACGCTCCTGGGCGTTCTACAAGGGCTGCTACTGGCCGTTATGCTCGCGATGGCGAACCTTATACGTAAGAGCGCCTTCCCCAACGATGCGGTGCTTGGACGTGCCGCAGACGGATCAATCCGCGATACCAGCCGCCCACCAAAAACGCACACCGTTCCCGGCATTATTATGTATCGCTTCGATGCACCCCTATATTTTGCAAACGCTAACTATTTCCGCGAACGCGTTCTGCGCTTAATTGATGAGTCAAGCGAACCTGTACGCTGGTTTTTGTGGGATGCCGAAACAATTACCACCATCGATTCTACTGCCGGCCAAATGCTACTGGGGCTTATTAAAGAGCTGAAGCGGCGCGATATTACGTTTGCTGTTGCGCGCCTTAAGGGGCCTATCCGCTCGGTCGTACACCACACGCACCGCCTGAATCGAGCACTCCAAGAATCGCCACACTATACGTCACTTGGGCTGGCGCTCGAAACTTTTGAAGAAGAGCAAGTTGCAAATCGCATAATAATTAAAGACTCACTTTAATATGTGCCGTGGGTAAAAAAAGAGAGCCGAAAGTCGGCTCTCTTTTTAGGGTAGCCTCGGTAATAAAACTCCGGCTACGAACCACCTCACAGTGGCTACTTTTAACTATATGCTGGTTATTTTATGAAGTCAATCTATAGCTTTTATTCACCATAGCAGTAGATTATGTTATGATATACATAAGCACTCTAACAGATAAAAATATGAAATTAAAGATAGCGCTCATCGCGATACTGTTGCTGATTATACCGTCACTCGTGGCGGCTTTGTTCGTGCCAAAGTATGGCCTCCTCGATATGTGGCAAAGAATCCAGGCGCCAAAACCAAAAACAACAACGACAGCCGCCGAAGCCACGGTGAGTACGAACGGGACGTCAGCGGGTCCGAGCACAACTGCCAAGGCTACGGGAACGATTTCTGGCCCTATTTCGCCCAATAGCCTTTCAACCGAAATGGGCTCAGACTGCCTGCAGGGACAAGTTTCGAATATAGCCAATTGCTCCACTGCCGCGCCGACACCACTCGGTGTTACGGGCTCATGGAAGCTTGCGTTTCGTGATGAGTTTGACGCCAAGACATTCGATACCGCAAAATGGGCAACGCAACGTACCGCAAGTGCAACACCAAACAAGCCATTCGATGAAAAAACCGAAGACGGCCTGTTTAGTCCCGCGAACATCGTGCAACACTATGGCACTGCAGAACTCATTATCAAGCAAGAGGTCAACGATACCTATCAATACACAACCGGGATGCTCGCAAGTATTAGTACATTCAAATATGGCTATTACGAAGCACGCCTTAAAGTTCCGCCAGAAACGGGCACGCTGTCAGCATTTTGGATTCAAAATAGCAACGATGGATCACGCTTACCGCCACTTATAGAAGTTTGTAAATACGGCCTTGGTAGCCAGATAAAACCAACCTTTAACTATGCGTGGTTAAGCAACGGAGCCGCAAAAAACTATCCAACTGATTATGGCTTGAGTAGCATGAACTATTCCAAAGAATTCCACATATACGGGCTGTTATGGTCGCCGACTGGGGTGCAGATTTTCCTCGATGGCAAAGCCGAGGCATCATTTGCTACCAATAACACAAGTGTCATTGACGTACCAGGATCTATCGTCTTTAGTCTCGGTATACAAAAAGGTGCAACCCTGGCGACGGGCGTAAAAATGATTGTTGATTATATACGCTTCTGGGAAGCAAACCCAGCAACTCAATAACCTATCTATTGCGTTTACCTATACAATAAATATAAAGGAGTTTTTATGGCAACCAAACATGGGACAAAACATCACGCAGGTGGCGAGCCACACGACGACGCATCAGGCGCAAAATTAAACTGGCTCCGCGCCTCTGTACTCGGTGCCAATGACGGCATTGTATCGATTGCTGGCTTGGTGGTGGGTGTGGCGGGTGCAACGACCTCAAAAACTTCGATTGTTACCGCAGGTGTGGCCGGTCTTTTGGCGGGTGCCCTATCAATGGCTGCGGGCGAATATGTATCAGTTAGTACGCAGCGCGATACCGAACGAGCACTCATCGCTAAAGAAAAATGGGAGCTTGCGCACCAACCCAAAGAAGAGCTTGAAGAGTTGGCTCATATTTATGAAACGAAGGGTCTGAGCCGCAAGACGGCCGTACTCGTTGCGAAAGAGCTGACAGCTCATGATGTTTTTGCCGCTCATTTAGATGCCGAACTTGGTATTGATCCTGACAATTTAACAAACCCCTGGCACGCCGCATTTGCCTCTGCCCTTGCCTTCACCGCCGGCGCAATAGTCCCATTATCTGCAATATTATTACCACCTCAAAATGTGCGTATTATTTTTACTTTCTTTGCGGTTATTGTAGCGCTCGCTCTTACCGGCACCGTTAGCGCAAAAATAGGTGACGCATCTAAGCGAAAAGCTACCATTCGTGTCGTACTTGGCGGAGCCATTGCAATGATTGCCACTTACGGCATTGGCACTTTGTTCCACACTAACGTCTAGTGTAAAATATCGTAAACCGTTGGCGTGTAGCCATCCCACCCTAGGTCAAGGTACAGATACGGGTGTGTTAGGATTTTTGGCACAACAAATGATATCTGGCCCTTGACTGTTGCTCCTGGCTTTACCTTGCCGGTCTGCATTGGTTCGGTTACAAACATACTCGGATGCATCTGATAATATAAGCCATCTGCCGTTCGAACATAGAACTGGATAGACGGAATTATATCTTGTTCTTTCGTTGTCGTATTAGTAATGCTGATGTTTGCAATAAGCATTGTTCCACTATCTTCATAACTAAACGCTCTATCTTGCTGACTATTTTCGGAGGCGCTTAACACCTGGATAATGTACGCGGGAGTTTTTGCAAGTTCTTGAGATTTTAAAATCTTGTTTGCATTGCCATATCTCACCACCGATGCCTGTTTCTTTTGGTTTGTGCCATAAGCTGACACAAACCAAGATGTCATAACAGTAATCAAGATAATAATACCAAAAAACAAAACTCTTTCTTCATCGTGAAACGCATGCTTAATATGAGCTATAAAATTTTTGCGCGCTGTTGCTTTGCTTACTTTTTTCATGCCACCCCCTTACCGTTACGTATCTTTATTACTATATGTAGTTATTAATTAAGTTATGGCTTAGCTGCATCATAATATCCAACCAAATAGCCATTTAGCGTCGCTTGGGTGTTTGACTTTGCTGATGTATGTTTTGCGTTACTTGGCGCGCCTGTCCAGTTGACCGCATTACCACAATTAGCAACCGTGAGAATTACTGCCGAACCACCCGAGTGTACATTTGCAAAGCCAGTAAGATTATAAATGGCCGTCTTACCGCCACCGGTAATGTATGCCCAGCAACTACCCGTTACGAGCGTTGAAGTATGCAGCGCAAGCGTAGTCGGACCGTAGCAAGGTGTTAAGCCTCCACAATATACTACAACAGGATCTGTGACTGTTATTGATGTCGAATTTGAACCCGTACCGCCCGCGTTCGTACAACTCAATGAATAACTGTAGCTACCCGCGGGAGTGGGCGTTATTGTTTGAGTACCACTCGCTGCCTTTGTGCCTGTCCAGCTTCCACCGGCCGTACATGAAGTAGGCGTGTTGGTAGCAGACCACGAAAGGGTCGCACTTGCACCAGTGGTAATGCTTGCAGGTGTCACCGAAATAGTGACTACTGGAATTGCGATAGCTGTGACGGTTGCTGATTTCGTGTCAGTACCTGCACTATTACTGCACGCAAGAGTGTAAGTATAAATTCTTGCCGTTGCCAAAACACCAGTACTTGTACTACCGCTACCACCCTGCGAGCCAGACCAGTCGCCACTGGCTGTACAGGATGTTGGATTATTTGTTGCAGACCAACTTATCGTAGAAGCACTCCCCGTACCGACACTTGTTGGTGAGGTCGAAATAGTTACGACCGGAGCTACAACTGGCGCCGCTCCTGAACTCACTCCTACTGACGTAGAAGCACTACTAGAGCCGCCAGCATTAGTACAGCTTAGAGTAAACGCGTACGTTTTTATTGTGTTTAGCGCCCCAGTACTCGCCGTGCCACTTGAGGTTTTTGTTCCTGTCCAGTCGCCACTGGCCGTACACGAAGTTGGGCTATTTGTTGCAGACCATGTAAGCGTTGAGCTACTACCAGCCGTAATCGCGATTGGACTTGCATTTAATGTGACTACTGGCGCTGGAGGAAGTGTCACGTTCACTGTTGCGGTGCGCGTTGCGCTCTGCCCAGAATCATTCGTACATACAATACTATACGAATATGTCTTCACTGTGTTCAGAACGCCTGTACTTACGTTCGTACCGCTTGCTGCCTTTGTTCCTGTCCAGTCGCCACCCGCGCTACAAGATGTGGGACTGTTCGTTGAAGTCCAGTTTATAACCGCACTATTACCGACAAACATGCCTGTAGGACTTACGGTAATCGATACATCAGGTGGAGGTACAACAACTCCAATCGAAACAATATCAAACGTCTCACCACCAGCATTGCTACACGTTAGTTTATAGTCGTACACTCGCGCTACATTCAATACCCCTGTCGATATAGAACCAGAAGCAGCTTTCGACCCTGCCCAATCAAGACTTGCAATACAGGCACTTGGGCTATTTGTAACAGACCATGTAATAGTAGAGGATGATCCTGCAAAAATAGGCCCAACCGGATTTGCCGATATAGTCACAAGAGGCACGTCTGGTGGTGGATTTAGCGCAACAACCGTGGCAGATACATAGCCACTCCCTGATTCGTTTGTACACGTAAGTGTGAATTTATATGATTTTGCCACTACAAGTGGGCCAGTACTTGCATTGCCGCTCGCGCTCTTTGCACCACTCCAGTCATCATTCGCAACACAACTCGTGGGGCTATTCGTTGCCACCCAATTAAGCGTTGCGCTCTGACCAACGTAAACCTGACTTGGAGTGGCAGACATTGTAATAACGGGGTGACCAGCAGAGCCGGTGCCACCTTGTTCGATGGCGCTTACGCTTACCGTAGCAAAACCAGTGCCGGTATCAGTTTTACACGTAAGCGTAAAAAGATACGTTTGTAGATTTACAAGATTTGGCGACTCTTCACTGCCGCTTGCTCCCTTTGCGCCAGACCAGTCATCGCTCGCAACGCAAGATTTTGGATTATTCGTAGCTGACCACGTAAGCGTCACTTTACCGGCTTTAGAAACAGATGCCTGAGAAGCAGTCAACGTCACCACGGGACTGTTCGTACCGCTTGTGCCTCCTTTACCAGTTACCGAAGTACCCCCAGGAAGTGCATCGCCAGCAAGTTTTGATGTTGTATTTTGAGCAATTTCATCTGTTGCAGTAACAATATTATGTGTTTTTTTGTAGCTTTTACTATTTGCTAAAACAGTAAAAACGACAAGTAGCAAAACACTCATAATAATTACGACTGATGCTATCAACATAATTACTTTAGTTGATTTATTGCCAAACTGCGGCAACTTAGGAGCCTTAAAGGGCAGTTTGAATGGGGTCTTTGGGGGTTTTACTTCTACTACTACAGGTTCTAAATCCATATCTCTACAATTCTATATTAGCTATTGGTTTTGCACTATCTGCTTGGAATGTAAACGTTTTTGGAGTTTCATTCACTGGCAAATCATAATCAACATTTAGGGTGGTTGAGCTTTTAGCAGCCAGTGCACCACCCAAAACGACACCTGGCTTTAGATATCTTGCCGTCATCGGATAAACCGTACCTGCATTGCTAACCAGGAACATTTGCAAGCCTGGGGCTATTTGCAGAACTTCATCGCTTGTATTTAGTACGGTCACTGTCGCTGTCGCTCGTTTAACGGATATATTTTGCTCTGGGGATGTGACTCTCATAGCAGACACATTAACCGTATAGAAATCATTCCTTGTTGTGACTCCAAGGACATCCGTTAGCGCACTTCCACCCTTTTTCGTAATGATAACGTTATTCGCTATCACCAAAAGCCCCGTCATACCAACCACCAGAACGCTCAGCGCGATTGCCATGTGGTGTTTTTTAGCTTTTTGTAAATACTCTTTCATAATTGCATCCTCGTCTTAGCTTAATAGCCTCGGTTAGTTTAGTCTGACCGAAACGACTCCCCCACTCCATATGGCGTCAATATACAGTGTATACGTTTTGTCCTTAGAAACCATATAGCTTAATTCACCACTAATCTTATCACCAGCAATCAGGTCACCCGCCTTAAAGGGATCTTCGAGGCCTGAGGGAGTAAGATAGTACACTCTACCATCATTATCCTTAATATAGGTTTGGGTTGAAGGTGAAATAAAGAGTGCTTTATTTGATGCATTTGATACTGTCGCATCGATAACTATATACTGCTTACCTGTTGGCACAACAAAGCCATTCTGGCCTGCATTATAAGTTACCTTATTAATGACCACGCTTACGGCGCCCGCTGTTATTGGTGTGCCAGATGCATAAACACCGTATTTATAGACTTTTGGTTTGCTGGCTTGGTATACAAACAAGCTCAAACTCAAGGCAATTAGTGCAATAATCATAAATAGCAAAGATGCCAGTTGTTGTTTATCTTGCTTTATACTCACTTGTCGCATTTTCAATTTTTTCATAATAGCATTACTTTGAAGCATCAAAGTATCCTACGATATAAGGATTTGTATTGGCACTTGCATTAACTTTGGTGGCTGTTAAGTGATTTCTGGTTTGCCCACCAGCGGAGGCACTGCCACCAAGCGCTGGAGCGAGATCCTTGCCGCAAATAGCACTTATCTCTATGCTACTCACACCGCTTTTGGCTTGATGATATGCTTTATCAAAATTACTAATATTAATAACCTTATCTCCGTTCCAGCCCCAGCAATTCCCTGCAGACCCGTGGCTCGCGACATCTTTTGGACCATAGCAAGGACTCCTACCGCCACAGTATGTTGCACCAGTTGTCGATGGCGTACTTGTTGAGACTATAGCCTTAACAGGTGCCGTTGCTTTCCCAACTGTAATTGTTGCGTCAAGTTTTGTTGAGCCACCTTCATTTGTGCATGTTAAGGTATAGATAAAGTTACCTTCTTTGCTTATTCTGCCTGTACTTTCAGCACCATCTTGGGTTTTCTCTCCTGTCCATAAACTACCAGGGACGGTGCTTGATGCGACACATTTTGAAACACCCGATGTTGTCCACTTAAGTGCACTGCTACTTCCTGCTGCGATCGA
>Ga0228698_1001684_pt1 | contig 10426 bp, 8 predicted proteins | sample McNCre117_Aug_MG_FD_178015 | JGI IMG/M metagenome (GOLD analysis project Ga0228698, IMG submission 178015) | Freshwater microbial communities from McNutts Creek, Athens, Georgia, United States - 1-17_Aug_MG | ecosystem: Environmental > Aquatic > Freshwater > Creek | place: USA: Georgia...
GCACTGTCCCAGAGGGTGTGCTTCATCCATTCCTTGTCGTTGCGACCCAGCGGGAACTCGGCATCGTCGGCACCGCGCTCGTAGTCGTTGACCGTGTGGGCACCGCGGCATTCCTTGCGGGCTGCCGCCGAAACGATGGTGGCCTGCGCGGCCTCGATCAGGTTCTCGACTTCCAGGGCTTCGATGCGCGCGGTGTTGAACACCTTGGAGGTGTCCTTCAGGCCGATGGCCTTGACGCGCTCACGCACCTCGGCAATCCTGACCACACCCGCGTCCATCATGGCCTGGGTGCGGAACACGCCGGCGTGCTGCTGCATCGAGGCCCGCAGGTCGTTGGCAACGTCCTGGGCGTATTCGCCATTCGGGTTCGATTCCAGGCGGGCCAGACGGGCCAGCGAGAAGTCGGCCGCGTCCTTCGGCAGTTCCTTGTGCGCCTTGGGCGAGTTCTTGAGCGACTCGATGATGTGATTGCCGGCCGACTTGCCGAACACCAGCAAGTCGAGCAGCGAGTTCGTGCCCAGGCGGTTGGCGCCGTGCACCGACACGCAGGAGCATTCGCCCACCGCGTACAGACCGTTCACCACGCTCTTGTAGTCCTCGCCCTTCGGCACCACCACCTGACCGGTGATGCCGGTCGGGATGCCACCCATCTGGTAGTGGATGGTCGGCACCACCGGGATCGGTTCCTTGGTGATGTCAACGTTGGCGAAGTTGTGGCCAATCTCGAACACCGAGGGCAGACGCTTGAGGATGGTCTCGCCACCCAGGTGGGTCATGTCGAGCACGACGTAGTCCTTGTTCGGACCACAGCCCCGACCTTCCTTGATTTCCTGGTCCATGCAACGCGACACGAAGTCACGCGGCGCCAGATCCTTCAGGGTCGGCGCGTAACGCTCCATGAAGCGCTCGCCGTTGACGTTGCGCAGGATCGCGCCTTCGCCACGGCAGCCTTCGGTCAGCAGCACGCCCGCGCCGGCCACGCCGGTGGGGTGGAACTGCCAGAACTCCATGTCCTGCAGCGGGATGCCGGCGCGAGCGGCCATGCCCAGGCCATCACCGGTGTTGATGAAGGCATTGGTCGAGGCGGCAAAGATCCGGCCGGCACCGCCGGTGGCCAGCAGCACGGACTTGGCTTCGAGGATGTAGACCTCGCCGGTCTCCATTTCGAGGGCGGTCACGCCGACCACGTCGCCGTCGGCGTCACGGATCAGGTCCAGCGCCATCCACTCGACGAAGAACTGGGTGCGCGACTTGACGTTTTGCTGATACAGCGTGTGCAGCATCGCATGACCGGTCCGGTCAGCGGCGGCGCAGGCGCGTTGCACCGGCTTTTCGCCGTAGTTGGCGGTGTGCCCGCCGAACGGACGCTGATAGATCGTGCCGTCGGCGTTGCGATCAAAGGGCATGCCGAAGTGTTCGAGTTCGTACACGACCTTCGGCGCTTCACGGCACATGAACTCGATGGCGTCCTGGTCACCCAGCCAGTCCGAGCCCTTGATGGTGTCGTAGAAGTGGTAGTGCCAGTTGTCTTCCGACATGTTGCCCAAGCTGGCACCGACGCCGCCCTGGGCTGCGACGGTGTGGGAACGGGTCGGGAAGACCTTCGACAGCACCGCAACATTCAGGCCGGCGCGGGCCAGTTGCAGCGATGCACGCATGCCGGAGCCACCTGCGCCGACGATGACCACGTCGAACTTGCGACGCGGCAGAGTAGTTCCAACAGCCATCAGAGCCTCCAGAGCACTTGCACGGCCCAGCCGGCGCAGCCGACGAGCCAGACGATCGAGAACACATGCAGGGCCAGGCGCAGGCCGACCGGCTTGATGTAGTCCATCCAGATGTCGCGGATACCGACCCAGACGTGCTGCAGCAGCGCCAGGATCGTCACGAAGGTCAGCACCTTCATCCACTGGGCGGAGAAGATGCCGGCCCAGCGGTCGTAGCCGAGCGGGCCGCCGAACAGCACCTGAGCGAGCAGGATCAGGGTGAACAGCGCCATCAGCACGGCGGTGACGCGCTGGCTAAGCCAATCGCGCAGGCCGTAATGGGCACCGACGACGATGCGCTTGGAACCGTAGTTCTTGGACATGGTGAGGTCGTCTCTAGGTAGGAACTGGGAGGGATCAGAACAGGCCGAACAGCTTGGCACCCAGGATCACGGTCAGCGGCAGGCTGACGGCGAAGGTGACGATGGCCGAGGAGCGGCCCTGCTCCTTGGTCACGGAATGGGTGGCATCCATCCAGAGGTGGCGCACACCGGCAACGAAGTGGTGCAGATAGGCCCAGATCAGGCCCAGGCAAATCAGCTTGACCAGCGGATTGCTGACCGCCAGCGCGAAGCGCTCAAAGGAGACTTCGGAGGTCAGCGAGTTGTCGAACATCCAGATGATGAAAGGCATCATCAGGAACATGCCCGCGCCGCTGATACGGTGCAGAATGGACACGATGCCGGCCGGAGGCAGACGATAGGTCCGGATATCGGTGATGTTGATGTTGCGAAAAACGGGTCGCTGCGGCTTGTTCGTGTCTGTCATGAAGCACCTCGTAACCTGTGGCTCGTACCGGGTCTGAGGTACTCGCCGTGAAACCTGAAGATTCTAGGTCAATGACCCGCGTTAACCCTGACCCGAGACTGACCGCGAATGATTCACGGTTTGACCCGGTTCAATTCAGGTCATTCCGATAGAAATGACCTTGCGTGTTGTAGAGGCCGCGACGCAGTTCGACCGGCTGATCACCGTAGGTCATCGAACGGCGCTCCACGCTCAGCAGCGGAGCCCCGGTCTCGACACCGAGGAGGTCAGCCTCCTCCGGCGAGGCCGCCACGGCCCGGATCTTTTCCTCGGCGCGGATCATCCGCACCCCGAACTCCGACTCGAACAGGCCGTACATCGGCCCGCGATACAGCCCGAGCCGCTCGGCGGTCAGCCCCTTGAAGAGATGCCCGGGCAGCCAGATGTCGTCCAGCACCACCGGACAGCCCGCCTTGCCCAGCGTGCGGCGCACCTGCAGCACGGCTTCGCCCGCGCGCAAGCCCAGGGCCCGTGCCACGTCGGCCGGAGCGCGCTGCCGGCGGCAGTCGAGAAAGCGCCGTTCCATCGGCTCGCCATAGACGCCGTCATCGGGCTGCAGCCGCAGGAAGCGGTACTGCGTGCCGCGCTCGCTGTGGGTCGCCACAAAGGTCCCCTTGCCCTGCCGGCGCACCAGCAGATTCTCGGCGGCCAGCTCGTCGATGGCCTTGCGCACCGTACCCTGGCTGACACGGAAGCGGGCCGCCAGTTCCAGCTCGCTGGGGATAGCCTCACCCGGCTTCCACTCCGACTCCTGCAGGCCGCGCATGATCAACGCCTTGATCTGCTGATACAGCGGACTAAAGGCGGGCGCAGGCTCGCCCCCGCCAGCGGGGCCGGCTGTTTCAGGCGGCAACGCGGTGCTCTGGACAGAGATTTGCATGACGGGCGTGGACATGGGGAGGCGATTGCAGCACAGTCGAAGGGCGCAGGGAAGTGCGGTAAGGGCATATCCCAGCTGATGTCTTATATAAGACATAAGATTATTGACAGACCTAGGGTCTCCCCCTAGACTTCGTGCGATTTTTCCCAACCCCTCGCAACACTCGCTGGAGTCCGCCCCATGAGCAAGTCCCCCGTCCGCGTCGCCGTTACCGGTGCAGCTGGTCAGATCGGTTACGCCCTGCTGTTCCGCATCGCCTCGGGCGAGATGCTGGGCAAGGATCAGCCGGTGATCCTGCAGCTGCTGGAAATCCCCGACGAGCGCGCCCAGAACGCCCTCAAGGGCGTGATCATGGAGCTGGAAGACTGCGCCTTCCCGCTGCTGGCCGGTATCGAGGCTCACTCTGACCCGATGACCGCCTTCAAGGGCACTGACTACGCGCTGCTGGTCGGTGCACGTCCGCGCGGCCCGGGCATGGAGCGCGCCGACCTGCTGGCCGCCAACGCCCAGATCTTCACCGCTCAAGGCAAGGCTCTGAACGCCGTGGCTTCGCGCAACGTCAAGGTGCTGGTGGTCGGCAACCCGGCCAACACCAACGCCTACATCGCCATGAAGTCGGCTCCGGATCTGCCGGCCAAGAACTTCACCGCCATGCTGCGCCTGGACCACAACCGCGCTGCTTCGCAGATCGCCGCCAAGATCGGCTGCGCCGTCGGCGATATCGAGAAGCTGACCGTGTGGGGCAACCACTCGCCGACGATGTACGCCGACTACCGCTTTGCCACCGTCAACGGCAAGTCGGTCAAGGACACCATCAACGACCACGACTGGAACGCCAACACCTTCCTGCCGACCGTCGGCAAGCGCGGTGCCGCGATCATCGCCGCTCGCGGCCTGTCGTCGGCTGCCTCGGCTGCCAACGCCGCCATCGACCATATGCGCGACTGGGCCCTGGGCACCAACGGCAAGTGGGTCACCATGGGCATCCCGTCCCAGGGTGAATACGGCATCCCGGCCGAAACGATGTTTGGCTACCCGGTCACCTGCGAAGGCGGCGAGTACAAGATCGTCGAAGGCCTGCCGATCGATGCCTTCTCGCAAGAGTGCATCAACAAGACCCTGGCCGAGCTCGAAGGCGAAAAGGACGGCGTCAAGCATCTGCTCTGAGCGCCCCTGCGAGCTGGTTGATCCGCTCCCCCTGGCTGGTGATGTCCGTCATGCCGCATCACCGGCCCTCACGTTGAGGCTGGTTGCTTGCGACCGGCCTTTTTTCTTTTCTGCCCTGACCCGCCTGCCCTGCCGCCATGACTAACGCCGTGCCCGTGCGTATCCATCCGCGTGAAGCCCTGTTCGGGGCCGACGAGGCCTCGCCCTTCGATCTGCCGGTCTGCGATCACTATTGCGGCGTGGAAGTGCGCATGCGCAAGAGCCTGCAACTGCAGGCCGAGCTCGGCCCGGTGTTCGACGTCACGCTCGACGGCGAGGACGGCGCACCGGTCGGCGGCGAGGTGGAGCACGCCCACCTGATCGCCGAGCTGGTCAACGGCCCGGACAACCGCTTCGGCCGCGTCGGCGCGCGGGTGCAGTCGGTCGACCACCCGGCTTTCGAGTCGATGGTCGATGTGGTGCTGGGCCGTGCTGGCGACAAGCTCGCCTACCTGATGCTGCCCAAGCCGCGCGGTCTGGCCGATCTGGAGCAGGCAGTTGGGGTGATCGAGGCTGCCGAGTCGCGCCACGGCCTCCAGCGCCGCGTGCCCCTGCATGCGCTGGTTGAAACCCACGGCGCACTACGCGAGGTGCAGCAGCTGGCGGCGCACCCACGTATCGAGTCGCTGTCCTTCGGCCTGATGGATTTCGTCTCGGAGCACCGCGGCGCAATTCCGCAGCAGGCAATGACCGTGCAGGGCCAGTTCGAGCATCCGCTGGTGGTACGCGCCAAGCTGGAAATTGCCGCGGCCTGCCACGGCTGGGGCAAGACGCCGTCGCATTGTGTCGTCACCGAGTTCCGCAACGCCGAAGCCCTGAAGCAGGCGGCCCGCAAGGCGGCCACCGAGCTGGGCTACACGCGCATGTGGAGCATCCACCCTGACCAGATCCGCCCGATCGTCGAAGCCTTCGCCCCGACCGCCGACGAGGTGGCGCTGGCCTTCGAGATCCTGCAGGCCGCACAAGCCGCGCAGTGGGCACCGATCCGCCACCGCCACGGCGGCCAGGACCAGCTGCACGACCGCGCCAGCTACCGCTACTTCTGGCATGTCCTGGAGCGGGCGCATCGCACTTCGGGGGCCGGGACAGCCCTGCCGGCGCAGGTGCGGGCCGCCTACTTTGCCGATCCGTCAGACTCAGTCGCCTGATCCCTTGTCAGATTCCAGTCTTATATAAGACCTAGAATCCTTCCGTTCGTATTCCGATCCTCTCTCGCAACACGGAGCTTCTCATGCTGCAAGCCTACCGCCAACACGCCGCCGAACGCGCTGCTCTCGGCATTCCGCCGCTCGCGCTCGACGCCAAGCAGGTCGCCGAACTGATCGAGCTGATCAAGAATCCGCCCGCCGGCGAAGAAGCCTTCCTGATGGATCTGCTGACGCACCGCGTTCCGCCGGGCGTGGACGATGCCGCCAAGGTCAAGGCCAGCTTCCTGGCCGCCGTCGCTCACGGTGACCTCGCCGTCGGCCTGGTCAGCAAGGCCAAGGCCACCGAGCTGCTCGGCACCATGGTCGGAGGCTACAACGTCAAGCCGTTGATCGACCTGCTCGACGACGCCGAAGTCGCTGGCATCGCCGCCGAAGGTCTGAAGAAGACCCTGCTGATGTTCGACTACTTCAACGACGTCACGACCAAGGCCGCCGCCGGCAACGCCAAGGCCAAGGAAGTCGTGCAGAGCTGGGCCGATGCCGAGTGGTTCACCACCCGTCCCGAAGTGCCCAAGTCGATCACCGTGACCGTCTTCAAGGTGCCTGGCGAAACCAACACCGACGATCTGTCGCCGGCTCCGGACGCCACCACCCGCCCGGACATCCCGATGCACTATCTGGCGATGCTGAAGAACACCCGTCCGGACGCGGCTTTCAAGCCCGAGAAGGACGGCGTGCGCGGCCCGATGCAGTTCATCGAAGACCTGAAGCAAAAGGGCCACCTCGTGGCCTACGTGGGCGACGTGGTGGGCACCGGTTCTTCGCGCAAGTCCGCCACCAACTCGGTGGTGTGGGCGACCGGCCAAGACATCCCCTTCGTGCCGAACAAGCGCTTCGGCGGCGTGACGCTGGGCGGCAAGATCGCGCCGATTTTCTTCAACACGCAAGAAGATTCGGGCTCGCTGCCGATCGAAGTCGATGTTTCCAAGCTGGAAATGGGCGACGTGATCGAAGTGCTGCCGTATGACGGCAAGATCACCAAGGCCGGCGAAACCGTGGCCGAATTCGCGCTCAAGAGCGACGTGCTGCTGGACGAAGTGCGCGCTGGCGGCCGGATCAACCTGATCATCGGCCGCTCGCTGACCGCCAAGGCCCGCGACTTCCTGGGCCTGGGTGCTTCCACCCTGTTCCGCCTGCCGCAAGCCCCGGCCGCCAGCAACGCCGGCTTCACCCTGGCGCAAAAGATGGTCGGCCGTGCCTGCGGTCTGCCCGAAGGCCAAGGCGTGCGCCCCGGCACCTACTGCGAACCGAAGATGACCACCGTCGGCTCGCAAGACACCACCGGCCCGATGACCCGCGACGAGCTGAAGGACTTGGCTTGCCTGGGCTTCTCGGCTGACTTGGTGATGCAATCGTTCTGCCACACCGCCGCTTATCCGAAGCCGGTGGATGTGAAGATGCATCGCGAGCTGCCCACCTTCATCGCCAACCGCGGTGGCGTGGCGCTGCGTCCGGGCGACGGCGTGATCCACAGCTGGCTGAACCGCCTGCTGCTGCCCGACACCGTCGGCACCGGCGGTGACAGCCACACTCGTTTCCCGATCGGCATCAGCTTCCCGGCGGGTTCTGGCCTGGTGGCCTTCGGCGCTGCCACCGGCGTGATGCCGCTGGATATGCCCGAATCGGTGCTGGTCCGCTTCAAGGGCACGATGCAGCCGGGCATCACGCTGCGCGACTTGGTGCACGCCATTCCGCTGTACGCCATCAAGGCCGGTCTGCTGACAGTCGAAAAGAAGGGCAAGAAGAACGTGTTCTCCGGCCGCGTGCTGGAAATCGAAGGTCTGCCGGATCTGAAGGTCGAGCAGGCGTTCGAGCTGTCTGACGCTGCCGCCGAGCGTTCGGCTGCCGCTTGCACGGTGCAACTGAACCCCGAGCCCATCGCCGAGTACCTGCGTTCGAACATCGTTCTGATGAAGAACATGATCGCCAATGGCTACCAGGATGCCCGCACGCTGGAGCGCCGCATCAAGTCGGTGGAAGCCTGGCTGGCCAGCCCGAACCTGCTCAAGGCCGACAAGGACGCCGAGTACGCTGCCGTGATCGAAATCGATCTGGCCGACATCAAGGAGCCGATCGTCTGCTGCCCGAACGATCCGGACGATGCGAAGTTCGTCTCCGAAGTGTCCGGCACCAAGATCGATGAAGTCTTCGTCGGTTCGTGCATGACCAACATCGGCCACTTCCGCGCTGCCGGCAAGATTCTGGAAGGCAAGAAGGACATCCCGGTGCGCCTGTGGATCGCCCCGCCGACCAAGATGGACGCCGCCGAACTGACCAAGGAAGGCTATTACGCCACCCTGGGCGGCGCGGGTGCTCGCATGGAAATGCCGGGCTGCTCGCTGTGCATGGGCAACCAGGCGCAGATCAAGGAAGGCTCGACCGCGATGTCGACTTCGACCCGCAACTTCCCCAACCGTCTGGGCAAGAACACCAACGTGTTCCTGGGCTCGGCCGAACTGGCTGCCGTGTGCTCCAAGCTCGGCCGCATCCCCTCGGTTGAGGAATACATGGCCGAAATCGGCGTCGTCACCGCCAATGCCGACAAGATCTACAAGTACATGAACTTCGACCAGATCGAAGAGTACGCAGAGACCGCCAAGACCGTCTAAACGTCGAGCGTGAAAGGCCACGGCAACGTGGCCTGAGCTTGAAGATCAAAAAGCCCGCCACCGGGAAATCGGGGCGGGCTTTTTGTCATGGCTCATCATGGATGGTCTCCAGCCCGACATGCCCACCCGAAGGGTTAGCTCTTTGGCCGGGCGGGTGAAACAAATGCCTGCCCGGACAAGGACTTGGGGCCAGCCGGCATCATTCGCGTCCTCGCCCCCGGCAACCTCTTCTGAAAGGCCCCTCATGGAACTCCCCGAACGCGATGGCGACGGCTATCTCACCAACATGAATCACTGGACCCCGGAGATCGGGCGCGCCATGGCCGAGGCCGACGGCCTCGAACTCAGCGATGCCCAGTGGGACCAGATCCTCAAGGCCCGCGAGATCTACGAAGAAAACCAGGCGGTGCCGCCGATTCGCAAGTTCGCCAAGATGATCGATGTTGATCAAAAGGAGTTGTTCGAGCTCTGGCTGACCGGCCCGATGAAGCCGATTACCAAGTACGGCGGCCTGCCCAAGCCCACTGGCTGCGTCTGAAATCGCGGCTGGCTCAGCCGCCCTGCCTCACCGACTCGTACAGGCAGATCGCAGCCGCCGCGGCAACGTTGAGCGACTCTTCGCCGCCGGGCTGTGGAATACGCACCGTCAGGGCGCAACGCTGCATCAGCGCAGCATCCACCCCCTGCCCTTCGTGGCCGAAGACCCAGGCGCATGGGCGCGGCAGGCTCAGGCGGTGCAGCTCGGTCTCGGCGTAGGAGCTGGTCGCCACCAGCGGCACGCGCAGGGCGTCGAGTTGGTCGGGCGACACCCCCTCGACCAGATGCAGTGCGAAGTGCGCGCCCATGCCAGCCCGCAGCACCTTGGGCGACCACAGCGCCGCGCAGCCCTTGAGAGCCACCCCCTGCACCACCCCCAGTGCGGCGGCGCTGCGCAGCACGGTGCCGACGTTGCCGGCGTCCTGCAGACGGTCGAACACCACGGTAGCGACACCCGGCTGTAGCGCCCCTTGAGAGGGCGCATCGATCAGAAAGCCGATCGGCGCGTGCGACTCCAGTGAGCTGATACCGCCCAGCAGGGACGGCTCGATCAGGACCACCTCCTCAGCCGCCATCGCCAGCTCGCGCAGGTGGGGCTGCAGTTGCCAGGCATCGCGCGAGATCACTGCCAGCCGCGGCTGCCCCCCCCGAGCCAGCAGCGCGCGGGCGAGGTGATCGCCTTCCAGCCAGATGCGGCCGAGCTTGCGATAGGCGCCCGGCTCCTGCGCCAGACGGCGCAGATCTTTCAGCAGTGGGTTGGTGGCGGCCGAGATCAGTCGCGGCTCACGAGACGGAGAATGGGAAGGATGGGAGGACGAAGCGGTCATGCGTAATAGGGGGAGGTGCCTGGTGGCGCACCGGTCTGCTCCAGCACCAGCCGCACCGGGCCGAAGGAGCGCCGATGCTCGGCACAGGCACCAAACTGGCGCAGCGCCTGTTGATGGGCCGCAGTCGGATAGCCCTTGTGAATGGCAAAACCGTATTGCGGCCAGCGTTCGTGCATCTGCTGGCAGAAACGGTCGCGCGTCACCTTGGCCAGGATCGATGCCGCCGAGATCGCCTTGACCTTGGCATCGCCCTTGACGATCGCCTCGGCCGGAATCTTCAGCACCGGCAGCCGGTTGCCGTCAACCAGCACCTTGGCGGGCTTGAGGCGCAGGCCCTCGACGGCGCGGCGCATCGCCAGCATCGTCGCTTGCAGGATGTTGATCTGATCGATCTCGGCCGCACTGGCTTCGGCGATGCAGAAAGCCAGCGCCTTGGCACGAATCTCGTCGAAGAGCTGTTCGCGGCGCTTTTCGGTCAGCACCTTGGAATCGGCCAGTCCGTCGATGGGATGCAGCTCGTCGAGGATCACCGCGGCAGCCACCACCGGGCCGGCCAGCGGACCGCGGCCGGCTTCGTCCACCCCGG
>Ga0228698_1001685_pt1 | contig 10425 bp, 8 predicted proteins | sample McNCre117_Aug_MG_FD_178015 | JGI IMG/M metagenome (GOLD analysis project Ga0228698, IMG submission 178015) | Freshwater microbial communities from McNutts Creek, Athens, Georgia, United States - 1-17_Aug_MG | ecosystem: Environmental > Aquatic > Freshwater > Creek | place: USA: Georgia...
GAGGCCAAGATTGCGCAGCCGCGGCGCGAGAAGGGCGGCGAGCGACTCGTTGTTCAAGGCGGCGAAATGCCCGGCCGCCGCGCGCGCGCCGGTGGCCGCCCGCGCCAGCTGCCGGGCGTCCAGCAGCGCGTCGGCCAGGGCCGCGACCTGCCCGCTATCCGCGTTGTCCGGGATCCAGAAGCCACCGCCGAAGCGCGTGCAGACCTCGGCGGTGTTGGTGTCGGGCGGACCAAGATAGACGAGCGGAATGCCGAAATTTATGTAGCCGGAAAACTTGCTCGGGGAGACGAGGCCGGCGGATTCGTTCGCCAGCAGGACGACACCCGCATCGATCCGCCACCGGTGATAGAGGTCCCGCAGGGCGGCGAAGGAAACCCGGGGATGGCTTTCCAGCGGCACGCTGAATTTTTCCGCCAGTTTCCGGAAACGCGCCTCACCCGCCGCCGACGCACCGATGACGTAGAGGCGGACCGGCTGTTTCCGGACGAGCGCGGCAAACAGCTGCTCAAGCGTCGAAAGGTCGTGCGCCGCGCCAAGGTTGCCGGAATAGGCCAGCCGCAGCGGGCCGCCCCCGTCACCCGGGCAGTAGTCGACCGGCTCCGGTGCCCCGGGCCCGCTCGTGGTCCACGTGGGATGCTCCAGTACCTCGACACCGCCGGCCCGTGACCGCGCGAGCAGGGCCATCGCGCGGTCGAGCGTGATGATGCCGGCGAAACCCGGCATGAGGCGGGCATCGACAAAGCGCAGTGCGCGCGCCGCAGCCGCGAACCCGCGGCGATCGAGCTGCCGCGCCTCCATCTCGGGGTGGTAATCCATGAGCCAGCAAAAAACCGGCACCCGGCGGAAGCGCGCCCACCACACCGTCCAAAGCTGGATGCCAGGCGGAGTCGTGCGCACGAGCACGGCGTCGGGCCGGGATGTGAGCAGGTGCCAGGCAACCCGCACGTAGACCGAGACCAGGTTCGCGAGCCGGCGGGGGCGCAGGCCGCCCGGCTGGTAGGTGGTGAAGATCCCGTGGAGGTAGGTGCTCCGCAGCCCCGGCAGCCGCCGACCGAGGCTCTCAATCAACGAACTCATCATCCAGTCGTCGGTCCGCAGGGCGTATTCGTAGACGAACGTCATGCGCAACGGCCGTGGGTTTTCGATTTTCATGGACGGTCGGGCGGCGGACTAAAGCGGCAGGCGGTGGCGCCGGCGGCGGATCTCAACGATCTTCACGACCGTCATCCAGTCGTAGAAGAAATACAGCAGGCAGAAGGCGAAGGCGGCCCCGCCCTCCAAAAACCCCAGCCGGAAAAAATACATCTGCGCGAACCGCACCCACGGCCTGATCGGCCACAGGCGCGCCGCCCAGCGGCGGAGACCGAGCTTGCGGACGGTCCCGAGGCGGCCGGCGTCACCCGTCGAGAGATACTCCATGGTTTTTTCCGCATCCCAGGTGGAATAGCGGTCGTGCCGCGCGAGCCAGTCGGACAGGCCTTTGGAGTTGGCGAAGTGATCGTAAGGAAGGCTGATGCGCCCGACCTTCGTGCCCGCCGCGAAATGTTCCCAAACCCCCCCCGTGAAACGGGCGCGGCCGAGCCGCACCACCCGCGGGTGCCAGTTGGGATAACCCTGGGTGCGTTTCAGCCACGTGCCCCAGAAGAGATAGCGCGGCGTCAGTTCGAACGCATCGTGCGGACACGCGGCGTCACCCAGCGCGCGCTGCAGCTCGTCCGCCAGCGCGGGCGGCACGGTCTCGTCGGCGTCGAGGAACAGCACCCAGGGCGTGATGACCGCACCGTGAGCGAGCGCCCAGTTGCGCTGCTGGTCGATCTTGAAGGGCGGCGGCGGCACGTGCTCGAGCACCCGGGCCCCGAGGGCCTTTGCCTTTGCCGGCGTGCCGTCGGTGCTGCCGGAATCGAGCACGATGATGTCCGTGCACCACCGGAGCGAGCCGAGGCAGCGCTCAAGGTTGTCGACCTCGTTCTTGGTCAGCACGATGGCGGTGATGCCCGGGGTCTCAGTCATGGGCGCGACTTCCCATCAGGTAACCCAGCGTGCGGTGGGAGCGCTGGCTCACCACGAACCCGGCGGCGCGCAGAGATTCGGCCAGGGCAGTGCCCTTGGCCCAGTCGCCATGGTATTCGAGGGCGAACCGGCGCACGCGGCGGAACCAGGCCGGGACCGGGTCAAGCAGCTGGAACTCGGCGCCCTCGATATCGCACTTCAGGAAGTCGATCGGCCCGTCCGCCGGCAGCGTCTGCTCCGGCGCCCAGACGGTCACTTGCGGGTGGCGGCGCAGCAGATCCTCCGACCACGCGTTGTAGACGCCGCCCACAAGGGCATTGATGGGCGTCACCTGTCCGGCAAAACCGTTGCGCTGCACGTTGGCCCGCAGGGTGGCGATCATCTCGGGCTGGGTCTCGACCGAGAAGAGCCGGGCTTCCGGCACGTGGCAGAGGACGAAGAGGGTGAAGACGCCGCAGTTGGCGCCAAGGTCGACCACACAGCGGGCGTCGCGGAGATCCTCCGGCTCCGCGTAGCAGCGGTGGCCGAAGATTTCCCGCACCACCCCGAGGTCGCATCCGGCGAAGACCAGACGCCCGCCCGGCCCGCGGATGGCGAAGCTCGGACCGAAGGCCTGGTCGACCGGTCCGAGGCTGCGCTGCCGCAGCACCGCCGGCAGCGCACGGATGAAGGCCCCACACCAGCGCAGGAAATACGCGGACGGCAGGAGCCGCGCGATCAGGATAATCTCCTTCAACAGCCTGGTGATCATGCGGGGAGCAGTTCCTGGTAATGCTGCGCCATACGGGTGGCGACAGCGGCGGCGGAGAACCGGGCCGCCACGGGTTCGGCCAGCGGTGCGACGGGCGCGGTGCGGCGCGGCAGGCGCTCCGTGATCGCGGACGCCCAGGCCGCGGCCTGCCGTGGCCGCACGGCCACACCAGGCAGACCGGCGAGCTGGTCGGCCACGCCGATCTGGTCGGAGAGCAGCACCGGACAGCCGCAGGCGAGCGCCTCCACGACCACATTGCCGAAATTCTCGTGCCGGCTCGGAAAGACAAAGACGTCCGCGGCGGAATAGACCGCCGCCAGTTGTGCAGTCTCAACTCCCGGCAGGATCAGGAGCCGGCTGCTGAGTCCGGCGGCGGCGAAGGCTTGGCGCAGTAGCCCGCCGGTGCCGTCCTCGTCGTGCCCGACCAGCGCAAATTTCCACGCCGCGCCGGCGGGCAACGCCGCGGCGATCTCGGCCAGCAGCTCGAGGCCCTTCTTGTGGTGCAGGCGGCCGGCGTACAGCAGCAGGAGCTCCCCCGCCCCGACCGCCTGCGCCTGCCGCCAAGCCTGGCCGGCAGCCTCGTTCCGGCGCCACGCGGCGAGATCGATGCTGTTTGGCACGACAAATCCCGGCGGCTTCAGCCCGAAGCGCCCGCACTCCGCGCGCTCCATCGCCGAGGTGTAATGCAGGGCGGCCGCACCCGCAAGGTTGGGGCGCTCCCAGAGCCAGAAGTAGGGCAGTTTTTTCCACGACTTTTGGGTGAAGGAATAGCGGCCCAGCGCCCCGCGCGGAGAACACACATACGGCCGGCCGGCGCGCCGCGCGGCGCGGCAGGCTGCCCGGCTCGTCGGCTGCCAAACGCCGGTGACGTGGACAATGTCGCAGGCGGACGCCTCGGCCGCCACCGCCGCCTCGAGGGCGGGACTCTGCAGGCCCATCCAGTCGTAGACTGCGGGAAAATAGCGCACCGCCACACCCTCGCGGATCACCGCCCGGTCGGTCGGGATGTCCGCGCGGCCCTGCAGGCCGGCATTGGTGGTGAGCACGGTCACGGTGTGGCCAAGCGCGGCCAACCCCGCGCAGAGGCTCGAGACGCTGCGCGTCGGCCCGCCGATGCTCCAGGCCGGGGCATAGACGCCGGTGTAATGCAGGATGCGCAGCGGGCGGGTCATGTTTCCGAGCGCAGCCGCAGGATGATCCGGAACAGGAGGCCGAGGAAGATCACGAAGGCGAGGCCCAGTGTCGCCAGCAGCGCCAGGGGCAGGCCGGCCGCTGCCAGCAGCAGGCTGCGCACACCGGTGACCGCCTTGGTCAGCTTCGTGCTGTTCGTGACGGCATGATCGGAGATGCAGCCGGCCACGCCGGCTTGGGCCGCCTGATAAGCCTCGAACTGGCTGCGCAGCTCCGTAGCCCGGATCAATTGCGCCTCCTGCCCGCGATTGGCGTCGACCAGGTCATAGACGCGGCGCGCACAACCAAGATAGCTCTCGCCGACCCGGCCCAGCTCCCGTTCCTGCGAAAAGTCGACGGCTTCGAAATCCATCTGGTGCAGGCGGTCCAGCGACCGGCGGTTGGCCTCGAAGACCTTCAGAAAACGCTGGCGCATCGCCTCCCGCTCGCCGGGCTCCGCCGCAAGCAGGAGGTTCAACACTGCGCGCTGCAGATTGGTTGACTGCCGGGCGATCTCGCGCAGTTCGCCCAGATCGGCCAGGTCCGGATCGAAGACCTCGCTGTGCAGGCGGTCGATGCGACCGAGCAGGTAGAAGACGCCGAGGCCGGTCGCGGCATTGCTGGCGGCCAGCAGGGCGATCAGCAGCCAGAGGGTCCGCGGGGAGAATTTCATCAGGCAAACTGCTTGGGTGACGGGCAGGTAGGCGCGGATCCGGCGCGGGCGTGCCGGGACAGGTAGTTGCCGAGGGCGAACAATGCCCACAGGCGGTTGGCCACCTTGCTCGAGGGGCTCGCGCGCAGGGCGTCCAGCCGGGCGCTAGGGTCGATCCGGAAGCCGAGGTGCTCGTTCAGCCACTCGCAGTCGGCGTGGAACTCGTCCCGCAGCGGGCCGAGCAACATCTCGGTGTAGTTCATGGTGAAGCCCTGCTTGGGCAGGCTGACGAGGGCGCGGTTGGCGGGGGAGATCAGGCCGGCGAGGAGCGGCTTCTTGATCCGCCCGTCCGGCGCCTTCAGGTCGGCGGGCATCCGCAGCATGAACTCCATGTAACGCCGGCCCAGGTAGGGCACCCGTAGCTCCTGGCGGTTCGCCATCGTCGCCCAGTCGCTGTCGCGCAGGAGTGTGTTGAGCAGGTAGCCGCGGATCTCGGCGATGGTAATCTGGGTTTCGTCCGCGAGCTGGGCCAGCCCCGCCTCGTCGGCGACAGGCGCATGCCAGCGCAGGGGGATGGAGCTTTCCCCCGTCCAGAGTTCGGCGATCTGGCTCCCGGTGAAAAAGCGCCGCTTCTCCTGCAGCACCCGCCAAGGCGAATGGGCCTGATCCAGCATCGCCTGCAGTCTTTCGGCGGCGACCGGGCCGTTGCTCGCCCGGACCAGGGCGGTGACAGCGCCTCCGAACGAGCGCGAGAGCGGCCCGAAGCGCCGGACCAGCCGGACCAGCCGCGCCAGATCGGCCGCGTGTCCGTAGGCCCCGTGCAACTCATCGGCGCCGGTCCCACTCAGGGCGACCACCATGCCCGCCACCCGCGAGGCGTGGGACACCACATAGGTGTTGGCCCCGTCGCAGGAGGGCTGGTCCATCGACGCCAGAGCCTGCAGAATCCACGTGCGCTGCTCCTGCTCCGTCAGGCGGACCAGCTGGTGCTTGACCCCGAGGTTGGCCGCGGTGCGCGCCGCGATGCTGGCCTCCTCGTTCGTGGTCAGCTCGCCGCACACCGTCAGCGCGGTCAGGCGGTCGCGGGCCGCGCCCGCCGCCAGCTCCAGCAGCAGCGTGGAGTCGATGCCGCCCGAAAGGAACACCCCCACCGGTACGTCTGCTACCAGCTGGTCGGCCACCGTCTGGCGCAGGATCTCGCCGTGCGCGGCCCTCCAGTCGCGTGGCGGTCTTGTGGCCGTGTCGCGGTCCTCGATCCGCCAATAGGGCTCCGTGAGCAGGATGCCCGGCACACCGTCGGCAAAACTTACCCAGCCCACGGTGCCCGGCTCAAAGGCCCAGATACCCGCGAAGACGGTCGCCGGCTCCTGGAACGAACCGAAGCGCAGGTAATCCAGGATCGCCGTCCGGTTGACCTCGCCGCTCCACTTGCCGCTGCCAGTGATGGCCCGGACCTCGGAAGCGAAGAGATACCCGCCGTCACGGGACCGGCCGAAATAGAGCGGTTTGATGCCGGCATGGTCGCGGGCCACGACCAGTCGCCGCGCGGGACCGTCGTGCAGGAGCACCGTGAACATGCCGTCCAACCGGGCAAAGACTGCCCGCCCCCACTCCGCGTAGCCGCGCAGCAGGACCTCGGTGTCGCCGGAGCTGGTGAAGACGTGGCCGCGCGCCTGCAACTCGGCGCGCAGCTCCTTGAAATTATAGATCTCGCCGTTGTAGGCCACGGCATAGGCCGCCGCTGCTGCCCCGGGCCGGTCTTCCCCCGTCACGGTCCGCCAGCGCCCCCCTCCGGCTGAAACCAGCCGCATGGGCTGGCTGCCGGCCGGGCTCAGGTCAAGGATCGCGAGCCGGGTATGGACCAGGTGGATCCAGTTGCCGGCGCCCAGCTCTGCCGACCAGACTCCGCGCGAGTCCGGCCCGCGATGCGCGAGATTCCGCAGGAATGGCGCCGGGTCAAAGGCGCCCGGACTGAAGTAAGCTGCAATGCCGCACATATTGGTCGCGCCTGATCGCGCTAGTCGCCCGCCCTCACCCGGCCCAGGGCGTCGATGATCCGGTTTTCGAATGCTCCGGCCGTGTAAAGCGTCTCGTAGCGCTGCCGGGCGGACCGTCCGAGGCGAGCGCGCAGCCCGGGATTCTTCGCCAGCACATAAAGCTTGTCCGCGACGTCCGCGACGTCCCGTGGCCGGGCCACCAAGCCCGTCTCCCCATCCAGCACCACTTCCGGTGCCGCGCCCGCCCGAACGCACACGCAGGGCAACCCGTGGGCCATGGCCTCGACAAACACCAAGCCGAACCCCTCGCCTTCGGAAGGCAGGGCGAAGACATCCGCCTCACGGTAGAGCTGGTCCAGCCGGGCATCGCTGACGCGGCCGAGGAAACTCACCAACGGCTCTTCAGGCCGGCCGGCCAGCCACTGCTCAAGGTCGCGCCGTGCGTCTCCGTCACCCGCCATCCACAGTTGTGCCTCCGGCACGTGCCGGGCGAGCTCGCCCATCGCGAGGATCAGCTGCTTGAAACCCTTGTAGAGGTCGGTGGCGTCACGGAAATTCTCGTAATACTCCGCCTTGGTCATCCGTCCCACGATCAGCACGCGGAAGCCGGGCGGACGGACGTCCGTGAGCGGCGCCGCCCCGGCCGGAACTTCCAAGGTCAGACCGAGCGGCACCACCTGCGCAGGGATCCCGACCGCCCAGGGATTGAATCGCAGGAAGCCGTGCCGCGTGAACTCGGAGTTGAATAGCAACCGGTCAGCTCCCGCCAGCCCCCAGCGACTGCGGCGCGGCAACCGCCGCCATGCCTCCACCCCGTGAATGAACACCGCGTACGGCCGGCCCCAGCGCAGCGCGGCCAGCCGGGCGACCGGCGAAAGCCCGAGGTGCGTGCACATGACCGGCAGCGCCCCAGCCCGGCCGATGGTCGCTGGCAATGCCAGCGACCCGAGCAGCATCTGCGGATACTTCCGGCCGAAACAGCGCCCGGCTGTCGGAGCGCACGAGCCGGGCGCGTCGTTGGACGACATCACGAACGGCGCCCGGCCCTGCATCCGGCTCATGGCCCGGTGGAACGCCCCCGACACCCGCCCGATCCCGTCGAGCCGGCCGTCAAAGAAGCTGGGACAGATCAGCATGTTCAGGGTGCGGGTTGCGCGAGGGAAATGATCTTGTCGGTCTGAGCGGTGGATTCTTCGTCCTCTTCGCTTTCCCGCTGCTTGCCGGCGATCAGCGCGTCCACCTCGCGCGACAGCCTCAGGGCGCCGGGAATCCGCTCCCCCTTGACCACCTGCTTGACGACAAAATAGATCACGGCGAGCAGCGCCAAGTGCTTCGGCACATCGTAGAACCAGTACCAGAAATTGTTCAGCACCGTGTGCCAGTACCAGGCGATGAAGAAGTGAAAGCCCAGACCGCAGACCATGAAACCCAACAGGGCATTCCGAAACAGATAGAGCCGATAGGCAAAGCGGAACACCACGCCGTAAAAAAGACCGTAGAGGAAAAGCCCGACCGGGACCGCACCCCAGCCCCAGCGCCGGTACAACTCCGCGGGCCAGGTTATGCCGATGGAGGTGCGCTCCATGGAATATCCCGTGTATTGCGGGGCGATCAGGTTGCCGTCCTGCATGACCGGCCGATGCCCCTTGGAAAGAATATAGGGCACGAAGGTCCAGAGCATGCCGTCGAGCCGGCCGAAGCCCTCGTAGGGCACGGTGCCGGGTGTGAGTTCATAGACCAGTTCGTCCACCACGCCGATGAACGCCCGGCCGGAGCTGGAATATTTTTCGCCGGAATCCTCCTGCTGCTCTTTCAGCATCTTTAGGCCCTCCGTGATGGTGGCGACCTTGGCAAAGACGTTGCGGATGTCTGTTTCGCGGAACGCCTGCGTGCTGCGATAATAGCCCATGATCGTCACGAGCGGCGCCAACCCGATGACACCGGCAAGGAGGATCCACTCGAATTTCACCCGGCGAAGCTCCAAAAACATGTAGGTGCCGACCAGCAGGACGAAGAGCGGGAAAAAGACCGCCCCACGGGAGGCCCCGACGAAATTCAGGAACAGGGTGGCGCCTACCACCGCGGTGACGGCGATCCTTCCCAGCGTCCGGCTTTCGCGCCAGATCATCGGCACGAGGATATAGCCCAGGGTCTGGATCCGCGCAAAGATGCTGAATGCGCTCCACCAGCCGAATGGGTTCTCGATCAGGAAATCCCCGGCGTAGCCGCGGTCGCCGGCGCCGCTGACGATGCCCGAGACGACCTTGAGAAACTCGTGAAGGAGACAGATCCACCCCACAAGGAGGAGCGGCTTGATGAGGCCGGCGTTGGCCCCGCGACGCCAGCGGGGGAAAACAAACCCCGGCACCTGTTTCGTCACAAACCAGTAGCCCGTCATGAACAGCGGAAACCCCAGCAGCCCGATCAGCTGCATGGCCATGAAACCGAACTGGAATTTCCTGTCCTGATCCACGATCACCATGCTGATGCCCAGGCCAAGCGCCATGATCAGCACCTGCGCCAGCGGTTGCAGCGGCGTAAACAGGCAGTAATCGAGGTGCTTTCGGTCCACCCAGAAGCAGACCAGGCCCATCCACACGCACATCACGGAAAGGCCGTAGTGGATCGACCAAAAGCTGAGCAAGGTGGCCAGCACCACAAAGACGGGCGCCGATTTCCAGACATTGGCGACGAGAAAGGCCGCGATCGGAAAATAGCGCCGGAAACGGGCCCCTTTTTTATTTTGCTTCATTCGTTATTGCCACCAGGACAATCACCCGGCGCGGTCACCCCTCCTTCAGGCGGGGACAAAAACTTCGTCGTATTGGGCCTCCTCGGCCCTGACGGTGGGCTGGAAACCGAGCCGGGACATCAGGTCATAGATCATGGACTTTTCGGCTCCGAATCCGCGAAGAAACTCCGGAGTGATCTCCACGACCACATGCCGTGGGCGGGTGGCCGCTAGAAACCGCTGCAGCCCGGTCAGGACAAGCAGTTCCGCCCCCTCCGTATCAATTTTGACCAATCCAACGGGCCGGGCCCCGACCAAAGGCGGCAGCAAGGCGTCGCCCGTCCAGACCGGGACCTGGACTGTCGTGCCCGTCTCGGACAATGGACTCGCTGTACCTGTCAGATGATTCAAGCCGGTGTGCGCCGCCGCCACTTCCAGGATACCCACCGAAGCATCCGCCCCGAAAGCCCCGTGAACGGGAATGACGTTGGATGTGCGGTTCAGGGCCAGGCCCCGCAGCAACCGGAGATATTCCCGGGCCGAGGGCTCGATCGCGATGACCCGGCCCGACGGACCCACCTTTTCGGCGGCGAGGCAGGTCAGCCAGCCGATGTTGGCCCCGACGTCGACATAACATTCTCCGGGGTGAAGCCGGCTGATCAGCTGCGGCACGATGAGATCAAGACTGCCCGGCCCCGAGTCCAGCGACCCATCGGGGCGATAGTACGACAGGTCCATCGAGCTGCTGAGGAAGACCTCCAACACCGGCCCGGCGGGGGTGCGTAGATGAAACGGTCCGAACAGCCTGTCCAGCACCGTGAAGGCCCGGAAGCGCCCCCGGTGGTTCGGCATGCGATAGGCGTACTGCACGGCCAGTTTTCCAATCAAGGTGCGGATGATATTCATCTTGTCATGCCCGGGCTACTTCGAGGAAGGCCTGAGATCAGGCCGGATTAAAAATGGACCGGCAGGCCAGCCGCATCGGCTGGATCACCATGAAAACCCTTTCCCGCACGGCGGAAGGCAGTTTACGCCACTGAATGGCCGTCAGGACCAGCAACAGCGCCAGCGTGCCGGCTGCCAACCAGGGCCAGAACACGGTCTTCAGCCCGAA
>Ga0228698_1001686_pt1 | contig 10422 bp, 12 predicted proteins | sample McNCre117_Aug_MG_FD_178015 | JGI IMG/M metagenome (GOLD analysis project Ga0228698, IMG submission 178015) | Freshwater microbial communities from McNutts Creek, Athens, Georgia, United States - 1-17_Aug_MG | ecosystem: Environmental > Aquatic > Freshwater > Creek | place: USA: Georgia...
GTTGCTCACCATCGGCATTGCGCAAAACGACTTCACCGACGGGCTGCTGTGTCATGACATTGCGTCCAATGATCGAACCCGATTCACCGTGGTACTCGATTCCATTGCCTGCATGTTTGACGGTGAATGCGTCGTGCACTTGAGCCAAAACGCCGTTGGCAAACCGCAGTACAGCCATCGCACCATCTTCCAGGCCTCCTTTGGCCATGGATGCGGTCTGCGACATGCCCACCACCTCAACCAACTCACTGTCCAAGGTGAAGCGCAGGGTGTCGATGTCATGCACGGTGATGTCCAGGATGACGCCACCACCGGCCTGGGGTTTGTCCAGGCGCCAGCCTTGCAGGTGAGGGGGCAAATAGACCGCATGGAAAACGCGAGCGAACAAAGGTTTGCCAATGGCCCCCTGTTCAATGAGCTCACGCATCTTGCGGTGGGTTGCTGCATTGCGCAGGTGGTGATTGGTGGCCATCACCACGCCCGCATCGCGGCAAGCACGCGCCATCTCTATCGCCTCTTCTGTCTTCAAAGCCAGGGGCTTCTCGCACAACACATGCTTGCCTGCTGCAGCTGCTGCAAGCACCTGCTCAAAGTGCAACTCATTGGTAGTGCTGATGTAGACCGCCTGTACTTTGGGGTCCGATAGAAGCTCGGCCACAGAGCTGTAGGCAGCGGGTATCTCGAATTCGGAAGCGAACTGCTCAGCACGCTCTTGCTTGCTGCTCATCACGGCCTGCACAAAGTGACCTGACTGGGCCTGAATGGCATCCACCATGTACTGGCGGGCGATGGTGCTTGCACCGATAAGGCCCCATCCTGTGATCATTTTTTGGTTCATTTCAGTTTTTGCCGTATGCTTATTGGAACGTTGCAATAGGTGAATTATTGGAACGTTCCAACACTTTTGCAAGCCTCAATTCGAAAACCTAGGGAAAACACTGATACGCCATGGCTACCAAACCAAATCCCGCCCGCACAGCCACCATCGTCGATGTGGCAGCTGAGGCCAATGTGTCCAAGTCCACGGTGTCCTTGGTTCTCAAGGGCAGTCCGCTGATCAAGGGTGAAACCGCCGAGCGCGTGAAAGCTGCGGCCATCAAGCTCGGCTATGTCTACAACCGCAAGGCTGGGGAATTGCGGGGTAATTCGTCCAATGCCATCGGGGTGGTTATCAACGATTTGATGAACCCCTTCTTTGCCGAAGTGCTGGTTGGGATTGAGCGCAAGTTGGTGGATGCTGGCTATGTTGTCCTGATGGCCCACACGCGGGAAGACGTGGGGCTGCAGGACAAGGTGTTGCAGTCCATGCGTGAACACAACGTGGCTGGGATCATGCTGTGCCCTGCGCTCAACACCTCACGCAACCTGGTGAAGACCATCGAAAGCTGGGGCATCCCACTGACCGTTTTTGTTCGGAATCTTGGCCCCGGAAGCTACGACTTTGCTGGCGGTGACAGTGAGCAAGGCGTATTTCTGGCTACGACCCATTTGCTGAACGTCGGCCACAAAAAAGTGGGTTTTCTGGGGGGACAAAAAGGCGTTGTATTCAACCAGCGTATGGATGGCTACAAAAAGGCTTTGAAGGAAAAAGGCATCGCGTTTTCAGAGGACCTGGTGTTCAACGCGAACCCAAGCCGCAGCGGTGGCTACGAGGCCATGAATGCACTGCTGAGTTCCAAGCAGCAAATCAAAGCGGCTGTTTGCTACAACGATGTGGCAGCCTTTGGCGCGCTCTCTGCATTGGGAGAAAAAGGGCTTCGTGCCGGATCAGATTTTGCGTTGATGGGCTTTGACAACATCCTGGACACAGCCCACTCCAACCCCCCACTGAGCACCATAGACATTCATCCAACCGATCTTGGTGAGAAGGCTGCAGCCATTCTCCTGCAGCGCATCCAAGAACCTGATGCAAAGCGTCTCATCTACTCCGCTACACCGTCACTGCTGCTGCGTCAGACAGCGTAATGACAGTGCATTTCAACCATAGAACGTTCACTGAATAGGAAGGATCATGAAGATGCTTCAAAACTTGTATCGCCTCATCACCGGTGTTAAACGCGGATGGAAAAAGTTTGCGGAGCTTCGTGTTTCCTTTCCGTGCTGATCAACAGCTACTGATTAACGAGCCCCCATTGCTTAGCTGCCCTTGCGGCTCTGAAAAGCAGGCACAAACATGTCAGACCACTTGGCGGGTTTGGTCTTGATGGTCTTGGCTTTGTCCATGAACAGCACGTAATCCATCATGCCTTTGGGTGTGGTGCTGAACTGGGTGTCGGCGTCATTCAGCATGGCCTCCACCTCGGCCACTGTCATGGTGAGTTTGGATACGCGCAAGTAGGCCTCGGCAGCGCCCTTTTTGTTGGCCGCGATATAGGCATTGGCTTCTTCCTGCGCTTCCATGAAGGCCTGGGTAATCTTGGGGTTGGCTTCCACAAAGAACTTGGGTGCGAACACCACGTCCAGCGTGATGTTGCCCAACACCTCGGGCGAGTTCAGCACGCGGGTGATCTTGGGGTCCTTGGCCTCTTGGTAGGAGAAGGGTGGTGTAGAAAAGTGCGCGGTGATTTCGGTCTTGCCGGACATCAGCGCGTTGGTGGCATCGGGGTGGCTCAGGCTCACGGTGAGCGGGTCCAGCTTGGCGTAGTTTTCAATGCCAAAGGTTTTGGCCGCAGCCATTTGCAGCACCACGGCAGCCAGCGAAGTCTTGATGCCCGGAATGGCAATCTTGTCTTTGGGCGTGAAGTCCTTGAGTGACTTGACTGCCGGGTTGATGGTCACCAGCGACAGCGCCGATGTGCTCATGGCACCCAGGCTGATGACCTCGGAGCGCGGAATGCCCTGCGCCTTGGACCACAGCGTAATGAAGCCCGGTGCGCCCGTGCCTGCAATGTCCAGGTTGCCCGAGAGCATGGCGTCGTTGATGACATTGCCGCCGTCCAAAGAGAGCCAGCTTGTTTTCACATCCCCCAGGCCCAGCTTCTTGGCGTGCTTTTCCAGCAACTGTTGGTCGCGCATCACCATCAAGGGCAAATACAGAATGCCGTAACCGTGCGAGAGGCGCACGCTCGTGGCCTCCGCATGGGCGTTGGGGATAAAGGCGCCCAGTGCCAAGGTGGTGGCAGTGAGGGCTGCGATAAAAGTGCGTCGTGTCATGGTTGTCTCCAGTTGTATTTATGGTGGATGCATGCAGGCTTAGTGCTGCATGCCCCAGCGGTGGATGGTGCGTTTTTCAATCGTGGCGAAGATGAAGTTCTCAACGAACAGGCCAATCAAGATCACGAAGAACAGGCCTGCAAACACATTGGCCGTTTCCAGCTGGTTGCGGTTCTCAAAGATGTACCAGCCCAAGCCCCCGCTGCCCGAGGAAACGCCAAACACCAGCTCAGCCGCAATCAGCGTGCGCCACGCAAAAGCCCAGCCCACCTTCAGGCCGGTAAGGATGCTGGGAAAGGCCGCAGGAATCAAGATCGAGCCCACCAGCGCAAATCCGCCCAAGCCGTAGTTCTGCCCCACCATGCGCAGCGTCTTGGACACCGCCCGAAAGCCCCCATGCGTGTTGAGCGCCACGGCCCACAGCACCGAATGCACCAGCACAAAGATGATGCTGTTGGTGCCCAGGCCGAACCAGATCAGGGCCAGCGGCAGCAAGGCAATGGCGGGCAAGGGGTTGAACATGGAGGTGAGTGTCTCCAGCAAATCGGTACCGATGCGCGAGCTGATGGCCACCGTGGTCAAGAGCGCTGCAAGCCCAATGCCCAGGCCGTAGCCAATCAACAAGGTCTGTAGCGAAGAGGCTGCGCGCTGCAACAGCACGCCACTCGAAATGCCGGACCCAAACGCCTGCACGGTTTCCGAGAAGCTGGGAAACAGCAAGGGGTTGTTGAGCCAGCGTCCGTAGATCTCCCAGATCACGGCCAGGCCAATCAGGATCACGGTCTTGCGCAACCATGCCTGGCCATACAAGGTTTCAAAAACAGACAGGGGGCGCAGCACCTGGTCGCTTTCTTCGGCGTGCGTATCACGCACGTACTCGGGGCGGACAAAGGGCTGTGTGCGAGGCGAAATAGTGTGGGTGTTCATGGGGTGTCCTTAGTGGGCAAACAGCATGTCGTTGATGCGCTTTTCCAATTGAGCCTGGCTGGCCGTGCCCATGTCTTCCAAGGGCACGCTGTTGAGCTCGGCCTTGACCTGTCCAGGGTGAGGCGACAGCAGCAAGATGCGGTTGCCAATGCGAATAGCTTCTTCGATCGAGTGGGTGACAAACAGCACGGTAAAGCGGGTGTCTTCCCACAGGCGCATCAACTCGTCTTGCATCTTGCGGCGGGTGAGCGCATCCAACGCGGCAAAGGGCTCGTCCATGAGCAGTACGTCAGGCTCCATGGCCATGCCACGCGCAATGGACACGCGCTGCTTCATGCCGCCGGACAGCATGTGCGGGTAGCTTTCGATGAACTTGGACAAGCCCACTTTGTCGATGTAATAGGCGGCGCGCTCAGCCGCCTCGGTACCACGCAAACGCTTGCTGGCATGCAGCGCAAACTCCACGTTCTGGCGCACAGTTTTCCAGGGCAGCAACTGGTCAAACTCCTGGAACACCATCATGCGGTCCGGGCCGGGCTGGTGCACTTCCTGGCCCTTGAGCCGGATCACACCGCTGGCCGGCTGCATGTAGCCACCGATGGCCTTGAGCAAGGTGGATTTGCCGCAGCCCGAGGGCCCCAGCAAGATGTAGCGGTCGGATGGATAGACCTTGAAGCTCACCTGTTTGGTGGCGGTTACCAGATGCTCGCGCGTCTTGTATTGCAAGGTCACGTTGTCAATTTCCAGCAGAGGCTGGGGTGCAGCGGGAGCGCTATTCGCGCCCACGCCGACGGGGGTTCCGTCATGCGTCATGTCTGTCTCCTCGGTTACTTTTTGTATGGGGCGAATGCTAGACTTTCGACCTGTATCGAACCTGAACTTGTGAAGGCCTGTACCCCATGCGCGTGCTGTTGGTCGAGGACTCGGTGGATGTGGCGCAAGCCATCCAAGCCCATCTGGAGCGCCTGGGCCACACGGTGGATTGGGAGGCCGATGGCCGCAATGCCATGGCCTTGGTGGTGTCGGACCAATACGACCTGATCGTGCTCGATGTCATGCTGCCAGGCGCCGACGGCTACACCCTGCTGGAGGCGCTGCGTGCAGCCCAACGCAAGACCCAGGTGCTGATGCTCACCGCCTGCGCCGAGATTGACGAACGCGTGCGCGCGCTGGACCTTGGCGCTGACGACTACCTCATCAAACCCTTTGACTTTCGCGAGTTGGAAGCCCGCATTCGCGTGCTGATGCGGCGCATCAGCGGCGACTCCACCAACCTGCTGCGCTGTGCCAACCTGACACTGGACCGCAAGAGCCGCACGGTGCGCGTGGATGACCAGCCGGTGGAGCTCACGCGGCGTGAAGTGGTGCTGCTGGAAATCATCGTGTCGCGGCCAGGCCGCATCTTCAGTAAGGACGAGCTGATCGACAAACTGCTCACGCTGGAAGACAACCCCAACGCCAACCTGGTGGAGCAATACGTGGCCCGCCTGCGCAAGAAGCTGGCCCATGCCCAGTTTGAAATTCGCACCTTGCGCGGCTTGGGTTACCAGGTCGTGGTGCCGTGAGGATTCTGGGCACCTCGCTCTACACGCGGCTGGCCATACGCATTGCCTTGGTGCTGGGCACCAGTGGCCTGGTGTTGCTGGCAGCGGTGGTGGTCTTCACCCGCATTGCGGCCAACGACGCCTACGACCGCATCCTGACCGGCAGCGCCCTGCAGATTGCAGAGAACACCTGGTTTGAGAACGGCCGTGTGAATGTGGACATTCCCATCTCCACCTTCTCCATGCTGACCGCATCCGACCAGGTGTTTTACGCCGTGCTGGACCCGCAAGGTCGCGTGGTGGCAGGCGACCCTGAACTCAAGCCCAACATCCCCATGGAACGCCTCAAGGATGGCCCCTTTGTGCTGCAAGGCGCCTATGCCGAATTGCCAGTCAGCATTGCGGTGGTGGGCAGGCGCATGCCGGTGGCGGGCCCCAACCCGTGGGCCATCATTCTGCTGGCGCAAACCAACAACGCACGCCATGCGATTGCCAAGAATTTGGGCCTCAACACCTCGGTGCTGATCTTGGCCATGGGCGTGCTAACCATCATCGCCGCGCTGTTTACGTTGCAGCAGGCGCTGGCCCCGCTCAAGGTCATTGCAGACACCATGGACCTCCGCGAAACCGGCGATCTCTCGCCGCTAACGCAGGTGGTGCCTGCCGAGATCCACTCGCTGGTAGCCGCCATCAACGAGTTCATGCAACGCCTGGAGGTGCAGCGCTCCATGATGCGCGGCGTGATTGGCGACGCCGCACACCAACTGCGCACCCCGGTGGCGGAGCTGCTATCGCAAATGGAACTGCTGCAACTGCATTCGGACGAGCAGAGCCGCGCCCGCCACCTTGCACGTTTGCAGGAGCTAACTGCCAACTTGGGCGAGTTGGTCAACCAGGTGATTAACCACGCCATGGTGCAGTTCCGCGCCGAAGCCGCTCCGCTGGAGCCGCTGGACCTTTGCAAGCTGGCCCGTGAGGTGATGGTCGAAAAACTCTCAGACCCCACGCACCAGGCACTGGACCTGGACTTTCTGGCGCCCGCAGAACCTTGCTTCATCCTCGGAGACGACATTGCACTGCGTGAGGCCCTCAAGAACGTGCTGGACAACGCCTTGAAGTACGGCGCCACCACCCTGCTGCACATGGAAATTCGCGGCACCCCAGCCGGTTGGGAGTTGCGTGTGGAAGACGACGGCCCCGGTATTGCCGAAGACGCATGGGAGCAGGTGCGCAAGCCATTCTCCGCACGCGGTGGCAACCGCAAGGGTGCAAGCCTGGGGCTATCGATCGTGGACGCCGTCATGCACGCGCACAAGGGCAGCCTGCAGTTCAGCCGCACTGCGGCGCGGCGCTTTGTGGTGTCGCTGCATTTCCCCAAGCCCTGAGCCGACTTGCAGGCTCCAGGAGTCGTTATGCCTGGGGCACGTGCGCCTTGGCCGCCTCAAACCGCTGGCCAAACTCCTGCCGCAGCTGCTTGCGCACCAAGGCCGCAGCATGGCGACGCTGCTCTTCGGGCGAGAAGGGGCGCAGGGGTGCCACGGCCACGGGTTTGCGGTCGTCGTCCACGGCCACCATGGTGAAGAAGCAGGAGTTGGCGTGGCGCACTTCCTGGGTGCGTATGTTTTCGGCAATGACCTTGATACCCACTTCCATGGACGAGCTGCCGGTGTAGTTCACCGCGGCCAGGAAGGTCACCAGTTCGCCCACGTGGATGGGTTGGCGAAACATCACCTGGTCCACCGACAGCGTGACCACATAGCGCCCGGCGTAGCGGCTGGCGCAGGCATAAGCCACTTGGTCCAGAAACTTGAGGATGGTGCCGCCGTGCACATTGCCGGCAAAGTTGGCCATGTCGGGCGTCATCAGCACGGTCATGGTGAGTTGGTGTGCGGGCAGGTTCATGGTGGTTTCTTTTCTGTCAGGGGCGCTGCGTGGGGAGGCCCGCAGCAGGCGTGCTTATTTCAGCTTGGAGATGCCATCCACCTCGCGCGCATCTACGTCCACGATGTCAGAGGCTGGTGGAGGGGTGCCGGCGCGGGGTGGGAAGCCCATGCCCGGGCTGCGGAAGCGCCGGGAAGCATCGCGGAACTGGGTGTAGAGGTGAAACACCGCCGGCTTGCGCCCGCGCAGCAAGGCCCATAGCACGTGCACCACCAGGGCAAACAGCCCTGCCACCACCAGCGATACGAGAAATACCGCCGTCAGCAGCAACAGCACGAGCCGCAGCAGGCCCGCTGTCAGGCGGCTAAAGAGCACCGTGCTTTACTTGCACTTGGGCGAACAGACGGCCTGGCTCTTGCCCAGCAGCTTGCGGGTGGTCAGCTCGGTGCGGGGGCGGTGCTTGCCGCACAGAAAGCAGGACATGGTGGCGTTGCCACCGTAAGCGGTGTTGCCGCCGAAGGGAGAACCGGACACTTTGGCCTTGTAGCGAAGGCCATCGTCCAGGATTTTGGATTTGGTAACAGGTGTGCTCATACCGCTATTTTACTTTTTGTCGCCAAGTCCGGCCTGCACAGGGCGTTTGGCATGCATGAGACTGTAGTTGTTGGCAGCGGCAAATCGATGTATGGTCGATTGAGAGGCTTGTGAAACCGTGCCGTTCACAACGGATTTCCGCATGAAAAAACGACCGCACCCCATCCACCAGATTGAACTGCGCATCGGCACGCTCGCAGAACTGTTCAACTCGATGGACCCCACGCCCTTCCACCATTGCGACCTGGACACCGACGCGCAGGCCTACCTGGAGAGCTGGGCCATGAGCTACCCGGCTGAAAGCCATTTCCGGGTCATCGTGCACATTGCGGACATGCCCGAAGCCGACCCGGAACCCACGGTGCGTGAGGCCATCCACAACTACTTTGACTTCAAGGCCGTTGTGAACAAGCGCAACCTGAGCTTGCTGATCCGGGAAGGACGCACCAGCCTGTTGATCGGGCTGGGCTTTTTGAGTGTGTGCTTGATGGGTGCGGACTGGTTGCCCGCTGCAGGCACCAATACCTTTGCGCGCATCTTCAAGGAAAGCCTGCTGATTGGCGGCTGGGTCGCCATGTGGCGGCCCATGCAGATTTTTCTGTACGAGTGGTGGCCGCTCGTGCGCCGCGGGCGGATTTACCGCAACCTCAGCCAGGCCAAAGTTCACGTAGTCGCTGCGAACACCTGACGCGGGCGGCATTGCGCGCCGCTAGCGCCTGCCCCGCACACCCTTCTTCCCTCACCGCTGCCGCATTGCAGCCTGGTTACTGTTGCATGACAGGACTTCCCACGTGCGAACAATTGCGTTTGCAAAACGATGTATATCGTATATATTATAGAAATCGATCAACCCAAACCCTAGAAAGGGCGGCATGTCAACTGAGGTCTTCGTCTGGTGGTTCCTGCTGTGCCTGCTCAGCGCCGTGAACGTGCTGGCGCTGACGTACTCTGCCCGTGTGCTGTGGAAGAAGCAGGGCCGCATCCCGGCAGATGTGTATGCCTCGCGCCAGCTGCAACTCATTCTGTCCACCGGCTATGTGCTGGGCTGCGCCTACCGCTCGGCCCTGCCGGTGTTTGATGTGCAGCGCATTTGCCTGTTCGACTCCTGGCTGTCCAGCGTGATCGTTGGCCGCTCGGTGGCCACCGTGGCCGAGCTGTGTTTTGTTACGCAGTGGGCTTTGTTGATGCTGGAAATTTCCAAGCTAACCAGCAGCAAGTGGGCACGCGCTGCGGCCCTGGCTGTGGTGCCACTGATCGTGGTGGCCGAAACCTGCTCCTGGTATTCGGTGCTCACCACCTCCAACATCGGGCACGTCATTGAAGAGTCACTGTGGGGCGTGTCAGCCGCCTTGCTGGTGACCTGCCTGGCGACCATGTGGCTGCGCTGTGAAGCCCGGTTGCGGCCCATCCTCTTGTTCTTGTGCCTGACAGGCGTGGCCTATGTGCTGTTCATGTTCATGGTGGACGTGCCCATGTACTGGTCACGCTGGGTCCATGACGAAGCCAGTGGGCACCACTACCTGAGCCTGGCGCAAGGCGTGCTGGACGCTTCAGGGCGCTGGGTGGTTTCGCACCAGTGGCATGTCTGGAAGAGCGAGGTCGTCTGGATGACGCTGTACTTCAGCGTGGCCGTGTGGCTCAGCATTGCGCTGGTCCATGCCCCGGCCCTCCAACGCGCCAACCGCGGTCAAGTCATCATACTTTCATAAACAATCTATACCGTTTGCACAATACCAAGAGACAAGCCCACCATGCATGAGACAAAGACCCCCATCAAAGCCACTTATTTTTGGCGCCTAGCGGCTGTCGTGTTGGGCCTGCTGGCTGTGGTGACCAAGCACTACCCCCTGCAGAAGTCCACGCATGTCGGCATGTACGCGGGCTCTTTGCTGCAGCGCAGCGACTGGGACCACTGAGCCCTGCGCGGGCTCTCAGCCCGCTGTTCTAACCCGATTGACCGGCAAGCAGATAGCAAACCGCGATCCTTTGCCCAAAGTACTCTCAATCGAGAGCTCCCCCCCATGGCGCTGCGCCACGTGCTTGACGATGGCCAACCCCAACCCCGTCCCCCCCGTCTCGCGTGAGCGACTGCGGTCCACCCGGTAAAACCGCTCGGTCAACCGCGGAATGTGCTCCGGCGCAATGCCCTGGCCTTGGTCCACCACGCTAAAGACCGCACCGCCATCCTTTTGCACACTCCAGCGCACCACAATCGGCTTGTCCTGCGGCGAATAGCGAATGGCGTTGCCAATCAGGTTGGACATCGCACTGTGCAGCTCCAGACTGGAGCCCGCAATCTCCAGCGGCCCATCCACCTCAAACA
>Ga0228698_1001687_pt1 | contig 10417 bp, 13 predicted proteins | sample McNCre117_Aug_MG_FD_178015 | JGI IMG/M metagenome (GOLD analysis project Ga0228698, IMG submission 178015) | Freshwater microbial communities from McNutts Creek, Athens, Georgia, United States - 1-17_Aug_MG | ecosystem: Environmental > Aquatic > Freshwater > Creek | place: USA: Georgia...
CAAGACACAAAAAGAACTCCCTATGGTCGGCCCTTCGTAATTCTATAAGAACTCAGGGCTGACTTTTTGTCTTGGTCTTGATGATTTTTACAATATCTAAATCAATAGGTTGTTATGATGCTAAAACTTACACACTTTGCAGTTCCTGCCTTCGTGGGTCTGGGCATGCAGCTGGTTCATGAATAAGACCGTCAAACAGAGACAACTCGTAAGCCGAGTGGTGTTAAGCAAAATCATCCCAAGTAAGTAACGTTTTGAAATTTTGTACGCTAATTAGCGATAAAATGCCGATTATCGCGAGTGCTTATGGTTTTAGCTATAACTTTATAAAGTTTTCAATTCTTTATAAAGTTACATCTGTTAGCGAATGCTCATTAGCTCCGGGATTTAGCCCTTGTTCGTCCTGGCTAAATACGAATTGCGAAATACTGCTTACGATACTCTAGATTACTTGCTGAAGCGGATTTTGAGCATTTCTATAAATGCGCTTATCGATGCCTTTAGCAAGTTTTCGCCGCCTAAATGATGGGCGTCGCTCTCCCACTTTTCTATCGCCAATGGAATGACAGAAATTTTGGCAGCCTTCAGCTTTTTGAATACCTCGACGTCAAACATCCAGCCTTTGGTTCGCAGATTACGAAAGCTTTTTGTGGCAGCACCGGCGGTAAACGCCTTAAAGCCACACTGCAAATCGGTAATATTAGTAAAGAATAACGCGCGCGTTACTAGGCTACCGCAGATAGAAATTACTTTGCGTACAGGGCTATTATGTTTTTGTGACCGCACCGCGAACACTGCCGCGTCTGCACCGCTTGCGAGTTGGGTCTGCAAAAGCTTATATGCTTTTGGGATATTACTAAGTGGTATCGCCAGATCCGCATCAGTAAAGAGCTGCACCACACCCGTCGCCGCCGCAAAACCAAGAGCCACGTCGCGGCCTTTGCCTACGCGCCCATTCGGGGTAATAACATGCAGCTGATGGGGCGCAAATATACCTATTTGCTGCCTGGCAATAGCAGCCGTGTCGTCTTTATCTTTTGCCGCGACCACGATTAGCTCGTATGTGGTGTTTGGCATTCTTTGCATCATAAAGCTCTGTATTTTTTGCAGCGTTTCAGCAATAGTTGCAGCCTCGTTAAGCGCAGGAATAATAATACTTAGGTTTGGTGCTGCTTTTTGAACTTTATCCATTTACTAGAGGTTTCTGAGCGGTATGCCGGTTTTCGCAGAAACTTCGCGTGCCCACTCTAAGAGACGCTCAAATTGTAGGTCTCGCGAGGCCTGTTCTATCTCTGCATCATCTAACCGTTTTACAAAACTATCGATAGTGTTTGTGAGCCTATCAAGGCTTTCTTGCGATGCCTTGCTATCAAGTTTTTCGTGCACTCCGGCAAACTCTTTCTGAATGTACGTAAATAGTTTAGTAAATTGGTCGTCGTTCATGACCCAATTATAGCACTGCAATGACCATAAATCGTATACGAATACCGCAGCTAGTATTGCGTAAATAGTTTCTATTTTCTAGAACCCTGAAATATAAATCTTCTTTTTATTACTTTTTCCGCAAAAGTAATAGCAAAACTCTCGGACGCATGCATACCGTGGTGCAGGCCTTTGTCAAACAGTACAACTGCAAAAAGAACTCACCCTTGCCTATTACTTGGGATGCAAGGGCTTAACACCTTTTTGCTTTTAAGTTGTACGTTTGACAGTCCTGCCCAGGGTATACATGATGCCCGAATTAAATCGCATTTATAACTTACAGCTGTTTACTTAATACTATTTACTAAATACTGCGCCTGGCGCCCAGCGCTCATCCCAATTCCCAACTGCCAAGCCCTATACCCCGCTTTTCGGGTATACTAATACTCATGAATCAGATTTATTGTAGTAATTGCGGCCAAGATATCCCTGTTAACTCTAATTTTTGTAAGTTTTGTGGCGCCCCACAGCACGGCGAAGCAGCCGGTGCATATCGCGTAAAAGCGCCAGCGATGCTAACCCCCGAGGAAGCGCGCGCAGCAGCAATCGCTAAGCCACGACGCAAAGTGGAACTATTCAAGCGTCAGCACCTTGGCCCTGATGCAATACTTTACTTCTTCATTGCCTACGTTAACAAAACCATTCTGCTACTAGGGCTCTGTTTGGTTGGCGTCTTTTTGATGCCACAGATATTTGTGTTTGGAATTTTAGCCTACCTATTTGTGATGTTTCTTGGCGCGCTATTTACCTATAACAACTTTACGTTTGAAATAAACGAAACGTCTATAAACATCGACAGTGGCGTTATTAATAAGGCCGAGGTGTCTGTTAATTTTACCGAAATCGAGAACGTTAATATCGAACGAACACTACTAAATCGCACACTCGGCGTAGCAGTAGTAAGTATCGAAACAGCCGGCAATAGTAGTGGTACGGGTGGTAGTAATGGCAAACAAGGCAGCCTAGACCGGTTAAAGCCAGAGGCATACCTGCCTGGCCTGCGTCTTGATGTCGCGAAAAAGGTACACGACCTGCTTATTGATGGCTCAGACGGGATACTGGGTAACTAGCTCATTATGAAAAACAACAAACGCAATCAGGCAGGGTTTGGCATTATTATGCTTGCCATGCTGCTTGCCGCTGTTGTTGTTGCGTTTTTGGCGGGCCAACACGTATATTCGGCTCGCAAAGCCGCTCAATCGGTTGTTGATTATACGCAGTGTATAAAGCAACGGGGCGCAAAGCTACTACAAACGCACCCCGAGCAGTGCGTTTTTGATGGCAAAACGTTTACCAACCTACGGGCCGAGCTCCAGGGCAGATAGGCATAGTTGGGGGCTGGGGATTAGGAAATGGGAAATAGGGTGTTTGAAGATTGAAGTTCGAATAATGAATAGCGAGCCCATCCCACAAGCCCCTCACATCCCTGTTGTAGCCCGTTGACTTTTTAGGTAAATATTGCTATCTTGAAAACATCACCATGACGAGTTACCTTGTTGCGTGCGTCCAGCAAGATCATACTCGTCTTTTTGTTTTATAAGACACCTTTTCGAGCTTCTTTTTATTGACAGAAACAAAATCAAAATAGGCTGAATACTTGGTTAAAAGCTGAGAGTAGCGGAGCTTATTAGGGATAATAGTCTTGCCGAGCTTATCTATTTCGTCTAGGTATTCACAAAGACTCAAGAAATCGCCATCGCCGGTAACAATAATTGCCTTGTCATAATTATCTACCTCTTTAGCCGCTGCATACAAAACAATGTCTGTATCGACGTTCCCCTTAACTCGTATCGAACCATCTTTATCCTTGAAGGTAGTCGTTGGCTTGAGAACTAAAATGTAGCCACATTGCTGCAGGTGCGCATACAAGCTCTCTTGCCCAGGGAGATTGCCAATAAATAAGTAGGCAGTGTCTACTCGAAACTTATCCCGTAGGTAGATTCTGAATTTTTCGTAATCTAGCTTCCACCCGGCATAAAGTGTCTTATCGCCGCGCTTTATATCACTAGCAACGCCCATATTGAGATTTTGGCTATCAATAAAGGCGTATGTTTTTGTGTGCCGAGAGCTACCTGGAGATTTTTTACCCATAACAACATTCTACTGCTTTTAGTGTGGGTTTTTATATCCCACCCGCCACTAACTTCTAAATCTTGTCGCCAAGTTCGCGCTTAAGTACGTCGAGGTCTTTGATTTTTATACAGCTACGCGTTATCTCTATGCCCAGCTGCTTAATTTTGCTCATTTCGCGACTTGCGGTTTCCCGCGTGAGACCCGTACGAGCCGCCAGCTCATATAGGTGGATGGGTACCACATAAGAGCCGTCTGGCTGCTCTTGGCCAAAGCGAGTGACCTCTAAAATAAGCTCATATAAAATACGCGTTTTAGCGCTGCCCACCATCAGATGCGACATGCGGCGCTGCAATACATCCGTGCCCAAAAATACACGGCTCAAAAGGTCGTACAACACATCCGGATTTTCTTTTAGGAACTTTAGTACATCTTCTGCTGGTACCCACCTAAGTGTTGTTGTTGTAATCGTTTCAAAGAAGTATCGGTTTGGCGTTTTATTCATTGCCCAAGAAACCGGGAAGAATGCGAGTGGTCGATATAAATTTACCACCACCGGCACACCCTGCTCAGATATGTCATATTGACGCACTTCGCCAGTATCTATAAACATAACACCGGCAGGATCTTCGCCAGGACGCACGAGCACATGCCCCTTGTTGTAGCTTTGCTGCTTATAATCCGCAAAAAATGTACGGATCTTTTTGCTTACTTTCTTCGTCATTGATAGTCTCTAGTCGTTATATAAGTAATAGTAGTACATTTTTTAGATTTTGAAGCGTGATTTATGTCATCGAAGTACTGTCGTATTAAGCATACGCTGGATATAGTAACTAAATAAGGAGGTCGTGTGCTAAGAGAGGAGAAACAAACATAGGTTCGGTAAATAGTCGCGTCTAAGAAGGAGATTTGGTGATGACGAGCAATTTACGCAGCAACGGACACAGACAGCACGCAGAGCTTGACTTCGAAGCAACATACCTCGAGATTCGCGACACCTGGGAAGAACGAGCAAAAGCCCTACAGGCACGTCGCTGGAAGTTTTTACGCCTTTTGGCAGCAAAAGACGATGAACAAATTTAGTTATACATTAAAAAGTGCTCCTACGGCAGGCGGAGTACTTTTTATTTTGTATCTGGTTTCTCTTGATTAGCCAGCACAATTGCACAAGTACCGCCAAGACGCAGAACGTGTTCCCATTCTTTACCGCGGCGATATTCCGTCCAGCGATCCATCATCGGGCATCTGTCCTTAAACATGCGCAGGCTTGGGTTTTCGTTTATGAGGGGCTGCTCGCAACCATCGCACGGCCCTGTATATATCTCTTTCATTATCACTATTATACCTGTTGTTGGAGCGCTAAGCGCAGTATTTGGTAAATAGTAATACGTAAGTAGAAGATTGAATAACGAAGGTTGCGCGCATTAAGCTCGGGGCCATACGCGCTAGACAAAGTATTATAATTTTGTTATAATACTTTTATGAAAATTACCGGAACTCAAAATGTTATACGAGTAGGCAGTAGCCTTGCTATCACCATTCCCGCAAAAGAAGCACGCCGTCACGGCATCCAGGTGGGTAGCTCTGTTGATTTTGGCATCACTCCGGTCAATACTCCTCCCGGCATTATTAATGAATATGCTGAGTTCAAAACACAGTATGCACAAACGCTAAAGAGTCTTGCGGATAGATAAACGTGCGCAAAATAAGCGTAGAGGAAATTTTATACCTGCACCATATGGTCATTGAAGAGTTTGGCGGGGCTCATGGCGTTAGGGATGAAAAGCGACTAATGTCAGCCGCCAAAGCACCATTTCAGGATGTTTTCGGCAAAGAGCTCTACCCTACTCTTTTTGCGAAAGGTGCTGTGTATATTAAATCCATTATCGCCGACCACCTATTTGTCGATGGAAATAAGCGAACTGCCGTAACCGTTGCGGTAGTATTTTTGAGGCGCAATGGATATCAACTAACAGCTACGCCTATAGAGTTAGCGGATTATGCAGTAAGTGTTGCAACCAATAAAACAGATATAAAAGAAATAGATATCTGGCTCAAGAAGAATTCCCAAAAAGCTTGATATAATTTGCTTATGGCTAAAAAACAACTCTCGAAATCAAAGAATCCTTCCCTACTATCTAAAATTAAGCAGCTTTTGCGTAAATACTGGGCGCTTGGCTTGGCCTTGGTTTTATTGATTACCTTGCTGGGCGTAATGGGTGCTAATAAGCTAGCAATTGCCGACCAGAAAAGGCAGTTCGATACCGCAGAAAAATCACTAGACACGCTGTATGCCGAAATCGTAAAAGAGGTTGGCCAACCAACGAGTGTGCAAAAAGAATCTTACTGTAGCTATAGCAGCGTTGAGCTTGGACGAGGCAAAAGAGTGTGCAGTGTCGGCTATATAGCTATCTTTGAAAAAATTTCCACAAAAGATGCAAGCCGGAATTTCGCAAAACAAATCGAACAATCGCTCATTTTGCGGGGCGTCGAAATTATTGGCAAGGGCGTCGCCCACGAGGATTCGCCAGCAGATAGCGCCCGATATAGCTCCAGCGATGACTTTGAAGACTCAAAATCAGGCATGAAGTGCTACGCATCGTACGGTTTTGATCCTCAGTCAACAACTGCGATGCATGGACTTGCCTTTTCGGTAAGATGCTACGGGTATCCTGATGCTGAGTTTTACCCAGTAAAAAACTGAACTTACCCTTTACCTATGGCTTGTAAAGATTTATAAATAAAGTATAAATCTGCGGAGCTTCGGTGGTTAATAAACACTTTGGTGGGGGCTTTCTATTATTCGCGACACTGGCCATTGCTGTATTTTGGTCTATCGTAAATGTATCCGCCGCGGGCTACTCATGGCTTACGAGTAGCTTATATCTGGATGAAATTAAAACGTTTACCATGCCTGGCGACCCCCTCGATGCAAGCAGTATCACTGGTAATAAAATAAACTGCCTAGGCGAAAGCTTTGTCATAAAACCAGAGATAAAAGTTCTTAATTCTGTTATACAAAATGAATACAGACAGAGCGTATGTGCTTACGGCACTTCTAGTGGCATGTACGGAAATAGCTATTTACTTAAAAATGGCACCAAAGTTGCCGGGACACTAAAAAGCTCGACCAATAATTACAGTATCCTAATCCCAGTACCCGGCAGCAGTGATGTTATAGAGCTTGTAAGCGCCGGTGGCAATGCATACAGAGTCTACGTATTAAGTGGCGCACTGAACAGATTAACAATATCTGTAGATCAAACCACAAAAGCAGTTACGTATAGACTACCTGCTGCGAGTATTACCGATGGTATTAAATTTAATTCAAATGTTTTATATATCGACTCAAATACATTTGTACTATCCAAGAATGGTCAATGGTTAGTCGCTGATGGGCTAAATTCTGGTTTTGTACGCATAGACTTAGCCACCAAAAATGTTCTATCTTTTGCACCAAACTTTAGTACTTCATATAACACCATTTACTCTATAAATGCGGTTTCTGATGATGGCACGAAGGCTATAGTTGGCGCTTTGGCTCCTTACCAAAAATCTGATTTATACGACCTATCCACCTGTGTTAGCAAGGCTTGGCAAGTGTACCAGGCGTGCAGCAAACGTGACCTACAGGCATTTTTTGCGACAAAACGAGATAAATTTTACGGCGTTCGTTCGGTAAGCTTTTTGGATGACTACACCGTCAATACATACGCATCCTACCAACGAGTTAGTACCGGAAATGAAAAGATTGGTTACTTTGGCGTCACGAGCAACGGGCTTGGTCTGTCGGGCGTGAATTATCTGGCGCTTGGAGATTCGTTTTCGAGTGGCGAAGGCACCAGCAGGTACCGTCCGGGGACCGATACGGATTTGAATAGATGCCACACGTCATACGATTCATACGGATATCTGCTTAGGGATTTGATGGCGTATCGGGATAATACATTCCAGTCGGTTGCCTGCTCTGGTGCAAAGGCGCACGACATATCAACAAAAAAGAGAGAAGATTACATTACGGTTGGCGTGCAATCCCACGGAAAAGATGAAGAAACTTTTGATGAAGAAATATTTTCAAACTTCCTACCCGGCTATCGTGGTCAAATTAATTTCGTGGAGAAAAATAAACCAAAAATTATCACCATGTCTATAGGCGGGAACGATATTGGCTTTGCCGAAATTATTGCAAAATGCGTGTCCCCATTAAGTAGCGAATCCGAATGTTATGGATATTATGAAGACCGCAAGGAACTTGTAGGCGTTATTAATAATCAGTATCAGCGGCTCCGAGATGCCTATCGGGACATCCTGCAGGCCTCGCCAGGAGTACGACTATATGTTGTCGGCTACCCGCAGCTCGCAAAAGAAAATGGTGACTGCTACAGTAATGTACTACTTAGTAATAACGAGATTAGATTTAGCAATCAGCTCGTTGATTATCTAAATAGCGTCATTAAAGCGGCAGCAGATCATGCCGGGGTTCAGTATGTAGATGTTAGTGGTGCACTTATCGGCCATCGATTATGCGAGGCAACGAAAGAAAATATTGCCATAAATGGACTGACCGCGGGGCGCGGAGGCGGATTTATAAAAGGTATGTACCCGTTTTCGAGCGCAAGTTACCACCCAAACACGCTCGGACATCAGTTGCTAGCAAATACTATCGCGGCGCAAACTGCAGGGCTCACCACCCCGATGCCCACGGCAGACGATTCCCCTTTTAGCACCATAGCCGATGCCGCAAATCCATTGCTACAAGATAGGCCCCACCGCAGTACATATGCTCTTGATTATATGTACGACAGTAGCATCGCTAGTGATGTAATCTACAAGGATGGGCCTTTTGCCGTCAAGATAAATAGTGATGCCTACAGCCTGGCGCCGAATGGTAGTTTTAGCCTCTCTATGTATTCTGACCCTGTAAGCCTTGGGGTGATTACACCAGACGACAGCGGCAATATAAATGACAACCTTACACTGCCGAGTTCTCTGCCGGTTGGGTATCATACACTCCATATCTCTGGTAAGGATATCATTGGTGAATCGATAGATATCGCAAAGATAGTTTACGTGGGTGAGACGGCGGGCGATTATGACGGCGATGGGGTTTTGAATGAGAATGAGGTTTGTTTGGGTGTTGATGCAATTGGCGTGGACCAGGATAAGGATGGTATCGATGATGCTTGTGACGGCTTTATAGACAAAGCCCCGCCAGAGCCAGAACCCACCCCCGCACCAGAATCACCAGCGGATCCCGTGCAACCAACAACTGATCCGCAAACATCACCTGCCGAAGATACGACTCTATCGCAAGAGACACAGAACCCTCAAAACCAGGCAACGCCAGAAAACCCTGAGACTCCAGTTATTATCAACCCAATACCCGAGTATAAGCTCAACGATTTATTACCTGCGAGGGTATCAGCCGAACTTCAAATACAACCAACAACGCCAGCAAGCATCATAAGCCCCGCCCAGGAAACTCAGCCCACAACAAGCCCAGCGCCAGCCATTACGACAGCAACAAACAGTCGGCCAATAACAAATGTTGCGGGCATAACCGATTTCCCAGGGCAGGCCAACGACGCTGCGCAACCAACAAAAAAGTCTTGGCCAGTACTTACTTGGCCGGCCCTGTTTGTATTAATCGTAGGTAGTGCTATAGGCGCATGGGCATTTGGTAAAAAATCGTAGCATTGTAAAAGCTTGTGCTTTAGCCAATAATGAAGATTAACTAATCGAGGTTGTCGTTGATGAAAAAAGATCAAAAAGGGTTTAGTGTTCTCGTGTTGTTGCTTATTCTTATACTGCTCGCGATTCTTGGGTTTACTGGCTATTACGTATACAACACCCAACAAAATAAAAAGAACACCGATAACACAAAATCTGCAGACAACAATGCAAGTAGTCAGCCGGCGGCTGCAAGCTCGGTGACAAAACCGGACACGACAAAATATCTTGTAATCAAAGAGTGGGGTGTAAAGATTCCATTAACGGGCACAATTGCCGATGCAAATTACGTTGTATCTAACGGCTATGTGTATGTATCTACCGATTCTCTGGTAAAAAAGTATCCTGATTGCGCAGCCAATAAAACAACTGTATACGCGTTTGGTCGATTCAAGAGTATGATGGACGCGTACGACCAGCCGGGAGGCGATGGCAAAACCTATGGCGACATGATGCCAAACGCCCCAATGGCGGCCGGTTACTACTATTACGGAACACCGTCACAAGCCTCGTGTAATTTAAATGGTGCAACTACTGCGGTAGCAATTGCAGCAGCAGAAGCCGAACTCAAGCCATACAAAGATGCTTTTGCGGCATCAATCTCAAAAGTTGTAGCCAACTAGCAACTAAGAACTCTCGCGTAACTGCGGTACAATAAGTAGATAATGGCGAAGATAGTTATTGATGCGCGCGAGTTAAATACCAGCACAGGCCGCTATGTTGAACGGCTTTTGCATTATTTGCAGCTGATTGATCACAGCAATAATTACGCCGTGCTTTTAAAGCCAAAAGACATTGATACGTGGACGCCGAGCAATCCAAACTTTACAAAGACTCCCTGCCCATACAAAGAATTCACCTTTAGCGAACAGATTGGTCTGCGGCGCCAGCTTAACAAACTGAAGCCTGATTTAGTCCATTTTGCGATGGTACAGCAGCCGATTTTATATCGCGGCGCGCACGTAACGACCATGCACGACCTTACGACGACGCGCTTTAAAAATCCCGCAAAAAACCCCATCATCTACAACATTAAACAGGTGGTATATAAGTTCGTTAACTGGTACGTCCCCCGCACAAGTAAAGCAATTATCACCCCCACCGAATTTGTTAAAAAAGATGTCGCAAGTTTTGC
>Ga0228698_1001688_pt1 | contig 10416 bp, 20 predicted proteins | sample McNCre117_Aug_MG_FD_178015 | JGI IMG/M metagenome (GOLD analysis project Ga0228698, IMG submission 178015) | Freshwater microbial communities from McNutts Creek, Athens, Georgia, United States - 1-17_Aug_MG | ecosystem: Environmental > Aquatic > Freshwater > Creek | place: USA: Georgia...
GGCGGCGGCTCGCTGTTCCAGCGCATCGGCGTGGTAACTGCAAACTACACATCGGTTCAATTGATGTGGAATGGCTCTGTTCAACTGGACTTGACCAAGGCGCAGATCGAATTCATGCAGAAGAAGGCCGGACGCGTACCGCAAACCGGTTTCCTGTGCCTGGACTTCCTGCTAGACAACATCCAGTCGGGCCGCTTGTTTGACACCACACCGGGCGGCGGTTGTCAGTCTGCACAGCTTTACCTCACCCTGAGCGCAGGCGAAACAATCACAGTGGAAACGGAAGAACTGTTGGCCCTGAACGCGTACTAAGCAAAGGGGCATCATGACCACCAGTGCTTATGACACAACAGACCGGCAAGCGGTAGGGGCGCAGACTGTCGATGCAGACAGCCTGCGGGCCTTGCAGCTTTTCCAGGCCTTTCGCAATCTGACGGGCGACCAGACGTTGACAACAACGGATTCGGTTCCCAGCGGACCCAATGGCGCGTACGTCATCGCTAACCCAGATGGCACCGCGTCCATTGTCGGGCGCTCCACCAGCAACGTGCAGGGCGGCTTTAGCCTGGGCGCACTCAAGGCAAGTCCATTGCTGTTGATTGGCCTGGGTTTCATCGCCTGGAAACTGCTCAAGTAAGCGGGCCGTGAATGGACCTGCTACACATCAAGCGCAAAGCGCAGGGGTACTGCGCTCTCGATAACTGGGGCGGCAGCACCAGCAACGAGGGCAGCAGTTCCACCAGTGTGAGCGGCTATGGCGTGGGCAGTACAGGCGGCGGTGCGGGCACTACACCCATGGCGGTAGCACCTGCTTTGGATGTGGGCACCACAAGCGCCACCAGCACGGCAGCGGCAACAGTAGCGGATGCAACCGTCACAGGAAGCAATGCAGCAGCGGCAGCCGGTGCGGCGACATCAAGCGCAACAGCGGCGGCAGCGGGCGGGGGCATTGCTTCGGCAAGCTCACTGTCACCTGAAATGAAGGTTGCAGTCGATGGCATCAAAAAGGTGTTCGGTGCGTTGATGGAGGCCGTAGGTTTTGGTGCAAACCCTGTTTTTTCCATTGGAAAGACGGTTTTCCAAAATTCGGACAACATCGGCAAGCCCAATCCATTTGGTTATGTCGCGCCAATCGGCAGCAGCCAGCCAAACGTGCAGACCTCACCCATTCCGGCGCCCAACAGCTTTGCAGCACAGCAGCGGCCAACCGGCGCTCCTGGTGCAGTTGGCGTGCCTGCGGTAAGTACCAGCTACATCGCCACACGCAGCAACGTGACACCACAAACACAAACACCAACAGACGGTTTAGCAGTGCTGGCCGTTCTGGCAACTTTGGTACTCAACACATGAGCTACGCACGCGTCTACGACTTCTCAATTCCGGCAGGCGGCACCATTTATCTGGAAGTGCCTGGGAACTATTACAAGATCATTTCCAGCACCGGCAATCTGGGCATCAAGCGCGATTCGTCCAACGTCTTGCAACCCATGTTTGCAGGCCGTGGCGAAAAAGGCGCAGTGTTTCAGCGGCTGGCCTTGAATGACCTATCTGGCAGCATCAACAGTGGGCAAATCCTGATCGCAAGCGACTCGGAAATGGTCGATTCGACCTTTCAGGCGGTGGGGGCCATTGCGGTGCGGCCTGAAGGGAATACGGGATTTTGGGTTGATACAGCAAATGCCGTAGCAAACACTCCGCTGACAATTTTCACGCCTGCATCCAATGTAAATGGTGCATTGGTACTGCAAGCAAGCACCTATTACTCACCGGCTTCAGCGGGCAATGATGTCATTTGCCATGGAACAGCAGCGCCGGCAACGATCGCAAGCAATGCACCCATTTTGATGGGTGGAAATATGGCAAACAACGGAGCAACACCGTGGAACAGTGGCGTATTGAACGGTGCGGCATACATTCCGGCAGGGCATGGCCTGTACCATATTTCAAGCATTGGTACGGCATCGCACGTTAAGTTTGCACGGTACAAGATGCTATGAGCCAGGGCCAAGTTTTTACACTCACGGCGGCTGCTCTGGCCGCTGTTGCCATGTTCGCATGGTCACAGCAGCAAAAGGCCATTGCCAGCGTGCCGGACGACATGCCAGACCAAGAGGCAGGCACGATCGACGGCGCATTGGGCAACGTGCAAAGCATGGTGGGCGATGCGGTCAGCAGCGTAACGGAAACTGACGCGCAGGCCAACACAAAAGCATTCCTGGACATGATCGCCTACAGCGAAGGGACCACCAAAAACGGTTACTCCACACTGTTTGGCGGTGGCACCTTTGACAGCTTCGCAGACCACCCGCGCAAGCTGTTTTCATTCACCAATCAGGCGGGCCAATCGCTCAAGACCACGGCAGCCGGACGGTACCAATTCTTGGCCCGCACCTGGGACAGCCTGCGCGACAAACTCAATTTGCCGGACTTCGGGCCAGAAAGCCAGGATGCAGCAGCGCTGGAATTGATCCGGCAGCGGGGCGCTTTGGCTGATGTGAAAGCGGGCCGTGTGGCCGCAGCCGTTGCCAAGTGCGCACCCATTTGGGCCAGCCTTCCTGGTGCAGGCTACAGCCAGCCAGAACGCAAATTGACGCAACTGGTGGCGGCATACCAAAACGCAGGAGGCGCCGTAACGGCATAAGGAAAACCCATGATCATTCCAACTAAAAACCCACTTCTGATCGTCGCTCTCATCCTGGGCGGCGGTTTGCTTTTGACGCGCAAAACCAATGCGACCACCGTCACCAGCCGGGGCGCTGCCAGCACACCGCAGGCAGCAGCCGCGCGATTCAGCATCAGCCAGGGAACAGCACAGCAGGGCGGTAAACCCATTGGCTACCAGCAGCAGCAATCGCCATTTTCTGCAATCCTGAACACCGGATCGCAAGTTGCCAATGCAGCTTCGGCCATTGCCAACGCATTCAACCGGCAAAACTTGGGAAATGGTCAGGTCATCACCTACCAAAACACCAACGGCGTGGATGGCATGAAGGCCGTGCAGGACGTAGTTCCTACCGCGAAGTTCGACTTCTGGAGCGATGCCAATTACACCGGCGTGGCCGATGCCACACCAACGGCCAACACGATGCCAATGCCAATGAGCCAGCAACTGGACCCGTACCTGTGGGGCGAGGGCTGATATGCAAGTGAGCAGCCAGACCAAGCTCTACATTGCCGTGGGTGCCGCAGTGCTTATCTTTGGCGTCTACATGTCACGCCAGGCGCAAAAGGGCGTGCAGGCCATTGCATCGGCTGCGGGTGACGTGGCGGATGCAACGGTGGGGGCAGTCACGGGAAATAACACCATCACGGCCACAGCCAAGACAGCGGACGGACAAGCGACCACGGCCTATCAAGGCAAAGGCATTTTGGGAACCATGGGCGCGGCCACCAACGCGGCCAGCGGAGGCTATCTCGCATCCGTGGGCGAGTGGATCGGCGGCAAGGCCTACGACTGGACACACTGAAAATGAATCCTGTATTGCAAGGCCTGCTTGGCCCATTGATTGACCTGGTAGGTCGGTTCATACCGGACCCAGAAAAGAAGGCGCAAGCCCAGATGCAGCTATTGCAGATGGCGCAAAACGGCGAACTGGCGCAACTCAACGCGGCACTGCAAGCCATCCTTGCAGAAGCCAACGGAAATTGGTTACAGAGAAGCTGGCGTCCTTTGATGATGCTTTTCTTCGCGTCCCTTGTGGGCGCACGTTGGTTTGGATATTCCGCGCCATCGATGTCAGAGGCGGAAGTCCTGGAACTGTGGGCCATCGTGAAAATGGGCATCGGTGGGTACACCATCGGGCGCAGCGTGGAGAAGGTGGCACCGGCCATTGCGGAGGCCATCAAGAAATGACGTTCACACCGGAATTCATGCTATCCATTGTGGTTGCGCTGGCATCCGGATTTGGTGCCTATGCGGCCATCCGTTCGGACCTTGCCACGCTGCATGAGCGCGTGGCGCAGGCACTCAAGGATGCGGAACGGGCGCAAAAGCGCATCGACCAATTGCCTAAGCGACAGACCGACTTCTTACGGGTTGCTGACTAGCGGCGCATCGCTCGGGACATGGTGCGCAGGATAGCGGCGCGGTGGCGCGGCCTGTCAGCAAAGCCATTGGGGCCGTGTCCTGGTGGCGGGCCATCCATCAGCGGATCATTCGCACATCCAAAGTCCCCGATAGCGACCAGCCGCGCAATGCGCTGACTTTCTTTGCCGTGGGCGCTTTGGTGCGCCTGGGCCAGACCGCGCAGGATGGCGTTTTCGTTTCCAACATCCAAGGCCGTGACGTAGCGGCCTGCGGGCGTTTCGTGCCAGAGTGCGGCCAGCACCGCATACGGGGCGGACTCATCGGACAGCCAGCGGAATATGGACCGTTCGGTAACGTGCAGGAATTGGGCAGCCTGGGCAGGTGTTGCGCACAGATCGGCCAGCAACTCGCGCAGCATCGCGCCGTGCAGGCCTTTTGGGGCGTAGGTTTTCATGATCTGGCCCCTATGCTGGGGCTCTCCCTGAGAAAAAGGGCCAGATTGTTAGAGGGATGCGGCCAGGGTGAAGCGCAGAAAAGCGGCGCATTGTCGAAGCCGCACATGCAGGAACGCGCCCACTGACAAAAACGTACTAGATACGATGTATAGCAAACTAAACTCACCGGTTTTGAACGCGTCCACCGTCTGAGCCTTTGCCACATCGGGACTCATCGCTATCAGACTGATAGCAAAACACACTGACAAAATCGCAGTCGTCGCAGCACCTTGCAGGCGCTTGGCGACCATTAACCACATCGTTTTGCCTTCGGGCGTGCGCTCGCGTTCGGCCTGCGCCTGGGCCATCAACACGCCAGCATCGTCACCACTGAGGGCGCATAGTTGCTCCAATACCCGAGCATCCGGTATGGTTTTACCAACTCGATAGCCGCTCATGGTGCTATGAGTTATTCCTATTACTTTTGCAAGTCGATAGTCAGATTCAATATTTCCGCCAGCCTTTGCGCGGTCTAACAAGTCTGCTACAGAAAACATAGCACGCCACCTTTCCACGGGTATGAGAGGGGTAACTATAGGCAGCGTCACGCGACATTTCAAGTGTCGCGACATGCGACTTACGTCGCGTCATGCTTGATACGTCGCGTGATGCGACGTAATATCCGGCCTGCCCGCGCCGGTTTCACCTTTCCACCCTGGCCGGTCGGGCCTTCGATTTTGCAGGGTGGTAATGAAGGGTGGAACCTGTGGGATTTAAAAAAGTAGTCGGACTTACGCCAAAGGGCGTACAGGGCATTTGCAAGTATGTAACGGGAATCAGAAACGGAAGTTTCTACACCTCGGAAAACTTACAGGACGCAAGCATTTACACGCCTGGTGGTGCTGCAGAGTGCGAACGAAAAATCGAAAAGTTCAAAGCAAAAACAATCTGCAAAGACTGGGTAACTTTTGTGGCGGATGTGAAGGTGAGCCTGTGAAACACGAACTACGCACACCACAAGGAAAAATCACCATTGAGCCCATCGGCAAAAAAGGCGATCCGGCCATTCTGGTGATCGTCACAAAAGCCGGTTTCGGAATTCCTTTCCCTTTGACCATCAAGCCAGAGCACGCGCAGATTCTGCACAGCGCGTTGGGCATGGCCCTGGAAGAACTGGAGGCAGCATGAACTGGGAAGAAATCTACCTTCCGCTGACCTGTTTCATGTTGGGACTGTGCAGCGGCATTCTGACCGTGTTCTATGTGGTTGCAGGTGAATGATGAAGCACGTTCACGACTGGCAAGCCTTTTGGGTTGGTAGGTATATGGCTGGATGGCGTTGCGCACGTTGCGGAAAGGTGCGGCCAGTATGAGTACCACGCAATCAATCAAAGATCAAGCCCTTGCAAAAGCCTGGGCCGCAGTAAAGCAGGCCAAGCCGGACGACAGGCAGGGCCTGCCATCACGCACATGGGATCAAATGCCTATGCGAGTGCGTGCGGTGTTAGTCATGTTGGGTGCATATAGCACTAGCGATCCAAGACAGTTAGCAAGACTGCCATGGGGGTCATTGTCTGACCAGGACAGAATGGGAATTGCAGCCTGTGCGCGTGAAATGCAAAGCGGCCTAAAAGACGCAGCCTGCCTGTTTTGACCGTGGTTTACAAGACGACAGCGCGGGGGCGCGATTACTTCATTTATCAGGAATTTTCGGAAGAAAAAGACCGCGATACATGGAGTGCCAACAAGTACACAGCGGAGGAATTGAGCGCGACCAGGCTACGCGCTGCAGTTCGTCCGGTAGATATTTGGGCAAGCGATTGGGACTTGCGCGTGCTGGCGGAAAAGCGGGCGGACCACTGCATCGATTGGGTGATTGACTTTGGATCGGTGCTCACACTGGAAGCAATCAACACCAAGCTGGAAAGCCTGGAAGCACGTCCCATGCAGTACCAGGGCGACCAGGCGCATGATGTGCAGTTGCAGTCCATGGTGAAGCGCATCGGGTGCCCACTGTATTGGCGCAGGCAGTTGCGCAGGGCCCAGGTGCGAAAGCGAGAGGGACAGGAGCAGGCAGCGGGCAGGGTATGCGCACGCAACATGCCTTATGTGCACGATGTCACGGTAACCAGGTACATCGAACGGCAGGTTGCCAATAAGGCCATGCTGGAAGCCTCAGAAATTGAGGATGCAGAAGGAGAAATCATCACCCTATGGGATGCAGTGCAGGCTAGCACTTCGAACAAGTCCATTCGGCGCGGTGAGTTGATGACGCGCATCAGGGGGTGCGAGGAATGGGCCACCGAGCAAGGCATGGTAGGAATATTCACCACCAACACACTGCCGAGCAGGTTCCATGCGTCACTGTTCGGCGGCGGAAAAAATCCCAACTTTGACGGAAGCACACCCAGGGATGGCCAGGAGTGGCTCTCGAAAACATGGGCGCGGGCGCGTTCCAAAATCCAGCGCAGAAAAATCAAGGTATTCGGGTTTCGCGTGGCCGAGCCGCACCACGATGGTTGCCCGCATTGGCACATGTTGCTGTGGGTGAATGCAGAGCAGGCCGAGCAACTGCAGGAGCTATTGCGGGAATGCTGGCTGCAGCATGAGGGCGATGAATACGGGGCGCAGCAGTACCGTTTCAAGTCAGAAGCAATCGACCCAGCGCGGGGCGGTGCAGTGGCCTACGTTGCCAAGTACATCAGCAAAAACATTGACGATTTTGGCGCAGTCGGGGATGAGGGCCATTTTGACCAGCACGGCGACCAAAAAGAACTGATCGAAGGCGGCAACAAGGCGCGGCGCGTCACGGCCTGGGCAAGTGCCTGGGGCATCCGTCAATTCCAGCCTATCGGCCAGCCACCAGTAACCGTGTGGCGTGAGTTGCGGCGCATTGATCCGGCAATCGTGATCGGTGCATCCAAGCGACTGCAGCGGGCGCATGAGGCCGTGCACAAAGGTGACACCAAGCGGGCAGATTGGAAAGCATACATGCAAGAGCAGGGCGGCGCGATGGTGGGCCGGTCCTATCAGTTGCGACTGGAGTTCGACACCGAGCAAAAGGAAGGCCGCTACGGGTTATCCGACATCAAAACGACAGCAGGCGTGTTTGACGTTGCGCGGCCTGGTGAGTTGTGCACCAGCAGCAGGAAGAAATGGAAGCCTAAGGGAACCTGGACTCCGGCAGAACGTCACACCGCAAAGGTGGGCGTGTTGGGGGAGTTGGATGTTTTGTATTTGGCTTTGAACCCAGCTTGGACCCGTTTCAATAACTGTACGCAAACACCCAAGCAAAAGCGCGACAGCGAGCGCAACACCTATCAAGATTTGGTCAATGGTTGGCCAAAACCGGCACCGCTACGGCTTTAGCGGTATCAAAAAAGGAAGTTTTTATGGCTCAAGTAATTTCGGGCGGTGCCCTGGTGAAGGTGAAAGCAACTAACCATCATCGCGCAGGTGAGGCAGGCATGGCGCTGGGCGGATCGGTTGCTCCGGCAAACGATGTGGTGGCGGTGCGTTTCGACCTGGATAGCCAAGTGGAAGAAGTCAACACCGACGACTTGCAGGTATTGGGTTAATCCATGGCACGGCCACCGAGTACAAAAGTAGGCGTGGGGCCGTGCCCATCCTGCGGTGAACGGATCATTTTCCGTTTAAGCGCTGGGGGCATGTTGACGCATAGCTGCGGGTACTGTGACAGCAGCGGCTTTGCACAAAAGGGGGGCGATGCCTATAGGAAACGCTTGGGAACGTTCATCATCAATTACATGCAATACATGGAACCAAAGGAAACGGAGCCTACAGGGGGCAATCCTAAGGAAACCACAAAAACCAAACCTGAGGAAACGAAGCCCGTAAAAAAGGCCGCGTCATCCGTATTCGATTTAGGGAACCTATGACAGAAAAAGAAAACAAGGGCGCAACGCCATTGGATGGACTGGCAGCGGCCATTGCGGCAGACCCAGCGCTAAAAACCGACGGCCAGGGAAATGAAGATGCACCAGAGCAGGATGCAGCAGAGCCGCAACTGAGCAACGCGCAGCTTTTCGCGGTGGGCGTGGAAATGGGGGCGCAGCTTTTCACGGTCATCACCAAGATCAAGGCACCGCAAAACGTGCTGAGTCATGAGCGCTGCGCACAGTTGGGCGAATTGTGGGGGCCAGTGCTGGACAAGTACGGCATCAATGCCGGTCAATTCATGGGCGCTTGGCAATTGGAAATTGCGGCGGTCATGGGAACGGTGGGCGTGGTGCTGGAGTTGCGCTCAGCAGTGCGTGCCGAGATCGCACAGCGGCAAGCGGAGCAACAAAAAGAAGCCGAGCCACAAGGGGTAACGGGTAGTGCAATACCAGCCTAGCGAAAAGGCGCTGACAACCTTTGTAGCTGGGGCGCGGGGAACTGGCAAAACGGCCTATGTGGTGCAGGAAATCAAGCGGCAAAAGCCAACAAGGTTGATGCTGTGGGACTTCAAGCACGATGAAAGCCTGTCGGGCCTGGGGCGCGATGTGCACAACCTGGGCGACCTTGCGAAGTTGGCCGGATCGGTCAGCTTCAAGGCGCGGTATCTGGTGGATCACAGCAGCGACATTGACCGGCAATTCTTTTGGTTTTGTAAGGTGGCATGGGAGGCCGGTTGTCTTTTGATGTTTGTGGATGAGTTGCCAGAGGTAAGCAAGCCAGGAAGGCCACCGGCAGAGTGGCGAAAGTGCATAAATGTAGGGCGTGAATATCGCGGCCAGGATGGACAGCGCAAATGGCTTTCCATCATTGCAGCGGCGCAGCGGCCAGCAGAGTGCGACAAGTCCATCATCAGCAATGCAGACATCATCCACACGGGGCGGCTTTCGTTTTTGGACGATGCAAAATACATGGCAAAAACGCTGGGGTGCAAGCCGCAAGACCTTTTGAACCTTCCTGATCTGCATTGGCTGGAGAAAAAAGCCGCAGAGCAGGAATATCAGAGGGGAATTTTGCGTTTTTCCAACAGAAAAAAAGCCTAAAAGGCACCGCGTCCCATGTTTCCTATAGGGCCAGTTCTAAGGACTGGCCTTTTGCATTTTGGGCGATTGGTTTGAAAGTGCGCCTATCCATTTTTCAACCAACCAATCGGAAACAAACACCATGGACGCAACCAAACTTGTGCCTACTGCAATCGCCCTCGGCATTCTGTACGGCATCACCCACTTCGTAAAAAACCCACAAGTCAAGGCCGCAGCGCTGGGCGCAATGGGCGTGATCGCAGCCAAGCAGTTGCCCTACGTTAAAGACGTTCTGTAATCAGGAGGAACAGTCATGCAACGCACGATTATTCTGAATACGCCTCCTGTAGTGCCAGCTTCTGGCGTTGCAGTGTTCGACCTGAACAACCTTTTAGGCACTTGCCTGGAATCCCTGAATCTGGACCTGGGCGGAACCGCCTTCACAAAATCCATGATTACCGGCTTGATCCTGAAGGCCAACAATAAGATCATTTGGGAATCGGACGGTACCAAGCACAACTTGGCCGAACTGTTCAAGGGTTACATTGCAGTTGATGATGTGGCACGCCTGTGCATAAACTTCATGGAGCAAAAAGCCCGCACACCCATGGCTTTCCAATCGGGTGCAATCGACCTGAGCCCGGCCAGCGGTATCACCAATCTGAAATTGGAAGTCACCATTGCAGGCGCTACGGCTCCCACTTTGGGCGGCGTTGCAGAAGTGTCGGCAATCACCGTAGACCCAGCAGAAAAAGATATCCGTTTCTTGTTGAAGCGTCGCCACCGCGCACCGCAATCCATCGCAGCAGCGGGCAAGTTTGCCGTGATCGTGCCCCACATGGACCCGGCCGGCGGCGGCTCGCTGTTCCAGCGCATCGGCGTGGTAACTGCAAACTACACATCGGTTCAATTGATGTGGAATGGCTCTGTTCAACTGGACTTGACCAAGGCGCAGATCGAATTCATGCAGAAGAAGG
>Ga0228698_1001689_pt1 | contig 10396 bp, 10 predicted proteins | sample McNCre117_Aug_MG_FD_178015 | JGI IMG/M metagenome (GOLD analysis project Ga0228698, IMG submission 178015) | Freshwater microbial communities from McNutts Creek, Athens, Georgia, United States - 1-17_Aug_MG | ecosystem: Environmental > Aquatic > Freshwater > Creek | place: USA: Georgia...
GATGGCGCGTGGGTCCATGACCGCACCGGAGAGGATGTGCGCGCCGGGCTCGGAACCTTTTTCCAAAACCACAACGGAGACGTCGGTGCCTTTTTCTGCAGTGAGTTGTTTCAGGCGGATGGCCGCTGACAGGCCTGCAGGCCCGCCTCCCACCACCACCACGTCGTAGTCCATCGCGTCTCTCGGGCCGTGTTGCTCTAGCAGTTCGTTTGGGGTCATGGGGTAAATATTCAAAATAAGGAGCAATAAACAAACATCAAATAAGCGGAAAAGTCCAATTTTTTACTCAAACCCACGTCACATGGGCGGCAAACAGGTAGCCCGCGCCATAGACGGTTTTGATGACTTTGGGGTTTTGCGGGTCTTCTTCGATTTTTCGGCGAATGCGGGAAATGCGCACGTCGATGCTGCGGTCCAGTGGCGACAAATCGCGCTGCCCCAGCAATTGCTCCCGCGTGAGGATTTGGTGCGGGCGCTCGACAAACTCACGCAATACCTGAGTTTCTGCCGTGCTGAGCAGGTGCGAGGTGCCATCAGGCGCAGTGAGGGTGTTGGCGGCACAGTCCAGCGTCCAGCCCAGAAAACTGGCAAACCGACGGGTGGCTTGCGTGCCACCTCGCCCGCCCGGTGCGCTGCGGCGCAAGATGCTGCGCACCCGCGCCACCAGCTCGCGCGGCTCGAAGGGCTTGACCACATAGTCGTCGCTGCCCAGCTCCAGGCCCATCACCCGGTCAAACGGATGGCCCCGCCCCGTGAGCACCAGGACGCCGCAGGTGCCCTGACTCACCAGTTGTTTGATGAGGCTGGTGCCATCCATGTCGGGCAAACCCAGGTCGAGGATGCACAGGTCAGGATGCTCGGTTTTGAGCTTGCGTTGCACCGACGCCCCATCGCGGAACCACTCGACCAGGAACTCGAATTCCTGCAACACCCGCATGACCACCTTGGCCACATCCTCGTCGTCTTCGACCAGATAAATCAGGTGCCGGGAAGCGTGGGAAACCGATGGGCTGGACATGATGTTCAAAGGAGGCAAGCCTGCAGCGCGGCAGCCAGTTGCTCGCGGGTGAAGGGTTTTTGAATCAAGGGAATCTCGGTGGGGTGACGGGTGTCGGGCGGGTACCCACTCATCAGCAACACTTTGGCAATGTCTCCGCGCTGGCGGGCCTGTGCCGTGACCTGCTGGCCATCCACGCCACCGGGCATGACAAAGTCGGACAGCACCACATGGAGCCCAGGGGTTTGCGCCAGAATGCCCAGCGCCTCCTGGCCATTGGCGGCCTCCAGCACGGCATAGCCCAAATCCAGCAAATGCCGCCGCACCACTTTGCGCACACCGGCATCGTCTTCCACCAGCAAGGCCAATTCCTGTGGCAAAGCATCCTGCTGCGGGCCGCAAGGGGGAGGGTTGGCCGCCGGTGTTCCGTCCGATGCGACGTCGGCCCTTCCATCCGTCACGCCATCCGTCACGTCCTCTTGCACCTCATTCGGCCGCCATTCGGGCGGCACCGGCAGCCACAACGTGAACGTGGTGCCCAAGCCCGGCTCGCTGTCGATGGTCACCGCCCCTCCCGACTGGCGGGCAAAGCCATACACCATGGACAAGCCCAGTCCCGAACCTTGCCCCACTTGCTTGGTGGTGAAGAACGGCTCGAACACGCGGGACCGGGTGGCGGCGTCCATGCCGCAACCGTCGTCCTGGACCGACAGGCAGGCATACAGGCCAGGCCGCAGGTTCAGGTGCGTGGCCTGTTCGGCATCCAGGCCATGGGTTTGGCTCTTCACCACGATGCGCCCCTTGCCTTCGGTCGCATCTTTGGCATTCAGAACGAGGTTGAGCAACGCGTTTTGCAGCTGATTGCCATCCAAAAGGGCATGCACACCCGGGGCGTCAGGCTGAAACACCAGCTCCAACCCTGCGGGCAAGGTGTGGCGCACCAGCTTGTCGAGGCTGCGCAGGCAGGCATCCACCTCCACCGCACTGCGCTGCATGGGTTGCTGCCGCGAGAACGCCAGCAGGCCCTTGATGAGGTCTGATCCCCTGCGCGCCGCATCCACCGCAGGGGCAATGTATTCGTCGGTGTGGTGGCGCACATCGGCATGGGCGCACAGCGCGGTGAGGTTGCCCAGAATGACGGTGAGGATGTTGTTGAAGTCGTGCGACAGGCCGCTGGTCAGCTGCCCCAGCGCCTCCATTTTCTGGGCCTGCACCAGGATGTCGTGCGCCCGGCGCTCCTGCGTGATGTCAAACGTCAGTTCAAAGCAGCCCACCACCCGGCGGTCGTCGGTCACCTCCGGAATCAGCGAGGTGCGCGCCAGCTTTTTCACGCCCCCCACGGTGCCCACTTCGTATTCAAACGTCACCGGTTCGCCACGCAAGGCCTGTTTGATGTACGGCTTGATGAGCGAGTAGGTGTCCAGTCCCAGAAACTCGCGCGCACTGACCCGGTCAGGTCGTGACGGATCCAGGCCAAACCAGTCGCGGTAACCCCGGTTGATGTAACGGTAGGTGAGGCTGGCATCGAAATACGCCACCAGCGCGGGGATCGAGTCGGTGATCAGCCGCATCTGCCCCTCGCTGCGCTCCAGTGAACTGGCGAATTGCTCGTTCAGCCGCAGCGCCTCGCGCAACTGGGTGTTGGTGGCTTGCAGCTCGGCCGTGCGCTCGGCCACCCGGGACTCCAGATGGGCGTTCTGCTCCCGGATGAGTTTTTCGGAATGGCGCTGCTGCGTCACATCCGAATACAGGGTCACAAACCCTTTGTCAGGTACCGGCACCCCGCGCACCCGCAACACCGTGCCATTGGGCCGGGTGCGTTCGATGTCGTGCACTCTGAATGCTTTGGCGGCTGCCACCCGCTCGTGCACCTGCGCCTCGATGTCGCCGGGCCCGTACTCGCCGCGCTGGGCGTTGTAGCGCATGAAGCTCTCGAATGGCGCGCCCTGGTACCCCATTTCGGGCGGGAACTCCAGCAGGCGCAGAAAGGTGTCGTTCCAGGCTACCAGCTGCAGGTTTTCATCGATCAGGGTAAAGCCCTGGTCAATCAAATCCAGACCCGCCTGCAGCAACTCGATGCGTCGCGCGTCCTTGCTGCGGCCTGGCTGGGCGGTCGAAGGGGCGGTGGTGCTCACAGGGTCTCCTGACCATCACATGACGGGGTTCAGCCGCAAATTTTAGGGACGAGGGGTGAGGCCGCGCCACCTTGCAAACATTCGTCACATTCGTGGCGCATTCCTGAAAACATGCTCTCGGATGATGCGCGCCACACAGCTAGCGGCCACGCCGGGCGAGGTTTTTGCCACGCCAGCAGGCCATGGAGACAAGCATGGAACGCCACAACCCTTATTCCCAGGGCATGGACAAAAACGCCGCCAACTTTGTGGCGCTGTCCCCCTTGAGCTTCATCGAGCGCACCGCGCGCATCTACCCCCAGCGCACCGCCGTCATCTACGGCGAACGCCGCCAGACCTGGGGCGACACCTACACCCGTTGCCGCCAACTGGCATCTGCCCTGACCCAACGCGGTGTGGGCGTGGGCGACACCGTGGCCGTGATGCTGCCCAACGTGCCCGCCATGCTGGAAGCGCACTTTGGCGTACCCATGACCGGCGCGGTGCTCAACACCCTGAACACCCGGCTCGACGCCGAGGCCATTGCCTTCATGCTGCGCCACGGCGAAGCCAAGGTGCTGCTGACCGACCGCGAATTCTCCAAAGTGGTGGGCCAGGCCCTGGCCATGCTGGGTGCCGATGCGCCACTGGTGGTGGAGGTGGAAGACGAAGAAGCCCCTGCGGGCGAGTACCTGGGCCAGATCAGCTACGAAGCCCTGCTGGCCGAAGGCGATGCCAGCTTCCAGTGGCACCGCCCCGCCGACGAGTGGGACGCCATTGCCCTGAACTACACCAGCGGCACCACCGGCAACCCCAAAGGCGTGGTGACGCACCACCGGGGGGCGTACCTGAACGCGGCCAGCAACGTCATTTCGTGGCAACTGCCCCACCACGCCACCTACCTGTGGACATTGCCCATGTTCCATTGCAACGGCTGGTGCTTCCCCTGGACCATGGCGCTGATTGCGGGCACCAGCGTGTGCCTGCGCCGCGTGGACCCCGCCCTGATTTTCCCGCTGATTCGCGAGCACCACATCACCCACCTGTGCGGTGCGCCCATTGTCTACAGCATGCTCATCCACGCACCGGCTGAGCTGCGCGCTGGCATTGAACACACCGTGCACGGGCTGATTGCCGGGGCCGCGCCACCGGCCGCGGTGATTGAAGGCTGCGAGGCCGCTGGCATTGAACTCTCGCATGTGTACGGCCTGACCGAGGTGTACGGCCCCGCCGCTGTGTGCGCCAAGCAAGAGAGTTGGGCCAGCCTGAGCATCGAAGAACGCGCTGCACTGAATGGCCGCCAGGGCGTGCCTTACCCGCTGCAGGAAGACGTGAGGGTGCTCGACCCCGACACCCTGCAACCCGTGCCCGCTGATGGCGAAACCATGGGCGAAATTTTCTTCCGCGGCAATGTGGTGATGAAGGGCTACCTGAAGAACCCCGCTGCCACCGAAGAAGCCTTTGCTGGCGGCTGGTTCCACACCGGTGACCTGGCCGTGCTGTACCCCGACGGCTACGTGAAGATCAAGGACCGCAGCAAAGACATCATCATTTCCGGCGGCGAAAACATCAGCTCCATCGAGGTGGAAGACACCCTGTGCCGCCACCCCGCCGTCATGCTGGCCGCCGTGGTGGCCCAGCCCGACGAGAAGTGGGGCGAAGTGCCCTGCGCGTTTGTGGAACTGAAGCCCAACGCCGTTGCCACCGAGGCCGACATCATCAGTTTCTGCCGCGAGCACCTGGCTCGCTTCAAGGTGCCCAAGCGCGTGGTGTTTGTGGGCTTGCCCAAAACCTCCACCGGCAAGATTCAGAAGTTTGTGTTGCGCGACCAGGTCAAGTCGGCCTCGGCCATCGAGTAACCGCCCCCAGGAACCACCCATGTCTCAAGATTTGATTCTGGAAACCCGGGGGCTCTCGAAGGAGTTCCTGGGCTTCAACGCCGTGTCCGACGTGAACCTGAAGGTCAAGCGCGGCACCATCCATGCCCTGATTGGCCCCAACGGCGCAGGCAAAACCACGGTCTTCAACCTGCTGACCAAATACCACCCGCCCACCGCCGGGCAGATTTTGTTCAACGGTGCCGACATCACCGCCGAGGATCAGGTGCAGGTGGCGCGGCGCGGCATGATCCGCTCGTTCCAGATTTCGGCCACCTTCAGCCACCTGACCGTGATGGAAAACGTGCGCGTGGCCCTGCAGCGCACCCGGTCTGATTCGTTCAACTTCTGGTCGTCCGAGCGCAAGCTGAACGTGCTGAACGACCGCGCCATGGAACTGCTGACCGAGGTGGACCTGGCCAGCTTTGCCGACACCATCACGGTGGAAATGCCCTACGGCCGCAAGCGCGCCCTGGAAATTGCCACCACCCTGGCGCTGAACCCCGAGCTGATGTTGCTGGATGAACCCACCCAGGGCATGGGCCACGAAGACGTGGGCCGGGTGGTGGAACTCATCCAAAAAGTGTCGGCCAATCGCACCATTCTGATGGTGGAGCACAACCTGTCGGTGGTGGAAACCTTGTGCCACCACATCACCGTGCTGCAACGTGGTGCGGTGCTGGCCGAAGGAAATTACGCCACGGTGTCCAAAGACCCCCGTGTGCTCGAAGCCTATGTGGGAGTGGAAGCATGAGCAGCGCCTTCAAACCAACCGGCGAAATGCTGCGCGTGACCGACCTGCACGCGTTTTACGGCGAATCCCACATCCTGCACGGCATTGACCTGCAAGTGAACCGGGGGGAACTCATCACCCTGCTGGGCCGCAACGGCTCGGGCCGCTCGACCACGCTCAAGGCCATTCTGGGCCTGGTGGGCAAGCGCACCGGTTCCATCATGTTCAACGGCACCGAAGTCACCCGCATGCAGCCGCACACCATTGCGCGGCTGGGTATTGGTTACTGCCCTGAAGAGCGCGGCATTTTTGCCGGGCTCTCAACGGAAGAAAACCTGATGTTGGCCCCTGTGGTGGCCAGCGGCGGCATGACGCTGGACGAGATTTACACCGTCTTCCCCAACCTGCTGGAGCGGCGCAACAGCCCAGGCACCCGCCTGTCGGGCGGCGAGCAGCAGATGTTGGCCATGGCGCGCATCCTGCGCACCGGTGCCAAGGTGCTGCTGCTGGACGAGATCACCGAGGGGCTGGCCCCCGTCATCGTCAAGAAGCTGGGCGAGGTGATTCGCCTGCTCAAAACCCGGGGCTACACCATCATTTTGGTGGAACAGAACTTCCGCTTTGCCGCCCCGCTGGCCGACCGCCACTACGTGCTGGAGCACGGCCATGTGGTCATGACGGTGCAGAAAGACGAACTCGAATCCAAAACCGGCGAGCTGCACGACCTGTTGGGCGTCTGACCGCCCAGCCCACAACCCCATCACATGGATATTTTCAAACTTTTTAAGTCATTATCGATTGAATGGATTGATTGTTTTGCTATTGATTTTTCACACCCCACGGATACACTTCCCATGAAACTCAAACACATTGCCCAGGCCGCTGGCCTTGCTCTTTTGTCGGTGGCCGGTGCCGCTCAGGCCCAGGTGTCCGACGGCGTGGTCAAGATCGGCGTGCTGACCGACCTGTCCGGCCTGTACTCCGACGTGGCCGGCTCCGGCACCGTGGTGGCCACCAAAATGGCCATTGACGACTTCCTGGCCGCCGAAAAGCCCAGCTTCAAGGTGGAAATGGTGTCGGCCGACCACCAGAACAAGGGCGACATTGCCGCCAACAAAGCCCGCGAGTGGTTCGAGAAAGACAAGGTGGACGTGGCCTCTGAACTGGTGACCACTTCTGTAGCCCTGGCGGTGCAGAAAATCGCCAAAGAGAAAAACCGCATTGCGCTGGTGTCGGGCGCGGCGTCTACCGCCGTCACCAACGAAAGCTGCAACGACGTGACCGTGCACTGGACCTACGACACCTACGCCGTGGCCAACGGCACCGCCAAGGCCGTGACCCAGACCGGTGGCAAAAAGTGGTTCTTCCTGACCGCTGACTACGCCTTCGGCCATGCCCTGGAAAAAGACGCCAGCGCCGTGGTCAAGGCCAACGGTGGCGAGGTGGTGGGCTCGGTTCGCCACCCCTTCCCGGGCACGGACTTCTCGTCCTTCCTGCTCAAGGCGCAGTCGTCTGGCGCACAGGTCATTGGCCTGGCCAACGCGGGTGGCGACACCATCAACTCCATCAAGCAGGCGGCTGAATTTGGCGTCACGCCCAAGCAGTCGCTGGCAGGTTTGCTGATGTTCATCACCGACGTGCATTCGCTGGGCCTGAAGAACACCCAGGGCATGTACCTGACCGAAGGTTTCTACTGGGACCTGAACGACGAAACCCGCGCCTGGTCCAAGCGCTTCTTTGCCACCCACAAGCGCATGCCCACCATGGTGCAGGCGGGGCAGTACTCGTCGGTCATGCATTACCTGAAGGCGGTCAAGGCCATCAACAGCGACGACACCGCCAAGGTCATGGCCCAGATGAAGAAGACGCCCGTCAACGACTTCTTTGCCAAGAACGGCAAGATCCGCGACGACGGCCGCATGGTGCACGACATGTACCTGCTGCAAGTCAAGAAGCCCGCCGACTCCAAGACCCCCTGGGACTACTACAACGTGAAGGCCACCATCCCTGCGGCCGAAGCGTTCCAGCCGCTGTCTGAATCGCGCTGCGCGCTGGTCAAGAAGTAAGCCGTCCAGCGTCCGCATCGGGTCAGTCACTGACCTCCATCGCCCCCGGGCCCGCTGGCTCGGGGCTGCTGCGCGCGCCCAACACAAAGGAATCGGGTCATGGAAATTTTTGGTGTTCCCTCGCCGGCCTTCTTCGGCCAATTGCTGCTAGGGCTGATCAACGGGTCGTTCTATGCGGTGCTCAGCCTGGGGCTGGCCGTCATCTTCGGCTTGCTCAACATCATCAACTTTGCGCACGGCGCGCAATACATGCTGGGCGCGTTTGCGGCCCTGCTGGGCCTGAACTGGTTGGGCATCAACTACTGGCTGGCGCTGGTGCTGTCGCCCCTGGTCGTCGGAGCCGTGGCGGTGGTGATCGAGCGCACCATGCTGCGCCACCTCTACAAGCTGGACCACCTGTACGGCCTGCTGCTCACCTTTGGCCTGGCGCTGATTGCCGAGGGCGTGTTCAAAAACTTCTTCGGCGTGTCGGGCGAGGCGTACGAAGCGCCCGAGCTGCTGCAAGGCGGCGTGCACCTGGGCTTCATGTTCCTGCCGCTGTACCGGGGCTGGGTGGTGGTGGCCGCCTTGTCGGTCTGCGCACTGGTCTGGTATGTGGTGGAGCGCACCAGCCTGGTGCCACGCTGCGTGCCGCCACCCAGCGGCCCGACCTGGTGCAGGCCCTGGGCATCAACGTGCCGGTGCTGGTCACCGCCACTTATGCCACCGGCGCTGCGCTGGCTGCGTTTGCCGGTGTGCTGGCCGCGCCCATTCAGCAGGTGAACCCGGTCATGGGGTCCAACCTCATCATCGTGGTGTTTGCGGTGGTGGTGATCGGGGGCATGGGTTCCATCCTGGGCTCCATCGTCACCGGCCTGGGGCTGGGCATTGTGGAAGGCCTCACCAAGGTGTTCTACCCTGAGGCGTCGGCCGTGGTCATTTTCCTGATCATGGTGCTGGTGCTGCTGGTCAAACCCGCTGGCCTGTTTGGCAAGCAAGCCTGAAGGAAACGACATGAACTCCCCTGTTTCTGCACACGGTTCGGCACCCAAAAACAACCGCGTGGTGCTCATGTTCGTGGCCATGCTGGCCGTGGGCTCGGTGGCCCCGTTTGTGGTGTATCCCACGCTGCTGATGAAGCTGCTGTGCTTTGCCCTGTTTGCCTGCGCGTTCAACCTGTTGCTGGGTTATGCCGGTTTGCTTTCCTTCGGCCATGCAGCCTTTCTGGGCGGCTCGGCCTACATCACCGGCTACCTGTGCCGCGACATGGGCCTCACGCCCGAGCTGGGCGTGCTGGCCGGTGGCGTGTTCAGCGGCTTGATGGGCGCGCTGTTCGGCTGGGTGGCCATTCGCCGCGCCGGCATTTACTTCGCCATGATCACCCTGGGCCTGGCCCAACTGGTGTTCTTCCTGGCCATGCAAATGAAGTTCACCGGCGGTGAAGACGGCATGCAGGGCATTCCGCGCGGCATGTTGCTGGGTGTGGTGGACCTGTCGGACAACATCGCCATGTACTTCTTTGTGTTTGCGGTGTTCATGGCTGGTTTCTGGCTGGTGTACCGCACCATCCACTCGCCCTTCGGGCAAATCCTGAAGGCCATCCGCGACAACGAAGCCCGTGCCACTTCGCTGGGTTACGACGTGGCCAAGTTCAAGCTGCTGGCATTCGTCATTTCGGCCTCGCTGGCCGGGGTGGCTGGCTCCACCAAGGCGCTGGTGTTCCAGCTCGCCTCGCTGGGTGATGTGCACTGGCACACCTCGGGTGAAGTGGTGCTGATGACGCTGCTGGGCGGCCTGGGCACCGTGCTCGGCCCGGTGGCCGGCGCCATCACCATCGTGGGTCTGGAAAACATGCTGGCCGACAAGGTGGGCTCGTGGGTGACCGTGATCATGGGCAGCATGTTCGTGATTTGCGTGCTGCTGTTCCGCCGTGGGTTGGTGGGCGAATTGAACGCCGTGCTCAACCGCAACGGACTGAACCGCTAACCCCTTTTCCTTCCCAGGAGACCGACATGAACGAACAAATGGGCTACGACGTGGAAGACCTGACGGTGGGCATGACCGCCAGCTTCGCCAAAACCATCACTGAAGCCGACATCGTGCTGTTTGCCGGCGTGTCGGGCGACAACAACGCGGTGCACACCAACGAAGAGTTTGCGGCCACCACCGCGTTTGGCGGGCGCATTGCGCATGGTTTCCTGACCGCCAGCGTCATCTCGGCCGCCGTGGCCAACCGCCTGCCCGGCCCAGGCACGGTCTATTTGGGCCAGCAGATGCGGTTTGTGGCGCCGGTCAAGCCAGGCGACACCGTCAAGGCCACGGTCACCGTCAAAAGTATCCAGCTGGAAAAAGCCCGTGCGGTGCTCGACACGGTGTGCCGCGTGGGCACCCAGGTGGTGATCGAAGGCGAAGCCACGGTCATGACCACCTCGGCCGCCCGCCGGGCCAAGGCCGCCTTGGCGGCATCCGCCGCAGCCACCCCCACCTGAACACTCAACGGAGCAAACAACATGAAAGCCTTGGTCGCAGTGAAGCGAGTGGTGGACTACAACGTCAAAGTCCGCGTGAAGAGCGATGGCAGCGGCGTGGACATCGCCAACGTCAAGATGAGCATGAACCCCTTTGACGAA
>Ga0228698_1001690_pt1 | contig 10395 bp, 2 predicted proteins | sample McNCre117_Aug_MG_FD_178015 | JGI IMG/M metagenome (GOLD analysis project Ga0228698, IMG submission 178015) | Freshwater microbial communities from McNutts Creek, Athens, Georgia, United States - 1-17_Aug_MG | ecosystem: Environmental > Aquatic > Freshwater > Creek | place: USA: Georgia...
CAGCGGTGGCGGTGGTCTGGGCGCAGGGCAGTCACTGTCGTGCGCGGGGTTGGTGCTTGGCGCTCGTGACATCCACTTTACCAGTGGGGGGCACGGGCGTGAAGCACAGGAATTGCGGATGCTCAGGGGTGCTGCCCAGTTGGGCAATGCTGCGATTGGTTGACTTGCGATTCGAAGGCTCGGATCGCATCAACAATTGCCTGCCATGGCGGCGTAATCTTTGCGCAACTGGGCATTTACTTGAACTTCGCGACGAGTGGACGCGGGTGCATGAGCCTGGCTTTCGGTCAATTCCGCCACTGGATGCAGGCCCACCTCATCCAACTTGGGCAGGATGTCTCGCAACAAGTCTTGCATCAAGGATGGCAAGGTATACAGCCCGTCCTGAATGTCTTGGCGCAAGGCACGGCTGGAATCATTGCCAATGATCCTTGTCAATCTCAGCACCACGTCCTCGCGTCGCTGTGCCAGGGTGCCACGCAGCCTATGCAAGTCCTGAATCAACTGCATGGCTGACGAACTTGCCTCATCAACAACCCACTACCCCAAAGGGTTTATACCGACTCCAGGAGCCGAGTTCAGAAAAACACCGCCACTTAAAATATTGAAAAAATTGATCAACTCGTCGTGCACCCTCTGAAGGCCACCCAAAGCAGGTGATGTAGGCAACGACGCCAAACCTGTCACACCCCAATCTCTCTTTCGGATATGCAGAGGCAACACACGGACACATGGTGGTTCACTGGCTTGCCTGGTGCCTTGCCAGACTCGCGCTCAACCGTACGAATAGCAGAGATTTGATAGCAATCAATCCACATGGGCATAGAGAAGATCTCTTGCTTTGACCAAAAATTTCCCACAACTCGACTTTCAGGGAACTCTCATGACCACCACCCCTCAGGCCATCGGCACCCCATACACCACAGTCCAACCCAGCCTGAACGGCGGCCGTACCGAGGTGGCCTTTGTGCTGGACAACGTGGCCGACTGGCAAACCCTGGCCGCAGGCGTACGCCCCGGTGTGGAAGTGGTGGTGCTGGATAGTCGGGGTGACGGGCTGGCCCAAATGGCCGAGTGGTTATCGCAAAAAACACCGGGCAGCGTGGATGCCATTCACCTGTTGGGGCATGGCAGCAGCGGCAGCCTGAACCTGGGCAGCATCACTCTCAGCCAGACTAATCTAGACGCATACGCCACCACGCTGACGCAAATTGGGCAAAGCCTAACGGCCGACGGAGACATTCTGCTGTACGGCTGCGACGTGGCGCAAGGGGCCACTGGCGTGGACTTCATTGGCAAACTGGCCCAGGCTACCGGGGCCGATGTGGGTGCGTCAACTGACCCGACCGGCAATGCGGCGCTGGGTGGCAACTGGGTGCTGGAGGCAGCCAGTGGCACGGTGGATGCAGCGGCACTGAACCTTGCCAGCTACGCGCATGTTTTGACTGATGTGGTAATTGAGAACTCCGGCACAGTAACCGGCGGCGTCCACACACAGAGCATTAATTTTGGTCAAACTTTTCAAGCAACCAAAACCGGTGTCATCACCAAAATTGGTCTTGTTTTGGATGGTTCCTACACGAATGGAACATTGGAAATTTATGCAGGTTCCGGCGTTGGAGGTACGCGTTTGGGCTCACAGCTGGTTGCCAGCGTGCCTGATACATACACGGATACAAGTACCTACACGTTTTCTGAAATCACGCTTACTACGCCAGTAGCCATTACCAATGGTTCCACCTATACCTTTGTTTACCAAAACGGAAATCAGAGCGTACGCATTGCCACTTTTAATAACAACCCTTACAGCGGTGGTCAGACCGTATCTGACGGTTCGTTAGTCGCTAACTTTGACCTTCCCTTCAGGGTGGTTCAAAGCGATGCCGACACCACCCCGCCCACAGTCAGCAGCGTGTCGGTGCCTGCCAACGCCACCTACACGGCCGGGCAGAACCTCGACTTCACCGTCAACTTCAGCGAAAACGTCACCGTCACCGGCACACCACGCATCGCGCTGACGCTGGATACCGGTGGCACGGTGTATGCCAACTACCTGTCTGGCACCGGCACCAGCGCCGCCGTGTTCCGCTACACCGTGCAAAGTGGTAACCTGGACAGCACCGGCGTTGCCGTGGGCGCACTCACGCTCAACAGCGGCACCATCAAAGACGCGGCCAACAACGATGCCACGCTCACACTCAATGGCTTGGGCGCCACCACCGCCGTGCTGGTTGATGCCGTGACCCCCACCTTCGTCAGCGCAGCCACCAACAGTGGCGGCACCAAGGTCATCCTCACCTACAACGAGGCCTTGTCGGCCACCACGGCCGCCGCAGGTGCGTTTGCCGTCACCACCGGTGGCAGCAGCAATACCGTCACGGCAGTGACCACCAGCGGCAGCACGGTCGAACTGACGCTGACCACTGCCGTCACCAACGGCCAGACCGTGACGGTAGCCTACACCGACCCCACCACGGGCAACGATGCCAACGCCACGCAAGACAGCGCGGGCAACGACGCCGCCACGCTGTCCGCGCAAAGTGTGACCAACAACGTGCCCGTGCCGGCCACAGCCCCGGTGCTGGATGCCACCAAATCCCCCACTCTGGGCACCGTGGCTGCCAACCTGACCGCACCCACCAACGGCAGCACAACCGGCAGCGTGCTGGTCAACAGCCTGATTGACCATGGCGGCAGCCTGAACAACTACACCGACGCCAACAACGACCTTGCTGGCATTGCCATCACCGGCGTCAACAGCAATGGCACGCTGTACTACAGCACCAACGGTGGCACCAGCTGGGCGCAGCTCACCGGCACGGTGTCGGCCACCTCGGCACTGACACTGGCTGCTGATGCCAATACCCGCGTGTACTTCAAGCCCAATGCAGGCTACGCCGGCACGCTGAGCGACGCCATCACCTTCAAGGCCTGGGACCTAAACGGCAGCGTCACCAACGGCCAAAGTGGTGTGACCACCGTGCCCACACTGGCACAGGTGGGCTCATACCCCACCTCTATCAACGCCTACGACATTGTGGTCAGTGGCAATTACGCCTACGTGGCGAACAGCCTCAACGGCCTGAAGATTTTCGACATCAGCAACCCGGTCAACCCCACCCAAGCGGGTGTGTATGACACCAACGGCAATGCAATAGGTGTCAAGCTGGGAAACAACTATGCCTATGTGGCAGATGGTGGCGCAGGCCTGCAAATCATCAACATCAGCAACCCGGCTAGCCCCAGTTTGGTTGGCACCTATAACACCTTTGGTAATGCGACTCGCCTGGTAATCAGTGGTAACTATGCCTATGTGGCAGATGGTAGCGCAGGTCTGCAAATCATCAACATCAGCAACCCAGCCAGCCCCACCCTCACATCCACACTCGGTTTGACCGGTAATGCAATGGATGTGACGCTGAATGGCAACTACGCTTATGTGGCCGATGGGTCTGGCGGCTTGCGGGTGGTCGACATCACCAACCCAGCCAGCCCTACGCTTGCGGCCACTTGGGTAACCAGTAACACCGTCTACTCTGCAACTATCAATGGCAACTATGCCTACGTTGCCAACAGCACGGGCGGCTTGCGGGTGGTTGATATTTCCAATCCGGCCAACCCCACGCTGGCGGCCACTTGTACCACGTTGGGATCTGCCTCCAGTGTGGAGATCAGGGGCAACTACGCGTATGTTGCAAATGGAAATAGTGGGCTAGCGATTGTCGACATCACCAACCCAACCAGCCCAACTCTGCTCACAGGCTATTCCACTTTCGGGTGGACCAGTGATGCAACTGTCAGCGGAAATTATGCGTTTTTGGCAACCGGCACAGGCCTCGTTGACCTGGCGTTGACCACCACTACCGCGTTCTCCCTGGCAAGCGATACCGCCAGCCTGCAGGTTCAGGCCAACCGCCCGCCCACCGCCACCCCGGTGACGCTGACCTACACCGACACCGCAGCGGCAGACACACAAGCCACGTCCACTGGCACGATTGCTTTTTCCGACCCAGACGGCAACAGCTTCACATTGGGGATATCTGGAGGCGGAGCGACCACTCTCACTGACATTAGCACCGGTGTGACGTACACCAGTACTCGTTTGGGCACATACGGACGTCTGTATCTGGTGCAGAGTGGGGCAGACGTGGGCAAGTACATGTACGTGCCCAACAATACTGCCATGAACGCGGTGAAAGCCGGCAGTTACACCGATTCGTTCTATATCTCCGCGTATGACAGCGGCACACCACAGGCGGTGGGTGGCGTCAATTTGACGGTGAACATCACCGGAGCCAACGATGCACCGGTGATGGGCGGGCCGCCAGTCGTTGGCATTACGGATACGGTCAATGCAGACACGCAGAACGGGCTGCTTTATACATACCAAAACTACAAAGGTTCACTGCGTGCCGCCGATGCAGAAGCGTCGGCCATTACCTTTGGCATCAGCGGTAGTGCGGCGGTCCCCATCACCTGGAGCGGGTTGGTCTATGACGTGTCCAAAGCAGGTACCTACGGCACGTTGTATGTGAAAAGCAGCACCGGGTCATACCTGTTCCTGCCTTCTGCCAGCGCGGTCAATGCCCTGGCTGCCAACACCAGCGAAACCTTCACTGTCACAGCCAGCGACGGCAGTGCTACCTCAAGCCAAACCCTGACGGTGAGCTACGTTGGTGTCAACGATGCACCGGTGATCACTTCCAGCAATCCGCCTGTGGCATTGCGTTATGTCGACACAGCTGCCGCAGACACCTTCAGCAACCAGACGGGCACACTGACTGGCGCCGATGCAGAGGGGACAGCCCTCGTCTACGGCATCAGCAGCGGCACCACCGGTGGCACCACGGTCATTGGTGGGGTGACGTATGACGTGTCCAAGTTGGGTACCTACGGCACCTTACATATCAAAAGTGCCGATGGCTCGTATGTGTACGTTCCAGATGCTAGCGCCATCAACCGCACGCCAGGCAATGCATCGAATGTAGGTGACTCTTTTACCTTGACGGTCACCGACAGCGCTATCACCAAAACCACGATATTGAGTGTGAATGTGGTAGGCGCCAACGATGCACCGGTGATCGATAAGGTGGAGCTCAAGTTGGCGGACACCGCCTTGGCTGACATTTTCAGCAACCAGACGGGCACCCTGACGGCCATTGATGTGGACAGCAACGGTGCAACTTCGACTGCGTTGGCATTTGGCATTCAGACAGGCACTGTGGGTTCGGCGACTTTTGGCAGTGTGACTTACGACGTGAGCAAGGGGGGCACTTATGGCACCTTGTACGTCAATGGCTCAACTGGCGCTTATGCCTATGTGCCCGATGCCACCTTGGTCAATGCCCTCGGCACAGACGCAACTGACTCCTTCACCATCACCGCATCAGATGGCGCGACTCCCATACCGGGCGTAGGCAACAACACACTCACGGTCAGCATTGCTGCCGTGAACGATGCCCCTGTGCTGACAGCCCCTACAGCCATCAGCCTGAGCGACACCGCCGTTGCCGACAACTTCGCCAACCAAACCGGCACCCTGTCAGCCACAGATGCCGAAAGCGGCACGCTGACTTTCACCTTGACTGACGCCACCACCAACGGCACAGACTCGTTCAACAGCATTACCTATGACCTGAGCCTGGCTGGCAGCTATGGCACGTTGTACCTGGTGTCGGCCGATAGCACACACAAAGGCAAGTATGTTTATGTGCCTGACGCCACCAAAATCAACGCACTGACGGGCAATGCGGTTGAGGCGTTCAGTGTGGGCGCCAGCGATGGCAGCCTGAGTGATACCGCCACACTGACCATCAACCTGACCGGGGCCAATGACACGCCTGTTTTGGCCAGTGTCACAGTACTCAGTTACACCGATACCACTGCAGACGATATTTTCCAGAACCAGGTTGGGCAGTTGATCGGCACCGATGCCGATAACAGCGCAAGCCTGACGTATGGCATCAGCAGCGGCACCACCGGTGGCACCACGGTCATTGGTGGGGTGACGTATGACGTGTCCAAAGCAGGCTCTTACGGCACGTTGTATGTGGCCAGCAGCGGAGGCGGCTATGTGTACGTGCCCAGCGATGCGGCCATGGAATCGCTCAAAACCGGCAGTGGTACAGACTCTTTCACGGTTACCCTGACTGATGGCGTGGTGGGTACCCCTGTCACGCAAACCCTGGCAGTCAACCTGACTGGGGCTGACGACCCCACCACCACCGGTGGTGCCAGCACCGGCGTGATCAACGAGGACGACACCAGCCCCGTTACCGGCCAGTTTGTAGTGAACGATCGCGACACGGTGGATGCCACCATCACCGCGCAAACCAGCACTGCAGGTACCTACGGCAGCTTCAGTGTGAATGCCAGCGGCAACTGGAGCTACAGCATCGACAACACCAAGGCTGCAGTGCAGGCCCTGGCCGAAGGTGCCAGCCAGACCGACACCTTTGCCGTGGTGGCCAATGGTGTGAGCAACAACGTGGTGATCACGGTCTATGGGGTCAACGATGCGCCCACCCTGAGTGGCATACCGGGCACCACCCAGAGCGTGGTGGTGGGTGCGGCTTCCGCATTGGCAGATTTCACGGTGGCAGATGTGGATGTTGGCAACACACTGACTGTCACACTCACGCCTACCAACGGCAGCATTGGGGGTCTGACCGACGCCGATTCCAACTCCCCAGGTATTCAACTGACAGGCACGCTTGCACAAATCAATACTGCAATTTCAGGAGCAACATTCACCGCCACTACTGCAGCGGCGGCGAGTATTTCCATCAGTGTGACCGATGGAGTAGGAATTACCCCCGTCACCGCCACCTACAACCTGACCGCCGCTGCAGCTGTCGTCACGACCAACCTGGACGCGGGCGTCGATGCCACATTTGGTGTGGACTTGGCAGCGGATATTGCAGACGGCGGCGGACTTTCGCTGCGCGAAGCCCTCAACTGGAGTCAGGACAACGGCCGCATTGGTTTTGCCGCAGGCCTGAATGGTCAGACCATCAACCTGGCCAGTAACATCAGTGTCAGGGATGGCATCACCTTGGATACAGACGCCGTTGGCATCCTCACCATCAACGGCAGCACCCTCAACCTGGCCGGCACCCTGAACGTCACCAATTCCACTGGCGACAGCCTCACCATCGGCTCCAGCATTGCGGGTGCGTCAGGAGCGCTGACCAAGGATGGGGTGGGCACCTTGGTGCTCGGTGGCACCAACACCTACAGCGGCACCACCGTGGTCAATGCAGGTGTTTTGGCCATCTCCTCCGACACCAATCTGGGGGGCGACTATGTGCAGGTTGGACAAAGTGGGGCTACCGTCAACGCCAGCAACCGCGCCAGCTTGCACATTGCCGGTACCGGTAGCCAGACGTTTGACAATGTGTTGATGGTCGGATCGTCCGAAGGCGAAGTCAATATTGACACCGGTCTCACCGTCACCCTCAACGGCAAGCTCGACGAGAACCCAGACAACAGCGGACGCGACCTGGTCAAGACCGGCGGTGGCACCCTCATTCTGGCCAGCCCTGACAACGAAGCCGGCCTGTCCGGCGACATTTTTGTCAACGATGGCAATGTGCAGGTTGCCAATGACAACAGCATCCCGGCTGGTGAAATCTACTTGGCCCAAGGCAAGGAGATGGACTTCAGCGGTGATGGTCCAACCGAAGTCAACAATCCAGTCAACCTCAATGGCGACGCCAACATCAACGTGGCCAGTGCCGACAAGGTGGTCACCATCAGCGGCGCAATCAAAGGCACTGCTGGCAACGACTTCACGCTCAAAGGTGCTGGCACGCTCAAACTTACCGGTGCCAGCACGTTTGCAGGTGCCACCAATCTGGACAGCGGCACCCTGCTGCTCAACGGCTCGCTGGCCAACACATCCAGCGTCACCGTGGCAGGCAAGCTGGGGGGCTCGGGCAGCATTGGCACGGAGAACTCCAACGGCGCAGTCACCGTCTCAAACGGCGGAACTTTGGCAGCGGGCAACAGCCCCGGCATTCTCACGCTCAACAATGGTCTGACTCTGGCAGCAGGGGCCAAGCTTGAAGCAGAGATCAACTCCAATGTGGTGGGCACAGGGTACGACCAGATTGTGGTCAAAGGCACAGTCAACCTCACAGGCTCTACCCTGATCGTCAAGCCAGCGGCCAACCTGGCAGACGGCCAAACGTTCACCATCATCAACAATGACGGTGTCGATCCAGTGGTCGGCACCTTTGCAGGCATTGCCAACAACGGCACAGTCACCTCGACCAACGGCAAGTATTTCACGGTCAAGTACAACGCTGGTGATGGCAACGATGTGGTGCTGACCAGCTTCACACCGGCACCCGAACCCGATCCGACGCCGCCCACGCCTCCTGTCATCACCACCACAGTCGACGGCACGACGGTAAAAACCCAGACCACCACCGGCACGAACGGCACCACCACCACTACCCAGACGGTGGCACCTGTCACAACCACCCGCACCGAAGACACGCACACACCCAACGCGGGCTTGGCCGACATTCCACTGGCCACCGACAACACCGGTGCCCCGGTGATCGAAGTCAGCCTGCCCGTCGGCGTGGGCCTGACATCGGAAGCCACCAGTGGAACCAACCTCACACTGCGCCAGCAACTGATTGGAGCCAGCACCCCCCGTGTGGACAGCACCAACCAACTGGCGCAAATCATCTCTGACGGCATCGACCAATACGTCCCCAGCGTGACCGACCAAAGCCAGGTCACCGTGCGCACCATCACCCTGACCACCCCGACCAGCACAGGTGGAACAGGAAGCACCGGCACAGGCAGCGGTACTACCCCACCCGCAGCCCCCATCGTCATCCGAGGCGCAACCGGAGCCGGCGAAGACGATGCCGCACACCCCCAGCGTGGCGAAGCCCTGGTGATCGACGCACGCAACCTGCCCACAGGCACCGTGCTGGATTTGGACAACGTGGAATTCGCCATCATCATCGGCCCCACCATCGCCACAGGGGGTGCGGGACGCAACTACGTCATTGGCGACGGCAGCCGCCAATTCATCGTGCTCGGCCCTGAAGACGACATCATCCACGGCGGTGCAGGCAACGACACCGTGGGCTCCAAAGGCGGCAACGACCAACTCTTCGGTGACGAAGGCGATGACCTGGTGGTCGGTGGCATTGGCAACGACACACTGCAAGGCGGCGATGGCAATGACATCCTCCAAGGCGGTGCGTCCGATGCAGGCGCCTGGAGCTTCAAACTCACTACCCAAGGCAACCTGCAAGCCAGCTTTGTTCCCACCAGCACCGACCTGGCCGACTCCACAGGATTCAGTGCCACAGGCAAATGGACCACGGCCAGCGGTGCAGGCCTCCTCAGCGATGCCCGTTTTGCCTGGGTGTACAACGACTATGCCGTGGCCAAGGACGCTGCCCTCCTGGTGCAAGCCCTGATCGGGCGCTTGCCCACACTCACCGAACTGGGCGGTCTGGCCAATGGCGGCTTCACCAGCTTGCAGTTGGCACAAATGGCGCAGGCCTACTGGAAGCAGACCAGTGCGGTGGTACTGGATACGGTGCAAGGCCAGCTGACGCAAGTCATCAACAAGGTATTGGGGGCTGGCAGCGCCACCAGCGACCTGATTGCCCTGGGAGTCAACCACCTGAATGCGGGAGGCAGCTGGGCAGACATCTGGTTGGCCCTGGCGCGCTCCAGCATCAACGGTGCCCGCATCACGGATGCGCAAGGCAACCTGAGCCTGGTCAGTCAGACACTGGGGGATACCGGCTGGTCGGCCAACTCCGGGGATGACAAGCTGTTCGGAGGCACCGGCAATGATGTGCTGGTGGGCGGTGGCGGCAACGATGAGATCGATGGCGGCGCAGGCACGGACATGGCGGTGTACTTCGGTGCGACCACCGACTACCAGGTTGCGCTGCACCGCAATGCCACCACCGGGGCCAGCGACATACTGATTCGCAACAAGCTCAGCGGCGACACCGACACGGTGCGCAATGTGGAGTACTTCAAGGTCGGCTCCACCGTATACGAGGCCATCACAGGTCGGCCTCAACCCGCAGACGATGTGTATGTGGAGCTGAGCACGTATGTGAAGCCGGTGATCACCGGGCAGTTGGCCACTGCGGGCTTCAGTGCCGATTGGATTGGGTGAGTGGGGGGAGCTGCTAGATCAGGGGCATTCAAGATGCTTTGTGTTTGTCAGAACTGGCAAATGAATACGCTACAAAACCCACGAAACTGGGTTTTGTAGGGTAAGCGGTCAACCAACTACGTCTTCCCACAGAGTGCTTGAGAGGGGAAGCTACGCGTCCATGTAGAACAAGGTGGACACGTATGTCAGAGATCGACACAGAGGTGGTTCGCAGCCTGGTCAAGGGT
>Ga0228698_1001691_pt1 | contig 10395 bp, 10 predicted proteins | sample McNCre117_Aug_MG_FD_178015 | JGI IMG/M metagenome (GOLD analysis project Ga0228698, IMG submission 178015) | Freshwater microbial communities from McNutts Creek, Athens, Georgia, United States - 1-17_Aug_MG | ecosystem: Environmental > Aquatic > Freshwater > Creek | place: USA: Georgia...
CACCCCCGTGCCCGCGGCCCCCACCCCGCGCCCGGGCAGCCGCCCCGGCAGCGGTGCCATGCGCCCGCCCCCCGTTGCGCCGGCGGCCGATCCGCAGTCGCTGTGGCTGCAGGCCCAGACCGGTGTCGCGCCGCTGAAGCCCAAACGCTGATCCCGGCCAACTCGTCGTGGCCGCCGGGCCGCCGGGCTGCCGGGCCGCCGTGAGGCGCCCCGGCCCGGTTGATCAAGCTTGATCAATTTCTTGCTCAAATTCTGATAAAGCACTTGCGCAAAGGCAAGTTATCTTTATCATTGCAGCAAGCGCGATGACCCGCGGCCCTGCGCACGCCGCCTCCGGTCAACGCCGCGAGGCCCCTCCGCCCGGTCCTCCACCCCCGCCTCGGTCCCCTCCGGCACCCAGGCGGCGCGTCTGCCCCGGTGTCTGCGTCGCCCTGTCCGGGCCCACGTCCGCACTGCCCAGGCAGCCACCGTTCCTGTCCCCCGGCCTCACCCGGGCCGCCCTTCGGCGGTCACCGCCCGGCCCCTGTCCCTGTCCCCCCGCGGCCCTGCCGCGTCGCGGCGTCCGCGGCCCCACCGCAGCCCCGTACGCCTTGCACGTCCTGCGCCCCCGGCGCCAAGGAGACCCTGATGACCACGATCCGACTTCAACCCACCAAGCCGCGCAATCCGCTGACCGCTCTGGCACGCCTGCGCCGTGCCGGGGCCCATGGCCCGTCCGGCGGCTCCCGCCGCCAGGCCGGCCAGCGCGCCTTGCGCCGCGACCTCCAGGAACACCTGTCCTCCAGACCCCCCAGCGCCTGAGCGCACCTTGATCGGCGGCCCGGCACGGCCGCCCAGGAGACTCCCATGAGCCCGATCCTGTACGGCCCCCGCAGCCCCCTGCGTTCCCGTCCGTTCCCCTCGTCGCCCACGTTCGGCGACCTCTGGCGCCAGGCCCTGGCGCGCGCACTGCGCCGCGGCAGCCGCTGGCTGTCCCGCTGCTCGCGCCGACTCGAAGCCACGGCCCTGGCCCGGCAACGCGCCGCGCCGTCCTTCGACGTGGCCATCGACCCGGTGATCGAATTCCACGCCGAGGCCGGCGCCCCCGAGGGCGCGCTCTACGTGGACGGCCGCTTCATCGGTCTGATCGACACCCGGCGCCTGTGATGCGGCCCGGGCCCGGCGGCAGCCACGCCCCGGGCCCGGCGCCTCTGGCACCACGAACGCGCGATGAATGCGCCCCGCTCCGGGGCCAGTTCCCCGCATCGGCGCGGCGGGGATCCGATATGCTGAAACCGGATCCCCGACTTCCCCGCCCCAGGCCCGTCATGAGCGCCCCGTCCCCCTCCACCGCTTTCCGCGTCCCCGCCGACGTCGCGGGCTGGGTGCGCTATTTCCGCCTGATCGAGATCCCGGTCTTCCGCAGCACGTCCGAGTCCATCGAGGAACTGCGCCTGATCGAGGACCGCGTCGACGCCCGCATGCTCAACGAGGTCATCGCGCACGATCCGCTGATGAGCCTCAAGCTGCTGGCCTTCGCGTCGGGCCAGAACGCCAACCGGCGCCTGTCGGACGCCGAAACCGTGCTCGAGGCCCTGGTGCTGATGGGCATCGGCCCCTTCTTCCGCGTGTTCGGCCCCCAGCCCCACATCGAAGACCACCTGGCCGGCCAACCCGAGGCCCTGGCCGGTCTGCGCCAGGTGCTGCGCCGGGCCGACCGGGCCGCCCGCTTCGCCGCCCTGTTCGCGATCCAGCGCGCCGACCACGACGCCGCGGTGCTGCAGGAAGCCGCGCTGCTGCACGACTTCGCCGAGATGCTGCTGTGGCTGCACGCGCCCGCGCTGGCCCTCGAGATCCAGCGCCGCCAGGCCGCTGACCCCACGCTGCGCTCCAACGCGGTGCAGCGCGAACTGCTGCACGTCGAACTCAACGAGATCCAGCACGCGCTGATGGTGATCTGGCGCCTGCCCGAGATCCTGATCCGCATCACCGACGACCGCCAGGCCGAGAACAGCCAGGTGCGCAACGTGCTGCTGGCCATCCGCCTGGCCCGCCACACCAGCCGCGGATGGCAGAACCCGGCCATTCCCGACGACCTGCACGAGATCGCCACCCTGCTGCGCCTGAGCGTGGCCCACACCCGCGAACTGGTCACCGACATCGACATCGACGGCGAGGCCTGACCCCGCCGCTGGCAGGGGCCCGCGCTGCCGGGCCAGAATGGCGACTTCCGCGGCCCGCCCGCGCCCCTCCCCGGAGCCCCCCCCCATGGCCGGCCCTGACCGCCAGTTCTGGCACGACCGCTTCGCCAACGACCAGACCCACTGGGACCGTGGCGCCCCCAGCCCGCGCCTGCTCACGTGGCTGGCCGACGGCAGCCTGCCTGCCACCCCCGATGCCGACGGCATCCTGGTGCCCGGTTGCGGCCGCGGCCACGAAGTCATCGCGCTGGCCGAAGCGGGCTGGGCCGTCACCGGCCTGGACTACACCGCCCTGGCCGTCGAGCAGGCCCGCGCCGCGCTCGCCCAGGCCCGGCTGCCCGCCGGCGCGCCGGCGGCCATCGTCGAGGCCGATGTGCTGCAATGGCAGCCCCCGGCCCCGGTGGCGGCGGTCTACGAACAGACCTGCCTCTGCGCGCTGCACCCCGATCAATGGTCGGCCTATGCCGCTCAACTGCACCGCTGGCTGCGCCCCGGGGGCCGCCTGCTGGTGCTGGCCATGCAGTGCGAACGCCCCGGCGCCGCCGAGGGCCGCATCGAAGGCCCGCCCTACCACGTGCCCGTCAATGCGCTGCGCGCGCTGTTCCCCGAGCCGCTGTGGCAATGGCCACGCCCGCCCTACGCCGCCGAGCCCCACCCGGCCGGCTGGTTCGAACTGGCCCTGGTACTCACGCGGGTCTGACCCGGGCGGGGCCCCCTGCCGTCACCTTCACAGCGGCAGGGCCGTCGTCCCCTTGACCCGCTCCAGCACGAAGCTGGACTTGCAGTCCTGCACGCTGGGGTGGCGCAGCAAGGTGTCCGAGATGAAGCGCGCGTAATGCGCCATGTCCTGCACCACCACGCGCAGCAGATAGTCCATCTCGCCGGTCAGGGACACGCACTCCACCACCTCGGGCCAGGTCTGCACCGCGCCCTTGAACAGGTCCATGGGCGTGCGCTTGTGGGCATCGGTGTGCTTTTCCAGGCGCACGTTGAGATAGGCCGTCAGGCCCAGGCCCACCGCCTCCGGGCGCAGCAGGGCCACATAGCCGGCGATCACGCGCGCCTCTTCCAGGCGCCGCACCCGGCGCAGCACCGCCGAGGCCGACAGCCCCACGCGGCCGGCCAAGTCGTCATAGGTCAGGCGGCCGTCGGTCTGCAGCGCCGCAAGGATGCGGCGGTCGATGGCATCGAGGTCGAATTCAGCGGTCATGCCGCCAGTCTTGCAGTTTTTCTGCGTCGTTCTATCCGGGCCCGCCCGAAATCGCATGAAACATGCGCCGGGACGCTCCTACAGTGCTTGACCATCATCAAGCCATACGCGTGCCGCCGGCACGTCAGGAGACGCCACATGCCGTTCACCCCCTGGGACAATCCGATGGGCACCGCCGGGTTCGAGTTCATCGAATACGCCGCCCCCGATCCGGCCGCCATGGCCCAGGTCTTCGAGCGCATGGGCTTCAAGGCCCTGGCCAAGCACCGCCACAAGAACGTCACCCTGTACCGCCAGGGGCAGATCAACTTCATCATCAACGCCGAGCCCGATTCCTACGCCCAGCGCTTCGCCCGCCTGCACGGCCCCAGCATCTGCGCCATCGCGTTCCGCGTGCAGGACGCCAAGGCCGCGTACGAGCGCGCCATCGGCCTGGGCGCCTGGGGCTGGGCCCACTCCGCCGGCCCGGGTGAGCTCAACATCCCGGCCATCAAGGGCATCGGCGACTCGCTGATCTACTTCGTCGACCGCTGGCGCGGCAAGAACGGCGCGCAGCCGGGCGACATCGGCAACATCGGCTTCTACGACGTCGATTTCGAGCCCCTGCCCGGCATCACGGCGGCCGACCTCGAGCCCGTGGGCCACGGCCTGCTCGAGATCGACCACCTGACCCACAACGTGCACCGCGGCCGCATGGACGAGTGGGCCGAGTTCTACGAGCGCCTGTTCAACTTCAAGGAAGTGCGCTACTTCGACCTCGAAGGCAAGGTCACCGGCATCCGCAGCAAGGCCATGACCAGCCCCTGCGGCCTGATCCGCATCCCCATCAACGAAGAAGGCAACGACACCAAGGGCCAGGTGCAGGAATACCTGGACCTGTACCGCGGCGAAGGCATCCAGCACATCGCGCTGAGTTCGCGCGACCTGGTCAGCGCCGTGGACTCGCTGCGTGGCCGCGGCATGGTCCTGCTGGATACCCCGGACACGTATTACGAACTGGTGGACCAGCGCATCCCCGGCCACCGCGAGAACGTGGCCGAACTGCAGCGCCGCAAGATCCTGATCGACGGCACGGCCGACGAGGTGCTGCTGCAGATCTTCTCCGAGAACCAGCTGGGCCCGATCTTCTTCGAGTTCATCCAGCGCAAGGGCAACGAGGGCTTCGGCGAAGGCAACTTCAAGGCCTTGTTCGAGAGCATCGAGCTCGACCAGATGCGCCGCGGCGTGCTGAAGGCCGAGCCCAGCGAGGCCTAAGCCCCAGGCAGGCGCTGCACCAGGTCGTCGAACACCACGGCCTGGTCCACCATCTTCACGTGGGCCACGCCCGGCAGCTCCCGCCACGCGGCCCCCGGCAACTGCGCGGTGGGCGGCGGGAACACGATCTGGTCGCAGCCGCTCCACCAGCAGGTGAACAGCGCCGCCCGCCCGGGCGGCTCGGCCGCGGCCAGCGTCCGCACCCAGTCGCCCTGCCAGCGCATCTCCAGCCCGTTGGGCGAGTGCGCGAACAGCGCCAGCCAGGTGCCGGCATGCGGCGTGCCCAGCGTGATCACGTGGTGCACGCGGGCGTCGTTGTCCCCGGCCCGCAACCAGGCCCGGGTGGCCAGGCCGCCCATGCTGTGGGCCACGATCAGCGGCGGCTCGCCGGTGGCCACCAGCAAGCGGCCCACGGCGGCCTCGATCAGCGGCGGGTAGTCGTCGATGTGGCCGAACACCGGCGCCAGGTTCACCGCCACGAAGGGCACGCCCTGCGCCCGCAAGCGCGCCATCCAGGGGTTCCACAGCCCGCGGTTGCACACGAAGCCGTGCACGAAGACCACGCCGCGCCGGCCAAGGGCCGCGCCGTCGGCCGGCACAAGGTCCGGCTCGGACTGCGACGCCCAAGGCTGGCGCCAGAAGAACACCCGCACCGCGAACAGCACCTCGTCGCGCCAGGCGCCGAACACCCGGCCCCAGGGCTGGGCGATGCCGGTGGCGCGGCGGTTCACCTCGCGCATCAGCACGAACTCCAGGCCCAGCAGCAGCGCATGGCCGGCCACCAGCGCCAGCAGCGCGCCCACACGCCCCGCGCTGACGCCCTGCACGGCCAGTTGCCACAGCACCACCGCCAAGCCCAGGCACCAGGCCAGGAACAGCCCCTGCTGCAGTCGCGCCAACGCGCCCGGGCCGGCCGCGGCCCCACGATCCCTTGTGCCGTTCATGCCCCCATCATGCCGCCGGCGCGACCAGGGCCACCTTGCGCCCGGTCAGGCGCTCGGCCAGGCCGGTGGCCAGGCGGTTCACCAGGCCGTAGATCGACAGCTGCGGGTTGGCGCCGATGCTGGTCGGGAACAGCGAGCCGTCGTGCACCGACAGGTTCTCGATCTGCCAGTGCGTGCCGTCCGGCCGGGTCACGCCTTGGGCTTCGCTGCCGCCCAGGCCGCAGCCGCCCATCACGTGGGCCGAGACCACGCGGGTCAGGTAGGGCTTCATCGGCAGGGCCGCGATGGCGGCCTTGGTCTCGGCCCAGGTCTTCCAGCCCGTGGCCAGCTCATGCACCGGCAGCACCATCTCGGCCCCGGCCGCGAACTGCAGCTCGGCCATGCTCAGCAGGGCCCGGCGCGCGCCGGCCATCACGTAGTCGGTCAACGGGTAATCCAGCTCGGGCGAGCCGTCGCTCTTCAGGCGCACCCGCCCGCCCGGGGCCTCGTCGTGGAAGCCGTCGCGCAGCAGGGACAGCAGCACCTGGGTGTTGGGGAAGGTGCGCATCAGCTCGGCCTGTTCGCTGCCCAGGCCGGCCAGCGTGGTCGAGAAGATGATCGGGTGCAGCGGCGGCGCCTCGATCTTGTAGCCCATGGGGCCGTCCACGCCGAACTGGTCCACGAAGTGGTCCGAGTAGATCGTCTGCGGCGCGCCCTGCCAGCCCTCGACCTTCTGCGCGAAGCGCGCGGCCGAGATCACCACCGGGTGCAGGAAGGTGCGGCGGCCCAGCAGCGAATGCGGGTCGGGCGCCCCCGAGCGCAGCAGCAGGGCCGGCGAATTGATGGCCCCGCCCGAGACCACCACGTGCCGCGCCACGATCTCGCACTGCGCCCCGGTGGGCGAGCCGTCCAGCCCCACGGCCACCGCCTTCAGCGACTGCACGCGGCCCTTGTCGAGCTGCAGCGTCTGCACGCGCGTCTGCACCAGCAGGCGCGCCTGGCGCTCCAGCGCCGCCGGGATCGTGGTCACCAGCATCGACTGCTTGGCATTGGTCGGGCAGCCCATGCCGCAGGAGCCCAGGTTCCAGCAGCCCTTGACGTTGCGCGGGATCGCCGCCGCGGCGATGCCCATCTTCATCGCGCCGCGGCGCAGGATCTCGTTGTTCTCGTTCGGGGCCACCAGCCAGGGCCCCACGGACAGGCGTTGCTCGGCCTGGATGAACCAAGGCGACATCGCGTCATCGGTGAAGTCGGCCAGGCCGAAGCGCTCGCGCCACTGCTTGAGGGTCACCGAGGGCGTGCGGAACGAACTGGTCCAGTTCACCGTGGTCGAGCCCCCCACGCAGCGCCCTTGCAGGATGGTGATGGCCTTGTCGGCCGTCTTGCGCCCGGCGCTCTCCTGGTACAGCTGCGGGTAGGCCTCGGCCTCGTGCTGGCGGAAGTCGCTGCTGGAGCGCAGCGGGCCTTCCTCGATGATCACCACGTCCAGGCCGGCGGCCGTCAGCAGCTCGGCCGTGATGCCGGCACCCGCACCGCTGCCCACGATGGCCACGTCGCACGTCAGCTTGGCCGGCAGGGCCGCATGCGGGCCGCCCATCACGCGCCAGCCCCGGGCCAGGCCTTCGCGGATCGGGTCGGGGATGCTGGAGTGGGTGGGGGCGAGCGACGCCGGGTTGACGTCGATGATGGCCTTCTGGGTCATGGTCCGGGGCGGCCGGGGCCGCGTTCAAGAGGAGGGAGGCCCGCGCACGCGCTGGCGATGCGCGTCCGCGGGGGCTGCGCGCTCAGATCGTGCGCGGTCCCGGGTAGCCCATCTGGGCCCAGGTCGACGCATCCGCATACCAGGCGGCATTCACCAGGTCGCGCAGCGCGTGATAGGCCTGCTGTCGCACGGCCAGGGACGACCGGCGCATGTCCTGCAGCGCCATCGCCACCTCGCCGATCGGCGCCTGCGCCCAGGGCGTGGACAGGCCGGCGATCACGCGGCGGCCGGGCGCCGTGCCCAGCACCGCGAACAGGTCCGAGATCTCGCCGCGCACCACGGCGGGCAGGCCCGACACCGTGGTCTCGAAGCGCGTGACCAGGGCCTGCAGGGCCTGCGCCCGCTCGGCCGGCGTGGCCGGCAAGGCGCCGTCGAGCACCGCGTCGGCCACGGCCGTCAGCACCTGGCGCGCAGCCGGGCCCAGACGGCCCTGTTGCCAACCCGGTTGCCACATCGCCACTCCGGCACCCGCCACGGCCAGCAACGCGGCGGTGCCGGCCCCCAGCTTGAGAAACGAACGTCTTTGCATGATCCGGTCGAGTGTGTCACCCGGTCACCGGCCGTGCGTAGAGCGCGACTCCTAGTCGGCATCAAGACAAACCCCGAGCCCGGCTTTAAGCTGGCGGATGATGAACGACGCCGGCACGGCCATCCTCCACCACCTCGATGCGGTCGCCCGTGAGCGGCAGGCCCGCGCCGCCACGCCGGGGCTGGAGACCGTGGTGCGCGAGCTCAAGGCCTGGCAGCAGGCCCGCTTCGCCACCACCCATGCCGACCTGCTGGCCGATCGCCGCCACGCACCGGCCGCCCGCTTCTTCCTCGACGAGCTCTACGGCCCCCAGGATTTCGCCGCACGCGACGCGCAGTTCGCCCGCATCGTGCCGGCCCTGGTGCGCCTGTTCCCGCACGAACTCGTGGGAACCGTGGCCCTGCTGGCCGAGGTTCATGCGCTGTCCGAGCAGATCGACACCCGCATGGGGCAGGCCCTGGCCGCCCAACTGCCCTTGAGCCGCGCGGCCTACGTGCAGGCCTGGCAGCAGGCCGCCACCGCGGCCGACCGCCAACGCCAGATCGACCTGGTGCTGCAGGTGGGCCGCGCGCTGGACCACTACACCCGCAGCCTGGTGCTGCGCGGCAGCCTGCGCCTGATGCGCGCGCCCGCCCGCGCCGCCGGCCTGGGCAGCCTGCAGACCTTCCTGGAGCGCGGCTTCGACGCCTTCGCCGGCATGAAGGGGGCCGAGCGCTTCCTCGGCCTGATCGAGCGGCGTGAACGCGCGCTGGCCGACCACCTGTTTTCGCTCGACGCCGTCGCCTGCGCGACAGCGTGGCCCGCGGGCGACACGCTGCTGGAGCAACTCCCCGGTTTCTAGTGCAACCCCCATGGCGCGGCCCCAGGTCAGCAACGACCATGGTGCCGCACTGCAACACGCCCGCCCCGGGCGCCCCACAGGACCGACATGACCGCCGTTTCCGCCAACGCCTCCCACGACGCCACGCCCGCCACTGCCCCGGGCGCCGCCGCCCACCCCTGGCTGGCCGACTACCCCGCCGGCGTGCCGGCCACGGTCGATGTCGATGCCTACCCGTCCCTGGTGGCCTTGCTGGACGAGGCCTGGAAGCGCCATGCCGACCGCGACGCCGCCGCCTTCATGGGGCGCCGCCTGCGCTTTTCCGAGCTGGACGAACGCGCCACCGCGCTGGCCGCGTGGCTGCAGGCCCAGGGCGTCAAGCGCGGCGACCGCGTGGCCCTGATGATGCCCAACGTGCCCCAGTACATGGTCGCCATCGCGGCCGTGTTGCGCGCCGGGGCGGCCGTGGTCAACGTCAACCCGCTCTACACCGCCCGCGAGCTGCAGCACCAGCTCAAGGACTCCGGCGCCACCGTGATCATCGTGCTCGAGAACTTCGCCGTGACCCTGGCCGAGGTCCTGCAGCAGACCGAGGTCCGCCACGTGGTGCTGGCCTCGATGGGCGACATGCTGGGCTTCTTCAAGGGGCAGCTGGTCAATTTCGCGGTGCGCCACGTCAAGAAGATGGTGCCCGAGTACCGCCTGCCGCTGGGCGAAGGCCGCACGGTCACCCGCTTCAACATGGCCATGGCCGAAGGCACGCGGCGCCGCTTCACGCCGGTGCCCCTGGGCCCGGCCGACATCGCCTTCCTGCAGTACACCGGCGGCACCACCGGCGTCAGCAAGGGCGCCACCCTGGTGCACCGCAACGTGGTGGCCAACATCCTGCAGAGCGAGGCCTGGTTCCGGCCCAAGCTCGACACCCTGGGCGATCAGCCGCTCACCGTGGTCTGCGCGCTGCCGCTGTATCACATCTTCGCGCTGACCATCTGCTACCTGATGGGCTCGCGCCTGGGCATGATGAACCTGCTGATCGCCAACCCGCGCGACATCCCGGGCTTCATCGCCACGCTGCGCGAATACAAGGTCAACATGTTCCCCGCGGTCAACACGCTGTTCAACGCGCTGGCCAACGACCCCGAGTTCGCCCGCCTCGATTTTTCGGGCCTGCGGGTGTCCAACGGCGGCGGCATGGCCGTGCAGCAGGCCACGGCCGAGCGCTGGCTCAAGGTCACCGGCTGCCCCGTGGTCGAAGGCTACGGCCTGTCCGAAACCTCGCCGGTGGCCACCAGCAACCGCCTGGATCGCGCCGAATTCACCGGCACCATCGGCGTGCCCATCCCGTCCACCGAGGTCGCCATCCGCGACGACGAGGGCCACGACCTGCCCCTGGGCCAGGCCGGCGAGATCTGCATCCGCGGCCCGCAGGTGATGGCCGGCTACTGGCGTCGGCCCGACGAGACCGCCAAGGTCATGACCCCGGACGGCTTCTTCCGCTCCGGTGACGTGGGCATCATGGACGAGCGCGGCTTCGTGCGCATCGTCGACCGCAAGAAGGACATGATCCTGGTCTCGGGCTTCAACGTGTACCCCAACGAGATCGAACAGGTCGTCAACCTGCACCCCGGGGTGCTTGAATGCGCGGCCATCGGCGTGCCCGACGCCCGCTCCGGCGAGGCCGTCAAGCTGTTCGTGATCCGCCGCGACCCCGGCCTCA
>Ga0228698_1001692_pt1 | contig 10394 bp, 14 predicted proteins | sample McNCre117_Aug_MG_FD_178015 | JGI IMG/M metagenome (GOLD analysis project Ga0228698, IMG submission 178015) | Freshwater microbial communities from McNutts Creek, Athens, Georgia, United States - 1-17_Aug_MG | ecosystem: Environmental > Aquatic > Freshwater > Creek | place: USA: Georgia...
GCCTTTGCGCTATGAGGACGAAACCCGTTTGCAGCGCCTAGCCGATGCGCGCGAGGGAGACACGGTGCAGATCGAAGCCACCGTGGTGTCGTGTGACGTGAGCTACAAACCGCGGCGCCAATTGCTGGTGGTGGTGAATGACGGTTCTGACACCTGTACCTTGCGCTTTTTCAGTTTTTACCCATCGCAGCAAAAAGCGTTGGCTGTCGGGCAGCGGGTGCGGCTGCGCGGCGAAGTGCGTGGGGGCTTCCTGGGGCGCACCATGGTGCATCCCAGCTTCGAAGCTGCCGGGGGGGAATTGCCGACAGCGCTCACGCCGGTCTATCCGGCGTCGGCGGGCCTGCCGCAGGCCTATCTGCGCAAGGCCATTCAAGGAGGGTTGGCGCGTGCCGTGCGCCAGGGCGCGTTTGTCGAGACCTTGTCGTCCATGCACTGGCCCGCTTCGTTGTGCCCGGCACCTGGAAAACCTGTCTGGACGCTAGCGCAGGCTTTGCAGTTTTTGCATCATCCCACCCCCGATGTTTCACTCGCGCAACTGGAAGACCGCACCCATCCTGCGTGGCAACGCCTCAAAGCCGAAGAATTGCTGGCGCAGCAGTTGTCGCAATTGAAGGCCAAGCGCGCACGCGACGAATTGCGCGCGCCTGCGCTGACCGTGCGCGCAGGGGGACTCCACGAGCAGTTGCTGGGCGCATTGCCGTTTGGCCTGACGGGCGCGCAGCGCCGGGTGGGTGAAGAAATCGCACGCGATTTGATGCGTCAAGTGCCAATGCACCGTTTGCTGCAAGGGGATGTCGGGTCAGGAAAGACGGTGGTCGCGGCCTTGGCCGCATCCATCGCGATGGACACGGGCTGGCAATGCGCATTGATGGCGCCGACCGAAATCTTGGCCGAACAACACTTTCGCAAACTGATCGGCTGGCTCGAACCTTTGCTGGCGCCGCGTGGGAAGCGAATGGCCTGGCTGACGGGCAGTCAAAAGAAAAAAGAACGCGAGGCCATGTTGGCATTGATTGCCAGCGGTGAGGCCGCCCTTGTGGTCGGGACGCATGCCGTGATTCAGGAGCAGGTGCAGTTCAAGCAGCTCGGATTGGCGGTGATCGACGAACAGCACCGTTTCGGCGTTGAACAACGCTTGGCACTGCGCACCAAAATGCAGGGCGATGCTGCCACCGTTCAGGAGCCGCACATGTTGATGATGAGCGCAACGCCCATTCCACGCACGCTGGCCATGAGTTACTACGCTGATCTGGATGTGTCCACTCTTGACGAACTGCCTCCTGGACGCACGCCGGTAGTGACCAAACTGGTGTCCGACACACGCCGCGATGAGCTGATTGAGCGTATTCGTCACCAACTTGCGCAGGGGCGCCAGGTGTACTGGGTCTGCCCGTTGATTGAGGAAAGCGAGGCCATCGATCTCAGCAATGCCACAGCAACGCACGCCTTGCTGAGCCAGGCACTCAACACGGCGGATGGACTTGGTGTGATGGTGGGGTTGCTGCATTCGCGCATGCCCACAGCCGAAAAAAAGGCTGTGATGGCGCTGTTTGAAGGTGGACAAATGGGGGTGCTGGTCAGCACCACGGTAATCGAGGTCGGCGTCGATGTGCCCAACGCTTCGCTGATGGTCATAGAACACGCTGAACGCTTTGGCTTGAGCCAGCTGCACCAATTGCGCGGTCGGGTGGGGCGGGGGGCTGCGGCCTCGGCTTGCGTGTTGATGTATGCCGCAGGCCCGAATGGGCGCGTCAGCGAAACCGCGCGCGAACGGCTGAGGGCGATGGTTGAAACGAGCGACGGCTTTGACATCGCGCGCCGCGATCTGGAAATTCGTGGTCCAGGGGAGTTTTTGGGGGCGCGTCAGTCGGGAGCTCCGCTGCTGCGTTTTGCCGACTTGAATGAAGACACCGCCTTGCTGGAGTGGGCAAGGCAGCAGGCTCCTTGCATGCTGGACCAATCTCCTGAAATGGCGCAGCGACACATTGATCGCTGGCTGGGGGGAAAATCCGAGTACCTGAAAGCCTGAATTCATGACCCTGACCGAACTCAAATACATCGTTGCTGTTGCCCGTGAAAAGCACTTCGGGCGGGCTGCCGAGGCCTGTTTCGTGTCGCAGCCCACCTTGTCAGTGGCGATCAAGAAGCTTGAGGAAGAGCTGGAAGTCAAGCTGTTCGAGCGCAGTGCCAATGAGGTGTCGGTCACCATATTGGGCGATGAAATCGTGCGCCAAGCCCAGAGCGTTTTGGAGCAGGCGGCCAACATCAAGGAAATCGCCAAGCGCGGCAAAGACCCCTTGGCTGGCCCGTTGCGTCTGGGAGTGATTTACACCATCGGCCCGTACTTGTTGCCAGGCCTCGTGCGACAGGCGATTGCCCAGACGCCGCAAATGCCGTTGATGCTGCAAGAAAACTTCACCGTCAAACTGCTGGAGATGCTGCGCACCGGCGAGATCGATTGCGCCATCATGGCTGAGCCGTTTCCAGATACCGGGTTGGCCATTGCCGCACTGTACGACGAGCCCTTCATGGCCGCCGTTCCCAGCAACCACCCGCTGGCAGCCCGCGCATCCGTCAGTCCCATCGAGTTAAAGAACGAGACCATGTTGTTGCTTGGAAACGGGCATTGTTTTCGGGACCATGTCCTGGAAGTGTGTCCAGAGTTCGCGCGCTTTTCCAGCAACGCCGAAGGCATTCGCAAGAGCTTTGAAGGCTCGTCGCTCGAAACCATCAAGCACATGGTGGCCGCCGGCATGGGCGTGACCCTGGTACCTCGTCTGAGTGTGCCCAAGGTCGCGCTGACGACCCCGCGTGACCCGGGTGAAGACACCTATGTCCGTTATCTGCCGATCGTCGATCCGCAAGGGGGTGAGCCGCCAACACGCCGTGTGGTGCTGGCTTGGCGCCGCAGTTTCACCCGCTATGAAGCCATTGCAGCGCTGCGCAATGCGATTTACGCTTGCGACCTGCCTGGTGTGAAACGATTGTCCTGAGGCCTTGCCATGTTGCACGAACGACTGTCTTTGTATCTCGATCTGATCCGCTGGAATCGACCGGCCGGCTGGTTGCTGTTGTTGTGGCCATCGCTATCGGGCCTGTGGGTGGCTGCGGGTGGCTGGCCCGGTTGGCATTTGCTGGCGGTGTTCGTGCTTGGCACCATTCTCATGCGCAGCGCGGGATGCTGCATCAACGACGTTGCGGACCGCGACTTCGACCGTCACGTCAAACGCACTGCGCAGCGACCCGTCACCCGTGGCGCGGTGTTGGTGCCTGAGGCGCTGGCGGTGGGCGCCGTGCTGGCGCTGTTGGCTTTTGCACTCGTGTTGACCCTCAATCCCGCGACTGTGGTCTGGTCGGTTGCTGCTTTGGTGGTGACGCTGCTGTATCCCTATGCCAAGCGCATGGTGTCAATGCCGCAAGCCGTTCTGGGGGTGGCTTTCAGCTTTGGCATTCCCATGGCTTTTTCGGCGGTGCAAGGCAATGCCTTGGCTTGGCAGGATTTGAACTGGCGCGTGTTGAGCGATGTCATTCCTGTGCAGGCCTGGTGGTTGCTGGTCTTCAACCTGTTTTGGGTGTTGGCGTATGACACCGAGTACGCAATGGTCGATCGTGATGACGACATTCGCATCGGCATGAAAACCTCTGCCATCACCTTGGGCCACTACGACGTAGCGGCCGTCATGGCCTTTTACGCTGTGTATTTGATGGGGTGGGGTGGGCTACTGGCCGGGTCTGGCCTGGCCTGGCCCTGGCCGGTGGCGTTGCTGGTGGCCGCTTTGCAGGCGGCCTGGCATTTTGTGCTGATCCGCGAACGCCGTCGTGAAGGGTGTTTTCGTGCCTTTCGCCTCAACCATTGGCTGGGCGCGACGGTCTTTGTGGGGGTCGCGCTAGGCTATGCCTTGCGTTGAGCTCAGCTTAATGCGCATGGGCTTTCGCGTGTTTCTTCTTGAGCTTTTTCTTTTTCTTGTGCTTTTTGATGCTCTTGCTGGGGGCTGGAGAGGCGTGTTCCGGGGTGCTCACAATTGATCCGTCAACGGCAGTAGTTTGTGCCGATGTTGCGATCGGCAGCGCCAGGGCCAAGGCCGATAACAGGGAAATCAAGAGGTTGTTCATGAAAAAAATCCTGTATTTTTGTCAATAGATACGCCATTGTCGCATTGGTCATGGGAGCCAATGTTGCGCTGCATCAATTGCCGAAGGCATCGCCCAGTTCATGCGCACGATGCTGTGCTGCGCGAAGTGCAGCTTGAAATTTCTCGCTCATTCCGGCTTCTTGCATTGCACAGAGCGCTGCGTAAGTGGTGCCGCCTTTGGAGGTGACTCGTTCGCGCAATACGCTGGGGGATTCGCTGGAGTTGCGGGCCAGTTCGGAAGCGCCCGTGAATGTGCCGACGGCCAGTTGATGTGCTTGCTGCTCGCTGAGTCCCATTTGCACACCGGCTTGCACCATGGCTTCAATGAAATAGAACACATAAGCAGGCCCGGAGCCTGAAAGGGCTGTCACCGCATCCAGCAGGCTTTCCTCGGAAACCCACAGGTATTGACCGGTGGTGGCCATCACTTGTTCAACCCACTGTCGCGCGAGGGTGTCCACGCCGGGGCGGGCAAACAATCCGGACTGTCCGAGACCGATCAATGCCGGGGTGTTTGGCATGGCGCGCACGATGCGATCAGAATTCAACCAGTGGGCAATGCTGTCGCTGCGGATGCCGGCAGCCACACTCAAATGCAGCGCCTGTGGGCAAAAAGCACTGACTTGTGCAGCGACTTCTTTGAATACTTGAGGCTTGATGGCCCAGACCACCAGGTCAGCGTGTCGCAAAGAGGCATCGGGCTGCGCCAGCGTCTGCACCTGAAATTCGGTGCTCAATTTCTGGCGCGTGGCCTCGACCGGTTCTACCACCTGAAGGTTGGCAGGGTTGGTACCCTGGCGCAGCAGTCCGCCGATGATGGCGCTGGCCATGTTGCCGCCGCCGATAAATGCCAAATGGGTGGGTGTGTGGTGTGTCGTCATGTGCAGATTGTGCGATATTTGCAGGGATGGCTAAAAAATAGTTGACGCACGAAAAATAGTTGTGGCATAATTCAAGGCTCTGCTCAAACAAGGGCAGGGTTATCTGCCCAAATTGAAGTGCTGCGGTGGTTCGCAGTACGGAAAACGGGCCCAAGACTGATCGGTTTGATGGATTGCCTGTTGGGCAGTCGGTCAAGTTCGATGCAAGTTGGGAATATTGAAATGATCCAGACTGAATCTCGGTTAGAGGTTGCCGACAACACCGGCGCGAAGTCCGTTTTGTGCATCAAGGTGCTCGGCGGTTCTAAGCGTCGCTATGCAAGTGTTGGCGACATCATTAAGGTGAGCGTGAAAGAAGCTGCTCCGCGTGGCCGCGTCAAAAAAGGCGAGGTGTACAGCGCTGTGGTGGTTCGTACGGCCAAAGGCATTCGCCGTGGCGACGGTTCGCTCGTTAAATTCGATGGCAATGCTGCTGTGTTGCTGAACTCCAAGCTGGAACCCATTGGTACCCGCATCTTCGGCCCGGTCACGCGTGAACTGCGTACCGAGAAGTTCATGAAGATTGTGTCCTTGGCTCCTGAAGTGCTGTGAGGACCTGGTTATGAACAAGATTCGCAAAGGCGACCAAATCATCGTGATCGCAGGCCGCGACAAAGGCAAGCGTGGCGTGGTGACATTGCGCAAAGACGATAGCCACGTGTTGGTCGAGGGTGTCAACTTGGTGAAAAAACACACCAAGCCTAACCCGATGGCTGGTACGGCTGGCGGCATTGTGGAAAAGACGATGCCTATCCATCAATCCAATGTGGCGATCTTCAATGCGGCCAGCGGCAAAGCTGATCGCGTGGGTATCAAAGTCCTGGCTGACGGCAGCAAAGTGCGTGTCTACAAGTCCAGTGGCGAAGAAATCAAGGTGGCATGAGCATGGCACGACTGCAAGAATACTATCGCGAAAAAGTGGTCTCTGAGTTGACTGCTAAGTTCGGCTACAAGTCCCCGATGGAAGTGCCGCGCATTACCAAGATCACGCTCAACATGGGTGTGAGCGAGGCGGTGGCTGACAAGAAAGTCATGGACAACGCCGTGGGCGACCTGACCAAAATCGCAGGTCAAAAGCCTGTGGTGACCAAGGCCAAAAAAGCGATCGCTGGCTTCAAGATCCGTGAAGGTCAAGCCATTGGTTGCATGGTGACGCTGCGTGGCGTGCAAATGTACGAATTTTTGGACCGCTTCGTGACAGTTGCGTTGCCTCGCGTGCGTGACTTCCGTGGTATCTCTGGTCGTTCATTTGATGGCCGTGGCAACTACAACATCGGCGTCAAAGAACAGATCATTTTCCCTGAAATCGAGTACGACAAGGTAGATGCCTTGCGCGGCCTCAATATCAGCATCACCACGACGGCCAAGACCGACGAAGAGTGCAAAGCGCTCTTGTCTGGCTTCCGTTTCCCATTCAAGAACTGAGGTGGCACGTGGCTAAAGTAGCTTTGATCGAGCGTGAGCTCAAGCGTGAAAAACTGGTGGCCAAGTTCGCCAAGAAGTATGCCGAACTGAAAGCCATCGCAAACGATGCCAAGCGCAGCGATGAAGAGCGTGCAGCCGCCCGTCTGGGTCTGCAAAAGCTCCCGCGCAACGCCAACCCTACACGTCAACGCAACCGTTGCGAAATGACTGGTCGTCCTCGTGGCACCTTCCGTCAGTTCGGCCTCGGTCGCGCCAAGATCCGTGAATTGGCCTTTGAAGGCAATATTCCCGGTATCACCAAGGCCAGCTGGTAAGAAGGCAGGAGAGATTCAAGATGAGCATGAGTGATCCCATCGCCGACCTGCTGACTCGCATTCGTAATGCGCAGATGGTGGCCAAGCCAACCGTGTTGGTGCCCTCTTCCAAAGTGAAGGTGGCTATTGCCCAAGTGTTGAAAGACGAGGGTTACATCGACGGTTTCGAAGTAAAAACCCAAGATGGCAAGACAGAGCTTGAGATTTCCCTCAAGTACTACGCTGGCCGTCCTGTGATCGAGCGTATCGAGCGCGTGAGCCGTCCCGGCCTGCGCGTGTACAAAGGCCGCGATGCCATTCCTCAAGTCATGAACGGCTTGGGCGTGGCTATCGTGACAACGCCCAAGGGCGTGATGACAGATCGCAAAGCGCGCGCAACCGGTGTCGGTGGCGAAGTGCTGTGCTACGTCGCTTAATCGCAGGCCGAAGGAGAGACTGAAATGTCCCGAGTTGGAAAAATGCCTGTGACTGTCCCCCAAGGTGTGGACGTGACAATCAATGCAACACATATCAGCGTCAAAGGTGCCGGCGGTTCGCTGTCGGTGGCTGCAAACGGCTTGGTCAAGGTTGCCAACGAAGCCGGTAAGCTGACATTCGCGCCGGTCGATGAATCGCGTGAAGCGAATGCCATGAGCGGTACGCTGCGCCAGTTGGTCAACAACATGGTGGTGGGTGTGTCCAAAGGGTTTGAGCGCAAGCTGAACCTGGTTGGCGTGGGTTACAAGGCTCAGGCGCAAGGTGCCAAGCTGAACCTGGCTGTTGGCTTCTCGCATCCGGTAAACATCGACATGCCAGAAGGCATCAAGGTGGAAACGCCGGCCGCGACCGAGATCATTATCAAGGGTGCCGACCGCCAACGCGTTGGCCAAGTGGCTGCTGAGATTCGTGCGATTCGTCCTCCTGAGCCTTACAAGGGCAAGGGCATCCGTTATTCGGATGAGAAGATCACGATCAAAGAGACCAAGAAGAAATAAGGAGCTGCAACATGTTGAACAAGAAAGCGCAGCGTCTTCGCCGGGCACGTCAAACCCGTATCCGTATCGCCAACCAGGGTGTGGCCCGTTTGACGGTCACCCGCACCAATCTGCACATTTACGCTGCCGTGATTTCTGGTTGCGGCACCAAGGTGCTGGCCAGTGCCTCGACTGCCGAAGCCGATGTGCGCAAATCGCTTGGCATCACTGGCAAAGGTGGCAACGTCAATGCCGCACAAGTGATTGGCAAGCGCATTGCTGAAAAAGCCAAAGCAGCTGGCGTGGAGAAGGTTGCCTTCGACCGCGCAGGTTTCGCCTACCACGGTCGCGTCAAGGCTTTGGCCGACGCCGCACGTGAAGCAGGCTTGCAGTTCTAAGCAGATCGGAATTAAACATGGCAAAAGTTCAAGCTAAGGTGCAAGACGATAGTCGTGACGACGGTCTGCGCGAAAAAATGATCGCGGTCAACCGCGTTACCAAGGTGGTCAAGGGTGGCCGTATCCTCGGTTTCGCAGCGTTGACAGTGGTTGGTGACGGTGACGGCCGCGTCGGCATGGGTAAGGGCAAATCCAAGGAAGTGCCAGTGGCCGTGCAAAAGGCGATGGAAGAAGCGCGTCGCAACATGACCAAAGTGTCGTTGAAAAATGGCACGATTCATCACACCGTGCATGGCCGTCACGGCGCTGCAAGCGTCATGATGATCCCGGCCCCCAAAGGTACCGGCATCATTGCGGGCGGTCCGATGCGCGCTGTGTTTGAAGTGATGGGTATCACTGACATCGTTGCCAAGAGCCACGGTACATCGAACCCTTACAACATGGTTCGTGCCACATTCGACGCGTTGAAAAACTCCACAACCCCTTCGGAAGTGGCAGCTAAGCGCGGCAAGTCGGTTGAAGATCTCTTCGCCTGATACGGGAGCAAACGATGAGTAATCCTCAAACAATCAAGATCCAACTGGTTCGCAGCCCGATTGGCACCAAGGAATCGCACCGTGCAACCGTGCGTGGCCTGGGTCTGCGCAAAGTCAACTCGATCAGCGAGCTGCAGGACACCCCTGCCGTGCGCGGCATGATCAACAAGATCAGCTACCTGGTCAAAGTGCTGTAAAGGTACAAGATGGAACTCAATAACCTCAAACCAGCAGCTGGCGCCAAGCATGCCAAGCGTCGCGTGGGCCGTGGCATTGGCTCCGGTCTGGGTAAAACCGCCGGTCGCGGTCACAAAGGTCAAAAATCGCGTGCAGGCGGTTACCACAAGGTTGGTTTCGAAGGCGGTCAAATGCCTTTGCAACGTCGCTTGCCCAAGCGTGGCTTCAAGTCTCATTCCTTGAAGTACAACGATGAAGTCAGCCTGTCTGCATTGAGCCAACTCGACGCCGCTGAAATCGATCTGTTGACTTTGAAATCCGCTGGTCTGGTGAGCGCTATCGCTCGCGTGGTCAAGGTGATCAAGTCTGGCGAAATCACAAAAGCTGTCAAGCTCAACGGCATCGGCGCGACTGCTGGCGCCAAAGCTGCAATCGAAGCCGCTGGCGGATCGATTGCTTAAATTTTGATCTAATAGGAACTCCGCACCGTGGCTACCAATCCTTCCATGGCTAACAATGACAAGTACGGCGATCTGCGTCGCCGTCTGGTCTTCTTGTTGCTCGCCCTGGTGGTTTATCGCACCGGTGCGCACATTCCCGTACCGGGCATTGACCCGAACCAGTTGCAGCAATTGTTCAAAGGCCAGCAAGGTGGCATTTTGAGCCTGTTCAACATGTTCTCGGGTGGTGCGCTGTCGCGCTTTACTGTGTTTGCCTTGGGGATCATGCCCTACATCTCTGCATCAATCATCATGCAGCTGATGTCTTATGTTCTGCCCTCAATGGAGCAGCTCAAGAAGGAAGGCGAAGCAGGTCGCCGCAAGATCACGCAGTACACCCGCTACGGCACATTGGGTCTGGCGTTGTTTCAGTCATTGGGTATTGCGATGGCTTTGGAGGCTTCGGCCGGCTTGGTGCATACCCCGGGATTCGGTTTCCGCATGACAGCGATGGTCAGCCTGACCGCTGGCACCATGTTCCTGATGTGGTTGGGTGAGCAAATCACCGAGCGTGGTTTGGGTAACGGTATTTCAATTTTGATTTTCTCCGGCATCGCCGCAGGATTGCCCAATTCGATTGGCGGTCTGCTCGAGCTGGTTCGCACCGGTGCCATGAGCATTCTGGTGGCGCTGTTCATCGTCGTGGTGATCGCATTGGTCACGTACTTCGTGGTGTTCGTGGAACGTGGTCAGCGCAAGATCTTGGTGAACTATGCACGGCGCCAGGTTGGCAACAAGGTGTATGGTGGACAATCGTCACATCTGCCCTTGAAACTGAACATGGCAGGCGTCATTCCGCCAATCTTTGCATCGTCGATCATTTTGTTGCCTGCTACCGTCGTGAGCTGGTTCAGCTCAGGTGAAAGCATGCATTGGCTCAAAGACATCGCCGCAGCCCTGGCTCCTGGACAGCCGGTGTATGTGATGTTGTATGCCGCAGCCATTGTGTTCTTCTGTTTCTTCTACACGGCTTTGGTGTTCAACAGTCGCGAAACAGCAGACAACCTGAAAAAGAGCGGTGCATTCGTGCCGGGCATT